>ERZ773221.2361-NODE-2361-length-14862-cov-6.025866_pt1 | contig 14862 bp, 15 predicted proteins | sample MGYA00580994_ERZ773221 | MGnify/ENA primary metagenome ERZ773221 (study PRJEB29015, sample SAMEA2737758) | human gut metagenome | biome: human gut; feature: human-associated habitat; material: faeces | place: China | collected 2012 ... | reverse complement strand
AGAGCACTTGACTTTTAATCAAGTTGTCCGGGGTTCGAATCCCCGATGTCTCATTGATTTTTAAGAACACTATCATTTCGATAGTGTTTTTATTTATCTTTTATGTTACACACGAATATATCAAACAATATGCGGATGTGGCGGAATTTATGGTTCTTGAACTCCAGTTCAAGATCAGGCAGACGTTAATCGATTTATCGATTGTCTGACAATTCCGTTTTATCTGTTTATTGTTTATCTTGCGGATGTGGCGGAATTGGCAGACGCGCCAGATTTAGGTTCTGGTGTCTACGACGTGCAGGTTCAAGTCCTGTCATCCGCATTTTTTATGCAGTACTTGTATTTACTAGGATTGCCAAGAAATCAAGTATTTTCAATGCTTACAGCAATTTTAAATTAGCTCATAAAATATGTTATTTTGCCAGTGTTGGCATAAAAAAGAAGAACTATGCAACACGAAATGCAACACGAATTTGATACAATATGTAAAAAAACAGCCCCAAAGAATAATTCCAAGGGGCTTAAATTTATGCTTTTTTGATGTATTTTGCAGAAACAAATCCAAAATATTTTCCGGCAATGCGGATATAGTACCAAGATGCTCCATCTTTGGCTTTAATGGTATCGCATACATCAACTAAATTGCCTTTTGCAAGTGTAGGATAGCTTTTAAGCTGTGCATACTCTGTTCCTGCCCATGTGCGGACATTAAGTGTATTTGCAGTTACCTTTCCCACCCACTTCGGAGTTTTAGACAGAATAGTTGACGCTGAAAGCGTATTTGCTTTTGCGCCGGTGGTAACAGCGATAGCCACGTGGTGGTTATCATTCAGGAGGATATCTCCTGCCTTTAGATAGTCACCGGATGTCAGATACTTTCTATCCGTCAGTACTTTCGCACCGGCAATCTTCATTGCTGCTCTCATGTTTCGTGTCGTCAGATAGATGCTGACCGCTTTGAGTCTTGCATTATTTAAGCGATACCCAGCCCCTTTGACAATAGCTGCTGTACTTGCGCTGCAATCAGATTCACAAGCTACCGTGATCTGCGCCGGATCGTAGTTGCTTGCCTTTAAGTGCCGCCAGAACGAATACCGGTCATTGCTGTTTCCGGCAGTGCCCTGATCGTATCCGATGAGATTGTTCTGTGCCGCTTTTGTCGCCATGTCTGCAATCATGGTTGCGATTTTGGCGTCATTGAATCTTAGGACACAGAGCCACGGTCTACTGTACCAGTTCATGATCTGATATTCTGTACCAGTCTGATCTCCTGCTTTCCCACCTGCATATCTTCCGCGTTCATCATGTCCGCAGTTACTGATTTTTACCATTTTAGTTTCTCCTTTCTGGTTAGAATCTCTGTAGTCCTTGTAGAACACATCCATGTCAACATTTCCATTAATTCCTGGAACTTTTCCCTTGCTGGAATATTGCCAGCCTACACCAACATTTGGACACAATCTTTCCTGTACAGAACCGTTGTCGTTAGCCGAATAACGAGCAATCCAACAATCATACTGTTTCAGAGCATCTGACAGAACATTATTGTACCAATCCAGATTGCAGTAGATACCGACCTTATAACCGGCTTTTTTAATTCTGGTCAGAAATGCTACTGCAATATTCTCGATAGCCTGTTTTCCAAGGCTTCTCTGCTGACTCCATTCAAGGTCATAGAATACTGGAAAATCAAGTCCACGACCACCAAGAACGGAAAGTACGTCCTCAGCTTCGTCAATCGCCTGTGCCGGTGTTAAAGCATAACTGTATTTATATCCACCAATAAGAATTCCATTGGATTTACAGCCCTTGTAGTTGTGTTCGAATGATGCATCTGTGCCGGATTTCTGATGAATTCTCAAAATTGCAAGCTTAATTCCAGAATTCGATACTTTTGCCCAATCCGGTTTCCCTTGCCACGATGATACGTCAATACCTTTAATTTCCATATTTATCAGCTCCTTTCATGAAATCATGAAACATATTTATGAAATTTTTAAAGTCTCTTAGTTAACTAAACAGGAGTAGGAAAATTTTTAGTTCCATGTTCCAGCTGTTTTTGTGTGATAAGTAAGAGTTGGAACATTGCATCCAAATAAAATGTACGCACCATAATCTCCCCTTCCATATTTTTGGACGATCATTGAATATCTAAATGCAAAGATAAAATTTACAAAAACTATTATTCCTTCACTTACAGGTATCTTATTATCAAAAACAATTTGTGCCGCTTGATCGGCTGATTGTGCCTCCGCTTGAGTAATTGTTCCTCCGTCAATGAATTTGAGTCCGGACGAGTTACTATTTTATGCAGTTGATCATCCATGTATTTTGGCTGCGGTATCCAATATACAATTCGGGAGTATCGCCTGCACCGAATACTCCAATCATTATAGCATCAGTGTAAGCCATTATAATTCCTTTAGTATATAGCGGAATAGTTTTAGTACCCACAGTAATATTTTCGACGACAGAGAATCGGAATTGTACGTTTCTTTCATCAGTAAGAGAAGTAATGTTTCTGTATGGGAACGAGTTACTATTTAATTGGTTAAGCGCGGCCGGTAACGTCATCGTTCCCTGATCCAGTCCGAAGGTCTTTGATGTCAATTTATTGAGTACCGCATCAGCAAGCTTATCGTAATCAATTAGCTTGTTTGCCGCATCCTCCGCACTGTAAAGCATAAATTTATCTGCATCTTTTGGTGTTGTTTTTGCCGGATATTCATTAAATTTTGCCATATTAATTCTCCTTTTCTATATTGAGCTTTTTATAGAGCTGATTAATTAGTTTCTCCTGTCGGTCAAGCTGTTCTTTCTGGCTTTTAATCATCGCAAACATAGCCGGTATCATGATACGTTCGTTCCAGTCCTCAACAAGTCCGTTTTGATGCCGAGTAGCTTCTGGAAAGAATGCTTCTACATTCTCGACAATAAACATCGGGATATATCTTCCTTCGTTCTCGTCCCCTTTAACTAGATATCCCTCTTTATATTTCGCCCGCGTTGGTTTAATATTGTACCAGTTTTCAATTTCTTGCTCTGAAATATCGTTTCCAATGTCTTTATAGCGCTTTGAAGATGAAGCTTTCAGCATCAGTTGTTTGTATCCTGTACGTCCATCCCAACAAACAGTATTTGATGATGTCGTATACTCCATGTCTTCTATCTTTGGCGATTTTGTGAAAGATGCAGAATTGGTAACAGTTAAATCTCCAAATGTACCGGTATCAGCCGATACTTCTGTTGCACTAATATTAAGCTCTTCGGCAGTCCAGTCGATTCCCCACGCCGTTTCAACGTATTCAATGTCCGCAGTGCTGCTAAAGTATTTCTCGGCACTAACAGGATTTATTCCAGTATCTGAAAAACAAATTCCTGTATATTTCATGCGCGTAGAATTTTCTTCATAGCTTGTAAATGCAGTGTAGCCTGAGTAATCTATCAGTCCCTTCACGGTGCCTTTTTTATCTTTAATCTTTAGGTATCCGTTTCCGTTTTTGGTTCCACCTAGAATTGCGGCGTTTCCCATCAATGCGTCTAAACTGATGTACAGATGTCCATTCAGATAGTAGAGACCTTTAAATTCTCCATTATTGGACAATATCTCAACAATCTGCTCCTGCGTAAGCATGCCAACGTCAACAGCAACCTGCCATGTCTGCTGATCGGCAATTTTAGTTCTTCCGGAATCCGTATAAATTGTTGCACGTATCATCCCGTCAGCACCAAGAGAATAGCTATCTGGATTAATAGTTATTCCACTGGTCTGTGAATTAAAGGCCATTTTTGTCCATGTTTTTCCGGCATCTTTGCTGTATTCTACTACCCACCAGGTTTTAAAAGTTGCTTCGTCACCCTGTCCATCTCTGTAATACGCATGAACATTGAATGGATTAGGAGTTATTTTCTTATCCTGTCCCATCATCAGGACTCCTGCGTTGGCTCTCAGGTAATACGTTCTTCCTGGAGGCCCGTCTTCTCCACGCATTCTCGCCCATGTATATTTCGCTGGGTCTGCACTGTCCGTCTTTTCGAAATCGGAATAATGACCAATGTAAATTCTATCTGTATCAGTTGTGGAAAAATCCACAGTTCCATCAATACTATTTGCATAAGCGGTATGGATGTAAGAAGTTTCTCCGTTCTCTCCCGGAATGCCAATTCCATCCGCTCCGTCTTCACCGCGAAAACGGCTCCAAATGTAATCTTTCGGATTATCAGACGGTGTTTCTGTAGTTTTGTTGTCCGCAATTCCAACATAGATTGCTTCTGTGACTGTATAGATTTCATCCCCGGTACTGTCCAGTATGGGACTTCCGGCGCTGTCCAGAAGTTTTACATAATCTGGACTATCACTCATATCAGAGCCATCCGGCATGGATGCGTATTTTCTCCATGTATAAAGCTGTTTTCCGTTTTTCCCTGATTTCTGCTTGGAAATCGTAAATCTCTTCGTTATAGAAAGATTAATCAGGTACGTTGCCTTAATATCCACCCATCCATTGTCTGCACTCAAGCCTGTGACAGTGTAAGTATGCGTATCTACATCCCAAGAGCCGGTTACACTGTCTGATTTCGTCACGGTAAAGCTACAATCATTTGTGATATCTGACGAGCCGTACATAACTTTCGCTGTAGTTGCCACTGTTGGAAATACCGGAATGTTTCCGTCTGCGTCAGATGTGATCGTCTGCATATCGTTCGACAGCTGGAATGTCATATTCTTGGCAGATGCAATATTGTTGTCCATTTTTGTCAGTTTATCCGGCAAAGAACTACCACCAATTACAACATTATCACCACTGATGATTACTTTTTTGGTGTCCATATCAACCTGGAAGATTATGTTTCCATCGCTATCTCTGACAATCAGTGCGCCTGTGTCAATATAATCAGCATTGATACCATGTGCGTACAGAATTTTTGCTATCAAATCGCCTGTCAGAAAGAAACCGTAAGGATATGTTTTGCCACCATCATTGGATACGCCAATGGCTTCTGCTGTGAATTTAATTACATTTTTTGATTCTGCAAGTGTAGGCTTGTCATGCAGATATGTAATAGTACTGCCATCTTCCTGTGCGACTGATGTTTCATATAATCCAGAAGAATTTTTTAAGGTTTCTTCTAATTTCTTTACTGCTTTTTCTCTAGCTGATTGTTCTTTTTTAACAAGTCGTCTTGCCTCTACGATTGCCTTAGTGGATTCTGACTGGAACTTGCTCTGCCCTCTGATAGGGTCGTCGGCTTGAGTTTTTACAGTAGTCTTTCCATTAACGGAACAAGAAACGTCCGTCAGCGGAGTTATATATCTGTTCCATTTGCGATCATAAGTATATGCCATATCTCCAAACTCAATGAGTGGGTTATATACAAGTTCTCCCGACATGTTACGGAATTTAGCTCCAATTATGGAATCGCCAATTTGAGCAGCTACCGTGTCCAAGTCCGAATCCGCAACAAGGTCGTTCTCCAATTTAAGAACATATCCTGTGCTTCCGTACATGGCTTCATTTTCTCTATTTTTTAGCTTGATTCCAGTAATCACAATATCATCACTAGAAACGGTTGGACTTGTAAAAAAGTCTTTGAGCTTTTCGGATGTGTCAGCTGCTGATTCGATCAGTGTCAAGAATCCATCACTATCAATTGTCCAGTTCCCTGTCGGACTGATAAAACTTTCTGAGTCAATACTTGCGCCGCCTTTAAATGTTACATTTCCATCAGCGTCCACTACTGCGTTGTAATCTTCTTGTACATTGGAAAAATCCCATCTGATAAATCGCAAGTATCCTCTGCTGTCCAGGCGAGCGTTCGCAGTCTCAAGCATTGCTGCCCATCCGAACAACTGACGAAACGTCATGTTTTCCGGAATCTCTGACACGATCAGATTTCCATGAGCCATGGAGACTTCTGACGGAATACCAAGAGTCTCACACGCATCTCTAACAAGAGTCTCTATTGACTGTGGCAGAACCAGATGAGATATATAAGTTGCGTTCGTTTTATACATATCGTCCAAAGCCGTAAAGCTAAGGATTTCACCATATTGTTCCGGTGTCGTAATTGTATAAACGCCTTTATCAATGGTTTCGATTCTGTCTTCTGTCGCTGCTTTTGTTGCCAGAATCGCACCGCCACTCTGGTCAAGAATTGGGTCATAGTTTTCATCCAGCAATTTATCTGTTGCAGCCAGACTTGCTACGGAGGTCTGCATTTTAAGATACGCATGAACTTTTGCCATGTAGAAATTATAGTTTTTCCACTGATCAGAAGTGTTGTCCAACTCCAATGTCATGGATTTACAAACAACGCAGCCAATCGGAAAGCTGCTACTTTCTGCACAATCAGAAAATGAGTTGTTGCTGCTCATAATCTCGTTCTGTACGGTTTTGGTTCTCCCATCAGGAAAGGTGATATCCACCACCTCCCAGACAGGTTCGCCATCTGCTAATTTCTGCTTAAATGTATCAGATACATTAATCAAGTGGATTCACCCCCTGCATGTTAAAAGATATTTTTGATACAAATTTTAAGTCTTGCGAAATTTCTCCAATAGTTAGGCTTGCTTTTCCGACATAAAACGGGTCAGTTCTCCATGCCATGTGGTAAAGCGACCAATGGTACAAATTGAAAGTTTTTCCTTTTGCGATAATTTTGAGAATTTTGTTTGCTTCTACAACTGGAACGTTTGATGCTTCATAGCTATATTGTTCAACTGTAAATAGTGGAGTCAGTAATGCTTTTCCAAACTGCGTACGGTTACTACCTTCTGAATAAGTTGTTTCAAGGTTGTAACCCATATCTTTGTCCGGCTGATAGATGGAAGCCCCATTCATTTTGTATCGTTCCGTTATGTTTTTTGGAATAGTTGCCACGCTTCCACCTCCTATGCCAGTTCAAACGGGTTTCTGCCGCTTGTATCACGTCTTAACTTTGCTTCTTCGATAATTTCATCAAATACTGTTCTTCGATTAATCTGAGCGGTAAAACGATAATTTCCGCCGCTCTGCTGTCCACCAGTTTCCTCACGAACGATTTTCCTGAGCAGTGCTTCTGGCGTTTCAATATTATTACCCTGTTTCTGATCACCAAGGACAGCCAGAAATTCACTTCTAGGTGGAATAACTGCACCTTTTGCCAGATATGGAATAGTCGGTACTCTTGGAAAGCTTGCGCTAAATCCGATCGTCTTAGAGCCGAATGGTGTAGGCACTTCCCACGGACCAAATGACATTGCAGATTCAATTCCACTGATCGTGCCGTTCACCGTACCGATTGCGCCATTTACGATACCGATAACTTTATTGAATATCTCTTTAACTTTGTTTTTAATACCCTCGAACGTATCAACAACCTTGTCTCTTGCACTTTTGAATTTATCAACGATTCCATCAACTATCCTCTTTACAACTTCTTTTATAGTGGACCATATAGCGCTCCACTTTTCTTTTGCACTTGATTTGATACCATTCCAAATAGAAACAATCTTTTCTGCCAAATCACTTAGTTTGGATTTTATTCCATCAACGAAAGCTATGGTTTTGTCTTTAATCCAACTCCATACCGCACCTGCAACTTCTTTTATTTTGTCCCAGTTTTTGTACAGCAATACACCAATCGCAATGCAAGCTGTTACTGCTGCTATAAAAATTCCGCCCGGTCCGACAGCTGTCGCAATGGCTTTGATTCCACCAATAATGCCGCCAGAGCCGGTCATGAGTGCAATAAGACCCTTAATGAAACTTGCTACTGTCGTTATACTTCCTGCGATTCTCGAAGCTAAGCCTGCAATCTTCGCTGCCGCAAATGCTCCGATCAGAGCTGCGCCAAATGCTTCAATGATTGATTGATGATCTGCAAAGAATCCAGCCAAATCAGACACTAGGTTAATCACTGTCGGAATTCCTGTTTCAATCAGCCATTTCAGCATTGGGAGGACAATATTGTTATAAATCCATTCAAGAACGTTTCCGATAGATTCCAGAATTGGTGCAAATGTACTGGTCAGATTACTGATAGATTCCAGTAGAGGATAGAAATTAAGGTTCGCCGCCCATGCCGCTGTATCCTCTGCAATCCTCTCAACAAACTGCATAACTACCACAAGGGCATCTGCAATGTTCTGGATGATCTGTGTTCCAACATTGTTCTTATTCCACGCATCCGCAAAACCGGATGCAATATTCCCGATAGTTTTAAGAACGTTCTGAGCAATCCTCAGCATGGTTGTAAGTATCGTTGTGCCTGTGCCGTTTGTCCAGACCTCTACAAGGCTTTTACCTACACTTACAGCGAGCTTTTTGAGTCCATCAAGTGCGACTTTTGCTGCATTAATGGTATTCTTACCCTCTTTTTTCCATGCGTCCTGGAATGGCTTCCAGAGCTTATTGAGCAGGTCAGCAAGTTTCTTTGCGGAATCGCTAATTTTATCAAGCGCGGTTTCACCTTCTGCGAGATTTCCGTAGTCCACATTACCAACTGAATTCGGAAGACCGCTGTTACCTGCTCCACCACTTCCACCAGATGAAGATGGTGTGGAAGATGAATTGCTGCCAGTAGATGTGGCTTTGTGAACTTCATCAAGTGACGAAAGATAGTTTTTTGTTTCCTTATTCGCTTTTTTTGTGGCTTTTGCATTGTCGTTCGTGGCATCTGCCAGTTTCTCTGCATTATCCGCTGCCTGTCCATACTGATCTGCTGTATCTGCGATCGCGTCTGTTCCGGCAAGACCCGCTCCACTTCCGCTCGTTTGACCGGAAGATTTCTTGCCAGTAATAAGCTCCGTGAAGCTTTTGAAAGCATTCGCCAGAGTTGCCAGTTTACCTAGTAAGATATTAATTACTTTCAGAACAGGTGTGAAAATATTAATCAATCCCTGTCCGACTGTTGCCTTGAGGGACTGCAACTGCAACTGCATCACTCGCACCTGGTTCGCCCAGCTGTCAGAAGTACGAATGAAGTCACCAGATGCGGCTGATAACTGTTCCTGCACAAAAGCAAAGCGGAGAGCAACTTTCTCCTGTTCAGTCATTGCAGATGTGGTCTTGCCGTAGCCATTTGCAAGTGCATATTGGTCAAGTGCCGACTGGGTCATTACCACGCCCAAATCTTTTAATGTTTCCGTTTCACCCGTAAACACTGATTTAAGTTTGATATAAGCCAAGTCCTGACTGATGTTGTAGAATGATGCCACATCACCAGTCAGCTGTGTCAGAGCTGTTGACATATCGTAAGCTTGTGCTTCTGAGAATCCGAACGACTTAGACATTGCTCCGAATGTACCAACATACCGCTTTGCCATTGTTTCCGATAGTCCGGCAGAGGTCATAGCATTTTTTGCGAATTCATTAACTTTGTCAGACATGGTTGTAAATGTAACATCAACCACGTTTTGCACTTCTGTGAGGTCAGAGCCAAGTTCCACACATTCTTTTCCGAACTGTACTAACTTGCCAACTGCAAAAGCCCCACCAATCAGCAGACCAATTTTTTTTACAGCACTTCCAAGGCCGTTAAATGACTGTTTTATAGCTGAGACACCATTCTGGACACCGGTTGTATCCATTCTGGTATCAATAATGACTGAGCCATCAGCAGCCATACATTCACCTCCTAACTATTTGAGGTTTAACATCTCATTCAGCGCATCCTTGTACGCTTGCTCCTCTTCGCTGAGACGTGTTTTTATATCAATAATGTTCTTATTTTCCTGATAGAATTTCTTTTCCCATTTATCGAGCTTTTCGCCCTTTGCCTTTTTTGAACGAATTCCAACTACGGTATTAAAAAGACATTCGCCAGATTCCATAAAATATCCAAAAAACGTCCACCAGTGCATATAAGACACTGCTCTGATTTCTTTACCGGCAACCTTGTTTACCGCCGGAACAATCATGTCTCCATCCTGTTCCCAATCCATCAAACGGGGCTTTGGGCGGTTTGGATTATCGTCCAACTGTCCGCAGTCGATGAACTCCGATGCTTTCTGACAAGCTTCATCCAGACACTCAGCCGGTATGCTTTGCCAGTCCTCAAACAGAATCTGTAACATAACAACTGCTTTCGCCTGCTCGTCCAGTTCTGGATCATTCATAGCTATGAGAATATCAATAATCGCGTGAAAATCCGTTCTGATAGAAAAATCCACCCCACTGATATTTAGTGAGGTGGGTAGCTCATAGGCGGTCATTTTGTATATTTCTCCACGTACTTATTGACTGCCGTCTGCATTTTCTTTTTTCTCTTTTCGATTTCCGGTGCGATTGCTTTTGCGATCTTGTCAAGTACGATGTAGGCGAATACCTGACCATTGCCAAATACAGTAGTCGCTGTGATCGGCTCCTTGAACAGGTCTTTTGATGCTTCATATCCGAGCAGATAGTTGATTTTGTCTTCGATCTGTTTATTCAGTTCAGCCATTTCTTTACCAGACGTGACTTTCTGGATAGACTCTTTAAGCTGTTCAAAGTATTCTGCCGTTTCTTCTGCACGTGCTGCTACATTAATGTCGGTTGGATTCAGCTTGAAAGAAGAAAAAACTTCGTCTTCATTGTTTGTGAATGTAAAAATGAGAATTCCATCATCAATTTTGGTATTAATTACTTTTGCCATTTAGCATATCCTCCTTGTGTATGTGCTTATTCACTGTCAGCTGTGAATGTACCGGAACTGATATCAAATTTTCCTTTTACACGTTCGCCAACATAGTTGACAGTAAATGGAATCTGATAGCCAGATGTGTCTCCACCGTAGGAGGTCGGCACAACATAGCATTCCTGCTGGTATGCTTCATACTTGCCTGCTGTGGCTTCTGTCCAGAGATGAACTTCAACCGCTTTTGTCTTGAGATTATCGTCTTTGAGACGTCCATCTACAATCTTCTGTAACGCTGTGAACAGGTCAGAAGTAGTGTCTGCATAGAACGGATCAGCATCAGAAGAAACTTCGTAGCCGTTATGTTTGAACGTGGATTCTCCGAGAATGTTTTTAGAGGTTTCAGTGTCCGGATTGAGTTCTACATTGTACTCTTCCAGATCCTTGCCAAGACGCTCATATTTCGGTGTCAGCCCTCCACAGAGGGAACCTGCATCAACATAATGAGCCATATATTTACGGTCAATTTTGCCTGTAACTGCCATAGAAATGTCCTTTCTGCCTATAACTTTTAAAAGGCTGTGTAGGTTAGCGACTATCTCCAATTGATAGCCGGTTGTTACGTTATATTACTTCATAAGTGTTTTCGTAGCGTACCGATAATGGTAATAGCCAATCCTGCACACCACTCTCCTGCGGCTCTAAACCATAGGAGTTATCGCGAGTAATGCGTTTTATCACTCGCCCCTGTGAAAGCTCTGGAAACGCATCTAAACGTGTTTCAGAGCCATTTATAGCAACTGGTTCCCGGCATATCCATTTACCGAGACTGTCCAGAAACTTCTGAACAGATAGCTTCTGCCGTTCCTTATCGGATGCTGTGCGGTAAACCACATAAAATGGATACTGGCATACCTGATGCATTACTCCGCATATATCTTCCTTTTCTGAATAAATCAAGGCACCATTATCTGCTGAAAACGCAATTCCGGATTCTTTGCCGAGTTCCTCAAATTTGATTGTTTCATTTTCGTATAGCCCTGGATACTGATTCAGAAGTGCTTTCATGGCATCTGTCAAAATCTCATATCCGGTTGCATCTTTACCAATTGGCTTATCTGCCATGTCTGCCACCTCCTGCCTGTGCTTTTACTTTGCGAATCCATGTGTCACCGTATTGCCGTTTAGCGGCATCGAACCATTTAGCCTGTGCCTGTGGGTGTGCCTGTTTGGTGTATTCAAGATTTTCCTTTGCGGCTGTCTGACCAGAAAACTGACTAACGAGGACTTTCTTTGCTCCACGTCTTGCGTAGGGACTTCCGGTTGCTTCGTCAACCATTCCTTTTTCCTCATACAAAAAACGTCCATAAGGTGCCGCCGCTGCGCATACTTTCCCAGTTCCTTGCAAGGATGTACTCTCAACTCTTGTTCGGTTGATAAAGTTCCCTGTAATCATCGGCATAAACGGTACCATACTGTCCATGACCATTCCGTCAAGGAGATACTGAGCTTCTTGATACTGTCTGGAGAATCTGTCCATATTCAGCTTGATTTTCATATCTCCATCAACTACGGAGAACCCTTTAAAATGATGAATCTTACTCATATTACTTACCCAAAATTTCAAAATGCGGAATCAGTGTATACGGACCGCCTACACTGGTAATCTTGAACACGTTGTCCTTATTTTCATTCATGTACTGGTAGAATCCATTTCGATAATCGCCATCGGTTACTATTCCGCCAGTCCATTCCCCCTCCCAGAAGAACGATTCATCTGAGAATGTGATAGTATCTTCCAGGGCGTTGTTAATCTGTCTTTTCCACTCCTTAGGTGGCACCCATGGGAGAATCTTACCATTCTTGTCAGCAATGGTTATATCACCGTTCTGGACGGTATATCGGATGTGTAACTGTGCGTTGTCTGTTGCGTCTGTCCCGTACTTTTTAAGGATTGCCCCCTTGTCCGTAATGAGGTCAACGCCGGATAAAACATGAGGATACCAGTACGCATCTCTTGTTGTCGGACTCTCATAATAATTGAAAATCGTCAAAGTTTTTTCGTACATGATACCCTCTCCTTAATTATTCTTTCTGCACTGTCTGTTTAATAACCTGATTCACGCCGGTAGCCGACAGCCCATTAAACATACCGACTGCAACTGCCGTAATATAATCCGTTGCCGGGAAATCCGGGATAATTCCCATTCCGACTGCTCCAAGAATCCCACCAATAACCGCCATGATCACTGGAATCCATTCATCAGAGATTCTTTTTGATGCTTTACAGCCCATTCCTACGATATAGCAAATCATAACGATTGCTATACATGAGCCAAGTGTTGAAATGTCCATTATTCAGATGCCTCCTTAAATTCTTCTTCAAACTCATCCTTTACCATTGTATCGAAATATCCTTCTTCATCATGCAAGACGTAGTCTCCAGGCTCTACGAGTACCGAATCAACTCTTTCGCCATCTCTAAATAGAGCAGGATATGTAGAAATCTCAATGTGTGGTGAGTTAAGCCTGTTATTAATTTTTGCCGAATTTCCAACAAACTTTTCGATTTGAGCGATGCTCTCAGAAGTAGCAAAACACTGAATAGCTTCAACTATAGTCGGTTTTATTCGTACATATTTCATACTCACACCCCCGTATTCAATACTGGTATTCACATCAATTCAAGTTCATTGAATGCTTTAAAAATTTTCGGCGACTGAATAGCAAACCAGTCAACCATCTCTTCGTTGATTGCCCAGTTATCACAAGCTCCCGAGTTTGTATCAAGCCCCGACTCACACAGGAAAGCATGAATAATCTCATGCCGTACAACCTGCTTTTTGTACTCTTCCATATTCTTTTTCGAACCTGGCATATCCTGTTGCGACTTCATGTCATCAACGATGATCTCTCTTGTGGAAGAATCTGTATATCCATCCATGTCTTCCAAGTTAGGATATTCTTCTACTGTTCCAAACTTTACTGTCCATTCAGAGCCTAAGATATTAAATTTAAAGTCCTGCATAAAGTATTGGTACTCCATCATCCGTCCTTACTCCCATCAGAAGCGGCAAAGCCGTCTTGTAAAGTAAGTCATTCGTTTTCTGTACATCTCCGGCGGCGGCATACACTGTACTCCATTCCTTTGCACCTGATGCTTTCTGCTGTGGCGTTGCATAAGAGATGGATTCACTGCCAGATGATACAGATGTTACAACGCCTGTAGCGCTACCACCGGACCCGATTGTGGTTGATGCTCCACTAGCGGCGGCATTGGCAGCATTCTTTTCAGCAAGCTCAATCTGATACATTAATTCAGCCAATGAACAGACCGCCTTTTTGATGCGTTTCTGTGAGCGTTCATTTGTCGGCAGTCCGTCCACCAGTCTGTCAAATGTCATTGTGTCCACGAAATCACTGGCTCTTTCTGCCAGTCGTGGAAAGTCGGCTTCTGGCACGACATTGCCGAATGATTCTGTATAGAATTTATAATCTGCATACGCCATGCCAGTTACCTCCTAATCGATCATCATTTTGCTGTTACAGTCGCATGTCCGGCGCTCAGTGCTTTATAGGTACTGTCGCACTCAACCACTGTGATTACCTGTCCTGTTGTTGCTGTAATGTCGGATTCTCCATCCCATGCGCTCCAGTTCTTCACGTTCTGTCCATAGTCTACGGTAGTCTCAGAAGATGCGACTTTGTACTTGTACACATTTCCTGCGCTTGCTTTTGTCGGAGTGACAGTCACTTTTGTATCTCCGCTTTTACTTCCTGCTGCGGAGTTTACAGTGAGAGTTCCAAGTGTCTGAGTTGCGTTGATAGTTCCGACAGCAACAGCGTCAATATATTCTGCAAAGAGGGTAAGTCCCATGATTGCGAATGATTCAGACACTGCTGTGTGGTAATTGCCCTGTGTATGGAATCCGATCAGATTTGTTTCACCGGATACAGTATATACAAGACCCGCTCTTGCAAAATCAGATTCATTCGGATCCACGTAGTAGAGAACGATGTTTTCTACAGGTGTAGCGATTACTGTTCCTCTCGGAATTTCACTGTCAGATAACAGGAAGATTGTCTTGAATCCCAGGAAGTCTTTCACATACTGGAAGCCGAACTGGTTCTGAATAGAAATCTCAGCTGCTCCGATATACTCGTACACGTCCAGAATATTTACAAATCCAACAACGCCAGTCACATTTCTGTGCATCTGTTTGAATTTGTTCTCTACACGGCCTTTAGCCATTGCCAGAGCCA
>ERZ773221.2331-NODE-2331-length-15041-cov-3.225811_pt1 | contig 15041 bp, 11 predicted proteins | sample MGYA00580994_ERZ773221 | MGnify/ENA primary metagenome ERZ773221 (study PRJEB29015, sample SAMEA2737758) | human gut metagenome | biome: human gut; feature: human-associated habitat; material: faeces | place: China | collected 2012 ... | reverse complement strand
ATACGAAAACATAATCCCTGTATCGGGCCTGACGCAATACATCGGAATTCAGGATCACCCCGTCCCCATACTGAAAATCCGTACGATGCGGAAAATTTTCCATCATCGCCGCCACGGTCCAGGAACGCTCAGTGTTCTCAAAATCATTTACTTCTGTAAAACTCTTTCCGACCGCTTCCGAAGTACCGAAAATTTTATCGGCCCCTTCGGATGTCAGTATCAAAACATCGGGTTGCTTTTTCAATTTCTCCCCATTCCCCGCCGTCAGCCGAAAATCATAAAAATCGAAAAAAGAACTATCCGTCAGCACAAAGAAAGCCTTCGCAGCTGTCTGTTTCCCATTTTCCTGCCCGACGACACATAATTTATCGCTGACCCCGGACATACCGACATAATATACCGATTTTTCAATCTCAGGAAACTCCTGTTTCAACTGTTCAGCCAGATCCAGGCTGACCAACCCGTCGACCTCCCCATTTTCCCGGATAGTGACCAATTTATAAGTCTCCCCGTAATGGGGTAACTGTTTATTCCAGGCCAACTCTTTCCTCAACATATAATTACATACCGTAAAGCAGGATAATCCTCCGGCTAACCCGAGTACACAAATCACCGATTGTAACTTGTACTTCAATAAATTCCGGTATGCCATTTTCAGTCCATGACAACTCATCTCTTTATTCAATTTTCTGTAATTTCTACTTTCCTTCTTTCAGGGCCCTTGCAGGATCGCTACCGACAGCCCTGTCCATTTGCAGAGCCACCGCCAGACGATCTACAAATCCTGTCTCAACATGCCTGCCTGCTCTTTTATCATTTGAGAATCAATTCTTCGGCATCTCCAAAAGTATCGTAACCCGAGGTGATCACCCGATCCCCTGCTTTCAATCCTTCGATAATCTCATATTGACGCGGATTCTGCCGGCCTACCGTAATGGGTACTTTCACCGCTCTGTTACCGGATTCGTCCAATTTGTAGATCCATTGTCCTCCCGTATACTGGAAGAAATTGCCTTTCGGAATAACGACGGCATCTTCGGGCTGTCCCAGTTCGACCTGTACCCGGTAGCTTTTCCCGATGCGTACATTATCGGGCATCTTTTCACAAAATACCAAATCGACATCAAAGGTACGATCCTTCACCTCAGGAACCACCCGGGTAATTTTCAGCGGATATTTTTCATCCTGATAATTGACGGTGGCGGGTAGTCCGGTAGTAATCCGGTCGATGTAATATTCGCTTAGAGAAGTGTGGATTTTAAACTGGTCGAGCACTTTGATCTCGGCAATGCTTTCATTCGGGCCTACCTGTTGTCCCGGGGTCACTTTGACAAAGCTCAGTTGTCCCTTCACGGGAGCTCTGACCACCAATTTATCCAGACGTTCACAGGCCCGGGCAAATTTTTTCTTTTCGCGTTCGAGATCGCCTTGCATCAATTCTTTCCGGATCACCGTCACGGTAGAATCGTGCTGTAATCCCTCGAGTTGTAAAGCCGTACTTTTCTTTTTATATTCGTACTCATCCCGGGCAACTTCGAGCTGCGCCTTGCTTTTCACTCCCATCTTATATTCTTCCTGATCCAAAACATAGCTTTTTTCGAGGCGCTCCAATTCATAAGCGGCCTGTAATACCTGTTGTTTCAAATTCAGGCTTTTTTGTTCCATCTCGATCGCTTTCTCGCGGAATGCAGTAATTTGTTTATCCAAATCATCCCTTTGGTCGTCGATAGAACGGATCAGTTCCGGATTGGTCAGTATCAGGATAGTATCTCCTTTTTCCAGCATCACCCCTTCTTCGCCGATGATCTTATCGACACTTCCCCCTTCACGGGTATTTACTTTCAACGTCAGGATCGGTTGTACAATCCCTTCGGCATCCACATACTCCAGGAATTTATCTTGTCTCACCGTTTCGACCGACAGTTTATCGGCCTCTGTACGAAGCTTGCGTCCTCCCATCGAATTTACGACCACGTAAATCAAAAAGGCGAGAAAAACGACACCGGCAATCAGATAGTTCCGATAGCGGATGATAAAAGGTTTTTTTTCAAGAATCCGGTCCATACTATTTAATTTTCAAGTTTTTTATAATCTACACTGATCTCCGAATGGCGGGCAAAGTCATAGAGCGTCATACTCCGGAGCATATAATACAAATTCCAGTAATTACTCAAAGCATAAAGGAAATTACGGCTGGCACTGTCTTTCTCGGTGACCGATGCATTCAAGTCGAGAATAGTGGATTTTCCCAGTAAGTACAGTTTACGGGCCACCTCATGACGGCGGCGGGCTGTCTGGTCGGTTTTCATAGCAATCTGTACCCGTTCGGCCTGCAAGTTGAATTGTAATACCAATTTACGGACATTCATTTCCAGGTTGTTCCGTTGTTGTTCCACCTGTATTTTCACCAATTCTTCCCTGGATTTCGCCACTTTCACCCGTCCGCGTCCACGGCCCCAGTCGAGGATCGGTAAGGAAATCCCGACACGAACCTGTTGCTGATCGTTGGGATTTGTATAGGCCTGGTTAAAAGTGGTCCCCGTCTGTGACAATCCGCACTGCACATACAGATCGGCCTTCAATCCGGCATTCGCCCTGGCCTGTGCCACACCACTCTTACTTTCTAATAATTGCCGTTCGAGATCATCTATATCGGGACTATTACGGTTGAATAATTCGTAGGCTTGCTCCGGATTCACCCGGATCCGGGGAACTTCGACATTTACCCGGACTTTCAGAATAACATTTTTATCCAGACCCAAATACACACACAAAGCCTGACGGCAGTTGTCCATTTCAATGGAAGCATCCATCACGTTGGTCGATTCGTTCAACCGATTGATTTCCAACTGTAAAAGTTCGTTTTCTGTGATCCGTCCGATCTCATACCTACCTTTACCGAATTTATACAGAGTATCCGCATTATTGTAATTGAACCGGGCCATATCGTAATTACTCTGAGCCTGTGCCAAAGCGAAAAATTTATTCACCGTTTCAGCAGATACCAGCTCGAGCGATTCCACATAGGCCTTTTTCGCCTCCCGATAACGTACCGGTTCGATCCGGCGGTCCCATCTCAGGCTATTGTATCCGAACAAGGATTGGCTATAACCGATAATAATCGGGGAAGAACGGAAGGATACCGAATTGGAATCGAATAATTTCATCCGTTGTAACGAACTCTGTACAAAAAAACTACCTCCGGTCAGGGAGACATTTTGGGAAATCGACAATTCACCGTCTACCGTCAACATATTCTGACTGACGTATTTCTCCGAACCATCCCCCAAGGTGACTTTACTAATCGTTCGTGTCAGATCGGGATTAGACGAAAACGTCAATGAAGGCAGATAATTCGCCCGAAAAGAACGATAACTCCAATAAGCCGAACGGAAAGTGTGACGGGCAGATACTGCCGAGGGTGAATTTGTACGGGCCATGTCGACAGCCTCCTGCAAAGTCAATTCGATCACCTGACCGCTATCCCGGGCTACTTTAACCGCAAGATCGCCCCTATTCTGGGCCGAAAGCCCGGTAGCTACCAGTAATGACCATCCTGTGATATAGCATAATTTCAGGTTCATAGGTTTCTTTTTACAAATCAGGGAGACAAACAACGTGCCATAAACAAAATAATATAATAATCAACAACTTACAAAACAAAAGCGATAAAATAGATGTGCATATCCGCACAAAAAATGTTCGAATCCGCACATACAAGCTGTAAATATTATTCCTACATTTGTTTGAAATGAATAACAACACCTGTTCAATCCTAAAACCATGGATGGAAAAATTCTGATTGTAGACGATAATGAAGATGTGCTTTTTGCTTTGAATCTATTATTAGAGCCTTATGTGGAAAAAATAAAGGTCACCACTTCTCCTGCGCGTATAGAATATTTTATGGACAATTTCAACCCGGACATTATCTTACTGGACATGAATTTCAGCCGGGATGCCAGCAGTGGACAAGAAGGCTTTCTATGGCTGGAAAAAATTTTACAAAAAGACCCGCAAGCCGTCGTGTTGTTTATCACCGCATACGCCGACACCGAGAAAGCCGTGAAAGCTATTCGTGCCGGCGCGATCGATTTTATTCCTAAACCCTGGGAAACCGAAAAACTGCTGGCCACCATTTCCTCGGCTATCCGTCTCCGCCAAACCCGGACCGAAGTAGTGGCTTTGAAAGAGCAGCTGACAGCCCTTTCCGCTCCGGACGAAGGAGTAGAAATCATCGGTGAATCGGCCATACTGGAAGTAATTCACACCATCAAAAAGATCTCGGGCACCGACGCCAACATTCTTCTATTGGGTGAAAACGGTACGGGGAAAGACCTGATAGCCAGAGCCATTTACCAAAACTCTCCCCGCAACGGAGCTCCTTTTGTCCCGATCGACCTGGGGGCAATCCCGGAAACCTTATTCGAAAGCGAGCTTTTCGGTTACGAAAAAGGAGCTTTCACCGATGCCCGGAAAGACAAAGCAGGACGTATGGAAACCGCCTCGGGGGGAACCCTGTTTCTGGACGAAATCGGAAATCTCTCGCTTCCCATGCAAGCCCGGCTATTGACAGCGATCGAGAAACGTCAAATCACCCGTTTAGGTTCTACTCAGCCTAAAAACATCGATATCCGTTTGATCTGTGCCACCAATGCCGATATCCACAATATGGTCACTACAGGAAAATTCCGCCAGGACCTTCTTTACCGCATCAATACCATCGAAATCCCGATTCCTCCCCTCCGGGAACGGGGAAAGGATATTTTACTCCTGGCCCGGCATTTTCTCAACCGCTATTGCTATAAATACAAAAAAGAAATCACAGGCTTTACACGAGACACCCAACAAAAATTGCTCCAATACAATTGGCCGGGCAATGTAAGGGAATTACAGCATGCTGTCGAACGGGCCGTTATCCTGGCCCCGGGCAAGCTGTTAGAACCGGACAATTTTATGTTACGTCCCCCATATAGTAGTACTACCGGTGACCTGGAAACCTTAAACCTGATGGAATTGGAACAAAAAGCGATAGAGAAAGCGATGAAAAAATGTGAAGGTAATATCAGCCGGGCTGCCGAAATGCTGGGCATCACCCGTTTTGCCCTTTACCGTAAACTGGAAAAATACGAAATCTGATGAAATCTTTCCAAAACTCCCGTCTGATCTTACTCTTACAAAGCGGATCGTTGGTCTTCCTTTCTGTTTTGTTGGGAATCCTATTGATGAAATCGCTTTGGTTTTGTTCGCTCTTTACTTTTTTCGTCATTCTCCTGTTTATCCTCCATATCGACAAGCAGCAACAAAAGTTGACCGAAATGGTCATGCGGCTCATTACGGCTATCCGTTTTTCAGATTTTTCGTTATCTTTCCGTCCGGGGAGTAAAAAACAGGCAGACCCTCGGTTAACGCAGGCGATGGAACAAGCTTTAAAGCAATTCCGGGAAAAAATGTACACCCTCGAAGAACAACACCTATATTATAATACCTTGTTGAGTACCATCGATTCGGGCATATTGGTCCTCAACCGGAACGGCACCATCGAATGGTATAATAAAACCGTGCTTCGGGAATTCGGCCTGACCAGCCTTCGCCAACTTTCAGAACTGGCAGCGATTACCCCTGACTTACCCGACCTATTGCTGCGGCTTATCCCCGGAGAAACTCATATTCTGCGTCTGGAACAATCCGGCCGGGTTCGTGAAATCGCTCTGAATCCGGTCATTTTCAGAATACAGGGCAAAGAATTATTATTGATCAGCCTGAAAAACATTCATTCGGTACTGGAAAACAATGAAATCGAAGCCTGGCAAAAACTGATCCGGGTGCTGACCCATGAAATCATGAACTCCCTGGCCCCCATCATTTCTCTATCCGAAACCCTGACGGAACGGGTTGCCCGGACAACGACCGAAGATGCGACCTCACCGGTCATGCTCCAGGCTTTAGAAGCGATCCACCGGCGTAGTAAAGGATTACTCGAATTTGTACAAAATTACCGGAAACTTACCCGTATCCCGGCTCCCGAATTAGTCCCGCTCTCGCTGGAAGAATTATTCACCGGTCTTCGGAAACTCCATGCGACCTCTGTTATTCCCTGTGAATTTATTTGTCACGATCCCCGCCTGCAAATCCAAGCCGACCGAACCCAGATCGAACAGGTACTCCTCAATCTCATCCGAAATGCCGAAGAAGCCTGCCGGGATATACCGGCTCCCCTGATCCGCATCACCACCCAGTCCGACACCACTCAGATCACCATCCACGTCGAGGACAACGGACCGGGCATCGTCCCTGAAGCTTTGGATAAAATCTTCGTTCCTTTTTTCACAACCAAATCCGGAGGCTCGGGTATCGGTCTCAGCCTGTGTAAACAAATCATGACCCTCCATAAAGGCAATATCACCGTCAAATCACAAACCGGTGCAGGAAGTGTTTTCACCCTTTCTTTCCGAAGATAAACCAATCACGGGAGGGGGATCGGAATATCAATAGCTCAGCAGACTTTGCAAGAATTTTCCGACCGCTTTTTGTAATTGTGAAGCAGTACAGGTATAATGGTTGATGAGAACGGTAAAGGCCATTCGTTCATTCCCCGTAGTAGTCAGGTAACCTGCCAGACAACGTACCCCGGACATCGACCCGGTTTTAGCCTGCATCCGTCCTTTCAATGCTGTCGCTCCGATACAATAACCACTTAAACCACCGTCTTTTCCTGCCACCGGCAATGAACGGCCCAATGTCTCCCCTACCACTTTGTCTGCATAAACCAACAGGTCGGTAAAAACAGAAGCCGGCACAGCATCCATCGGCGACAACCCACAGGCATCTTTTAAGATCATTCCTTCCGCCGGTATCCCAGCCTCTTTGAGTAACATTCCGACCTTTTCCGGCCAATCCGCCGGAGCTACCAGGCACCCTAAGGCTTCGGCAAACAAATTGACACTGGCTTTGTTGGTATGGAATACGATTTCCCCCAATTCAGGAGAAGTCAGGGTCAACCATTCCGTACGGGGTTGTTCTTCGATTTTTTTCTTCGCAACGGTAATTCCTCTGGCTTTCAGTATATCGGTCAATTCGGCCACAAATACCTCAGCCGGACGATGTATCGCACCTTTCACTTTAAAGAGCGTCCGGTTTTGTGGAAGAGTCCCCCGAATACATAAAACTTCACTATAGGGTCCTCCGAACACCCAGGCATCATCCCGGTTTCCGACAGCAGCCGTTACCTCATTCACTATTTTCACTCCCGGCAAAGCAGGGACAATCTCTTTTAACTTAGCCGGAGTGCCTGCGACTCCTGTCTGAAAATGATAAAAACAGGTATTATCCCGGTAATTGAAGGGCAGATACAAAGCTGCATAGTAATTCGAAACATCTTCCCAAGTCCACGATCCCGGAATATTCACTCCCGGTAATGCTCCCTCGACCCGGATACTTCCGTCTATTCGTTGTATTCCTGCTTTTTCCAACGCAGTGACGATCGGACTCAAAAGAGAATGATTGGGGAAATAACGGGACTCGAGCGTCGGATCACCCGCTGCCACAAGAATCAAATCTCCGGTTAAAGTACCATCTTGTATCTTTCCGGTATACCCGACCCGGGTTTTAAAACGAAAATCTTTCCCTCTTTCCTGTAAAGCAAATACAGTAGGCAGTAATTTCGTCACGGAGGCCGGAGTCAAGGCCATTCCTGCCTGATGAGCCAATACCGTCGTTCCATCTCCGACTTTTTTCACCGATATACCGATAGCAGCGTGATTCAATCCCGGCGTTTCCAGTAATTGCTTTAAAGCCACTTCCGGCTGTCCTTGCACGCCCCACCCCCAAAGACAAAAACAAAATACAACTCCCCAATATCTCATCATCAATCTTCTATCGTCTTCAAAATCTTCTCTACCTCTTCCTCGGTCTCGTGCAGTTTGGATTTACAAAAAGCAATCAATTCCGATACCCGCTTTACCTTGCCGCTCAATTCATCGACATCCAGTTGATTATTTTCCAGTTTAGTCACGATATCCTCGATTTCGGCCATAGCCTCTTTATAGGTTAATTTATTTTCTTCCATAGGGTTATAAAAGTTTTTGAGTTGCTGAGTTACTGAGTTGCTGAGTTACTGAGTTACTGAGTTACTGAGTTGCTGAGTTGCTGAGTTGTTAAGGATTTGACATTGGATTTTACCATGAGCTAATTCGGTTTCCACGATCTCTCCGGCTTGTAAAACCGCAGCTTTTCTGACTGCTTTTCCATTCAAACGGGTGATCGAATAACCTCTTTCCAGCACATTTTTAGGATCTACGTATTTGATCGTCGTTGCAGCCAATTCCAGACGACGGTGTTGATCTGCAAATATCCGACCGGTTTGTTGTTGTAAGGCCTTTCCGAAATTTTCCAGGCGATTTCGCTGACGATCGGCCAAGACATCTATCCGGCCGGTTATTTTCATTTTCAAACGATCGAAATATACCTGCCGGTTCCGGATATAATTTTCAGAAGTATGGTCCAAACGTTGGGACAGCAATTTCAGGTTTGTTCGATTCCCTGTCAACACCACTTGCACCGAACGTTTAAAATCGGATATCCTTACCACCTGTCTGTTTTGTTCGTTGTGGAGCAATTCCTGCACTCCTACGATAAAATCATTTTTCCAGGTCTCCAACTGCCCATCCTGCTCCCGGAAAGTCCCGATCAAAAAAGCAGCAGCAGCCGTAGGAGTCTTCACCCGCATATGTGCAACACGGTCGACGATTGTTTCGTCTCTCTCGTGACCGATTCCGGCAATCACAGGCAAGGGAAACTGCGCAATATTAGCAGCCATCTCATAAGAATCGAAACAGCCCAGATCGGTCTGCGAACCACCTCCCCGGATAATGACCACCACATCGAATACCGATTCATATTCATAAATCCGTTCCAAAGCGGCAATCACCGAATCGGTCGTTTTATCCCCCTGCATAATCGCCGGAAAGAGTTTGACCTGAAAACGATACCCGTACGGATTGGTCTGCAGCTGATTCATAAAATCTCCCAATCCTGCAGCCGTAGGTGAAGAAATGACTGCGATCGTTTTAGGCAATACCGGGAATTCCAGTTCCCGGTTCATATCGATTACCCCGTCGGCCTCGAGCTGAGCCAGGATTTCTCTCTTTTTCCGTTCCAGATCCCCGATGGTATAAGTCGGGTCGATATCCCGGATATTCAACGAATAACCGTATAATTCATGAAAAACGACCTCGACATTCAACAGGACTTTCATCCCTTTCTCCAACTGCCGTCCGGTTGTCGTCTCGAAATAAGGACGCAACGTACGAAAGGTAAACGCCCAGATCGTCCCCCGGGCAGTGGCTACAATACTGTCTTCCTGTTCCCTCTTGTCCGCCAATTGCAAATAACAATGACCGGAACGATTCAGCTGTACCTCTGTAATCTCGGCCGTAATCCAAACCGAATCGGCAAAGCTAGCCTTCAAAGTCTGCTTGATCCGGTTGTTCAATTCATATAGACTGATCGCCTCCATCATTCCATCCCGGTTAATTTCATATACCCCTCCGGATCATCGGCAAAAACAGCCGGATCGGGAATCTTTTTTACCGTCGATAACAAAACATCCAACTGCCGGCTTTCTTCCAGCTCATCTTCCTCTGCCGTATCCGAAATACCGGCGCGGTAGTTTTTACGTTTTACCTCTACCCCCGAATCATCGAAAAATACCCAGGTTCCCTCTTTCCGGTCATTCCGGTACCGGCCTTCCGAACGTAATATCCCCTGATAACTATAAGTCTTCACTTCCCCATCCAATTTTCCGGCTTTCAAACCGGCGATCATCCGCAACTGTCCGTTATCATAATACAATTTCCACTCCCCTTCCGGTTTACCGTTCACCCAACCTTTTTCCTCAGCGGGATTACCCGTACTGAAAAAACGGACCGTCTTCCCATTCAATACCTGATCACGATATTCCTCCTTCATCAAAAGACAATCGTTCTTAAAATATTCCCAGATCCCCTGCTTCTTCCGGCCGACATATTTTCCCCGCATGCAACAATCGCTTTTCCGGCTGTACAACACAGCCTCGACCGTATCCCCGCGATACACCATCCGCGCCTGCAACTTACCGTCAGGATAATACCGTTTCATTTCTCCGGCAGGCTTTCCTGCTCTGAAATACCCTTCATAACGTAATGTCCCGTCAGGATAAGTCCCTTTACGCCACTCAGCCTCCTGTCCCCGGCCCTCCGGCATCCCCAGGAGCAAACATCCCCAAAACAAGACAGCAAGCACAACGTTCGTCTCCATATTCTAAAATATAATCAGTTCTTAAAGTTGCTCTTTTGTCACTTAAAGTTTATGTACTTTATAAACCTATTCAATCCTACAATTTTACGGTACGGTTCAATTCATCGATATAATCCAGCACCTCTTCCCGTCCCAATCGCTTTTCAGAAGAAGTCATAAAAGCCATAGGTGTCGTCTCCCAGGTTTCCAGCATCACCTTATGATAGTCGTCGATACATTTCAAGCGTTGTGTGGCAGAGAGTTTATCCGCTTTCGTGAAAATCATCACAAAGGGAACCCCATTCTCACCCAGCCATTCCATAAATTCCAAATCGATTTTCTGCGGTTCCAGTCTACTGTCTATCAAGACAAAAAGGCAGACCAAATTCTCCCGTTTGAGAATATAATCCCGAATCATTTTTTCAAATTGCCGGCGGGCGGTTTCGGAAGTACGGGCATATCCATATCCGGGCAAATCCACCATATACCACATATCGTTGATCAGAAAGTGATTGATCAATTGGGTCTTCCCGGGCCGTGCAGCCGTCTTAGCCAATTTTTTATTGTTCGTCAGCATATTGATCAACGATGATTTTCCGACATTCGACCGCCCGATAAAAGCATATTCATGCCGGTCCGGCTTCGGACATTTCTCCACTGTTGCATTACTGACGACAAATTCTGCTTTTACTATATCCATATTCCATTCCATTTGGGATTATTTTACAAAGATAAAATATAAAACGGAGAATGAGAAAAACAGGAAACAAAACAAGAAAAATCAGAATCACCTAATTAGTTCTTCAGGGATTTCTTTGTCTCCTCTGCGGGATTTCACCCCCAATTCTTTTAGTTTCAGGGTTTGGGAGATCAGGTTTCCGTTACCTTCTTTTAAGCGGTTTAATGCTTGCCTGTAACTTTCTTCTGTACGTTGGATGTTGTCGCCGATAGCGGTCAGGCTTTCCAGAAAAGCCACACATTTATCGTAAAGCTTAGCTCCCCGTTCAGCGATTTCCTGAGCATGGCGGTTTTGGTATTCCCGGCTCCATAAATCGGCAGTGAGTTTCAAAGATACGATCAGGTTGGAAGGACTCAACAACAATACCCTTTTCCGATAAGCTTCATGCCAAAGGGTAGGTTCCGATTGCATAGCCAACACATAAGAAGATTCGTTGGGAATAAACAACATCACAAAATCCAGGGCACCGTCACACCAATCGCAATAATTCCTGGCAGACAATTCGTCTATGTGTTTCCTTACCGACAACAAATGGGCCTTCAAGGCAACTTCCCGTTCCGTTTCGGTCTCTGCATTACAATAATCGACGTAGGCGGTCAACGAAACTTTAGAATCGATAATCACCTTCCGGTTATCAGGATACACCACAATCACATCCGGCCGCATCGTGTTCCCGTTCTCCGTCCGGATCACCCTATCGCTTTCATCTTTCAACGTTTCCTGAATAAAATACTCCCTTCCTTTCGTCAATCCCGAATTTTCAAGAATTCGCTCGAGAATCATTTCTCCCCAATCCCCCTGAGTTTTCGTATTTCCTTTCAAAGCATTGGTTAAATTGACGGCATCCTCCCGGATCCGATTATTCAGCTGCACCAATTCTGCGATCTTTAGTTCCAGTACGGTCCGCTCGACCGTTTCTTTCGAATAGCTTTCTTCCACTTTTTTACGGAACTCCTGAATATCTTTGTTCAAAGGGCCCAGTATACGCTCTATATTTTCCCGGTTCGCTTCCGTAAAACGCCGGGATTTATCCTCCAGGATATCGTTTGCCAGATTTTGAAACTGTTCTTTCTGTAAAGCCGCTATTTGCAAAATCTCCTCTTTTTGCCCCCTCCATTTTTCTTCCGTTCATTATCGCGGATCAAGGCCATTTTTTCTTCCTGCCATCGCTGTTCCTTCTCTTCCCATGCTTTCGCTTTTTCCTGCAATATCCGAAGATTGACCTCCATTCCTTTTCTCCCGATACGGGTCGAAAGATAAGTCAGTAAACCACCTATTCCGGCTCCTGTCAAAAAATATAGTAATACTTCCATTGAAAAACAGCTTCATTATAAAAATAAAACAGACTCAACCGTTATCACCGTTTCATCTGTTTTATCTTTTGTTCTATTTCATCCGTCGTTTATCGTCTTATCTTTTCTTGCGGGAACGACCTCCGCTTTCGATACCTTTTTTCTTTTCTCCGAAGCGTCCACGGCTACTTCCGTCACTCCGGCGGTTTGCCGAACGCCATTTATTGTTGGCAGTAGAACTCCGGCGTTCTCCACCCCGGTCCGAACGGTTATAACGATCCTTTACCTCGGAAAGCGTAAAGGGCAGACCGTTGAAACTGACATTCCGGAAACAAGACATAAACCCGTTGATTCCACGCACATCGACTTCAAATTTCGTATTATTACCGAAAATGCGGATACTCCCGATTTCCAATCCTTTCCGCGGGGCATTCTCATTGATAATAGTCATCAGATCACGTGGAGTGAACCCGTCCTCTTTACCGACATTCACAGAGAAAGTCGTAAAAGTCACACTCTCTTCATTTTTCCGTTCTCCACGCCGTTTTTCTCCCCGTCCTCCATCGTGCCGCTCTTCATCCGAAAGATTCAAATCGGCAACCGAAGCATATTTTTTCAGTAATTTTCCGAATTCATAGGACATCATCTTCTGGATCAACTCTTCTTTAGACAACTCTTCGAATTTCTCGAACAACTCGTGCCGGTATTTATCCAGAGTCTCTTTCGGTTCTGTCATCAGGATCTTGTCGGCATAATACGACAGCTGAGCCCGACACACTTCTTCACCTCCGGGCACTTCCTTATACTGGAATTTTTTCTTCAGGATATTCTCGATCCGGCGCAATTTTCCTTTTTCTTTCGAATTGATAATAGCCACCGAAATCCCCTCACGTCCGGCCCGGCCGGTGCGACCGCTACGATGGGTGTAACTTTCCACATCTTCGGGCAAATTATAATTGATTACATGAGTCAGATTGTCCACATCCAATCCCCGGGCAGCCACATCGGTAGCCACCAGCACTTTCAGCCGTTTAGCCCGGAAACGGTCCATCACATCATCCCGTTGTGCCTGACTCAAGTCACCGTGCAGGGCATCACAATCGATCCCGTCTTTCTGTAACTTCCGGGCAATTTCCCGGGCATCCATTTTCGTCCGGGTGAAAATAATCGCATACATATCCGGAGCGCAGTCGATCACCCGATGAAGAGTCTCATAACAATCCCTGGCCAGCACCTGATAATATTCGTGCGTCACTGTATCTGCACCCTGATTTTTCTTTCCGGTAGAAATTTCCTGAGGATTACGGAGATAATTCTTAGCGATACGTTCCACCTCACGAGGCATAGTCGCTGAAAACAGATAGGTATTTCTTTCTGCAGGAGTTTCATCCAAAATAAAATTCAGATCCTCCTTAAAACCCATATTCAACATCTCGTCGGCTTCATCGAGTACGACTGCCCGAACCTGTTCGATTTTCACCGCTTCCCGCTTGATTAAATCACAGAGACGGCCCGGAGTAGCCACCAATACGTGTACACCCCTATCCAATTCCCTGATTTGTTTGCGGATATCCGCCCCCCCATATACACATGCCACCCGGATATCACTCCGGTATTTCGCATAATTCTGCAAGTCCTTACCGATCTGCATACACAACTCGCGGGTAGGACTCAGAATCAGCACCTGAATTGCATTCAATGAAGTGTCCAGCTTTTGCAATAAGGGCAAACCGAAAGCCGCTGTTTTACCGGTCCCGGTCTGAGCCAAGGCCACCAAATCATTTTCTTCCCCTAAAATCACGGGAATTACTTTTTCCTGTACAGGACTAGGAACCTCGAACCCTAAATCTTCAATTCCTTTTAGAATTTCTCCTTCTAAACCTAATTCTTTAAATTTTTCCATTCTTTTTTTTAATGCAGCATCTTGCTGCGTTACTTGGCAACTCCATTGTTGCACTTTCTCCTCTTCCCCATTTCTCTCTTCCTCCCCCTATCTTTCCCCCCTTTTACTTTTTACCTTTTACCTTTTACTTTTTGTGCCTCTCCCGTCTTTAGCTTTTAGCCTTTAGCTTTCTAGCCTTTAGCTTTTAGCCTCAACTCACCCTCAAGTCCCTCCGTTCGAATGCAGGTACCGTCTCTAATTCCCTCACCTGTTCTTCGGTCAATCCGGGTTTCACCCGTACTTCTTCCTCTTTCAGGCATTCCGGTTGTTTAGCATATCCGGCACAAGTATTCTCTTCTCCGAACAACTCGATATCTCCGGTAGGGAAACCGGTAGCAATGATCGTCACAGAGACGGCATCCCCCAAATCGGGATCGGTACCCACACCCCAGATCACAGCGGCATTATTTCCCACTTTACGAATAATATGGGAAGTAATCTGAGACATTTCGTCCATGGTAATCTCATCTGTTCCGGAAGTAATATTCAGTAAAATATCTTTCGCTCCTAAAATATCGTTATTATTCAGCAGCGGACTTTCCAAAGCCTCTGTGATTGCCCGGATCGCCCGGTCCTCACCGCTAGCCTGGGCAGCTCCCATAATAGCCACCCCACTATCCGTCATCACCGTCCTGACATCGGCAAAATCGACATTGATATATCCCGGAAGGGTAATAATCTCAGCAATACCTTTAGCAGCGATATTCAGTACATCGTTGGCTTTTGCAAAAGCTTGCGATATAGTTTGCGATCCATAGATCGATTTGATTTTTTCATTATCGATAACGATCAG
>ERZ773221.2323-NODE-2323-length-15094-cov-11.186116_pt1 | contig 15094 bp, 9 predicted proteins | sample MGYA00580994_ERZ773221 | MGnify/ENA primary metagenome ERZ773221 (study PRJEB29015, sample SAMEA2737758) | human gut metagenome | biome: human gut; feature: human-associated habitat; material: faeces | place: China | collected 2012 ... | reverse complement strand
GGAGCACCTCAAAAACACCATCATACACTAAATCAGTAAGTTGGCAGCATCACCTGGCTTTGTTGAATCGGTTACGTACCCCGGAGCCGGTCATATTTTCAGGTAATACACACGCTTTCAGACATTTCGGCTTTCGTCATTTTGGTATCATGGGCATAGCTTCTGCTACCTGACCATCATAATCACGCAGCTTCAGTGAAGCAGTGACCACCTGTTTAACCCGGTGTATCGTTATGATCTTATCCAGCAATTGAACCGCCCCGGGTTTCCTGGAGAGTGTTTTATCTGTGAACTCAGGCTGCCAGATCATCGTTTCCGATGGAAGCATAATAAGCTTTTTCTGCTTCTGCCGGTGGGATATGGCCCTGCCTTTCCAGCAATCGTCGATTGTTATACCAGTCCACCCACGTGAGTGTGGTCAGCTCATCATACTGACACGTGCATTACCCCTACCGCGATAATGCAACCGTACAATATAGGGCGTTTCCTAAACGCAGCCCTCATCACTCCAATCCAACAAGACACAGCATTTTTGATCACGAAGAAAGACAAATAATTTCCGTAAATGTTTCCGTTGTTACAAATAATAACAGTGTTTTACATTTCTTTGGCCTCAGGCCCGCGCATGTTGCCATTCGATGTCATTTTCCTGACTCATTTCTTCTTTATGGTGTAGTGTGATCTTCACTTTATGGATGCTAACAATATGAAAAGAAAAATTATTCCCGTGCTAATCGGTTGTACGCTCTCTTTCTCTGCCCTGGCGGCACAACCTACGGCTGAGCGCTATGTCGTCAGTTTTCCAGAAGGCACGCACGTGAACTACGCCGGCGCATTTGCCAGTGCATTCCCGAACGGCCTTCCGGTTGGGATAGGTTCTGGCCTGCTGTTCACCGGTAAACAGGGCGATGCCCTGACATTCGCAACCATTACCGATCGCGGTCCGAACGCGGATTCACCGAAAGAGGGGAAAAACGAAACTAAAATTTTCGTTACGCCAGATTTCGCGCCGCTGCTGATGACGATTCGTGTACAAAACGGCAAAGCGGAGGCCATCGATCCCCGTCCTCTGCATGACGATAAAGGCGCGATCAACGGTCTGCCGCTGGCAAGCGACGTGATTGGCTCCACCAATGAAGTGGCCTTCAGCGACACGTTACATAGACTGAAGGGGGATAATCGCGGGCTGGATACGGAAGGGATCACTCCGGATGGTAAAGGAGGTTACTGGCTGTGCGATGAGTATGGCCCGTTCCTGATTAACATCGACAGTAAAGGGAAAATCCTGGCAATCCACGGTCCGCAGGCGGCGGAAGGGGAAAAAGCGATTGCGGGCGGTTTGCCAAATATCCTCAAATGGCGTCAGGCGAACCGCGGCTTTGAAGGCCTCACCCGTATGCCGGACGGGCGTATTATTGTCGCCGTGCAAAGTACGCTGGATATCGACGCTAAGAGCAAGGAAAAGGCGCTGTTTACGCGTCTGGTGAGCTTCGATCCGGCAAGCGGAAAAACCGCGATGTACGGTTATCCCATCGACAGCGCGGCCTACAGCAAAAACAGCGACGCTAAAATCGGAGACATCGTGGCGCTCGATAACCAGCACATCCTGCTGATCGAACAGGGAAGAGATAAAAACAACAGAATGCGTAACCTGATTTACAAGGTCGATCTCAATAAGGCGAGCGACCTGTCAGGCTTCGACAAGCCGGGTGAGTATCCGGAGTTTGATGATGAGAAAACCCTGTCACAGCGCGGCATTACCCTTGCGCAGAAAACGCAGGTTGTTGATCTGCGCTCCTTGGGCTGGCAGCAGGAGAAGGCTGAAGGGTTGGCGCTGATCGACAGCAAAACGCTGGCGGTGGCGAACGATAACGACTTTGGCGTGAAGGTGGCGATGCAACATCCGGTCGAGGGCAAGACATTCAAGGATTATCGGGTGAACGCGGAAGGAAAGCTGACGCTTGACGACAAGCAGGTTGAAACGACCCTCAGAGTGAAGCCACTGGAGAAACCGGAGTCTGACAGTGAACTGTGGATTGTGACGCTGCCGGAAGCGTTGAAATAAGTTTATAAGGTACGGACAGCAGTATCGCTTAGTTTTTCAAATTCATGTATGTGAACAATATTGGGGTTCCGGCGTAGACCCCCAATGAAAGCGTCACCACGTGAAAACATGCCTGCACGGTTTACACGTCATCCCATGGTGGCAGCCGGTTAACTTTCCTGCGCCACCAGTGGAAAAAGGCCATAAGCAGTCCGAACAAAAGTAAGCGTACAGCGAGGGCCGTATTGACGGGGATGTGTTATTCAGCTGGCAGTGCTATGCGCCACGGAAGCAGTTCGCTGACCCGGTTGACCGGCCAGTCTCCTATGACGCCAAGCACATGGCGAAGGTAGCTTTCTGGATCCACGTCATTCAGTTTGCACGTCCCGATCAGGCTGTACAGTAGCGCTCCCCGCTCACCACCATGGCCAGAGCCGAAGAACAGGGTCTTCATCTTTTCACGCAACCAGCTTTCCAGGGATTTCAACAGCGGTTTCGTTTTTCGCTGACGTTCAGCAAGCCGCTGCTCTGCCGGCATTCCCCTTATATCCGCCTCTATGGCGTACAACTGACCGATCTGCTCCAGGGCTTCTTCCGTCAGTGCTGACGGGATGCGGACGTGCACATCGTGGATCTTTCGGCGGGCATGAGCCCAGCAGGCAGCTTCCGTTATCCCACCATTGCGATACAGCTCGTTGAACCCGGCGTACGCATCCGCTTGCAGCACACCGCTGAAGCAAGCAAGATGAGTCTGCGGATGGATGCCTTTTCTGTCCGGGCTGTAAGCGAACCACACTGCAGGTGCCAACGCTGACCCGGCATTGCGGTCATCACGAACATACGCCCACAACCGCCCGGTCTTCGTCTTCTTATTACCCGGCAGCAGTACCTGGACCGGGGTATCATCGGCATGGAGTTTGCCGTCAGTCATGACATAGCCATGAAGCGCCTCTTCTAGCGGAGACAGCAGCCGGCAGCATGCATCCACCCAGCCCGACAGCAGTGAACGGCTCAGCTCCACACCTTGCCGGCCGTATATTTCTGACTGGCAATACAGCGGGGTGTGCTCTGCATACTTCGAGGTCAGCACGCGGGCCAGCAGCCCCGGTCCGGCGATACCCCGCTCGATGGGCCGCGAAGGTGCAGGTGCCTGCACGATGGCATCGCACTGAGTACAGGCATGTTTTTCCCGTACCGTCCGGATAACCCGGAAGGCGCTACGCATCAACTCCAGCTGTTCGGCGGTATCCTCGCCCAGATAGCTCAGTGAACCGCCGCAGTTCGGGCAGCACGGCGCCGCAGGCAACAGTCGCTTTTCGTCACGGGGTAGTGATTCAGGGAACGGCTTACGGGTGCGGGTCTGACGCAACGGACGCTGTACTGCCGGGTCATACACCCTACCAGTCAGCGTATCGCTCTCTTTCTGAAGCCGGTTCAGATCGGCTTCCATTTGTGCGATACGGCGGGAGACTTTTTCGGAACGACTGCCGAAGTTCATCCGGCGGAGTTTATCCAGCTGCGCCTGCAGATGGTCTATTTCGCGCTCCCGGTTGCTCAGCTTTTCCTGCAGGGCGTGGATCAGCGCTTCCTGTTCGGCCAGGCGCTGTTTCAGCAGGAAGATGTCGTCAGAAGAGATGTCGTTCATAAGCCCGTATTTTACCGGGCTTATTCTGTGACAACCAGGATAAAGAGATTTACAGCATGGTCAGGGAGGTCAGCAGCCGCTTAGGCTGTCGCCAGTCGATACCTTCCAGCAGCATCGCCAGCTGCGCCTGCGTAAGGAACACTTTGCCATCACGGGCTGACGGCCAGGCGAAGCGCCCACGCTCCAGCCGTTTGGTCAGGAGGCACAGTCCGTCACCGGTGGACCACAGCAGTTTAACCTGACTGCCGCTGCGGCCCCGGAAAATGAAAACATGGCCGGACATGGGATCGTCTTTCAGCGCCGTTTGTACTTTCGCAGCCAGGCCGTTGAAGCCATTTCTCATATCGGTGATACCGGCAACCAGCCAAATTTTGGTCCCGGAAGGTAACGGGATCATCGCTTCAGTTCCTGTATCAGCAGAGTCAGGAGCTTTTCGCTGACATTGCCATTGAAGCGGAGCGTCCCGTGCCGGAACGTTACCTCACAGCTGATACTGAGGGTTTCCGGGTCCTCTGCGAGCGATTCTGGCTGTTCGGCAGCTGCATCGAGAGTCACAGGAAGTAGCTGGGGGCTCTCTGAAGAAGGTAATAGCAGCTTTCCCTCGCGCCATTGTTGTCGCCATTTGAACAACAGATTGGCGTTAATGCCATTTTCAAGAGCAAGTTTTGAGATGGATATCCCGGGTTCACAGGAGGCAGCAACGAGCTGCTGTTTAAATTCGGGAGGATAATTAGGGCAGCCTTTTCGCCTGCCGGGAGTCACATTTTTCTGCATATCTGATACTTTGGTTCCCACTACTTATTTGTTGGACACCACTTTGTCTAATTCGTCAGATTCTGACCAGACGGTTCAGGCTGTACGCTTACACTTAAATAAGTGATATTGGTTGTCTGGAGATTCAGGGGGCTAGTCTATCAAGAGCCGTATGACGCGAGAGTGTCACGTACGGTTCCGTGAGCAGCCGGGGAGTGAAATTCTTTCCGGCTGACTCGACTCGCAGGTTCCGACAACGGTGGCGAACATGCGGCGGTGTTGTACTCGCTGATCGGCACATGCCGTCTGAACAATGTGGAGCCAGAAAAGTGGCTGCGTTACGTCATTGAACATATCCAGGACTGGCCGGCAAACCGGGTACGCGATCTGTTGCCCTGGAAAGTTGATCTGAGCTCTCAGTAAATATCAATACGGTTCTGGCGAGCCGCTTACTTTCATAACGGCTCTGACGTCAGTGCACTACTCCTATTCAAAATCGTTTCTTGAAATCAGAAAGGGCGTATTTCAGATCAGAACCACAAAGCGCTCTCTGGGATTCACTTAATATATCCTTAACAGGAATAATCCCTTTTTTTCTTAAGGAATAAAACTCCATACCATCATCATTTTTTAATCTCCAGTCTCTCGATACATCAACCTCACCAAGGTATCCGGTAACGACCAGACTATGATACCCATGTTCATTCATAATTTCTTTCAGCCGTTGTGCGAAGGCTGGAGTTCTCGAATGTATCCCCGAGGCGCAGGACAACACTCTTATATCTATGAAGTTCTTTGGTAAACGTCTGTTCATTAATAGAGTGGCTAATGCTACGGGATTCAACGTTGGCCCAGTTGCTGAACCTGTCCCAATAACTGATGTGTTGCCATGAGCAACGATGTATAACGTATCGCTCGGTTTAAGAAAGGATAAAGGTGTTTTGTGTGAAGCTTTCACACCATAACATTCTTTATTCTTCATTTTCTGATACTTAACTTCGGCATCAAGAAAAGTGTCATTTTCTTCCATTTGAAATGGGAAAAAGTAAATAATCATATTACCTCGACATCAGAAAAAATTAAAATACTCCACATGCGGAAAGCTCTGAGCAGGAAACATCACCAAGGACGAAACCTCCTCTCTCTGTAAAGGATCGTTATCCATCCGGGGCAACCTATACCTATACCTATACCTTTACCTTTTCATCCTCTGATAACTACACTCAGATTGAATAAAAGAAACACGTTCTGAAAAGTCAAATGGAAAGAAATAAACATACATATACTCTTACTCTCTCATCATTATGACAAGTTAATGTCATTTGTAATCTCTGAAGAGATCAACCTTATATTTATTAATAACCAGGGTATCTTCTATTTTTCGTGCCACACTATAGAAATCATAGATTCTATAACCAGAATAACCAGGCATCCCAAAATTAATATTTAATGGGTCCTGTATTGTTATTTTTCCACGTTTCGTATCTACAGAAACAATAAGAACATAATGATTAACTCCTCCCAATAATCCAAAGTCCGCCATACCTAATTTACCAGACACAATAATAGGCCCATGTTTTAAAAGAGCCTGCTTATATCTTTGAATATCACAAGGAATTTTAATCTCATAACAGTAACTATCTTCCGGAGAAAAACCAAAGCTTAACCTATTGCGCTTTGCCTTAATATCAGACATGTTATGTTTCTTACAGTACCACCCAAGTAATGCATCCTGACAGTACCATCCACAATTCAGATCGACAAAACCACCGACTCCCGGACGCCACTGATGTCTCATTTTTACTTTGTATGTAAAGTCCATAAATCACCGTTATACATGAATAGTAAATACAAATAATTTGTGGTTCATCCTGTTGCTGGATAAGAAACACATCTGCTGGATACTGATATTGAGTAAAACATGATGCCACACCACTACAATCCCTCTTGCTGCTTTAACATTTTGTCATTGAGCATCCTATGGGAATTGTTCATCTTACTTTACACTTTAATGAACGGTAAATTCTGAGTCAGTTTTGAGTTTTAATTCACTAACTTCACAATTAAACTTATTAATGTTACGTTGTATTATTTCTAGTTCTCTGTTGATATCATCTTTACCCATATTCACGTCATTATACAGTTTTGATATCCTGACATTCACTGGTGTATCATACTCCAGAAAAGTATTCTTCATGTCATAAGCGATTGTTTTTAATCTGGATATAGTAATATAACCGCCCTTATCTTCAATGGTATTCAGTGTTTCTATAAAATCATCAATTTTCTTGCTGAGTTGAGTCCAGGAGTCTGTTGAATCCGGCGTAATTTCCGAACACCCGGAATAATTGATAAGCATTTCCGTCAGGAAACTATCCGGCATTAGCTTCCTGAGTTTCAGTGCTGTTTCTGGCCTGCATGAATAACTTATGAAAATTGTTAACAAAACACCAGATATAAAATAAATTATGTTATAATATCGGCGTGTTTTTTCACGATTTTTTATTGATGCATTATGATTTTGTACCGGGATATCATTTACGTTAACATCCGGGGATAAAACTTTGCTAACAGGATTAATATTTTCTGTATCGGGGGAGGCAGAAGCATGTTGTTCAGAATCAGAAATTTCAGCACCATCATTATTTTGTCTTCTGAGTTCAGCCAGCATGTCAGAAATAATAAAACATTTACCTGAAAAAAGATTATACTCAAGCTCCGTCAATAATATTAACGCATCCTCCAGTAAAGTTAATGAGGAGTAAGTTTTTTCATCATCAGGTAATGTCTGTATGGCAGGAATAACATTTTTAATGTACCAGACAAGAATATTTGCCCGCATCTGAGTGGCCGTAGACGGAGGCCAGCATTTTTTTGTTTAACAAATGAATCAGCAAATTTCCATGAGGCAATTGCCAGTCCTTCCCAACTATGCAGATGAGAAGAAATAAGACAGAACCATGCACCTGTCTGAAGATCATATCCGTTTTCACTGAATAAAGACAGACATCTTTTTTCCAGTGTCATCCAGTATGATTTTTCATATTTTACCGAACTTAACTTATTTATACTGTAACTAAGCCAGAGGAATTCTTTATTATTTTTTGGAACAGTCGTATTTACAGTAAGATCCAGTATGAATTTTTTGTCCATTTTCTTAAGCCATTGTTATTACCCTGCTTACGTCTGTTCCCCAATAAAACAACATGAATATGGTTCTCATTGTAATACGGGAACAGTAAGGCAATATTACGTAATACCGTTCTTACAACTGGATCCCCTCCGCCTCCTCTGCTGCCGGCAATGACTGCTGTTGCCTGCACTTGTGCTTCCCTGCTCATCATCGGGTACGGATGGATGCCGTAATCACAGTTAAAATGATGTGCAGCCCTTCATGTGCAACCTGTTTGCATATTACCACGGTGCCGAGTCCCGTTCAGGAACACCTCATGATGCCGTGACACACAGGCTGAGTTACCGATAGCGGGGTATTTCGCGTGACGTTCCTGCTTATGCCTGCCGCTTCTTCGCCAGTGCATGCTAGGTGAACATCGGAAAATGTATACCATCTGCCCCCGATAGCCTTCCCCCTCCCTGTTGTCAGAGCAGCATTTTGTATCCGGCTCCCTTCAGATTTTACTTCAGGAATCCTGCGCTTCCGCTAACAATTATCCTCACAGGGTATTCAGAGGACTTCACCCGTGGCCCGTTATTCAGACATCACGGTTGAATAACGGTGCCAGTCACGGTGTCACGTGCCATGACCGGCATATCGCCATATGACAAACCAGACATTTATGGCTCAGTTTGACGTCCGTACAGGAGAAATCAAAACAGTGAGTTACCCAGTTACGTTACGAATTACGTAACGTAATATTGTTTTTTCTTACTGACATTCTTATTTTTTTTGTTGTTTTATTATTTTCAGAGTCAATTAAATATCTGGCAAGGACAGGGAGAACCGTTCTGTTAAGTACGGCATCGATATCCCTCGCACCAGACTTTTCACATTGACAATGATGTGTAATCCAGTCAATAAGAGTGTCACTGTAATCTATTTTATACATCTGACCAGATGCCCGTTCAAAACGCTGGCAGATCTTATCAATTTTAATAATTGCGATATCCCTGAGTGTTCTGGTATGCAACGGAGTGAACGGAATTAAGTTCGCTCTTCCCATGAAAGCGGTGCCAAAATGTTCATTAAATAAAGGAAGCACCATTTCTTTTATTTTGTCTTTATCGATCTCCCCCTCATCCCATATGCTCGTTATCTTTTCACTGGCAAGGTTGGATGTCATTATGATGAGACAATCCCGGAAAGACACCATCTTACCTTCAGAATCCTCGATGATCCCCAAATCGAATATCTGAAAAAAGAACTCCAGAACATCCGGATGTGCTTTTTCGATTTCATCAAGCAGAATAACACTGTATGGATTATGACTGACTCTTTCGGTAAGAGTCCCTCCCTGACCAAAACCGACATATCCTGGAGGAGCGCCCTTCAGAGTGGAAACCGTGTGAGCTTCCTGAAATTCCGTCATATTAATCGTGATGAGTTTATTCTCATCCCCATAAACAAACTCGGCCAGCGCCCTGGCTGTCTCCGTTTTGCCGGTACCAGAAGGGCCTGCAAGTAAGAATACCCCATCGGGTTTTACCGGATCTTTAAGATCTGCCCGGCAAATAAGGATTTGTGATGCTATCGCAGACATAGCATATCGTTGCCCCAAAACCCGTTGCTCCAGACATCTTAACAGACCGGATGTTTTTTGTTGTTCACTATCAAGGCATACACCTAGTGGGACACCTGTCCACCCTGACACGACATCAGCAACACAGTTTTTATCAACACACTCAAAAACCATAGGGCTGTCTTTCCTGTATGCACTTTCCAGTTCTTTTCTGTACATATCCTTTGATGAAACATCATCTGTACTTTGTATCCTGGCAACCAGTTCACTTTGATGACGCCATGCTGATTTCAGTTGCTCAAGATCCATCTCAAGTTGAGCAATTTCATTTACAAGCATTTCCTGACGCCGAACATTTGATTTTTCCTGTGTCAGCAGAGCAAGTTCTCCCTGATGTCTGGCTAATGAGGCTTCAAGATCCTGAATGGCATCCGGGGAGGTGGACTGAGATACAGCAACCCGTGAGCAGGCTGTATCCAGCAGACTGACCGATTTATCAGGCTGACGACGCCCGTGCAGATAACGGTCGGATAAATGTACCGTGGCAGTTATTGCTTCTTCCCTGATGGAGACGTTATGGTGCTTTTCCATCATGGGTAAAAGAGAACGTAGCATCCCTGCAGTGACATCCTGATTTGGCTCTGTGACTTTGACTATCTGAAAACGCCGGGCTAATGCGCCGTCCTTTTCAAAATACTTTTTGTATTCTCCCCATGTCGTGGCGGCGATAATGCGCAATTCCCCACGGGCAAGAGCAGGCTTAAGTAAATTCGCTGCATCCGTTTGTCCGGGAAGTCCTCCTGCACCGATAAGGGAATGGGCCTCATCAATAAACAAAATAGCGGTACCATCCAGAGAATTAAGTTCGGTTAAGAGCGATTTTAAGCGATTTTCAAATTCCCCTCTGACACTGGCCCCCGCAAGCAGAGCGCCCATATCAAGCGCAAGGATCCTGACATTCTTCAGTGCGTCAGGCACACGGCCGGATGCAACTTGCAGGGCTAAACCTTCAACAATACTGCTTTTCCCGACACCAGGTTCACCGGTCAGTATCGGATTATTCTGTCTGCGACGAAGCAAAATATCGATAAGCTGCCTGATTTCCTTCTCTCTGCCAGTAACAGGATCCAGTTTCCCTGTTTCGGCCAGCAAAGAGAAATTTTCAGTATATTTGTTGATATATTCATGTGGCGCATTATCCGTGGCACGATGAGAAGAATGCTCTGTTTTTACAGACAAAGATAGCAGCAATTTCTCTGCAACATCCACATCACAATATAACGCCCCGACCACATTGTAAGGTAATATTGAATCTCTGAGAGTAATCAGAGTGGTCAACAAGACAGGGATATCTATATGATTAGACTGCCATTTAGTGCTGGCATGTATCCATGTTTTTTCCAGCAGAGTTTGCATCGACTCAGAAAATACAGGTGAGGATTGTGACGCTGTATTGATAAGGATGAGCTCACTTTCAATGGCATGCAGGACCCTGTCAGGGTTAAATAAAGACAGTTCAGAAAACTTTTCGGTTATTGACTTATGTTCCTGTAATAGCTTCCACAGAAAATGCAAACAATCGACTTCATGGTGTGATCGTGATATTGCGTAATTAATAGCAGAATCCAGAGTACTTCGGCTTTCTGGAGATAATTTTTTAATTATTGATTTCAGGTAAGTACTCATTTCTCACTCCTGTACTGCTGGACATATTGTTATTTTGCCAGGCAATCTGGAAATCCAGCCACTTTTCTCCCAGCTATGAGTGGTAAGCAGTTTATTACTCAGACTAATCTGCAAATTTTCAAGTTTATCCTTTTCCTGTTTTAACTGTTCCCATTCGATATATGCCTGACTGAGATCGCCAGTATCACTCAGTTTGTAACGGACGAGGATACCTGTTATCCCCATTGATTCAAGAAAACTTCTTGATTCCGGAGAAAAGTCCTTTGTCATTAACTCATCCTCTCCATCCGAAAACTTGTTGATAAAATCAATCCAGGCTGTTTCACCTGTGAATTTATAGGTGGTGGAAAAGTCAGGGAACGAAATATCAATGCTGACAGAATGACAACTTCCTGGATACCAGGTAAAAAGACCTGAATCGGCAAAATTCATGCTTCTTATACTGCTGTTACCTGTTTTGCACTCAAGAGTCAGAGTTGTACCTGTTGGTTTAACGCCATGATGACCTGAAATCGTCGCAGGTGCACTACTTACCGTCATTTTGTAAGGCTGTGATTCAATCTTTTGCAGGGTCTGATTCAGTACGTCTAATTGTCCCTGTACATTTATCAGCTCATCCTTGTTTTGCGTTCGGTCTCTGAGCTGAACGTCAAGCAAATCATCCGGAGAAACAACGTCATTGAGAAAACTAATGAATGAAGGCGTAAACGGTATACTTCTTTCCCTGAACGACAATACTCTGGCACCTTCGGCATCAAGTGCTAAAACACCGTTAGCGGGTCCATTTAAAAAACCAATAATGTTTTTATATATTTTACCCTGCATTTCAGAATGACTGGAATTGTGTTTATCTGAATTTAACTGGCTTAAAACAGAATTTCTCCATTGTTCATCAACCCTGCACCCCGTATACGTGACTGCATGGTCGAGAAGTTTATAATTTTGCCGTTCATAAATATCCCATACAGAATCAATCACTGGATCTGTATTATTACTGTTAATCACTGAACGAACCTTTTCAAATTCATCAAATAATATTACCAGCTTGTTTTTGGGGTCTGAACGCATAGCATTACGGATCAGTTCAACGGATGATGCTGTATGTAACTCAGAATTTACGGCATTACGGAGCACATTCTGCCAGTCTCTCCATGCTGTTACATGATCCGTTGTCCTGTTCATCTGACTGTTATTAAAAACAGACATCAGATATATACGTACCATGATGTCAAACTGCTCTATCTGACGCTTCATTCCGTTATCCACTTTAAGAGAAAACAGACGATAAAGCAGCCTGAAATCAGAAAGCCAGTCCTGCGCTGAACTTGCCGGGATATTATGTAATTCATCATCAACAAACTTAAAAAATTTATGCTCAGATGAACGATTTTGTATGATATCTGTCAGCTGCAGCGGACTCATTAACCCTGAATGTGAATCTTTACGCCCCCTTGCGACAGCCATGATGAACTGTCTGAAATGCTCCTGACGACTTTCTTCCAGGTACTGCACAAAAGATGAAAACGCTTCCGGAACCGTATCACGTCCATATGCCTCTTTGATATTCTTATACCAGTGATGAAGTTTATTCTGTCCCTCCTGAGTCCATATACCAGACAGACTGACAGACGCGTTTTCATCTTCCCAGAAATCCGTAACTTTTACGGCCGGAATATCAACATATTCAGAAACAAACCATGAATAAGATGGATCACTCTGAATAAACTCGCTAAGGAGTTTTCTGAACACATCAATATTTTCACTTCCATGATTTTTTTGTATCTCATCTCTTTCTAAAGCCAGTGAAGCTATTGATGATATTTTATCATAAGGTCTGGTTATTTTTATTGATTCATGAATACCCAGAAATGTTGTTAAATCACTCAGCGATTCATCCTTAACCATCTTATCCCAACCGATAAGCGATGAGGCAAGCGACAGAATCAATTCACGCTTTCCTGATGGGGAAGCCGCAAGGAATTTTTTCTTATATTCATCAACGCGCCATGCAACAGGACGGGTCTCGAATCTGCTACTGTTATAAAGAGACTCTCTGAAAAATAAATATTTATCATTCAATGCGGGTTTAAAAGGTAAATAAAGTATATTAGATCTGACTTTATCTTCATATTTTAATATTTGCTCAGTCAGGAATGCAGGGCTGAGCTCCACAGAACCTTGCCTGACATCATATATATGATATGAACAATATGCACTGTATCCAATAAAGCACAGCGCCGTCATAACCATAACGGATCTGAATGACATTTTTATTCTTCGTTTATTAACGTGAATAACTTCTGAGTTCTGTATTTGTGGCAGGATCTCAGAAACTAAAACATCAGAAAAAGTACAATTTTTATCCTTACCCGAAACGAGTTCACCAGATAAACAGACCCCGGAGACTTCTGTCTGAGAAAAAAACACGTTATCGATACTGAATGTTGAAATAAACACATCCAGTGAATATTTTAGATCATTCAATTTATCCGGAAACAACAGGATCTCGTTTTTTTCCTGGTCACTCAATGTATCATCAAGTACATGACATATTTCTGTCGTAATATTAGATTTTAATGATGACAATATATATGATGAGTCATATTCAGATGCATTTGTGTCTGATTTATTGGTTGCCCAAAATACCGGATACCCATTGTTATTTTTTTGATGAATTTTTTGTGCCAGCGATGAATACCCACTGATGTGCTCGCATCCACTTATAACCAGAAAAACCGGGATATTATGATGTAAGTGTGACGACAGTTGTTCTGTAAAATTTCTTGTTTTTTGAGATAACACCTGAATACAGGAGTAATCATGATCAAGTAACGTTTCAACAGGAATAACCAGAACAATGCCATGAGGTGGTTGTTTTTTAGATTTACGTGCTGATAAAAAACCTATTACAGAGTTCAGCACCCCCGGGTTGTCATATATCTTACCTGACAACTCCAGTACACTTGAATCCCTGAAAAACCACCAACGAATTGTTCTGAATTGTTGAGAAATACCATTTAACTCATTACTGTGAAAGACGGGAAGATTAATATCCTTAAGCAGAGAAGCGTTTTTTTCTGAATCCCCCGTAAGTAAAAACCAGGGGACCACGCCTCTTCCTTTTTTACTTATGATATTCATTCCTTTCCTGAAGTATGAATCAAGTGTTATTGTTCTTTTTTTCCTAGAAAATAACCTCACCAGCTTTCTGTATTTACCTGACGAAAAGTAATTATGGATACAATCCACAATCAATTTCAGGGTGAGTGTAACCAGAATTACAAAAATCCAGTAAAATACAGTTGTAGTATCTGTCCAGTTTCTGAACACGCCAATGACATAACAAACAGATAAAACGAAAACAGACACAAAAATCCAGAGAAACAATGAAAATATCTTCTTAAGCATAAGAGATCATCTCACATATATCACAAACAACAATACGAAATAAATAATAATGATACCTGCAAGTGACAAATAAAAATTAAACCATGATGATTTATTCTTTTTTTGTTTAAATGAGATCTTATTTTTTTCTTCAACACGAATATTTAACCCGCATTGTTTTTTCAGTCTTGATATATAATCCTGGATTTCATCATCATTGCTTACAGAATATTTCCCCCTGAATCCAAGTAAGAGACATAAGAGAAAAACCCATGCAGCCTGACTTTCGGATTCAATGACTTTATTAAGCATGTTAAAAAACTCAACACCGCCAGTGGAATGTCCAAAATATTTAATCTGTAAAAGATTATCGCGCCATTCTTTTCTGTACGGAAGTTCAGAGCACAAAATAACCTCATCAAGCATAACAACTATTGAATAAAATGCCGCATCCAGTTCACTGTCACTTAAAGATATTTTTTCACTATTGCGCACGACATCTTCAACAGTATCAATTATCTGCTTTCTGGTACTGTCGTAATCACCATATTCTTCTGGAAAGACTTTAACAGATGATATGAGTTTAAATACTGGCATATAGCATTCAACGATATTCACCAGTACCTCCATGACATAAATATTCATATAACATGTTTTGTCCCCGGAAACGATAAACTGTAACTAAAATCTGCCCACGGATACTGACATTCGCCAGGTGAGCAACATACCCGTGCACTGTGCGGAGGTCTCTCCTTAATGTCCGAACTGAACCGCCCCAGGTTTCCTGGAGAGTATTTTATCTGTGAACTCAGGCTGCCAGATCAGTATTTCCGATGGAAGCATAATAAGCTTTTTCTGCTTCTGCCGGAGGAGTATGGCCCA
>ERZ773221.2320-NODE-2320-length-15113-cov-5.164896_pt1 | contig 15113 bp, 12 predicted proteins | sample MGYA00580994_ERZ773221 | MGnify/ENA primary metagenome ERZ773221 (study PRJEB29015, sample SAMEA2737758) | human gut metagenome | biome: human gut; feature: human-associated habitat; material: faeces | place: China | collected 2012 ... | reverse complement strand
TCGTTGAGGAATGGTATTTGTCTGGATCGGGTTCCATATCCCGACCATTTCCTTTCCCTTTTTAGGGGGAAGGACTTCGTTATTTTGTTTGGTGCGTGTGGCATAAAGTCATGCGCACCAACACACCCTTATACTGATATGCAAAGTGATGTGGACGCAGGAGTCCATGCATGGATTAAGGAGGGACGCTGGAATGCGTGCTATTACTATCGATGATCTAAATGCCGCTGCTCATGTTGGCGGAGCTGGAAGTTTGACTATGCGCTTGGAGTTGGAACCGGCAAGCGGTCCAGACGGCGTAATCGCGCCGGCGAAATACGTTGATTCAAAAAGTAATGCCACATATATCTATGAAAAGCGATTTGTGGAGGGGCAAGAAGAGCCGGTAAAAGTGGTGCTCATTGACTCCAAGACCTCGTTCGCCAATAGGGCCGAGGAGACAACGACGGAGGCTGTGCGGAATGGTGAAGGGCTCCTTTCTCGGATGCCTCGTATCGTGGTTGAGTACGATACTGATGCTGGCAGAAAGACCTTCTATGATAACCAGCTCCCGCACCGTGGCTTTGACGGCCATATTCGCGTTGGCAATCATGATGGTGAGTCTACTTCCAAGGCGGGGGCATATGTCAATGCGCGTAATTCCACTTTGGAGAACCTGTTGCCATTGTTTGAATTGTCTCCGGAAACTGTCATCTTTGGTGGCTGGGATTCCACCCGAAGCAAGAACCAGCTGAGGATTCCGTCCGTTCTGGTTGGGGAAACCTATGGTGTTTTGGCTGATCAGAAGGATGACCCTGCAATTCATCGTGCGGGTGGACGCATCGACCCGGTTGGCGCCAGTGTGAATGTGAGTAATAAGGCTGATCGTGCGAAAATCATCGGAGATAGCATCGATTTAAGTGATGCCACAAAGAATAAGTTTGAAGGATCGGGTAAGGGTTCACTTATTGGTTTGGGCGCTATTCCTCCGAGCGCAAAAAAAGAATTGTTAGACGGTGTCTCCGTTCGTAATGTCATCTCCACTCGTGTACTAAGTTTCGCTACTGTGCGTACTTTCCACTTCGGTAAGGGGGCTGAGGGAGACGCGGCGATTCGGGCTCTTATCATCGCGGTTCTTCTGCGAGACATCGCTGGCTATGATGAGAATCCCTTCATTCGTGCGAACTGTTTCCTTGCAGAGAAGGGTAAACCTGTTGTCGTGTTGAACAAACGATATGGTGAGAGGGAGGAACTGGAGCCACTTACCGCTGAAGCTGCCGAGAGACTTCTAGAAGAGGCTTACGCGCAGGCTCATGAAAAGGCTGGAATTACCTGGGAGGGTCAGGAGTTCCTTGTTCAAGGCAATCCTGCGGTTTTGGACAATGCTTCCGCTGAAGAAGATTCAAAGGCTGCCTGATATGTCCTTTGCTATATCGGCTTATTTTCCGCTTGGGTTTTATCAGGGTAGTGATTCCGGCGGAAAGCCGGAACCATACCCCTCGCCTAACCGACTGTATTCCGCGCTCGTCTCTACGGCTTACTTGACATTCGGTTTCGAAAAGCATGCGGTCGATTCCAGCCTGACAGATGAACAAATTCACGATGCCCTAGCTTGGCTTGAGGGGAACCCTCCTCAAGAAATACTGTTTCCACGTATTGTCAAGGCTGGAAGTGATGCGATTGCATACAGGAATAAGGGCTATGTTATCGATGCGAAAAAGAAGAATCCTCAAGATAAGATTTCTTCAGCCAACGCATCTATTGCCACGGCTTATATGCAAGAACCAGAATCCGGAATACTACTGACTTGGAAATGGGATGAGAATCCTTCCATTGAGATCGCACGAACGCTTGATTCCTTATGCAATGAGGTTCCCTACTTGGGCGAGGCCTGTTCGGTTGTAGAACTACAAACGCATGAGAATTATGTTCTTCCGTACGATGCTCTAGATAGTGTGTGGACGTTGTCTTCGGAATCGGCATTGAAAGGCGTTTCCAGAAGGAATCGTTCTTTTTCGGTTCCGAAGGAAGGTCGTCTTGAAGATTTAAAGATGGCTTTTGCCACGGTGAATCCAACTTCTAAAGGTAAAAGGAAGGACCTTAAAGTCAGTTTTAAGGAGGATGAACAGAATTTCCTCAATGAATATCTTCCGCTGCAAACGGAAGGTCATGCCAGATATAATCCGCCATCGTCGCAAGAGGGAAGCGCTCTCAAGGCTCCGTGGCCAGTGGCGTTTTACCTTGAAGTGGAGGAGATTGACGGTAAATGTGACGAAGACGGTAAACCCGTTTGGGAACCGGATGAATCAACATTCATTGGCTGGGCCGTTGCTTTACATCGATTCCTTGTGAAGCAATGGGGTATTGATCCCTCTCCGATGCTAATAGGCAAGTATGCTCCTGGCATTGACAGGCCAGCGAACAATGTGGCTATTCAGATTTTTGACTCTGCATTGAAAAATCAATATGCGCATGAGCTGCGGGAAGATATTTCTGAGATGGGGCCAGGGTTCTTGATTATGGTTCCTCGCAACATGCCGCAATCTGATATTCAAAGACTTCAGAATATTTGTAGGCAAGTAAAAGGTAAGACATTGTACTACACGTCGAATGAGACTACCCTACGTCTGGGCGCATTCACGACGATTGATGCCGAGCATTTATGGAGACCTGCGGTTGAGGGTATGTGTCGTTATTGGACACCGCGACCTTTTGCAATAGCGGAAACTCGCATTATTCCAGACATACGGCACGGCCGTAAATGGAAAGTGCGTGAGGATGTTTGTCTGGCGTTAGGGCATGTTTGGCGTGATCAGTATGTTTCGCGATTGTCGAATGACAATCGAGAGGAGCGCTACTGGGATCTTGTGGATGCAGTGAAAGCAAAGGGATCGAATTTTCGTGTCTTTGATTGCAGAGCCGTCCATCGTGTCAATATGTCGGATTATGTGCATCATGCGAATGCGTCCAATATCCTTCGTGGTGTGAGTGCACTAATTGCGATTTCTGATGATGCAAAATCATTGGATTGTGCAGCTTTGGCTATTGGGCAGAGCCGTCATTTGGGTGGTGGCTTCCTCATACCGATGGACTTTTCCGTAAGTGCACTTAAATCAGATGAATGTTTTGGAAAAGGGGCTCCGATATGGTTGAAATGAGTTCGAGTCAACAGCAGTATCTGACTGCGAAGTTTGAGGATTTTATTGCTACCGTCCACCCCGGAGAGGCTGGTCAACCAGCTCGTAAACCGTATCAGTGGCAAATTAGACTGATGCTTTATGTCGTTGAGCATGGTCGTTGGCCACAGAGTATTGGTGCTCCAACCGCATCCGGTAAAACCAGTGTGATTGATATCCATGTTTTTCTTAATGCGATGGCTGGCATCGCTTCCGTTGCCGGGAGTGAGGATGCACAAGAGCTCGGCGGTCTGCCACTGCAACGTATCCCGCGTCGTCTGGTACTGACGGTGAATCGTAGATCTCTGGTCGATGATCAGTTTGAAGAAGCGGATATGCTACGGGATAGATTGCAGTCTGACGATCACTCTGATGACGGTCTCCGTTTGTATAGGAGAGGTCTGGATTTACGTTCTGCGGTCGATGATGGTCTTGCGCAAGAAAATAAATCCCTTCGTATGATTACTGCCGAGCTTCGGGGTGGCATTAGCCCTAATCGTGAATGGCGTTATTATCCACAAACTTGCGCAGTGATTTGCGCGACACCCGATATGTTTGGTAGCCGTCTATTGTTCCGTGGATATGGGACCAGTAGAACAATGCGCTCCATGGAAGCTGGTCTTCTGGCTTACGACACGGTGTTGATTGCGGATGAGGCTCACTTAAGTCGTCAACTGTTAGAAACCGCGTGCCAGGTCTCACGTATCGAAAATATGGCTGAAACGCCACTCTCTTCTCAGGTGACGCCTTTACAGGTTGTGGAGACCACTGCGACCCCTGCATCGGGGAACGCCGAAGAAAGAGTCGGAGTTTTGGAATCGGATTTCGAAGTCGATACAGCGCTTGCCCGGCGTCTCAACAATCCGAAGTCGGTCTTCACGAATTTCGATTTTGAAAAAGACAAGGACGTAATAGACGCGATTGTTGCACAGTGCATTGCTTTGATCCTATCGAATATCGAGGCCGATAAGTCAAACGATTCGAATCCTCACGTGCTTGGCTGTATCGTGAATACGGTCAAGAATGCTAAGGTTGTTGCCAAGGAGCTTGAGCGGCAATGCAAAAAGCATGGAATTAATCGACCTGTTGATGTCTATATCGGGCCAATGCGCGCTTTTGACAAGTGCCAAATTGCCAGAAAGCTCCATTCTTTACCCTATCTTAAGCCAGATGATGCCCCTTGTTGCATTATTGGTACACAAACTTTGGAAGTCGGTGTAGACGTTGATTTCACAGATATGGTAACTGAAATTGCACCTGGCTCGGCATTGGTCCAAAGGTCTGGACGTGTAAACCGTCGTGGATTACGGTCTGAGGGTTCTGTATATGTATTTGGACTTGATTTGCAGAAGCTCACCGAAAAAAAACAGGCCTCCGCTCCCAGGACATATTCGCCCGACGATATCCGGAAAACATGGGAGTGGTTGGCATCTTTGCCTAAAACCAATTCCGAGAAACCTGATATTAGTGCATGGTCCGTGTATCGCTCTGCGTTAAATGGACAGCCAATTCCGGGAGAACAGCCGCGTAGATTGCTGTTCCAGCGGCTAGAGCCGTGGGATGTAGAGAATCTTTCCTCAACGGATGAAGATTTATGTGCTGACATTAGTGAAGAATATCTCCAACAAGGACGGTCTGATCTCAATCTTTGGCTACGTGACAACCTCGAATTGGATACACCGGACATCAACGTTGCAGTGCGTCATCTGCCGTGGGATGATGCGTTGGCTATTGAGCTGCTAGAGGTGACTCAGCCTGAAAATGATGAGCTATTTCCTGTCGGAAGATGGCGTAGCTTTAATTATCTATTCGATAAGATGAATAAACGAAGTGATAGGGTGGAAATCTCCGTTGCCATTGATGATGAGGGGATAGAAAGAAAATACTCTGTCAGGCTACCTCACAGAGTGTTCAGATATCGAGCATCTGAACCTGAAAATCATCGTGTTGTATGTCTGCACGAGGGTACAACGAATACGGTTAGATCGGGCGATGTGCTCATTCTTGACGATTTTGCAAGGGTCTTTTCCAAATTCTCTGGAGATATTGCCATTTTTGATCCGGAGGAGTCAGATACATCTGAAGACATATTCAACCAATGTGATTCCTCCACCTTAGTGACGTCGTATGATTCCCTAAATTCCGGTGAGCCGAAGGTTGCTGAAGCATTTCGGCGACTTCAAGAACTTGAAGAAGGGGATTTTGTGAATATTGATGAAAAAACTGAGAGAATGCAGGAAGATCTTCGTTTACTCCGTATGAAAGCGGTGGGAGCATCATTCTTGGCAGAACGCACGCGGGGAGAGGCATATTCTTTAGTCTGGTATCGCCGCGAAAAACCCGATGTTCCTTACGAGGATAATAAAGGTAGGGTAATTCCGCATGATGTTCAGTGGCTCGTAAGCAGTGCACAGAGTGATTCATTGGATTCCGAGTCAAATCAGGAGATTCTGTCAACAAGAACGACGAATCGAACCTTGCACTTGGGAGGTGTTCCGAGTGGAATGGGTGAACCTCAACGATCAGACGGACATCAGAATCATGTGGCTCAACGAGCGCAAGCGCTCGGTTCTCTTATTGGACTTGATCCCGCCATCGTTGAAGACCTGCGTATAGCCGGAAATTTCCACGATGAAGGTAAGAAGGACGAACGTTTCCAAAGAATGCTTCGGTATGGTCATCAATCCTCGGCAGATGCTGAGCCACTGGCCAAAAGCCTCTTCCAATCACGTTCGTGGGAGCAAAGGTTTCGTAATACGTACCAACTTCGCGGTTGGAGACATGAGCAACGCTCCGTTGCCGAGTTCCGGTTTGCATGCGAAACATACATACAACTGGAATCAATGGATGAATTCGATAAGCAGTTGGTCCAGCGACTTATCGGTACGTCACATGGGCATGGCCGCTCGACGTTCCATTATGGAACGGCATATCTGCTTCCTCAAGCGGGAGGAGCATCACGTGATGCGAACCCCAAGCTGAACGATATCTCGGATAGGTTGTTTGAGATGGGTGAGTGGGAAACCCTAGTTGACCGAACAAGTCAACGGTATGGTTTCTGGGGTATCTCGTATCTCGAGGCATTGCTCCGTGCGGCTGACATTACTTGCTCGAAGGAAGGACAGTGATGAGCGCTAAATTTTCGGCAGATGCCTCAGATGCATTCTCTCATTTACTTATGGTTGGACTGGCTTCGATTCTTGAGGATGATGATACCGCTCGATGCTGTCGATTCCGTTGGCTAGATACTTTGCGCGCTTTCGAGTTCGAAACCAGCGATGAGCTGAACATTGATCAGATGGCGGCAATCATTAGTGAACATGCAAAACGATGGGCGCGATCCTTGCCGTTGAATTCTGAAGATGATTACACCATTGTCTCGGAATCGAACACTTCAGGTAAGACCTTGCATGCGACTATGTCTCCGAGACTGAGCGGTCTAAGCGTCCCATGTGGATGGCGCAAGCTGCAAAAAGATAGGGAAGCCGCGATTGATTCCATGCGGACGTTTGGTGACTATCGTTATTTCGGTGCACTTGGTCAGCCTTCATACTGGTCAGGTGAGCAAAGCCACAAGTTACGCTCTGATTTCGGCGCTTCTCGTTGGGAAATGGTGACACGTAATCGCGGGCAAGAATTCATTGGTGGACGATTGTTGCCTCTATCTCAGTGTGTTGCGGCGCGATCTGTTGAGAGTATTCGTGATGGGCTACTCGGAACGAAGATCGAGGATGAAATCGGTAATAATAAATCGACAAGTCGTGCGGCGACAGGACTTCATGCTCCCGCTAAGACCGATAATGCGAGGGCATGGTGTGCGCTGATGGGGGTCGCTGCCTTTCCCACACGTGTAACAACACGAGGGGATGACATGGCTCGTGACAGCAGTGCGGCGCTATTCCAGATTAAGGGACCGGTACGGTTCGCGATTCTGCCATTGTTTGATCAATATTGGACTACGGCAAAATACCGTTCCGTTGTTCGTAGCGAAGCGCTTGCGAGATTCGGCATTCAAAAGATTCTTTCCACTGATACTGAGATGCAATTGGTGGACGTTTCATCTGATTGGCTTGAAGAGAAAGGTGTTGCTGCATGTTGCATCTTCAACCAATTTGTTTCAGATAATGCCAGTGCTCCGGAACGCTGGCTGGAACAGGGAGAAATAATTCCAGTACAGGTGCTGGAGTAGCGATAACGGAGGAAACCATGGATGATGACCCCATTCCAATCAGTCTGGTAGCCAATTACATGTTCTGCCCACGCAGAGCATGGCTGGAATCAGCAGGAGAAAAAGTCGATTCTGCTCAAATTGAGCAGGGAACATACGATCATAGAAAGATTGATCGTTTCGATAAAGCTCCTGATGCGGATTCCTATCAGGCGGTGAATATTAGGCATGAGGGATGGGGCTTATCCGGGAAACTAGATGCGGCACGTATGACGGATGACGGTGTAATCATTCGTGAATACAAAGCTACCCCCGTCAAACGAGCCATGATTATCACTGATGCGATGAGAACCCAGCTTGCTCTTCAAGCTGCATGTTTGGAAGACATGGGTTTCCATGTTGCAGGAACGGAAATCTTTTTCACAACACATCATCGGCGTGTTGATGTGGAATTAGATGAAGAAGATTTCGAAAACGCTCGTAGAGCGGTAGAGGAGACTCGTGCGCTGATTAATCAGGATCGTGCGCCGGAATCGTTAGAAGATAGTGCGAGATGTTTTCGATGTTCACACGTAGGCATTTGCCTTCCGGAAGAGCGGAAACTTTGTGCAGTGCAACACCGCATTATGGTATCCTCTCCTGACAATCAAGTTACTCATCTCGCTACTCCTGGAGCTAAAGCCTTTACTCGAGCGGGGAGAATGATCGTTCAAAAGAATGGTGAAGAACTTGCTTCAATACCTCTCGATACCATTCAGGGATTGCAAATATACGGCAATACAGATTTGTCAAGTGGTTTGATTCGTGAGCTCTTGTGGCGAGATATATCGATTGTGTGGTGCAGTGGCTCAGGGCGCATGTATGGATGGTCGGTGCCATCATACGGACCAAACGGTGATCAACGGGTGGAACAGCATGTTGCTTCACATGAAGGTAGATTGGGATTGGCTCGAGAGTTTATCATTGCGAAGGTACATAATCAATCGGTATTGTTACGGAGGTCTGAGGCGGATAATTCGGTGTTACCACAGTTGCGTCAGATTGAAAAGCAAGTGGGTAACGCGAATAGATGGCAGGATGTTTTAGGCTTAGAAGGCGAGTCCGCAGCTTTGTATTTTTCGCAATTTGGGCATCTGATTAAGGAAGAAAAGCGAAAGAATTGGCAGTGGGCTACCCGAATGCGCAGACCGGCTCCCGATCCATTAAATGCTTTGCTTGATTTTACCTATACATTATTACTGTCGGATTGTACACGAGCCCTAATATCGTGCGGGCTTGATCCACATGCTGGCTTTTTACACAGTAGTAAACGAAATAAGCCAGCACTATCTCTGGATTTAATGGAAGAATTTAGAGCTCCGATAGCGGATTCAGTTGTTCAGACAGTGGTTAATAACGGTGAAGTCAGTATAAAAGGTTTCACTAATGCGCTTGGGTCGGTAAGAATGACTGATAGCACACGCAAGGCAGTTGTCAAAGCGTATGAAAGACGAATGTCTACAGAGATTACTCACCCGTTATTCAAGTACAAAGCTACGTGGCGTCGAGTGGTTGAAATCCAAGCTCGAATGATTTTAGGCTATCTAGATGGGACACAGGCCAGCTATCGAGGAATTCGAATAAGGTAGAGGAGTCCTGAATGAGTGATGAAAAACGCAGTTATCTTGTCGCTTATGATATCAACGATGATCGCCGGCGTAGTCATGTGGCAAAAATACTGCAACGCTGCGGTGAACGATTGCAATACAGTGTGTTTTTGCTAAGAGTGCGTCCATCAAAGATGCTTCAGATTCAGAATCTGCTTGAGTGTGAAATTGATGGATCCTGTGATTCCGTGGTTGTTTGTTTCCTTGGGAAAGAGGAACAAGCGAAAGATGGGATGAACTTTCTTGGCAGGCGTGGGTATAACGATTTGGATATTCCTACTGTCATTTAGCGGTTTTATCACATATGGAAATGTTGTTTGAAAACTAAAGAGTGTGTCATGCTGATTCTTGATATGCGAGAGCTGAATCGGTGGAAATGTAAAGTGGTAGCGCTCGCACCATATAGGATAATGACTCATATGTGTTTGCATCGTAAATGATGGTTGTTCAAGTGTGTGACTACAGCGAGTTCTCGCAAACCTCTTGATTGAGCTAATCGATAGGCTGAGTTAGAATGAGGCCATTCCTGAGCAGTAATGCTCAGGACTTCATTGAGGAAAGATGTTGCGCGTGCCGTCGATCGGATTGACCGGCATTCCTGAGCAGTAATGCTCAGGACTTCATTGAGGAGCATCCGCGCAAAGGGAATTCGACCCTTTCATCACATTCCTGAGCAGTAATGCTCAGGACTTCATTGAGGACCAGTATACTCTAATGGCCTAGATTATAGGCGAGCGAATTCCTGAGCAGTAATGCTCAGGACTTCATTGAGGAAGAATAGTTAGGAGATATACAATGTCAGATATCAATTCCTGAGCAGTAATGCTCAGGACTTCATTGAGGAACATAATAACGACCCTCGATCCTAAAATAAGAAACAATTCCTGAGCAGTAATGCTCAGGACTTCATTGAGGAGATGATGACACGCACGGTGCTGGAGACTTCGCCGGTCATTCCTGAGCAGTAATGCTCAGGACTTCATTGAGGAGACAGGACGCGACACCTCGGACTGCCATTATATAATTCCTGAGCAGTAATGCTCAGGACTTCATTGAGGACTGCCGGTACCCGTATGGGTGAATGCGTACGCCCGTATTCCTGAGCAGTAATGCTCAGGACTTCATTGAGGATCCAGCTGGGCGACGCGGATGGTCAGTCGGTCGTCGAATTCCTGAGCAGTAATGCTCAGGACTTCATTGAGGATCGATGCTGGTGCCATTCAGACAAGAGCATTGGACGACATTCCTGAGCAGTAATGCTCAGGACTTCATTGAGGATGTGATGTGGGTGATGGTGTATCCGTTGCGGCCTTGATTCCTGAGCAGTAATGCTCAGGACTTCATTGAGGAGAGCAAGGGTGATGCAGTCTGCAATTTCAGCATCGCCATTCCTGAGCAGTAATGCTCAGGACTTCATTGAGGACCATTGTCGTATGGAGTGGTGTCCGGTGGGGCGACATTCCTGAGCAGTAATGCTCAGGACTTCATTGAGGAGTACGCTTCGACTTCACCGCAGGCAGCGACGGTGAATTCCTGAGCAGTAATGCTCAGGACTTCATTGAGGAAAACCAATGGCAACAACAACCGCTTGTTCAGTTCGCATTCCTGAGCAGTAATGCTCAGGACTTCATTGAGGAGCATCCTCAAGCACAAGGACGCCGTGCCCACCCATTCCTGAGCAGTAATGCTCAGGACTTCATTGAGGATCGGTGCTCGAACTGTCCGGATGTGACGGAAGCCCCATTCCTGAGCAGTAATGCTCAGGACTTCATTGAGGATCGGCGATGACATACGCCCACATCCCGCACCATAGGGCATTCCTGAGCAGTAATGCTCAGGACTTCATTGAGGACACAACGACCAGCACATCGCGCTGCCCGAGGAGATATTCCTGAGCAGTAATGCTCAGGACTTCATTGAGGATCCCGCGCCCTCGCGTCCCTGGACCTCGGGGACAAGTTCATTCCTGAGCAGTAATGCTCAGGACTTCATTGAGGATCATCGGCACATGCCCACACTGCAACCGCCAACTCATTCCTGAGCAGTAATGCTCAGGACTTCATTGAGGAACGACTTTCTCACCCATAAAGTCACCAAGCGGGTTGATTCCTGAGCAGTAATGCTCAGGACTTCATTGAGGAGAGTTCGGCGGACGTTGGAACGACGAGGTGAAGGAATTCCTGAGCAGTAATGCTCAGGACTTCATTGAGGATGACATATTGTGTTTTTACAGTCTTATCACCATTAAATTCCTGAGCAGTAATGCTCAGGACTTCATTGAGGATGCGACGTTGGGCGGGGTTGACGTTTCCCGCCATATTCCTGAGCAGTAATGCTCAGGACTTCATTGAGGAGCGACGGTGACGTCTACGGTGGCGGTGTATGGGGTGGCCATTCCTGAGTAGTAATGCTCAGGACTTCATTGAGGAAGGCCGAGGATGTCGAACGGGTCGTCCGAAGCGGCGATTCCTGAGCAGTAATGCTCAGGACTTCATTGAGGACTCCTCCACGGCGGCGGCCGAGGCGTAGTCCACGGCGACATTCCTGAGCAGTAATGCTCAGGACTTCATTGAGGAGAGATGACCATGTACCGGTGTACAGCCGACCATACGATTCCTGAGCAGTAATGCTCAGGACTTCATTGAGGACTGCTCGTTGAAAGCGCCCTGCAACTGCTCGAAGAGGATTCCTGAGCAGTAATGCTCAGGACTTCATTGAGGAGATCGACTGACCATCCTCGGCATGAACCGCTATCAAATTCCTGAGCAGTAATGCTCAGGACTTCATTGAGGATCTTTAACCAGAAAACAGAAAATCCCCCGAGGCCCATTCCTGAGCAGTAATGCTCAGGACTTCATTGAGGACAGACGCCTGACTCGAACGTGACGGTTACGGCTCGCGGATTCCTGAGCAGTAATGCTCAGGACTTCATTGAGGAATGACACATGTCAACCTTGGCGTGTTCCATATGAGTTATATTCCTGAGCAGTAATGCTCAGGACTTCATTGAGGAGGGCGGCACCCACCGTCTTGTGCGCATCTCCCCGTATTCCTGAGCAGTAATGCTCAGGACTTCATTGAGGATGCGGCTTCGGCGGCTTCGGCGGCCAGCTTGTCCGATTCCTGAGCAGTAATGCTCAGGACTTCATTGAGGAGACCGACATCGCGCCGGACACATCGGAGATCGTGAACATTCCTGAGCAGTAATGCTCAGGACTTCATTGAGGAGAGCCGATGGCGTGCACGGGACCGCGAAACACGAGAATTCCTGAGCAGTAATGCTCAGGACTTCATTGAGGATGGTCTTGTCAGCAAAGGAGACCAGCATGGCCTACACGATTCCTGAGCAGTAATGCTCAGGACTTCATTGAGGAAGGACGCTAGCAAGGCCCAGAGCACGGCTGATGGTGCGCAGATTCCTGAGCAGTAATGCTCAGGACTTCATTGAGGATCAGCGGAGCCCTACCGCCATTTTGAGCAATGTGGATAGATTCCTGAGCAGTAATGCTCAGGACTTCATTGAGGAGCCACCCGACAAAACCGTTTGATTCTTAAAACCACATTCCTGAGCAGTAATGCTCAGGACTTCATTGAGGACCGAAAGTGCACTTGATCATCTTCGACGAGATCTTATTCCTGAGCAGTAATGCTCAGGACTTCATTGAGGAACCGCGACACAACGGTTATGGCAAGGCAAATCGTAATTCCTGAGCAGTAATGCTCAGGACTTCATTGAGGAATCCACATCTACTCACAGAAAGTCCATATGGACGAGATTCCTGAGCAGTAATGCTCAGGACTTCATTGAGGAATCAAGGAAGGGTATCGACCATCCCGGATGATCGGCTATTCCTGAGCAGTAATGCTCAGGACTTCATTGAGGAGACGGCGATCAGGTCGTATCCCGCATCGAAGCCGCGCTGATTCCTGAGCAGTAATGCTCAGGACTTCATTGAGGAGACGGCGGACAATTCCAGCATGACATTCAACAGCGAGATTCCTGAGCAGTAATGCTCAGGACTTCATTGAGGAGCTCACAAGCGACCGTGGAGGATGTCACCAAGCAGAATTCCTGAGCAGTAATGCTCAGGACTTCATTGAGGATGCATGGACATGTACGGATGCAGTCTCCAGGACTGCATATTCCTGAGCAGTAATGCTCAGGACTTCATTGAGGATCATGAAGTCGAATACCGGCACCCTACTGGCTACTGCATATTCCTGAGCAGTAATGCTCAGGACTTCATTGAGGAAGGTCGAGCCATTCGCGCAATGCGTGGCCTTGTGACATTCCTGAGCAGTAATGCTCAGGACTTCATTGAGGACCGTCCAACCGTCTGGGAACCCCTGAAGTCGTTCGATTCCTGAGCAGTAATGCTCAGGACTTCATTGAGGACCGTACCATTACAGGGAGGAATATGCCGCGAAGCATGTTATTCCTGAGCAGTAATGCTCAGGACTTCATTGAGGAAGACGGCGGGCGGCGTCCAGGAGCAGGCTTTCGCATTCCTGAGCAGTAATGCTCAGGACTTCATTGAGGAGACAATCATCTGGAAGCAGATCAAGATTATAGTAGCCATTCCTGAGCAGTAATGCTCAGGACTTCATTGAGGAGAGAAGAATCATGCTCACACAGCGACAGGCACTCATTCCTGAGCAGTAATGCTCAGGACTTCATTGAGGACGTTGTGCACGTTGACCATGTATCGTCGGTTGTCCGATTCCTGAGCAGTAATGCTCAGGACTTCATTGAGGAAGCGACAGGCAGGTCGATGATGGCGCGGCGCATGTCATTCCTGAGCAGTAATGCTCAGGACTTCATTGAGGAGCTTACCGAGATTACCGCTGGCACGGACATTTCCAAATTCCTGAGCAGTAATGCTCAGGACTTCATTGAGGAGAAGAAAAATGGGGCTTCTACAAACACCATCTTTCAGATTCCTGAGCAGTAATGCTCAGGACTTCATTGAGGAGCTGGGCAATCCGCCTACGGCAGTAACCAACCGCAAATTCCTGAGCAGTAATGCTCAGGACTTCATTGAGGAGACGAGCCTGCCTGACCTACCGATCAACCGGCGCATGACATTCCTGAGCAGTAATGCTCAGGACTTCATTGAGGACGCGACGTCGTCGAATGGGGCAGCGCGGCGCAGCGTATTCCTGAGCAGTAATGCTCAGGACTTCATTGAGGACTGGCGCAGACCGGCAAGGACGCCGAGAAACATTTCAAATTCCTGAGCAGTAATGCTCAGGACTTCATTGAGGAAAGGACTAGGCATGAAGGACGTGCTTGACCCTCAGATTCCTGAGCAGTAATGCTCAGGACTTCATTGAGGAATGACGCAAGGACGCTATGCGGCTTTTGAAAAAGATTCCTGAGCAGTAATGCTCAGGACTTCATTGAGGATGATCGGCACATGCCCACACTGCGCACGCCAGTTGCAAGATTCCTGAGCAGTAATGCTCAGGACTTCATTGAGGACGGCCCGTCTTCAATGACACCGTGCGGACAGGGATCTAATTCCTGAGCAGTAATGCTCAGGAATTCATTGAGGCAAACTGCATACCAGCTGCATATGAAGTGCGTATAGATTCTTGGACAATAATGTTCAGGCTTTCATTGAGGAACGTATTTCCTGTTCATGGGCACCCTGAACTAGATGTTTCTGAACGGCAATGCTCAGGTTTTCTGGGACCGACCGGCGTGCAGATTGCGTGCGTCGTGGTCAAATCTCCTGAGCATTGTTGCTCAGGCTTTCATTGAGAACGAGGCCACAGTTGATGAGGATGCTTCACATTCGGATTCAGTGGGCTCGTCATGCTGTGCTAGCACTGGATGCATCCCATAAATTGGAGTGCCTCATCCAGTTGAGCGGTTAAATCTCCGTCCAGCTCAGCAAAGAGACAAACCTCGATAAAGGCTGCAGGGCGATTAACGCGGCGTACTCTTCGTGGAGTGCATCAATGCGGCAGACAGGCATTTTCATGCCTCGAGGTTGTTCATTTAACCAATTCAGCCAGAATTACACAAACGCAGAGCTCACCCATGCCTCGTCTTGAAACACTCTTCGTCACCATTAATACCTAGAAAAGGAAATGGTCGGGATATGGAACCCGATCCAGACAAATACCATTCCTCAACGA
>ERZ773221.2297-NODE-2297-length-15276-cov-9.753958_pt1 | contig 15276 bp, 9 predicted proteins | sample MGYA00580994_ERZ773221 | MGnify/ENA primary metagenome ERZ773221 (study PRJEB29015, sample SAMEA2737758) | human gut metagenome | biome: human gut; feature: human-associated habitat; material: faeces | place: China | collected 2012 ... | reverse complement strand
CCGCAGCCGCCGGAGCGGTGCTTAAGCCGTAAGGCGGGAATTGTGCGGTATTGCCCTAAATTGTTTTATGCCCGCAAATGCCGCAGCATGTTTTCATACCTCTGCTTTGCATCCGGCACAATATTCTTGACCGGGTAAGCATGATAAAGGCCTTTGCCTACTTCCGGGATCACGTTTTCCCGGCGTTCTCCTGCCGCTTTTTCAGGCTGAACAACATCTGCGTACTTTTTTCAAAACCAGCTTGACAATTTTTCCCTGCTGCGGTATAGTAATTAAGTCAACAACATGGGCTCGTAGCTCAGCTGGGAGAGCGTTCGGTTCGCATCCGAGAGGTCGAGGGTTCGATCCCCTTCGAGTCCACCACAAAAAATACCGCAGGTACGTCTGTATCTGCGGTATTTTTGTTGTGCGGTACACACTTGTGGATTTAAAACGGCTTTTTTGGTGCTTTACTTTAAGAGAGAATCATTATCGCGAAAATTATTGTGAGATCATAGGACTAAATCAGAAAGGCCTTGAAAACCAAGGCATTCTGGTTTAGTTCCTTCTTTTTTGACCGAAAACAAAAGACTTTCGCAAGAATCAAACAAGCCGGAGGATACTGCTGCACACCCCTGGCAGAAGGAGGATAGCAACTGCCATACCGCGTCCATCTTTTCTTTCAGCTCGTCAATATCGTCCGGCTCGATTTCAAATGCGGTGCACCTGCTCATCGCCATAAAAGGCTGGATGCCGCCTTCTACATTGCAGCTCGTTCCGGAAAACACATTGAGTTTGCCCCGGTTATAGTCGATATTGAGCAACTGCTCCAACGCATTACCAGACGCCTTGCATAGAATCTCCGCCTTCACTCTGGCATTCTCCGTCACGCTGGTCAGCAGCTCTGCGCTGATATTTGCCGGTTCACGGTAACTGCAAAAGACTGCCCTCCCCCTGTATTGATCAGGTGGTACGGCAGTCTTTATTTTGATTTTGTTCTCTTTCCGGTGATCTTTACTCCACCTTGCAGACCGGTTCCCGGATAACGGTCTTGCATTTTTCCGGGGCAGTGCGGCGGGGATCGCTGAGGTAAATTTCGTGGTGCAGGCGAGCGGATGTGCAGTCAATTTTATAGTGCCGCTCCGCCGCAAACTGCTCCATTGCGTTGAGCGTTGCGGGCTCGGTATCATAGTTGCCAAGGTGCATGCACTGCACGCACAGGCCCTCATCATAAGTAAAGTACTCCACTTTGCTGAGATCCAGCTTTTTCTTGGCGGCAGCTTCGGCCACGGCCCAATCGAACTCCTGTTTGGTTACAAACTCCGGCAGGCGAATCATAGCGATCCAAGAGAATGTTTCCTTATGGGCGTAATTGATCTGGCTTTGCCCCTCCTGCCACCAAAGGCCCTCCAGCGGCGGCACCACATATTCAAAATAGCCGGGGATCTGGTGGGTACCTTTGTAGCTCATTTTTATGGTAAAGGCAACCGCATACAGCATACCAATGGCCGCCTGATATTCTCCATCCTGCGCGTTGGGGTCACCATGGCCGCGCACCGCCACATAGTTCATGGGCGGCACTTTCAGCAGCTGCGGCTTTTGGGGCGGGAGATAAAATTCCTTATACTCCTTTTTATAGTCAAACGGCATCGGTCAGGTCGCTCCCTTCTTCTTTTTGGGCTTTGGCATGGGCAGTTCGCGGCAGGTGGCCTGCACAAATGCAATCATGTGTTCCCGGTCATCCACATCCTCGTACAGAAAATAATCTTTTGCACCATCATACGGCGGGGCTTTGGGCAGCTGCGGAGCAAGGGCTGCCCCCTCTTTGGTAATTTTGATGAACAGCTGGTCATCACACACCAGGGCAAACATTTTGCCGTCCAGATACACGCCATAATCGCCAAACATTTTGTGGTAGGTCACCTGCCCGGCCGGGGCAAGCTGGTCCGCAATATACTGAACAAATTCGGGATTGGAGGCCATAAAGGGCTCCTCATCTTTTCATCATCATTTTACAATATTATATCATATCCCCTTACTCTTTACAACCTTTTTTCTTATATAACAACCAGTTATTGTATGTTGCCGATGCTATAGCCACATTTTTTAGCCGCATTTTTTACAACTCAGCGCTTTACAGTGGTGCTTGGTTCGGTGTATCATAAAAGAATATTAAAAAGGAGATGAGCGCATGAAATGCCCGAATTGGGGTAAAATTTTGGCTGCGGCGGCGCTGTGTGCTGCGCTGTGTGCCTGCAGCAGGCCGCAGGATGTTCTGCCCGATTATATCGCCACGCCGGAAGCATCCGCCACGGTTGCCCCAACTGCCGCCGTTGTTCAGGCCACCGCCACCCCCGCCCCAACAGATACCACCGTGCCCACTATTCTGCCGCAGACAGCAGATGCCGGGCGCAGTTATGTGGACGACACCCTGTTCATTGGGGATTCCAACACCGTGCGCTACACCATGTACGCCGATGACACCGGAACGGCGTTTTCCACGCTGAAAAACAACATTGGCGTGGTCAGCATGGGGGCCGGTTCCATCACCACCCTGAAATGCGAAAAGTTCAAGGGAGACAGCACCCTGTACACCATTCCGGATGCCGTTGCCAAGTTGCAGCCCAAACGCATTATCATTGGTTTCGGCTCCAACAACCTTGGTGGCAGCTCCACGGATGCCACCAAATTCATCGCGCAGTACCGGGAGGGGCTGGCCGCCATCACCAAAGCATGGCCCTATGCGGATATTATCGTCAGCGCCATTCCCCCGCTGGACCAGCAGCGGGACAACACCAACCTGACCATGACCCAGGTAGATGCCTACAACGCCGCCCTTGTGACAATGTGCGAGGAGGACGGCTACAAATTTTTGAACACCGCCGAAGTTCTGCGGGATGACGCCACCGGCTGGGCTAAAAAGGACTATACCCTTTCGGACGGGGTGCATCTTTCCAAAGAGGCTGTCACTGCCTATTTTACTTATGTGCGCACCCACGCTTACGTCACGCAGGACCGCCGCCCCGAAAGCACAGTCGTCATCCCGGAGCCGGACGGCGTACCGCTGGGGTTAATCTCCTCGGATCCGATCGCCGTGCGCGGCGCTAAAGTGCCGGTGGAATTTGTGGCCACATCCGGCGGCAGCATCAGCGGTTCCACCAGCCAGAAAGTGAAAAAGGGTGGCACCTGCTCCACCGTGAAAGCCGTACCCGATGCAGGCTGGAAGTTTGCCGGGTGGACGGCATCGCTGGGGGCGGCCTCCAGCAGTTCTTCCCTGAGCTTTACCGTGCCTAGCAATGCGGACGCCAACGGCGTGATTGTGACAGCACACTTTGAGCCGGACGAACACGAACATGAATTTGTGGAAGTAAAGGATACCCGCATTGAGCCCACCTGTTTGGAATACGGCACCGTAAAAGTCAAGTGCACCATCTGCGGCAAGGTAAAAGAAAAAGAACTGCCCGCCCTGGGGCATGACTATGACAAGGGCGTTATCACCTTGCAGCCTCAGCCCGGTGTAGCCGGGGTGATGACCTACACCTGCCAGCGCTGCGGCTACATCAAAACAGCGCCCATTGAACCGCTGCCCACCGCAACGCCGACAGCTTCGCCCACGTCACCCCCTTCACCGACACCGGCAGTTACCCAGACGCCGGAACCTGTTGTCACACCAGAGCCGATAACTACCCCGGAGCCTACGCAAGAACCTGTCATTACGCCGGAGCCCGAACCGACGGGTGCACCGGAGCCGGTAATTACCGCGGAACCGGCCCCTGACCCGGAGCCGCCGCAGGAAACCGAGCCTGCCAGCGAAGCCCCCACCGAGGTTCCTGCACAGGAACCGGAAGCTCCGCAGGAATAACCATGATTTTTTGATTTTTTGAAAAGAAGAGGAACTTAATCTTATGAATGACCCCAACCAGCAGCACATTGGCACCCCGGCGCTGATCCGCCGGTTTGCCCCTTACCTGATGCGATACAAACGCATTTTGATTTTTGATTTGTTCTGTGCCGCACTGACCACTTTGTGTGATATCGTGCTGCCTAAAATTATGAGCTACCTGACCAACGCCGCCACCGATCCCGGCATTGTGCTGACGGTTGATGCGGTGTTAAAGCTCGCCCTGCTGTATCTCATTTTGCGGCTGATTGATGGTGCCGCACAGTATTTTATGTCCGGCACCGGCCACATCATGGGCGTTTATATTGAGACCGATATGCGGCGGGATGCCTTTGCCCACCTGCAGCGGTTGAGCCACACCTATTATTCCAATACCAAAGTTGGGCAGATCATGGGCCGCATTACCAACGACCTGTTTGATGTGACCGAATTCGCCCACCACTGCCCGGAAGAATTTTTTATTGCGGGCATCAAAATTGCGGCTTCGTTCATCATCCTGTGCGGGGCCAGCGTACCGCTGACTTTGGTGGTGTTTGCCTGCGTGCCCTTGATGGCGGTTGTATCCATCAAGCTGAACCTGAAGCTTCGCGCCGCGTTCCGCCGCCAGCGGTTCCAGATCGGCGAGCTGAACGCTTCGATTGAGGACAGCCTGCTGGGCCAGCGGGTTGTGAAGGCGTTCGCCGCGGAAGAGGAAGAGAACAAAAAGTTCGAGCAGGGCAACACTGCGTTCCAGACCATCAAGAAGAAAACCTACCATGCCATGGCCGCGTTCAACACCTCCACCCGGCTGTTTGACGGGTTGATGTATCTGGTGGTCATTGTGGCAGGCGGCCTTTCGCTGGTATATGGCACCATCAGCGCTGGCGATTTGGTTGCCTATGTACTGTATGTTTCCACTCTGATTGCCACCATCCGCCGCATTGTGGAGTTTGCCGAGCAGTTCCAGCGCGGCGTGACCGGCATTGAGCGCTTTTTTGACATTATCGATACCCCCGTTGAGATCACTGACGCCCCCGACGCCAAACCGCTGCAGGTGGAAAAAGGCGGCATTGAGTTCCGCGATGTGAGCTTTGAATACCCGGACGACCACAACAAGGTGCTGCGTCATGTAAACCTGAACATCCGCCCCGGCGAGAATCTGGCGCTGGTTGGGCCTTCCGGCGGCGGCAAAACCACCCTGTGCAACCTGATCCCTCGCTTTTATGATGTGACCGGCGGCGAGATTTTGATTGACGGGCAGGACATCCGCCATGTTACCCTGAGCAGCCTGCGCAATGCCGTTGGCGTGGTGCAGCAGGATGTTTACCTGTTCAGCGGCACGGTGGCCGAAAACATCGCTTACGGCAAGCCGGGTGCCACGCGAGAGGAGATCATTGCCGCCGCCAGGCTGGCCGGTGCTGATGGCTTTGTGCGGGAGCTGAAAGACGGGTATGATACCTATGTAGGCGAACGCGGGGTCAAGCTTTCCGGCGGGCAGAAACAGCGCATCAGCATTGCGCGGGTATTTTTGAAGAACCCGCCCATCCTGCTGCTGGACGAAGCCACAAGCGCGCTGGACAACGAGAGTGAGATTCTGGTTGGGCAAAGCCTGGATAAGCTGGCCAAGGGCCGCACCACCCTGACGATTGCCCACCGCCTGACCACCATCAAAAACGCTGACCGCATTCTGGTGCTGGGCAAATCCGGCATTGAGGAAGAGGGCCGCCACGAGGAATTGCTGGCAAAGAAAGGCATTTATTACCGCCTGTGGAACGGGCTGGTCAGCGGGCAGACGCTGTGATGGAAAAGCGGACGCTATGCCGCTTTGTTCCGATATATAATGCAGAGCCACCCCGCCGTTGGGGCAGAAGTTTCCCGCGGCGGGGTGATTTTTGTGATTTTATAGGGAACAGTTTTGAACGTTCTATTATCTGCCGCCTGTTTCCAACACATAACAAACCCAATATTTTCTGAGCGGCACACCGCGATCCGCCACCATTATTCATTATTATTTATTTTTTTCCCGTCTCCTCTCCGCCCAATTTCTAATTCCTCATTTCGAATTCCTAATTTTCCTCTCAGTTCCGACTTCCTCTCTCCTAATTGCCTCACCATTCTCCCCGTATTCAGCCCGCAGGTCAGCAGGTTAGAGGCTGTCATGACCGCCAGAAAGCCCGGCATACCGTATTGCGGCATCAGCCACAAAATGCCTGCAATGCGCAAAATGGAATCCAGCACCGAATAGCGGAAGGTCGCCAGCTGCTCCCCCATGCCTTTTAAGATCGCATCCACCATGCTTTCCAGGTACATAAAGGGCGCCACAAAGCCCAGTACCTGCACATAGCGGCCCGCCTGGGCATCGTGATAGAGCAAAATGGCGGCATCCTTGCCAAACAGCACCAGCGCGGCCCCCACCAACAGCGAGAACCCACCCGTCAACCCCATGGCAAGCCGCACAAGGCGGCGCAGGGCAGCGGTATCCCGGGCGGTGTGGGCACGGGTGATCTCCGGCATCAGCAGGCCGGAAAGTGCCGCCAGCACCGAGAACGGAAAAAAGATAAGCGGCAGTGCCATGCCTTTTAAGGAACCATACTGCGCCACGGCTTCGGCGCGGGTGCCAAGGTAAGCGGCAAGACAGGCGGGGATCAGCACGCTTTCCCCTGCCTGCAAAACGCTGGCCACCAACCGGCTGCCGGTCACGGGCAGCACAATTTCCCACAGCTCCCGGCTGGTATAGCCGCGGGGCGGGTCATCGGCGCATGGGCGGAAGCTCGGTTCCTGCCGGGCAAACAGCGCCATAATGCCGCAGGAGACCGCCTCACTGACAGTATTGCCGATGAGCACCGCACAGCAAGCGTAAGCCGCGCCCCAGTGGGCCAGCTTTACCAGCGCCAATGCGGCCACGGCCATCCGCACGGTCTGCTCCACCAGTTGGGCAATGATATTCGGTTCCACCCTTCGCCGCGCCAAAAAGCACCCCCGCAGCGCCCCGGCCGCCGCAATAAACGGCAGGCTGGGGGCCAGCGTACACAGCCCCAGCTCCGCGCGGGAATCATGCAGGGCAAAGCGGGCCAAAGGGTCCGCCAGCGTCAGCTGCGCCAGCATGGCGGCGGTGCCCAATACGGCCGCTGTTGCCGCAAGGCTGCGCAGCGTCGGGGCCATGCCGCGCCCACGGGTCAGGCACTGCGCACCCAGCCGTGTGGACGCCACATTGATGCCCGCCGAAGCCAGCGAAACAAACACCATATAGACGGATAAGATCAGCTGATACAGGCCCATACCCTCCGGCCCCAGGCGCGCAGCCACAAACACCCGGAACACCATGCCCAGCGCCCGCAGCGCAAAGCCCGCCACTGTCAGCAGTGCTGCATTTTTTAGATAGGTTTTCCCCCGCAGTGCCGTTTTTGCCGCCCCCTTTGCCCGTATAAAGCCAGTATATTCTGCATTGCTGCGGTTTATGGCAGGGTTCCATGAAGAAGTATCACCCATACAATTCGGACATTTTTGCTGGTTTGGCGTGCTATTCGTTTTGATAGTACTTGCATTTTGTGCTCTGACGCGGTACACTAATAAAGTGCGGCCCATGCCGCAAAACGGAGAACGGTGCCGAAACGGGGCAGTTGCAGCGCCCCGCCCGGCACAGATAAAAGGAGCTATACCCACATGAGTGAAGCATGTACCCACGATTGCAGCAACTGCCACGCTGACTGTTCCAGCCGTGCGCCGCAGCATGAACCGCCGCACGCAAAAAGCCACATCAAAAAAGTGATCGGCGTTGTTTCCGGCAAGGGCGGCGTTGGCAAAAGCATGACCAGCGCCATGATGGCTGTTTCCATGCGCCGCAAAGGCTACAAGGTCGGCGTGCTGGATGCTGACATTACCGGCCCTTCCATCCCCAAATTGTTCGGCGTTCATGGCCCGGCCATGGGCACCGAGGACGGCATCAACCCGGTGGAAAGCCACACCGGCATCAAGATCATGTCCATCAACCTGCTGCTGGAAGATGAGGAAGCCCCCGTTGTGTGGCGCGGCCCCGTGATTGCCGGTGCGGTCAAGCAGTTCTGGCAGGAAGTGATCTGGGACGACGTTGACTTTTTGTTTGTCGATATGCCTCCGGGAACCGGCGATGTGCCGCTGACCGTGTTCCAGACCCTGCCGGTAGACGGCATCATTATTGTATCCAGTCCGCAGGAGCTGGTCGGCATGATCGTTGGCAAGGCTGTGCAGATGGCCGAAATGATGAAGGTTCCCATCCTTGGCATTGTGGAAAACATGAGCTATGTGCTCTGCCCGGACTGCGGCAAGCATATCAACGTGTTTGGCGACAGCCATGTGGACGAGACCGGCAAGAAGTACCACCTGCCCGTGCTGGCCAAAATGCCGCTGAACCCCGAATTTGCCAAAGAGGCGGACGCCGGCATGATTGAAACCTTTGCCGGGGATTATCTGGACGGCGCAGCAGACGCTGTAGCCAAGCTGCTGAAGTAACTTTTTTATTTTGGAATCCGGGCCCCATGCCCCGTTTGCAGCCTGTGTGGGGCATGGCCCTGAAAAATTTATCCATACAGGAGGAAACACATTATGAAAAAGTTCCTGGAAGAGTTCAAAGCTTTTGCCCTGAAAGGCAACATGATGGACATGGCCATCGGTGTTCTCATCGGCGGCGCATTCTCCACGCTGGTCACTTCTTTGACGGACAACATCATCAACCCCATCATTGGCATTTTGTTCCAGACAGATTTCAGTGATGTTGTGCTGCACCTGCCGTTTGACATCAACCTGGGCATCGGTGCATTCATCTCTGCCGTCATTAACTTTATCATTCTGGCATTCGTTCTGTTCTGTATGCTGAAAGCCATGAACAAGCTCATGGACCTGGGCAAGCATGAAGAAGAAAAACCCGCCGAGCCGGAAGCCCCTAAGGCCCCGACGCAGGAGGAGCTGCTGACCGAGATCCTGGCTGTTTTGAAAGAGCAGCAGGCTGCAAACGGCAAATAACACACCGTTTTGCCCGGCAGTTATTGCCGCAGCTTAATTTTATTAAGTTTAGTCCTTGCAAAGCAAAGCAAATAAGGTTTTTACGTTAATTTCATAAAAATCTTTTGTTTGATGATTGCCATTTCCCTATTGGTGTGGTATAGTATTGCTAAGAACAAAGACGTTCCCACAAACGGGTTAGTGTACCCGTTGGGGAACGTCTTTTTTCGTATCTATGCCAGGTTGGGAAATGTGCGTTCCCGCCCGGCCCCGCAGGAAATTACGGGAAGGAGCAAAAAACGGATGGAAAACTTTACAGAGCGCAAGGCCCCCGCCGGGCTGTATGATCCGCGGTTTGAACATGATAACTGCGGCATTGGTGCAGTTGTGGATATCAAGGGCCGCAAAACCCACAAAACGATCGACGATGCTTTGCAGATCGTAGAGCACCTGGAACACCGTGCCGGTAAGGATGCCGAAGGCAAAACCGGCGATGGTGTCGGTATCCTGCTGCAGATCGGCCACAAGTTCTTCAAAAAAGCTGCCGAAGAAGCCGGCATTACGCTGGGCAACGAGCGTGACTACGGCATTGGCATGTTCTTTTTCCCACAGGAAGAGTTGAACCGCAACCAGGACAAAAAGCTGTTTGAGATCATCTGCAAAAAAGAGGGGCTCAACTTCCTTGGCTGGCGCGAAGTGCCCACCTGCCCGGAAATTTTGGGTCACAAGGCACGTTCCTGCATGCCCAGCATCTGGCAGGCATTTGTGGAACGCCCGGCCCGCGTAAAGCCCGGCATTGACTTTGACCGCAAGCTTTATGTTGCCCGCCGCGTGTTTGAACAGTCCAGCCAGGATACTTATGTGTGCAGTCTTTCCAGCCGCACCATTGTGTACAAGGGCATGTTCCTGGTTAAAGAACTGCGCCTGTTCTATCCCGATTTGCAGAGCGAAGATTATGAATCTGCCATCGGCATGGTGCACAGCCGTTTTTCTACCAACACGGCACCCAGCTGGAACCGCGCCCACCCCAACCGCTTTATCCTGCATAACGGCGAGATCAACACCATCCGCGGCAACGTGGATACCATGCTGGCCCGCGAGGAAACCATTGGTTCCAACTACCTGAAAGAGGATATGACCAAGGTTCTGCCCATTGTGAACCAGGGTGGTTCCGACTCCGCCATGCTGGATAACACGCTGGAATTTATGGTTATGAACGGCATGGAGCTGCCGCTGGCTGTTATGGTCACTATCCCCGAACCGTGGGAAAACAACCATAGTATGGACCCCAAAAAGCGTGCGTTCTATCAGTATTACGCCACCATGCTGGAACCGTGGGACGGCCCCGCTTCCATCCTGTTCAGTGACGGCGATGTGATGGGCGCTGTGCTGGACCGCAACGGTCTGCGCCCCAGCCGCTACTATATCACCAAAGACGGCCGCCTGATCCTTTCCAGTGAGGTCGGCGTGCTGGATATTCCCGCCGAAGAAATCGTGCGCAAGGACCGCCTGCGCCCCGGCAAAATGCTGTTGGTGGATACCGCCAGGGGTGAGCTGGTGGACGATGAAAGCCTGAAAGCCGATTACGCCAGCCGCGAGCCTTACGGCGAATGGCTGGACCGCAACCTGGTCAACCTGGCCGATTTGAAGATTCCCAACGAGCGTGTGCCCAGCCACGAGCATGACGAGCTGGTGCGGCTGCAGAAAGCATTCGGCTACCAGTACGAGGATGTTTCCACCATGATCCTGCCGATGGCAAAGAACGGCGCAGAGCCCGCCGGTGCCATGGGCAGCGATACCCCGCTGGCCGTTTTGAGCCACACCCATCCCCCGCTGTTTGAGTATTTTAAGCAGATGTTTGCCCAGGTCACCAACCCGCCCATCGACGCCCTGCGCGAGAAGGTCGTGACCTCCACCACCGTATACGTTGGCGCACAGGGCAACCTGTTGGAAGAAGACGCCGAGAACTGCAAGGTTCTGAAAATCACCAACCCCATTTTGACCGAAACCGACCTGATGAAGATCAAGGCCATGAAGGTTCCCGGCTTTAAGGTGGAAACCATCTCCATCTGCTACTATAAGAACACCGACCTGGAAAAGGCCATTGACCGCCTGTTCGTTGATGTGGACCGCGCCTACCGTGATGGTGCCAACATCCTGATTTTGTCTGACCGCGAAATTGATGAGTACCATGTCGCCATCCCCAGCCTTCTGGCTGTGGGCGCAGTTTCCAAGTACCTGGTTCGTACCCGCAAGCGCACCGCCATGGCCCTGATCCTGGAAAGCGGTGAACCCCGCAAGGTTCATGATTTTGCCACCCTGCTGGGCTACGGTGCCTGCGCCATCAACCCCTATCTGGCACAGGAGACCATCGGCGAGCTGATCAATGAGGGTCTGCTGGACAAAGATTACTATGCCGCTGTGAACGACTACAATAAAGCCGTTCTGGCCGGCATCGTCAAGATTGCCTCCAAGATGGGCATTTCCACCATCCAGTCCTACCAGGGCAGCCAGATTTTTGAAGCGCTGGGTCTGAGCAACGAGGTAGTGGATAAGTACTTTACCAACACCGTCAGCCGTGTGGGCGGCATTACCATCCGCGACATCCAGAACGACCTGGAAGCCCGCCACAAACAGGCATTCGACCCTCTGGGCCTGGATATCAGCATGGAGCTGACCAGCCTGGGTGAGCACAAGCTCCGCAGCGGCAAGCTGGCCGAAGATCATCTGTACAACCCGCTGACCATCCACCTGCTGCAGCAGGCCTGCTGGACCGGCGATTACAACAAGTTCAAGGCTTACACCGATGCCGTGAACGCCGAGGGCGGCGATGCCATGCACCTGCGCAGCCTGCTGGACTTCAATTATCCTGACGCCGGTATCCCGCTGGACGAAGTGGAAAGCGTGGATTCCATCGTACACCGCTTCAAGACCGCTGCCATGAGCTATGGCGCCCTTTCTGAGGAAGCCCACGAGTGCATGGCCGTTGCCATGAACCGCATCGGCGGCAAGAGCAACACCGGCGAAGGCGGCGAAGCCGAAGACCGTTTTGGCACCGAGCGCAACAGCGCCATCAAGCAGGTGGCATCCGCCCGTTTTGGCGTGACCAGCAAGTATCTGGTTTCTGCCAGTGAGATTCAGATCAAGATGGCACAGGGCGCCAAGCCCGGCGAGGGCGGCCAGCTGCCCGGCGGCAAGGTTTACCCCTGGGTTGCCAAGACCCGCCACTCCACCACCGGCGTGGGCCTGATCTCTCCCCCGCCGCACCATGATATCTACTCCATTGAGGACCTGGCCCAGCTGATCTATGACCTGAAATGCTCCAACCGCAAGGCTGCCATCAACGTCAAGCTGGTCAGCGAAGCCGGTGTTGGCACCATTGCCGCCGGCGTTGCCAAGGCCGGCGCCGAAGTGATTTTGATTTCCGGTTTTGACGGCGGTACCGGCGCTGCACCGCGCAACTCCATCCACAATGCCGGCCTGCCGTGGGAGCTGGGCCTTGCCGAAGCACACCAGAGCCTGATCATGAACGGCCTGCGCTCCCGCGTGCGCATTGAAGCCGACAGCAAGCTGATGAGCGGCCGCGATGTGGCCATTGCCGCCATGCTGGGCGCTGAAGAGTTCGGCTTTGGCACCGGCCCGCTGGTTGCCATGGGCTGCGTGATGATGCGCGTGTGCAACCTGGATACCTGCCCCATGGGCATCTGCACCCAGAACCCCGAGCTGCGCAAGCGCTTTAAGGGCAAGCCGGAATACATCATCAACTTTATGCGTTTTATGGCCGAGGATCTGCGCGAATACATGGCCCGCCTGGGCGTGCATACCGTGGATGAACTGGTTGGCCGCACCGACCTGCTGAAAGTCAAGGATGCCCCGGCTGGTTCCCGCGCAAGCGAGATGGACCTGACTGCCCTGTTGAAAAACCCGCTGGTGGAAAACAGCAGCGTACACTTCAACGCCAAGGATGTTTACAACTTCGGCCTGGAAAAAACGCCGGATATGCGCGTGCTGATGAAGAAGTTCAAGAAGAGCTTTGACATGGCAGAGCCCAAGCCGATGACCGTTGAACTGGAAGTTGGCAACACTGACCGCGCGTTCGGCACGATTTTTGGCAGCGAGATCACCCGCAAGTTTGGCAACACCCTGCCGGAAGATACCTTCCATGTGATCTGCAACGGGTACGGCGGCCAGAGCTTTGGTGCCTTTATCCCCGCTGGCCTGACCTTGGAACTGGTTGGCGATTCCAACGACTATATGGGCAAGGGCCTTTCCGGCGGCAAGCTGATCGTTTACCCACCCAAGGATGTCACCTATGACCGCAGCGAGAACATTGTCATTGGCAACGTTGCCCTGTACGGCGCAACCGCTGGTAAAGCGTTCATCAACGGTGTGGCTGGCGAGCGTTTCTGCGTGCGCAACTCCGGTGCTACCGCTGTTGTGGAGGGCGTTGGCGACCACGGCTGCGAATATATGACCGGCGGCACCGTGGTGGTGCTGGGCAAGACCGGCAAAAACTTTGCAGCCGGCATGAGCGGCGGCATCGCCTATGTGCTGGATGAGAACTGGGATTTCTACACCCGCGTCAACAAGGATATGGTCAGCCTGGAGCCGGTGGAACACAAGTATGATGTTTCGCTGCTGAAGGATTTGATCCGTGAACATGTGGAAGCCACCGGCTCCCCCCGCGGCAAGGAAATCTTGGATAACTTTGGCGAGTATCTGCCCAAGTTCAAAAAGGTCCTGCCCCATGACTATGACAAGATGCTGCGCCTGATTGCCCAGATGGAAGAAAAGGGCGAGGACAGCGAGCAGGCACAGATCGAAGCGTTCTATGCAATGAAGAACGCTGCTAACAAATAAGGGAGGCGCAAACGATGGGAAAACCGACAGGATTTATGGAAATTGCCCGGCAGACCAGCACGGAGCTGCCGCCCGAAGAACGCATTCAGAATTTTAACGAATTTCACATCCCGCTGCCGCAGGATGAACAGCAGGCGCAGGGTGCCCGCTGCATGGATTGCGGCGTACCGTTCTGCCAGGCTGGCATGATGATTGGCGGCATGGCAAGCGGCTGCCCTCTGAACAACCTGATCCCCGAATGGAACGACCTGGTCTACCAGGGCAAGTGGGATCTGGCTGTACATCGCCTGCGCGCCACCAACCGCTTCCCGGAGTTTACCAGCCGGGTATGCCCCGCTCTGTGCGAAGCTGCCTGCACCTGCGGCTACACCACCGGCAGCCCTGTTACCGTGAAGGAGAACGAGCACGCCATTGTAGAATATGGCTATGAATCCGGCCTACTGACCGCCTGCCCGCCCCCGACCCGCACCGGCAAAACCGTTGCCGTGGTAGGTGCCGGCCCTGCCGGCCTTGCGGTTGCCGATTACCTGAATAAGCGCGGCCACAAAGTGACCGTATACGAGCGTGAGGACCGCGTGGGCGGCCTGCTGATGTACGGCATCCCCAACATGAAGCTGGAAAAGCAGGTCATTGACCGCCGCGTGAACATTATGAAGGCCGAGGGCATTGACTTTGTAACCTGCGCCGATGTTGGCGGCAGCACCCCTGCCCAGGATGTGCTGGATGCACACGATGCCATTGTGCTGGCCTGCGGTGCCAAGCAGGCGCGTGACATCAACGCCCCGGGGCGCGATGCACAGGGGATCTACTTTGCCGTGGATTACCTGACCAGCGTGACCCGCAGTCTGCTGGATTCCGGCTTTTCCGATGGCAAGGCCGTGAGTGCCAAGGACAAAAAGGTGTTGGTCATCGGCGGCGGCGATACCGGCAACGACTGTGTCGGCACCGCCATCCGCCAGGGCTGCGCAAGCGTGACCCAGCTGGAAATGATGCCCTGCCCGCCCACAGAACGCACCGCCGCCAACGCCTGGCCCGAATGGCCCAAGGTGCTGAAAACCGATTACGGCCAGCAGGAAGCCATTGCCGTGTTTGGCAGCGACCCGCGCATTTACCAGACCACGGTCAAAGAGTTCTATAAGGACGAAGCCGGTCAGGTTTGCGGTGCGCTGATTGCCAAGCTGGAAAGCAAAGTGGTGGATGAAGCCACCGGCCGCCGCGCCATGGTGCCCACCGGCGAAGAATTTGCCATCGAGTGCGACCTGGTGCTGATTGCTGCCGGTTTTACCGGCTGCCAGCCCTATGTGGCCGAAGCGTTTGGCGTTGACCTGACCAAGCGCGGCACCGTTGCTGATACTAAGTACGCCACCAACGTGCCCCATGTATTTACCTGCGGCGATATGCGCCGCGGCCAGAGCCTTGTTGTTTGGGCCCTGCGCGAAGGCCGCGATGCCGCCGCCGAGGTGGATAAGAGCCTGATGGGCTACACCAACCTGTAACAAGCCATTTTCTTAAGGAAACACCGCACAATTCTAAGTGCCGATACGGTGAGCGAGGTGCGGCAGATGCTAAGCCAAAAGCGC
>ERZ773221.2290-NODE-2290-length-15312-cov-4.314020_pt1 | contig 15312 bp, 9 predicted proteins | sample MGYA00580994_ERZ773221 | MGnify/ENA primary metagenome ERZ773221 (study PRJEB29015, sample SAMEA2737758) | human gut metagenome | biome: human gut; feature: human-associated habitat; material: faeces | place: China | collected 2012 ... | reverse complement strand
TGGCCATGATCTCGGCGTAGGTATAGGTACGCCCCTCCTTCGCCCAGATGCGGCGGCACTCCTCCAACAACCACATGCCGGTGATGTTTTTCAGGAACCGCGTCGTACCGTCCACGCCGCCCTCGTTGGTGAAGTTCATCGCGCACGACTCCTCCGTGATGACCGGAGCGGGCAACTCGATGCCCATGAGCGACCACGTGCCCGACGAGAGATAGGCGAAGCGCTCGTCGGCGGCGGGCACGGCGGCGATGGCCGAAGCGGTATCGTGTCCCGCCACGGCGAAGACCTCCACACGCCCCAGTCCCGTGCGGCGCGCCACCTCGTCGCGCAGCACGCCGACACGCTCGCCGGGCATCACACGCCGGGCGAACAGCGATGCGTCGACGCCGGCCGCACGCAACAGCTCCCCGTCCAGCTCCCGCGTGCGGGGATTCATCAGCTGCGAGGTGGAGAGGATCGTATATTCGCACACCTGTTCGCCCGTAAGCAGGTACGACAGCGCGTCGGGCATGAAGAGCACATGCTCGGCGGCCGCCAGCGCGGGGCTTTGTTCGCGGTTGAGTGCGTAGAGTTGGTAGAGCGAATTGAAATTCATCACCTGAATGCCCGTCTTCGCATAGACGCTTTCGCGAGGCACCGTACGGAAAAACTCTTCCGGCACTCCGTCGGTATAGGGATCGCGGTAGGCGCGCGGAAGCCCCAGCAGATCGCCGTCGGGATCCACGCAGGCGAAATCGACGCCCCACGTATCGATGCCGATCGAGTCGATCCGTTCGCCGCGGCCGCCCGCGACGCTCAATCCCCTCAGAATCTCCTCGTAGAGGGCGTGAATGTCCCAATAGAAGCGGCCGTCGATCTCCCGCATACGGTTCGGAAAACGGTGCAGCTCCTCCATTCGGAGCCGGTCGTCCCCCGCACGGGCCAGAATCACCCGGCCGCTGGTAGCGCCCAGGTCGACACCGATTATATTTTTTTGCATAACGTGAAAAAACGGTTTGAGGTTAGAGTCTTTATTTGATACAAAAATACCGAAGAAAGTATTATCTTTGTTATAACATTTGACAAATTACTTTTCAAATCTGACACGTTATGGGCTCTTTCCCGCAAAGCATCGTCCACTACCTGCCCGTCACCGACCACGACGAGCGGTGGGGCATCGTCTGCACCACGGCGGGGTACCAGAACGTTCCGCCCGGCAGCCCCTATCCCCTGACGCAGCATCCCGACAGCTACTCGTTCACCCGCTCGCGGGGGCGCGTGCTCGGCGAATACCAACTGCTCTACATCGTCTCGGGACAGGGCGAATTCCGCTCGGCCTCCTCGCCCGCCGCGCCCGTGAAAGCCGGCACGGTGGTGATGCTCTTCCCCGACGAATGGCACACCTACGCACCCGACCCCGAAACGGGCTGGGAGGAGTGGTGGGTGGGATTCCGCGGCGAGAACATCGACCGCCGCGTGGCGGAAGGCTTCTTTTCGCCGAAGACGCCGCTGCTGCATATCGGCCACAGCGCCGGCATCGTGAGCTGTTATCAGGAGATCATCCGCTCGGCCGAGGAGGAGCGCAAAGGCTTCCAGCAGCTCGTCACGGGCATCGTGCTTCACCTGCTGGGTTCGGTGCTCTTCAAACGCGACAACCTGCAATACCTCGACAACCCGATCGTCGAGAAGATCAACCGCGCCCGCGAAATGATGCGCCGCCACATCGGCGACAACCTCCCGCCCGAAGAGATCGCGCGGCGGCTCAACATCGGCTACACGTGGTTTCGCCGTACGTTCCGCGCCTACGTGGGCATCGCCCCGGCGCAATACCAGTTGCAACTGCGCCACAACAAGGCCCGGGAGCTGCTCACCACGACCGACCGCACCGTTTCGGAGATCGCCGCCGAGCTGGGATTCGAGAACGTCAGCCAGTTTTCGGCCTTCTTCCGGCAGCGCGAAAAGATCACCGCCACGCAGTACCGCAGCAAATACGGATTCTGACCGCAGCAGGCGACCGCTTTTCGGAAAGGACACCTCAGCTCTTTCCGTCGAAAAGGGGCACCGAAGACCGCGAGGCGAAAATGCGCGGGAATTCGCCGCGCACCTCGCAGAACGATCACGAAAGACTGCGCCGTTGCGGCGCAAAGGATTGCGCAGCTTCGACTGCGACGGCTCGGAAAAGTCCGCGAACGGCCTCCGCGCTCGCCTGCTGAACGTCGTTTTGCGCCCGCTCAGTGAGAACCGCTGTCCGATCCCGACGGAGGTGCCCTGCGGACACTTTTGGCACCGCCTTTGGTGTCAAAAGGCGGTAAATGCGATCGGCTGCAATCGAAGAGCGGCCGCGGACTGACAAAGGAAAATCGTACTTTGGCTGCGCCGTAGATATTCCGTCTCGGCAAAAAGTAAATTTTATTTGCTTTTGCCCTCGGCTTAATCGTATCTTTGCCGCATGAAAAGCATCAAAGAACTCTACCGTATCGGCACCGGCCCTTCGAGCAGCCACACCATGGCGCCCCGCCGCGCCGCCGAACAGTTCCTCGCACGCCATCCCGAAGCGGCGGCGTTCCGCGTGACGCTCTACGGAAGCCTCGCCGCGACGGGCCGCGGCCACATGACCGACCGTGCCATTATCGACACGCTGTTGCCGACCGCCCCCGTCGACATCGTATGGCAGGCACGCGAGTTCCTTCCCTTCCATCCCAACGGAATGCGTTTCCAGGCGCTCGACACCGCCGGCACCCCCACCGACACATGGACGGTTTACAGCATCGGCGGCGGCGAGCTGGCCGAAGAGGGCGTACCGCCGCGGCAGGCGGAGGAGATTTACGAAATGAACACGCTCGACGAAATCCTCGCCTGGTGCCGCCGCACGGGCCGCACCTATTGGGAATATGTCGAGGAGTGCGAGTCGGACGACATCTGGGACTACCTGGCCGAAATCTGGCAGGCGATGCGCGAAAGCGTCGAGCGGGGGCTCGACCACGAAGGCGTCCTGCCCGGTCCGCTGCACCTCACGCGCCGCGCCGCGACCTATCACGTGCGCGCTTCGGGCTACAAGCAGAGCCTTCAATCGCGCGGTCTGGTCTTCGCCTACGCATTGGCCGTAGCCGAAGAGAACGCTTCGGGCGGACGGATCGTGACGGCCCCGACCTGCGGGTCGAGCGGCGTGGTGCCGGCCGTGTTGTACCATCTTCAAAAGAGCCGCGGTTTCTCCGACGCACGCATCTACCGCGCGTTGGCCACGGCCGGCCTGTTCGGCAACGTCGTCAAACACAACGCCTCGATCTCGGGCGCCGAGGTGGGTTGCCAGGGCGAGGTGGGCGTCGCCTGCGCCATGGCGGCCGCCGCAGCCAACCAGCTTTTCGGAGGCAGCCCCTCGCAGATCGAGTATGCCGCCGAAATGGGGCTCGAACACCATCTGGGCATGACCTGCGATCCCGTATGCGGACTGGTGCAGATCCCCTGCATCGAACGCAACGCCTACGCTGCGGCCCGCGCGCTCGACGCCAACCTCTATTCGGCCTTCACCGACGGCGGACACCGCGTCTCGTTCGACCGCGTGGTCGAGGTGATGAAACAGACGGGGCACGACCTTCCCTCGATCTACAAGGAGACGGGCGAGGGCGGACTGGCACGGGAGTACGATCCCGACAAGTAACAATGCGGGGCGGAACTCTGTCGAGAGTTCCGCCCCGCTGCCTTGTCCGAAAAAATCAATCCTTTCCGGGGAAATACTTCATGTACTGCACGCGCTGGAAAAACTCCGAGTCGCTCTTGCCGAAACCGAGCCGGCCCTTGAATTCGTCGAGCGCCGTGATGCCGTGACGCACCGCCCAGGCGTCGATCCACTCATTCATGCGCGCGATCACGTCGAAACCTTCGCGGTGGATCGCCGTGCAGACCTCGACGGCCGCAGCACCGCACAGAATCGCCTTGACCGCCGCCTCGCCGTCGTGCACGCCCGTCGAAACGGCGAAATCCATACGCGGCAGCGCACCGACGCAGATAGCCGTCGTACGCAATACGTTGCGCAACTCCGACGCTTCGCTGTAAGGCGACCCTTCGACGAAGGTCATCCGCTCGACATCCACGTCCGGTTCGAAGAAACGGTTGAACAGCACTGCACCCTTCACCCCGACGCTCTCCAACGCGGCGGCCATCGCCACGACGTTCGTGAAACGCATCGCGAGTTTGACCGAAACGGGAATCTTCACCTCGGCGCAGACACGCTGGGCGATCGTCACATAGAGCCGTTCAAGCTCCTGCGACGAACGTGCGGCGTCGACGGGCTGGATGAAGATGTTCAGTTCGAGCGCCGAGGCTCCGGCCCGGGCCATCGCGGCGGCGTATTCGATCCACTCTTCGCCCGCGGCCACGCAGTTGATGCTGGCGATGACGGGAATCCGCGTCGCACGCCGCGCATCGGCGATCAGTTGCAGAAATCCCGCTTTGTAATCCTCGCCCAGATAACGTTGCAGATAGTCGCCCGCATCGCCGTAGGGCGAATCGGAATATTGTTCGAGCGAAGCGGCGTGGTGCATGATCTGCTCCTCGAAGATCGATTTCAGAACCACCGCGCCCGCTCCGGCGGCGGCGCACTTCTCGATATTGGCGAGCGTCGCCGTATAGGGCGAACTGCTCACGACGATCGGGCTGTCGAGTTCCAGTCCGAGATAGGTAGCTTTCATGGGCTTATGCTGTTGCTGTTTGATTTCGACCCTCCAAAGGTAGCGATTCGCCCCCGCATTTCCAAATACCACCTCTAAAAACCGCGGCAGCCAGCCGATGTTCCGTATCGACGTGTTCAGCAGGCACGCTCCCGAGTCGGTCCGACTGCGACCGGACAAATACCTTCCCCCGAAAACAGCACTGCACGCTGATTCCGGGGAAGGCCGGGTGTTGGAGCCCGAGAAAAGAAGATTAGAGAGAGAGTATTGTTTAGCCGAACAGTTCGTTGAGCACCTTAGCCAGCCGGTACGAAGCCTTGATGAGCTGGTGATCCAACAAACCGATCGCTTTGTTGCAGAAGGACAGGCCCAACTTGTCGCCGGGTGCGGCCCAGTCGTAGATGACCGCACATTCGCGCCGGCTCTCGGCGAACCAGTCGTCGGGCGTACCGGCAGCCAATGCTTCCCGCTCCCGCCGTGAATAACGGTCAAGCTGGTGTTTGTATTCCATGTAGCCCCAGCGGTGCTTGCGGTCGAGAATACCGCCGTCGAAGAGCGCATGGTACTGCGTATCGACACCGTAGAAGAGCACGCGCATACGGCTCTGCTGGTAGTTGACGTGCGACGGACAGTGCATGTCGCCTACCAGATGGATCACGTAGCGCAGGTTGACCACGACGGTCGAATCGTCGAGATTACGGTAATCCCTCAACCGTTCGATCGCACGGTTCAGTTCACGCAGCACATTGGGTTCGAGTGGGTTGCCGGCGGCATCCTTCGTGGGTTCGCCCTTGCCGTAATCCACGTGCCACCAGTTGGTCATCTCGTAACCGGGTTCGGCACGGTAGTCGTCCATCCACGACGCGTCGTAGACGATCGAATGGCCCAGATACCGTTCGATCACGGCTTTCGCACGCTTGGTCAGATGCGTCTCGGCGATGTAGGCCACGGCGTCGTGGCCCGACTTGCCCCACGCCAGCGCACTCTGCACGAAGCAGAGCGCCGCAAACGCGAGCAACAACGTTTTTTTCATAACGGGGTTCTTCATAGTTATCGGTTATCGTTCTTCACCCCGCTCGCCGCCGTTCTCCGACGGCGGCGCAGGCAGGACAAAGATTAGGAAAAATCGAATGCAAAAGCAGCTAAGGCAAAGATAGCAAAAGTCGAGCGCAGAAGCAAGCGTCAGCTTGATTATGCCGAGACGAAGTATCTACGACGAAGCCAAAAATAGCAAAATGTCGCAGCCGACCGCTATTCGACGTCGCATTCGTATTGCAGGATCGACGCCAGTCGGTTGCCCGACGCAGCTGACGTATGGGTCGCAATGCCCAGATAGAGCTTCCGCCCCTGTTTGAGCTGCATCCCCTCGCCTTCGCAATAGCAGTTCTTCGCATCGAGCAACGTGCTCAGGCTCGGGAAGTCGGAGCAGGCGGCCACCCGCGTGCGGGGGCAGACCAGTTTGCCGGTATAGTCGAACACGGCCACATAGGCCACCGAACCGTCGTACAACTCGCCCGTCTGCTGGATCGCCTGTCCTTCGTACCAATAAACGTAGTCGCCCCACACGGCCTGTCCCTGGTGGCTGTACGAATAGACCTGGTGCGTCTGGCCCGTATTGAGATAGCTGGGCAGACGGAACGATCCGAGCGGCGTCAGGCGGTTGAGATTGCGTACCTCGACCGAGGTCGTCTCGGTCTTCTTCTCGGTGACGCCCTCGGCAGCCGTTTCACCACCCCACGTGCGGGTGATCTCGACCGTCTCCTTGCCGAGCGCCAGCACGGCGTCGAGGTCGTAGATCACATTGTGGCGCATGTCCGTCGTGCGGCAGCCGATAAGCAGACGGCGGTTCACGAAGTCGATCGAAGGCTGCACGTCGCGCACCGTCCACGTCGTACCCGCGGCGTCGACATACTCGCTCATGTAGAACGTGTCGCCGGCGTAGTGGCTCAGCACCGCGCCCTTCTGGTAGCGGATGCGCGAGAAGGTGAGGTTGTTGGTGTAGTCCGTTCCCGAAAGCGTGCCGTTGGAGTTCACCCACACGTAGTCGCCGTCGTCGGCCCGCTCGGCCACGAGCAGCGTGCCATGACCGAACCATTGGAGTTTCATGTAGTCATCCGACGGGGCTTCGTTGCGTTTCTGACGTCCCAGCGCCACCATCCACCTGTTGCCGGTCTTCGTGTCGCCGACGCTCTGCGTATAATAGATGTAGCCGTTCTCGTCGTAAAAGTCGAAGCACTGCATGATCGTTCCCTTGTAGGGTAGCTGATTGCTCGAAAAGATCATCTGCTGCGACAGCCCCTCCGACAGGGCCGCCGTCGGATCGGGCAGCGACGAGGTGCTCTCCACCACCGAAACCAGGCACCGCGCCAACCGGTTGTCGCCGTAGAAGGCGCGTACCTCGGTCGAACCGGCACTGACGCCCGTCACCACTCCCGACTGGTCGACGGTGGCCACCCGTTCGTCGACCGATTTCCATTCGTATTGTACGTCGTCGTAGAAGGGATCGGAGATCGGCACGAGACGGTAGCTCTTCCCAATACCGAGCGTGATGCTGTTGGGTTCGAAACGCAGGGAGTACATCACGAGCTCCTTGTCGTCGTCGCTGCAACCGATCGCTGCGAAGAGCGTCGCCAGCAGCAAAACCATGCGATTGATCGTTTTCATCGTTTTATATCAGGTTTTTTCATTCGACGTTACCGGACGGAGCGGAACCGGTCCGCTCCGCCCGGACGTTTGTTATTCGGGAAGCGACACCTTGACGATCCCTTTGAGCCGTTCGGAGCCCGTCTTGGAGATGGTGTAAGTAGTGGCCGAAGCGTTCAGGCGAATGTCGAGCGAGACGCGCAGACGCACGTAGAACAGGCCGTCGGTCACGGAACACCCTTCGACGGGGAAGGTATAGCTGGCCCAACCGCATGCAGGCGTCTTGTCGTTGGGAAGCGCCTGGTCGGTCATCACCGTATAGTGCGCCGGCCCCGTCGACCCGTCGACTCCCGTGACGGTTTCGGCGCCTTCGGCCAGGAACCAGTTCGTCCCGTCGGCCGAATACTCCAACGCATAGTAGCGTGCGCCCGACCCCGAACAGCCGACGGCCGCCTCGAAAGCGATGCGCGTTCCCTCTTTGAGGTTCTTCACAGGGAAGGCCATGAGCCAATAGTCGTCCTTCTGCAACCCCTTCATGTAGCAGTGGCCTTCGCCGTAGCCCCAACCGCTGGCCGTCGAGCAGACGACGGTGAGATAGCCGCCGCGATCGCTCCAATCGAGATACTTGTGGTCGGTCGAAGGGGCAGAATCCTCGCAGGGATACTGCGAACCGGCTCCCCAGCTGTAATTGTGCGGATCCGCCATCAACGTCGGTTTGCTCTCGGACGAAAAATCCCACCAGACGGGGAATCCGCCGACGATCGACGAGGGATCGGCCACGACGGTACTCTTGACCGTGCCTTTCGACTCGCCGTCGACGAGCAGTTCGAAGAAGACTTCGCCCGTCTGCGCCGGCACGCCGGTCACAGGCATCGTAATCGTGCCGCTGCCCTTCTGGAACTTATCGAACGTACAGTCGGCCGCCACGAGTCCCTCCGAAGCGCCCGTCATCCGGCAGCTCAGAGCAACGGATTCGTCGCCGTTGGCGTTCGCATAAGCGAGGATCAGCGTGAAATCGCTCTCGACACCCCGCACCAGCGTGCCCGCCGACGAGAGTGCTCCGTAGGCGAAGTCGCAGGCACCCTGCGTGATATGGATAGGATAGGCGTGTCCGGCGAAATCGATATAGATCGTACCCGTGCGCTCGCCGCCCCGGTTGTAGGCCACGCCGACCGTAATGAAGTCCAATTCGCCGTTGCCGACGCCGCTGTCGGGCGTGACGGCGATCCAGTCGTCGTTGCCGTCGTAGTCGATGCTCCACGCGCCGTCGCATTGGAGGCTCTGCTCGACCGTCTGTTCGTTACAGTCGAAAGTAAGGTAATCGTTCTCGCGGGCGAAAAAGGGATCATCGTCGGAAGAACACGCCGCAAAGAGCGCAGCCGAAGCGGCGACCGCCAGCCCGATTTTATGGAATAGGTTCATGGATATTCGGTTTTAAGGATTAAACGCAGACTACCATTCGGGGTTTTGCGTGAGGTTGGGGTTCTCCTGCAAAGCGGTAGTCGGAATCGGTTTCACATACTTATAGTCGTGCCACTTGCGCTCGATGGCCGTAGCGGGCAGAATATTGCCCGACGTACCCTGCGAAAGCTTGTGCCCCGCTTCGGAAGCGCCGTCGATGAAAAGGATTTTGAGCGGCGACTTGTTGTTGGGGTCCGACGTGACGATGCAGTCGTTGACGCCGTCGCCGTTGAGGTCGATCGGTGTCTCCGACGCCGCAATCCAGATGCCTTTCCACGGCCGCGCGAACAACTCGCCCTGATGCCAGCGGATGATGTCGTCGTAACGTACGTTTTCCATCGTAAGTTCGATTCCCCGTTCGCGGCGCACCTCCAGGATGAAAGGATCGGTCACCTGATTCTGGAAATACTCGACCATGTAGGGATCGGCCGTCGTGGGATAGATGCTCGTCACTCCCGCACGTTCGCGCAGCGGCTTGATCGTCTTGTTCCACACTTCCTCCGACATTTCGTTCAGTTCGGCCTTCGCTTCGGCATAGTTGAGCAGCACCTCGGCGTAGCGCATCAACGGCACGTCGTTGTCGCACTTGGAGGTGTTCGTATCCTTCGACGAATCGTCGGTGAGCCACTTGATCGGTTGATAGCCCGTTTTCGAGAAGGTCACGTCGGGAGCCCACTGCGTCGTGCCGCCGTCGCGCGTGAAACCCGGCGTGCGGATCGTCTGCGCGAGACGGTAGTCGCGGCCGCTACACTCGGTCGTGAAATCGACGCTGTCGTAATCGGGATATTTGTCGGTGAACGGCGTACCGTCGGTCATCAGATAGGTGTTGATGAACTGCCGCGTGAAGGCGTAGTTGGCATACTGTTGATTGATGAAATAGGAGTTCATGTAATGGGTCACGTTCAGCTCCGAATCGTAGTTGCGCGCCCAGATGATCTCGTTGGCGTAGGCCGTCGTGGCGTTGCTCTCGATGAACATCGCACGGTACTGCGTGCGGCGGTCGGCGGCATTGTCGGTCAAATGGTAGACGCCGTCGCCTATGATCGCCTCGCACGCCTTGACGCACTCGCCGAGGTACATCGCACTCTCGTCCGACTGCCACGGCCGGCCCGTCGAGGGATCGAGCGTGTGGTATTTGCGCATCGTCCCCTCGTAGAGGCAGAAACGCGCTTTGAGCGCGAGGGCCACGTAACGATGAATGTACGACGCCTGGTTGCGGTAGGAAGCCGCCGTCGAGCAGTAGGTGCAGGCGTAGTCGAGATCTGCGAGAATCTTGCGGCAGACGTATTCGCGGTTGTCGCGATCCTTGAAGAGCGCCTCCTGGTCGGTCGCCTCGATCGATTTCTCGTACCAGGGCACGGCACCGAAGGTACGCACCTTGGCGTAATAGAACAGCGCGCGGAAGAAACGCCCCACACCCTCGTAGTGGTTCAACACAGCCTCCGGTGCGTCGGCCTTGCGCATATTGTCGAGATAGAAGTTGATCGAACGCAGCTGCGACCAGTTGCTCGTCCCCCAGTTCGACGCATCGGAGGCCGAATAGTTGTCCTTGAAATAGGCCGCCGCACCGTCCCATGCGTGTGTATCGGCGTTCTTGTCGCCGTTGACGAAGTTCTTGATGCCCGTGGCGAAACTCCGCGTCAGACCGTTGGCATAGATTTCCAGCGACGATTCGTCCTTGAAGTAGTATTCGCTCTCGATCTTGTTGGGGTTCTCCTGTGTCAGGAAATCCTCGCACGCGCAGAACGAAACGCATGCGAACAGGATTGCAATGTATTTTTTCATAATGCTCTTCCTCCCTGATTAGAATGTGATGTTGACGCCCAGCGTCACGCTTTTGAGCACGGGATAGGTATATCCGTCGCCGGCCGTCGAAGAGAAATCGGTGTCGTATCCCAGTGCTTCGGGGTCGAAGTTGGGGGCATATTTATGCAGCGGCGTGAAGGTGAAGAGATTCTCGCCCGACAGGTAAATCTTCAACCCGCCCAAACGGATCTTCTGGCACAGCGCCTTAGGGAAGGTGTAGTCGACCTGGATATTCTTCACGCGCAGGTAGGCCGCGTTTTGCTTGTAACGGGTGTTGGGAATTTCGAGCAGTTTGGTCCACGAATAGGAACTGTTCGACTGGTAGGTAGTCATGCGCGGCCAATAAGCCGTATCCCAGTTGTTCTTCTCCTTGCTGTACATGTCGTCCGTATAGTTGTGAATGCCCAGCACCCACATGAACGGACGGGCGTACTTGCCCCAGAAATAACCCGAATCGGGCGAGGGGTACCAGTCGCGCTTCATCACGCCTTGCAGGAAGACCGACAGTCCGATGCCGTTCCAGTTGGCCGCCAGATTGACGCCGAACATGTAGTGCGGATTGATGTTGCCGATGATCGACAGGTCGCCGTGATCGTCGGCGGTGAAAGCACCGGGATCGATGTTGCCGTTATGATCGAGATCGGCGATCTTGACCTGCCCGGGGCGCGTCACCTTGTCCGACGCCTGCGTGAAGTCGTGCGTGGCCGAGGAGTCGATGTCGGCCTGATCGCGGAACAGCCCGGCTACGGTATACCCCCACATCTCGCCCAGCTCCATGCCTTCGTAGAAGTCCGAGGGCGAACCGCCGTTCTGGATATAGCCTTTGAGCGTACCGAGCGAACGGGTGGCATTCTCGTACTTGGTCACCACCGTACGGTTGTCCCACACCATCGCCTTGATGCTGTAATCGAACGGCTTGCCGCCCAGCTTGAACGAGTCGCGCCATGTGAGCGACAGCTCCCAGCCCGTAGTGCGCAGTTCGGCGTTGTTGCCCTTGGGCGACGTGGTGCCGTAGACCGACGGCAGCGAAATGCTGGGCGTGTACATGTCGGTGGTGTAGCGGCGGTAGTAGTCGCCGCTGAACGAGAGACGGTTGTTCAGGAAATCGAGGTCGAGTCCCAGGTCGTAGGTCGTCGACTTCTCCCACGTCAGCGACACGGGCACCGTACTGCCCACCGTCGTATAGGAGGGCAGCCCTCCGCCGAGCACGATGTCCGAAGCGGTAGCCACGGTCATCTCCGACGTGTAGGAGTAGGGATCGACGTTGCCGTTGCCCATCGAACCGGCCGAAAGGCGGATCTTGGCGTTGTCGAGCCACTCCTCCGACCATTTCATCCACGGCTCCTCCGACACGCGCCACGCCACCGATGCCGAGGGGAAGAATCCCCATTTGGAGTTGGTCGGGAACTTCGACGAACCGTCGTAGCGGCCGCTCACCTCGGCCAGGTACTTGCCCTTGTAACCGTAATTGAGCCGAAAGAAAGCGCCCACGTAAGACCAGATGTATCCGCCGACGGTCGGGTCGGTCGTCGTACCGTTCATCAGTCCGAACGACGGTTTGGAAGCGGTGACGAACCCTTCGCGTTTGATCGTCAGCGTCTCGTACTTCTGTTTCTCGATATTCCAGCCCGCGAGCGCCTTGAACGTGTGGTCGTCGCCCAGCTTGGGCGACCAGTTCAGGTAGGCGTTGGCCGACTGGTAGCGCGTCTGGTATTCGACGCTTTGGAGATTGGAGCCCGCAGCCTCCGACTCGTAGAGAATCTCGCCCGGCTTTTTCGAGTATTCGATCACCGTCTGGGCGTCCATGCGCTTGCGATTGGTGTAGTTGTAGGAGTAGTCGGCCGAAGCGGTCAGCACGTCCTTCACCAGATCGATGTTCACGTCGAACTTGTTGCGCAGGTAGACATAGTCGTTCGTGCGCCACGAAGTCCCCTCCGAGAAGGCGGCATAGCCCGATTTGGCTGCCGCGGCCGTCCACGTACCGTCGGGGTTCTTCACCGGCGAAAGCGGCATAGCCGTGTGGTTGATCAGACGCGGGATCTGCGAGTTGTTCTTCTGATGCTTGGGTTCGTAGGCATCGATCACCGAGACCGACATGTTGTTGGTCAGACGCAGCCACGGACGCACTTTAAGCGTTCCCTTGGCGCGCACGTCGTACTTCTTGTAGCTGTCGTTGCCCACCTTGTAGATGCCGTCCATATCGTAGAAACGGCCCGAAATATAGTAGTCGGCCTGGTCGCCGCCACCCGAAATCGAGAGGTTGTGCTCGGTCGACCAGTTGTAGTCCTTGTAGAAGAGCGAATGCCAGTCGGTCGAGTCGTAATAGGCCCACCCGAACTGGTCGTGCCCCGAAAGCGCCGTCGTGCGCGCCAGCGAAGGGTCCTGCGAACGGCGGATCAATTCCTGATAGATCGTCTCGGTATAGGGAATCGTCGAATCGACATGGTTCAGGAGCGCCTTCGAACCGTTGTAATAACCGTTGTAGCAATCCTTCCACCAGTTGATCCACGTCAGACCGTCGGTCACCACATCGGGCGTCACCGTGCGGCGGTTGATCGTCACCGAACCGTTGTAATTGATGACGGGCGTCCCTTTCTTGGCGCTCTTGGTCGTAATCAGCACGACGCCGAAAGCACCGCGTGCACCGTACACCGCCGACGACGAAGCGTCTTTGAGCACCGAGACCGACTCCACGTCCTGCGGGTTGATCGCATTGATGCTGCCCTCCACACCGTCGATCAGGACGAGCGTCGAACCGCCCGCACCGATCGAACCCGATCCGCGGACGTTGACCGACGCCCCGCGCGTGGGTTTGCTGTCGGTGAAGGTGATGTTCAGGCCCGGTAACTGCCCCTGCAAGGCACGGGCCAGCGTTCCGGTCGAACGGTCTTCGATGACCTTCCGGTCGACCTGATCGACCGCACCCACCAGATCGCGCCGCTTGACCGTGCCGTAGCCCACGACCACCACGTCATCGATCGCCTTCGATGAAAGCGCGAGCCGGATGTCGAAGGTCGTCTGCGACGGCGAAACCCGCAACTCCTGCGGTTCGTAGCCCAGATAATCGACTTTCAGGACGGGATCAACAGCATTTACGCGCAGCGAGAAATTCCCGTCGAGATCGGTCGTCGTACCCTGCGAAGTGCCCGCCACGACCACGGTCGCCCCCACGAGCGGGCGGTTCTGGTCGTCGGCCACCCGTCCCGAGACAACGGTGTCGACATGCAAGGCCTGTTTACCGGCCGAAAGCAGGATTTTGCGGTTCTTGATCGCATAGTCGATCCCGTTCCCCGACGGGAAAAGGCTCTGCAACGCCGCATCGATCGGCGCGTCTTTCAGATCGATACTGACGATCCGGTCGGCATCGACCACTTCGCGGCTGTACGCGAAACTCAGGTCGCACTGCCTCGTGATTTCGTCCATCACGGTTTTCAGCTTCGCCCGCTCGAAGCGGAGCGTCACGTTCTGCGCGGAGAGACCGGAGAGGGCGAACAGACAGGCCAGCGTAAGCACGAGCCGTCTCGCCCCTCCCCACGGAATTCCGCAAGGAAGTCTAAATAGATTCATAATGATAAAGTTAGGTTATCTGTTCAGTCGGGTATAAATCATCGGGCGGCTTGGACGGTAATCCGGTCGTTGACACGCGAATAGCGGATCGGCGTGATCTGCGACATCACCGAAAGCACCTCGTCGATCGTCTCGTTGTAGAACTCCATCGTGTAGCTGTATTGGAGAATGCGCGCGTCGGCCACCTCGATCTCGACGGCATAATGCCGTTCGAGGAACTCCACGACATCCTCCAACGGCGCGTTCGTGAAGGCATAGTTGTTGTGCAGCCATGCTTCGGGAGCCGACTTCCCGGCCGGCCGCACGGCACGGCACGTGCGGGCGTTCCGGTCGACGGCCAGCATCTCGTCGGGCGCCATGAGGTACCGGTTCTGCCGCCCCGTCACCCGCTCGGTCAGGCGGACCTTCCCCTCTTTGAGATAGACGGTCGTCACCTCCTTGTCGTAGGCGTTGACATTGAATTTCGTTCCGAGCACCTCGACCGACACGTCGTCGGTCTCGACCGTGAAGGGTGCCGAAGCATCGTGCGCCACCTCGAAGAAAGCCTCGCCGCGCACCAGCCGCACCTCGCGGCGACGGCGTGCGAAGCGTTCGGGATAGCGCAGCTCGCTGCACGCATTGAGCGTCACGGCCGAACCGTCGGCCAGCAACACCCGCAGATGCTCGCCCGCCGGCACCTGCACGCTCCGCATCACGGGTTCATGCCCCCAGCCGTACAACTCCGCAAACGCCGTCAGGCAGAGCGCGACGAGCGGCAGGCACACCGCCGCGAAGGCACCTGCGACCGACCGACGGTTGCGCCGGCGGATCTTGGCGTCGATCGCGTCGAGCAGTTTGAGCGACGGCACATCGACTCCGCCGGTCTCCCGTTCGGACGAAAGCGCCTGCGCGATGTCGGCGTCCATCTGCCGGATGCGTTCCGGCGAAAGGCCGCCGGCTTTTTCGAAAGATTTTCTTCCCATATGGTCTGTTTTCAACGCTCCTTTTCCGCACCGGCATAATCCGCAGACGGCTTCCGCTCCCGCTTACCGAAAAGGTTGAATTTCATTCTTCGCTTGTTTTCAACAGTCGTTTTCTCGCCCCGGCATAGCCTGAACAAGTTCGGCTCTGCGCTCGGCTTATCGAAAACGTTCATTTTCATGCTCCATTTCTCGCCTCGGCAATTCGAGTAAACTCGATTGCACTCGGC
>ERZ773221.2275-NODE-2275-length-15397-cov-2.981032_pt1 | contig 15397 bp, 14 predicted proteins | sample MGYA00580994_ERZ773221 | MGnify/ENA primary metagenome ERZ773221 (study PRJEB29015, sample SAMEA2737758) | human gut metagenome | biome: human gut; feature: human-associated habitat; material: faeces | place: China | collected 2012 ... | reverse complement strand
AAGCTCGGCGACCGTGTCGGACAGACGCTCGAACGCTTTCGGATCATCGAACGTGCCTTGTACGAAACGGATACCGGCCGCAAGCTGCTTCCAAGTCGATTCCTTGAACGGCGTACGGCAATGCGCCTGCACGTTCTCCTTGACGAAGCCCTTGAAATGGTCCTCGGTCCAGTCGCGGCGTGCGAAGCCTGTCAGACCGAAGCTTGGCGGCAACAAGCCACGGTTGGCCAGATCGTAGATGGCGGGGAGCAGCTTCTTACGGGACAGATCGCCGGTCACGCCGAAAATCACGATGCTGCATGGGCCTGCGATGCGGGGAAGTCTCAGATCGCGCGGGTCGCGCAGCGGATTCGTCCATGCGTCGGCCGCGTTGGATGCGGTTGAAACGGTTTCACTCATGCCTTTCATACTAACGCGCGGGCTCCACACGCCACCAAAGGGAATTCGAAAACGTCATGGCCCTTTTTTAGAGCATCCTACAAAACGGCATGGCGGTTCCCTCGTTTGATGCCGCCACTACAATGCCTTCGGAAGAGAACGACGAGCCGGCTGCGGCTGGCGGAGGCAAAAACATGGGGCACAACAAGCAGGGCATAGACATGCTGCACGGGCGCATATGGACGAAAGTCCTGCGATTCGCGCTCCCCGTGGCGGCGACCGGCATTCTGGAACAACTCTTCAACGCATCCGGCATCATGATCGTCGGCAACTTCTCCCAATCCGGCGGCACCGCCGCGGTCGCGGCCGTCGGCTCCAACGCGCCCGTCACCGGACTCATCCTCAACCTGTTCATCGGCATCGCTCTCGGCGCGAACGTCGTCATCGCCAACGCCATCGGACGAGGCAGCCGCGAAGCGGTGCGTAACGCCGTGCACACGTCCATCGTCACCGCCCTGATCGGCGGCGTGATCGTCGCCATCATCGGAGAATTGCTCGCCGGACCGCTTCTCGGCATGCTCAACGTGACCGCCGACGTGTTCCCCCTGGCGCTCGCATACCTGCGCATCTACCTCATCGGCATGCCCGTCATCCTGCTATACAATTTCGAAACAGCCATCTTCCGCAGCATCGGCGACACCCAGGCTCCGCTCGCCGTACTCGCCATTTCCGGCGTGCTCAACGTGACCATGGGACTGATTTTCGTCGTATTGTTCCATTGGGGTGTTTCGGGCGTCGCGACGGCCACAGTCATCGCGAACGTCGTCAGCTCCATGATTCTGCTGTATCGACTGGTTCATACTGACGCAGCCATCCATGTTGATTTGCGCGAGTTCGGCATCGACTGGTTCACCCTGCGTCAGATTCTGCGCATCGGACTGCCCGCCGGCGTGCAAAGCGCGGTGTTCGCCGTGGCCAACATCATCATCCAAGCCGCCATCAACAGTCTCGGCACCGTTGTCATGGCCGCCTCCAGCGCCGCGTTCAACATCGAAATCATCGCCTACTACGTGCTCAACTCGTTCAGCCAGGCCTGCGCCACCTTCACCGGGCAAAACTATGGAGCCAAACGGATCGGACGCTGCAAGCGCGTGCTTGGCATCTGCATTCTGGAGGATTTCATCGCCACCGCGGCCACCATCGCCGTCGTGCTGTTCTTCGGCCATAGTCTGCTGGCGTTGTTCGATGCGACACCGGAGGTCATTTCCGTCGGCTACACCAGACTCGTCATGGTGTTCTCCGCCTACACGTTCAGCATGCTATACGAGGTCATGTCCGGATATCTGCGTGGCTTCGGCATCTCACTGGTGCCGGCGCTGCTCACCGTAATCGGCGTGGTCGGCGTGCGCATCACCTGGATCGCGTTCGCGTTCCCCGCGCATCGCACGTTCGAGGCCATTATGATCGTCTACCCGATCAGCCTCGCCGCAACCGCCGTACTCATCGGCATCGCTCTGCTCTGCTACCGTCCGTCCAAGCGATTCGCCGTTAAACCTTGAGCGTGTGCGGCTTGCCGCCGTCCATGAACGCGGCGATTCGCCGGGTCAAAGCGCGGGGAAGAACCCGTTCCGCGAGCGCGCCCGCCTTGGTGAGCGGACCATGGTAGGCGAGGGTTGAGCCGCGCATCATCCTGCGGTAGGCGTACGTGGCAAGCTGACGTGCGGTGGCCGGTTTGGTCATGGTGAAGAAGTTGCGGCCACTCATATTCGCAGCCTTCTGAAAGCCGGTCGTGGTCGGACCGGGACATACGCAGGTCACCGTCACGCCCGTGCCGCGCAATTCGTGGGCCACTGCCTCGGATAGCGAACGCACGAATGCCTTCGACGCGAAATACATCGCCATGTATGGGCCTGCCATCATCGAGGCGACGGACGAAATATTCAAAATCCTGCCATGCCCGTTGGCGCGCATGTCTCGGCCATACCGATACGTCAACTCAGCGAGCGCATGCATGTTGAGCTGCATCATCTCATTTTGCCGGTTCCAGTCGGCGTCGAGAAAATCCGTCCAGTCAGCGAAGCCTGCGTTATTAACGAGATGGTCGACCGCAATACCTTGTGATGTGGTGAAATCATGGAGTTTCTTCGGCGCATTTGCTTCGCTCAGATCTATGGCGAACGTCACCACATGCACGCCAAAACGCTGCTCGAGCTTGGTTTTTACCATGTCAAGCCGTTCCTGGCTGCGGGCGGTGATCGCCAGGTCATGTCCGTCCGCTGCGAACAGCGCCGCCAGTTCGCGTCCGATGCCGCCGGACGCTCCCGTGATGAGTGCGTATCCCATGCCAACTCCTTCGTTTTGGTCCTATCTCGCCTATGAATGGCGGATTTGCGGGTCTGCCTGATGCTATCTCCACTATAGATGGCGGATGTTTTTCGATTTAGACCCCCTGAGATAGCGTATGGGGGTAAAAAGCGCGGCTTTTCACTTTGCCGTCCGCCATCTATAAGCGAGATAACATGTGTCGAAAGACGAAATCCGCCATTCATAGGCGAGATAGGTGTTTTGTGGAAAGGTGGATAACGGCGGTGAAAAAGAAGTCGCATTACGATTCGCCGCTTGGCGGCATCACGCTGATCGCCGACGAAACGGCATTGCTCGGCCTGTGGTTCGATTGGCAGCCAGGCTATGCGGACGATGATTCCGCGGTTTTGGGTGATTCGCCGACGATTGGCGCCGCGAAACGATGGCTGGACGAATACTTTGCAGGTTGCATACCTCGGACCGAAGTGCCGTTGCGGCTGGAAGGCACGCCGTTTCGCAAGGAAGCATGGGCATTGCTGCGGAAAGTGCCATACGGCGAAACGGTTTCATACGGCGGACTCGCACGTCGATTGGAGTTGAAACGTGCGGACGGGCGTAGGGTATCCGCACGCGCCATCGGGGGAGCGGTGCACCGCAATCCGATCGCGCTTATCGTGCCCTGCCATCGGGTCGTCGGCGCTGACGGCAGTCTCACCGGTTATGCGGGAGGCATTGAAACCAAAATCCGTCTGCTCCAACTCGAAGGCGTGCTGAAGCAGACGGAACGGACGGATGTGGATTGCGAATCTATAGACCGGATTTGGCGATCCACCCGCTGACGGCTTCGGCGGCTTTACTTGCGTTGTTCTGTGCGTCGGTCCCCATGACCGCAAGCCCCGGCTTCACCGTCGTCTTGGTGATTGCGGTGATACGTTCCGGAGTCCGTCCAAGCCCGCTGCCGCCGTGCGTGCAGAACGGATAAATGGTTTTGCCGGACCAGTCGCGGCTTTCCAGAAAAGCGTACATGGGCATCGGCATATCGCCGCACCAAATCGGATAGCCAAGGAACACGGTATCGGACGAATCGAGCGCATCGGTATCGCCGCTGAGCGTGAACGGCGGACGCGCGTTGACACGCTGCTCCTCCTGCACCATTTCTGAGGTCGCGGCGTACCGTTCCGGATAAGGCTCGGTACGTGTGATTTCAATCATCGGCGAATCGGTCCGCCGGGCCACCTCTTGGGCAAGCTTCGCGGTATTGCCGACCGTCACCTCGCCCACTTCGTAGTTTTCGCCGGCGCGGGAGAAAAACACCACCACCATGTTGCGTCCTTTCATGGTCCTTGAAGAGGCCGTTGCCGCATCCGTCATGCGTCAGTCCAAGGGTTTATCAGTCCATCTTTGGAAACGATTGTGCTCGATACGCGAGCAGACCGTCGATGAACCGTGCAAGACCCTCGATCATGCGTGCACGCGGACAGGCCACGTTGATACGCACGAAATCATGACCGTTGCCACCATATTCGGAACCCTCGGAGAACATCACCTTATGCTCGCGTTTGAGATAATCGCACAACGCATCCGTGTCATGCGTGATGGCCGAACAGTCGACCCACAACAGGTAGGTGGCATGTCCTTCGACCATGATGATGCGCCGGTCGGCCGGCACCGAAGCGTTGTATTTGTCGAACATCGCACGCGCGGTCGCCTTGTTGCCGGCCAGATAAGCGCGCAGTTCGTTCAGCCACGGTTCGCCCTCGTTGAACGCGGCCAGGGTGGCGTCCATGGCGAAGGCGTTCGGCTCCGCCACCTCATCGGTGTTCAAAGCTCGCCACACCTTATGACGCAGCACCGGATTCGGAATCATCACGGCCGCGGAATTCAGTCCTGCGATGTTGAACGTTTTGGTCGGAGCCATGCAGGTCACCGAATTCATCGCGCAATGCTCGCCCACCGAGGCGAACGGCACGTAATCGAAACCCGGATCGGTCAGATCGCAGTGGATCTCATCGCTGACCACCGTCACATGATGCTTCCAGCACAGTTCGCCGATACGTTCCAAAGTCTCACAATCCCAAATACGGTCGATCGGATTATGCGGGTTGCACAGAATCATCAGCGTGGTCTGCGGGTCGGCGAGTTTCGTTTCGAAATCAGCCCAATCGATCTCGTAATGTCCTTCGCCGTCATAGGCGAGCGGCGATTCAAGCACACGGCAGCCATTGTTGAGAATCGAATTGAAGAAGATGTTGTAGACCGGCGTCATGATCACGACGTTCTCGTTCGGCGTGGTGAGTTTCCTGACCATGCTGGAGATCGCCGGCACCACACCGGTGCAGAACACCAGCGAGTCCGGGTCGATGGCAAGCCCATGACGGCGTCCCCACCAATCCACGTACGCCTGATTCCATTCTGGCGGCACGATCGAATAGCCGAAAACGCCATGCTCGACGCGCCGACGCAACGCCTCGCGGATTACGGGCGCGGTCTGGAAATCCATATCCGCCACCCACATGGGCAGCGCGTCGCCAGCCTCCTCCCATTTGAGCGAGTACGTGCCGGAACGGTCGATCGGAGTATCGAAATCGTAAGTCATACCGCCAATCCTACCTACTGTTATGCGGCGTCGGCTGTCACGATCGTCGTGGACGTCGGATCGATTTTCGCCGGATCGAGCGTCAGCTCGTTGATATGGTCGGCGCGAATCGTGCCGGACGAAGGATTGAACACGCTGTCGATCGTGCCGCGCACGTCGGCATCGACGGAGGAATATTCGAACGCGAGCGTCGTATTGACGAGCCGGCAGTCACGCAACACCAGATGGTCCACGTAGCACAGGCCCTGCAGGCTTTCGATCGTGCAATGCTCGAACGTCACGTTACGCGAGTTCCACGCCAGATACTCGCCGGAAATGAACGAATCGCGCACCGTCACGTTCTCGCAGTTCCAGAAACAATCCTTCGAAATCAGACGGGAATTGGAAATCTCCACGTTCCTTGCGCCATCGAACGGATAATTGCCCACCAAACGTAGGTTGTCGGCTTTCACATCCGCGCAATTCATCGCCAGATAGTCGCCATGCGCGCTCACATTGTCCAACGTCACGCCGGAACAGGCCCACAACGTCTCCTCGGCGTTGACGAAATCCACGTTGCGTAACGTCACGTCATGGCAGCGGCGGAAATTCTTCGGCGCCTCGATCGTCGAATCCTCCACCGTGATATGGTCCGTGTACCATACGCCCGCACGTGCCATCTCAAACCACGTGCAGTCCTTCGCATCGATATCCGAGCAATACCACAGCGGATACTTCCATTTGAACGAGCTCGACCTCAGTTCGATGTCATGGGCATGCTTCAACGGCGATTCGCCATCGTCGAAAATCGTATCGACGTACCGGCGGTCATGCGCGAAGAACTCCGCGCGCTCGCCGGTGAGGAACGCCTGGCGGGTTTCGGACATGTCCTGCTCCGCAGCGGATGTAAATGTATCTGGAGTGTTATTCACCGTATGCTCCTTCATGCTCTGTTGGAAGAGAATAGGAACTTCAAGTACTTGAAGTCAAACAGGGAGCCACGTTCGTCTGGAACGAACACGGCTCCCTGCGGAAAATCGGGAAATGCGCGCCGAAACAGGCAGAGGAATCAGCCGATCAGCGCTGCCGGATACTTCGCCACGGCGGCGTCGATCTGCTCATCGGTGGACGTGGCGACGCCTTGGATGAGGAACGGCTTCAGATATGTGGCATGCGTATGACGGAACGTGGTCTCGAACGGGGAAAGCAGCTCCTCCATGGTGCGCACATGGCTGCCTTCACGCGTGTAGGAGTCCGCCGGAGAGCCGGTGGACACGGCCAACATGAACTCCGTGCCTTCGAGCGCCCGCCCGCCGCCGTAGGCCCAGCCAGCCTTGATCACGTCATCCTCCCACTGCTTGAGCAGCGCGGGGGAGCTGTACCAGTAGAACGGGAACTGCAGCACGATGCGGTCATGCGTTTCGATGAGCTCCTGCTCATGTTCGACGTTGATTTTGAAGTCGGGATATGCGGCGTACTCGTCCACCACGGTCACGTCGCCGGTCTCGTTGGCCGCGTCCATGAGCTTGCGGTTGACCTGCGACTTCTCCAGATGCGGGTGGAACACCAGTACCAGTGTCTTCATTCATGCTCCTTGTCCAAAGGTTTTTCGTTACGTTCCAGTATGCAGCATGATAATCTCGCCGCGCATGCTTTGCACATAATCCGTCGATGTCCACGCGCCGATACGGTTGCGCATGGTTTGTCGGGGTCGGCGATAGTATGTTGGCCGTCGTTGTGGCGCGTCGGGGTATATCAGGGCGCGGCAAGAGAAGGCATGAGAAGAGAAGCATGGGAACGGACGGAAGAAGGGCTGATATTTAATGGTGCGGACGCAGAACAGGAACGCCGTCATGGGCAAGGCGTTCAGAACGGCATTGCCGCGGACGTCGCCGGTCTGCATCAGCTTCTTCCTTCTGGCGTTGTCGTACGGCGTGCTGATGGGCACGCGCGGCTTTTCGTTCCTGTGGCCCATGTGCATGAGCGCGTTCATCTTCACCGGTTCCATGGAATTCGTCACCGTGAATCTGCTGGTGTCCGCGTTCAACCCGTTCGTCACGTTCATGCTGGCCGTCATGCTCGGCACCCGTCATCTGTTCTACGGCATCTCCATGCTCGGCCGGTTCAAGAACATGGGCGCCAAGAAGCCGTATCTCATTTTCTCGTTGTGCGACGAGACCTTCGCCATCGACAACGGCACCATCATTGCGGCCGACGTCGATCGCGGATGGTTCTACTTCTTCGTCGGCCTGCTCAACCAGTCATCATGGGTGGCCGGCGCCACGCTTGGCGGCCTTCTCGGAGAACGCATCACCTTCAACACCTCCGGTCTCGACTTCATCATGACCGCCATGTTCGCCGTCATTTTCGTGGATCAATGGCTGACCACGAAACGCAAAAGCCACATGGCCGCGCTTACCGGCATAGCGGTGCCCGCGATCTGTCTGGGGGTGTTCGGCGCCGACAATTTCATGATCCCATCCCTGGTCGCCATGCTCGTCATGTTCATTCTGCTGCGGCCATACCTGGACGACCTGAAGATCGACAAGACGGACGGGGAGAACGAAACGAACAACGCGGACAAGGAGACGAACGCATGATGATCATGACCACGTGGCAAGGCGTCATCACCATCATCATGGCGATGCTCGGCACCATGCTGACACGTTTCCTGCCGTTCCTGCTGTTCCCCGAATCGAAGGAACCGCCGCGTTTCATCACCTACCTGGGCACCGTCCTGCCGTATGCCATGACAGGCCTGCTTGTCGTGTACTCGCTCAAAGGAGTGCGCCTGACGTCAGGCAGCCACGGCATTCCCGAATTGTTGGCGATTATCGCAATCGCCCTGCTGCACATATGGAAAAGGAACATGCTGCTGTCGATCGCCGGCGGCACCGCCGTCTATATGCTGCTGGTACAGCTGGTTTTCTCTTAAGACGGCTTCCGCCTGTGCTTGGCATTGCGATTACCTGGCGAGCCCCATCTCGTATTTGAGCGTCATCACACGAATGGCGGATTGCTGCACCTTCCGCGCGAACGTCGCATCGCCGGCCGCTTTGGCGTTCAATCCGTCCAACACCGGCTGCACGTAGGAAGAGGCGCCGATACATGCCAAATCGCCGCCGGCTTCGACCAGCCGCACACCCAAATCACTCGGCTGCACGCCACTCAAAGCCGTTGCGGACAGGGAATCGGAAGTGACGACGCCTTGGAAGCCGATTTTCCCGCGCAGATAGCCGGTGACCAGCGTTGATGAGAACACGGCCGGATTATTCGGATCGATCGCCTGATATGTGGCCAAAGACATCATCACCATCGAAGGGCTTGCCTCCAACGTGCTGTTGAACGCGCTGATTTCCGGACCATCCAACGTGGTGGTGGTGTCGAGGATGCCGTTCGCGGTGAAATCGGTATTGCCGGTCACCGATCCCAAACCCGGATAATGTTTGATGGCGCTGCCTACCCCCGAATCGGACATGCCCTGTATGAACGCCTTCGCATGGTCCGCATTGCCGGCCGGATCAAGACCGAAATCACGGTACAGCGCGCCAATCGGGGCGTTCGACGAACGGTCCACGGTCACCGTGCCGACGACGGGCGCCAGATCGACATTGATGCCGGCAGCCTTGAGCTGCGTGCCCCATGCGGATGCCGATTGCCTCAACTGGCTGACATCCATTGCGCCCTGCTGGGTGGCCGAAGGCATGGTATCGAACCCGGCCCCCTTGAGATGCTGGACCAGACCACCCTCCTGATCGGTGGACATCAACAGCTGGTTGTCGCCCGGAGCATACGATTGCAGCGTGGATGTGGCGGCCGCGACCCCGGCGGTCCCCGAATTCCAGTTGCCGATGATCAAGACCGAACCAACATGCCTGTTCGCGATGAGGTCATACAACGATGACGGATCGGAACCAGCGAACAATGGCGCCATAACCAGCTGCCCGACCCGTTCCTCGACACTCATGGACTCCACGGCACGCACCGCCTTGGCATGCGGCGAATCGTCGCGGACGGACGGCACTTGCGCCTTGTCGAGGGAATCATGCGTGACCGTCGGCCGGCGAGTGGAAAAAGCTGCGGTGGCGGCGTCCGATGGGGAAGCGTCGCCGGAACATGCGGCCAACGTGACCGGCAGCATCGCCACGCAGCAGGCAGCCACCAATCGTGTGAAAAACCCATGAGCCTTCTTCATACCGCCATTATGGCATGCCGGCATTCCCCATATGTTCCCTTCATACGGACATGCCACGGAACAGCCGATTCAGCCCACGGCCAGATCCGTTCGGCTGGCGGCTTAACGGCGTTCCTCGCCTGTCGCTAGGCTATTAGCATGTCTTTCTTTGATATGTTTGGTCCCATGTTCGATCCCGAAGGCGGCTCGAACCGTGCCGGCAGGCAGAATCCGCGCAAACCCAGCAACGACGATCCGATCATCCTCAACGTCGAAACCGACGGAGGGGACGGTCCGCAACCATCGTCGAACGTTCCCCCGAAACGACCTTCGGCCCCCCGCATCACCAGCAAGCCGAACCGTCCGCGCAAACCGTCGAACGGCAGCAAGATCTTCATCGGCGTGGTGCTGGCGCTCGCCATCGTCATCGGACTGTTCTTCGCGCTCGCGCAGTTCGTCACCGATGTCATGTGGTACAGCCAGCTCGGCTTCCAAAGCGTGATTTGGACGCAGCTGGGCACCAGGGTCGGCCTCTGGCTGGCGTACGCGGTGCTCATCGCCGCAGTCGGCTTCATCTCCGCCACGCTGGCGATATGGGCGCGTCCCGACGCTGCGGACGGCTCCACCATCCGCGTGAACGGCGACACCATCGAAATCGGCAAGAGCGTGAGCTCCAAGAGCGCTCGACGCATCGCCGTGGTCATCTCCCTGATTGTCGGACTGGTGTTCGGCTCCCAGTTCAACGCGAACTGGTCCGAAATCCTGCTCATGTTCAACTCGCAAAGCTTCGGCACCAAGGATCCGCAGTTCGGCATCGACAACGGCTTCTACGTGTTCGTGCTGCCCGGACTGAAACTCATCATGTCCGCTGTCTCGCTGTTGCTGCTCGCTGGCATCATCTTCTCCATCGTCACCCACGTGCTTATGGGCGGCATCCGCATCACCATGCCGGTGAACGGCCATGGCCTGTTCCACATCACCAAACGCGCCCGCCGCCAGATCGGCATCTGGCTGATGCTCAACATGTTCGCCTGGGCCGCCAATCAGGTTCTGGGCGTGTTCTCGCACCTGACCGAGGAAGGCAGCAGAATCACCGGTGCCACCTACACCACGGTGAACGCCACCATCCCCGTCACGTTCATCATGGCCGCCATCACCGCCATCCTTGGCGTGATACTGGGCCTGTGGATTATGAAATCCCATACGTTGGAAGGTTCCGCACCCATCGCGGCACGTGCTTCCGAAGCGCTCAAGGCGTGGAAGGTGCCGACCGTGGCCATCGCCTCCGCCATCGTGGTGAGCCTGGTGCTTACCGTGGCCTGGCCGGTGCTGCTGCAGCGCTTCCGCGTCAATCCGAACGCGCAGGAAATGGAATCCACCTATATCCAGCGCAACATCGACGCCACCCGCGCCGCGTACGGCTTGGACAAGGTGAAGGCCGAACAGTACAAGGCCACCACCGAAGGCGAGGAAGGCGCATTGGCCGATTCCGCGGAATCCACCGCTCAGATCCGCCTGCTCGACCCGCAGATCATCTCCCCGACGTTCAAACAGCTGCAGCAGTCCAAGCAGTACTACACGTTCGCCGACACCGTCGCGGTCGACAAATACGACGTCGACGGCGTCAGCCAGGACACGGTGATCGCCGCGCGCGAACTCGATCTGGACGGTCTCGACAACCGCAACTGGGTCAACGACCACACCGTGTACACGCACGGCTATGGCGTTGTGGCCGCCTACGGCAACAAGGTGACCGCCGACGGCCAGCCGAAGTTCTTCGAAGCGGGCATCCCCACCCAAGGCAAGCTCACCGATTCCGAAAAGTACGAGCCGCGCATCTACTTCTCTCCGAACGCCACCGAATATTCGATCGTAGGCGCTCCGGAAGGCACCAAATCCTGGGAATTCGACTATCCGACCGGTTCGGAAGGCGCCACCAACACCTTCAAGGGCGATGGCGGTCCGAAGATCGGCAACATCTTCTCCAGACTGCTGTACGCCATCCGCTTCGGCTCCGACCAGATCCTGTTCTCCAACCGTGTGAACTCCAATTCGCAGATTCTCTACGACCGTTCCCCGAAGGAACGTGCGGCCAAAGTCGCGCCGTATCTGACGCTTGACGGCCGCGTATACCCGGCCGTGGTGGACGGACGGGTCAAGTGGATCGTGGACGGCTACACCACTTCGGACGCCTACCCATACTCTCAGATGACCGACTTGGGCGAGGCCACCAAGGACTCCACCACGGAATCCTCCGACACGGTAAGCAGCCTGAACTCGAAGAACGCCAACTACATCCGCAATTCCGTGAAAGCCACCGTGGACGCATACGACGGTTCCGTGGACCTGTATGTATGGGACCAGTCCGACCCGGTCATCAAAGCCTGGGAGAAGATCTTCCCCGGCCAGTACCACCAGCTGTCGGAAATCTCCGGCGACCTGATGAGCCACATGCGTTATCCGGAAAGCCTGTTCAAGGTGCAGCGCGAACTGCTGGCCAAATACCACGTGTCCAGCGCCAACCAGTTCTTCTCCGGAGAGGATTTCTGGCAGACCCCCGTCGACCCGACCGAATCGCAGCAGGCGCAACAGCGAGACATCCTGCAGCCGCCGTACTATCTGACGCTGCAGACCGGCGGCTCCAGCGAACCGGTGTTCTCGCTGACCTCGTCGTACATTCCCGCAGGCTCGTCCACCAGGGAAATCCTGACCGGCTTCCTGTCGGTCGATTCCGACGCGGGCCACGAGAAAGGCAAAATCGGCTCGAGCTACGGCACCATACGATTGCAGGAACTGCCGAAGGATTCCAACGTGCCGGGCCCCGGCCAGGCGCAGAACAACTTCAACGCGTCCGCCGACGTGTCGAAGGAACTCAACCTGCTCGAATCCGGCTCGACCAATGTGCAGCGCGGCAACCTGCTCACCCTGCCTCTCGGCGGAGGCCTGGTCTACGTGCAGCCGGTGTACGTCAAATCGTCCGGCTCCACCAGCTTCCCGCTGCTGAAGAAGGTGCTCGTCGCATTCGGCGACCAGGTCGGCTTCGCCGACACGCTGGACGAGGCTCTCGACCAGGTGTTCGGCGGCGATTCCGGCGCGTCCGCAGGCGACGCCGAAAACGTGGGCGACACCACCGATGACAAGCAGGATGCTAAGAACGACGATTCCGCCGATGGCAAGACCAACACTGACGGCAAGCAGGACACGCCATCCAATACCGACGGTAAGACCGGCGGCAATAATGGCGATTCGTCCGGCACGATGAGCGCCGACCTGAAGAAGGCACTCGCCGATGCCGCACAGGCCATGAAGGATTCCGATGCCGCCATGAAGAAGGGCGATTGGTCCGCCTACGGCGACGCTCAGAAGCAGCTTCAGGAAGCACTGAACAAGGCCATCGAACTCGAAGTGATTCCCGTCCGATTCCCTTCATGAAATACGCAGGGGCCGGCTCCTTCCAAAGGAACCGGCCCCTGTTGTCGTTCGCCGCCGGGTATGCTGGGCGCATGGCCGACTATTCTTTCCGCATCGCGACGCAAGACGATATCCAAGCGATCACCGACATCTACAACGCGGCAGTCATCCGCGGCGGCTCGTCCGCCGACACCACGCCACGTACCTACGCGCAACGCAAGGCATGGGTGGAATCGCACCACGATCCATATGCGGTGTTCGTCACCACCGTGCCTGCCACGGATGCGGCCACGGAAGGCGGCGAACGGATCATCGGCTTCTCCGCGCTGTCCGTGTTCTACGACCGCGCCGGCTACGACGGCGTCACCGACCTCGCCTACTACATCGCCCCCGAATGGCAGGGCAGGGGAGCGGGCACCTTCACACTGGCCAAACTGCTTGACGAATGCCGAAACCGCCACATGCGCAAAGCCTGCGGCATCATCTTCGCCGACAACCGCGGATCCATCGCACTGATGAAACATTTCGGATTCACCCAATTCGGACTCATGCCCCAAGCCGCCACCGACTCCACCGGAACCATGCGCGACATGAGCTACTGGCATCTCGACCTGTAAGCACCTGACAGTAGAATCTGTGCGGTTAAACAAGACGAGAGCACGCAAGAACACAGAGGAATGGACGATTATTATGGCATCTGATTTCTGGCTGATCGCAGGACTGGGCAACCCCGGCTCCAAATATGAGGGCACCCGCCACAACATGGGCTTCATGACCGCCGACGTGCTGGCCGAACGCTGGTCCGTCAACTTCTCCGACCACAAGGGACTCGCCATGCTCGGCAAAGGCGTGATGAACCTATCCGGCCGCAACGTCAAATTCTTCCTCGCCAAGCCACTCACCTACATGAACGAATCCGGCAACGCGGTCGCCTCCATCAGCGCCTACTACCAGATCGAACCGGACCATATCGTGGTTATCCACGACGACATGGACCTCGACTTCGGCAGAATCAAAGTCAAAGCCGGCGGCTCCGCAGGCGGGCACAACGGCATCAAAAGCATCATTGGGAACATCGGGCAGGATTTCCCGCGGGTAAAGATCGGCGTGGGGGAAAAGCCGCGTCCGGAGTATGACCTGGCGGACTGGGTGCTGAGCCGACTGACGCAGGCTGAGAAAAAGGCCGTGGAGGCGCGTTACGACGATATCTGCGGCGCGCTGGAGCTTATGATGAAAGGGCAGTTTGACACTGCGATGTCGAGGTACAATGGATAAGAAAAAAGAGAAAATGACGCCGGAGCGCCGGTATGAGCTTGCTTGCCTGATTTTGGGCGGCGTGGTGTTGGGTGGTGCGCTGGGCTGCATTTTGCGGCCCAACGAATGGACGTTTGCCGTTATCCCGCTCCTGGGCGTGTGCCTGACGGCGCTTTTGTGGTGCGCGGCGGCGCGGTTGTGGCTGTGCCGCGACAAGCAGCGCCTGCTGGCGATCACCAAAAGCGACCTGCTGGACGAAGAACTGCAAGAAGCCATCGCCGCCGATCTGCCGGACATTCCGTCGATCTTTATCTCGTCGGTCAGCGGGTACCACATCCGACAACTCAAAGACATGCTCTGGGAAGCCCTGCAACGCGACAATCAGTAACCGAAAACATACGCGGGCCGGAAACGGGACGATTCCATCACCGCATTTTTCGGCGATACGACTTTCAACTGGTAATTCCGGTTGAACCAACTCAGAACCCCTTCGATATAACCGCTGCCCGAAGGAAGCGGCCAATCTGCGAAGTCGGCCTTCGCAGAAGTTCTCACGATCAACGTATCCCCCGCGGGATCGACCAGATGCCGATCGGTATCCGACATGGTGTCGCACCAGTTCTCCGAGCACTCCGCATCGACGAACTGCACCCGTTCGAAAGCCACGTAACGGCTTATCCAGGCGGCCGCCAGATCGGAAAAAACGAGGGTATCGGGACGAATATCGGTCACGCCGCCCTGCTTTTTCAGAAATTGAGGCCAAACCGACTGCGGAATGAACCCGTTTTCGTAAGCGGAATCGTCCGACGCCGCGCCCAGCGACACCACGCCTCCGTAGTCGCCCAGCACCAGCCCCTGGCAACGGATCCGTACGCTCTGTCCGACCGGAAATACGGTAAAGAGATCGCGTCCGCCGACCTTGACCTCGATTCCTCCGGTGGCATCCTGCACGACCAGCGTATTGCGGAACGCCCCGTAAGCATCGTTCGCCGTTACGACGACGCGCAGTTCGACGTCATCGGTCACACGAAGCGGATAACCGCGATACAGCGATTTCAGGTAAGCGACCGACACCGGATCGCCCCCGGGACTCTCTCCGTCGTCCCGATCGAAACCGTTTTTGGACACGCAGCCAGCCAACAGCAACAGCAGACAGCAGCTAATCAACCTGTACATCATTCAAATCACGCATTTTAAGTTCATACACCCGGCGTCCGCCCACTTTCCCGGGCAGCAGAATACCGGTCACCGAAACCGGCCCGTGCGGAACCCGTTCGCCGGCAAACGAAGCGTAACCGCTC
>ERZ773221.2273-NODE-2273-length-15412-cov-8.559028_pt1 | contig 15412 bp, 16 predicted proteins | sample MGYA00580994_ERZ773221 | MGnify/ENA primary metagenome ERZ773221 (study PRJEB29015, sample SAMEA2737758) | human gut metagenome | biome: human gut; feature: human-associated habitat; material: faeces | place: China | collected 2012 ... | reverse complement strand
TCTGCTGGAACCACTGTGGGTTCCAGCAGAATTTTTGCTTTTGTCAACAGGTCCAGTATATCACGCAAAATGTAGTGAAGTCAACTACGAAATAGTTTGCAAATTTGTAGTCCTACACTGCCCTTACCCAAAAACTCGGAATCGTGCTTGCAAAACCGGCAGAACTTGGGTATAATAGTTTGGATAAACTGCGGTATTATGCCGCCTGAGGTAAAGAGGAACAACACATGAGCACCATCATCACCTCCGTGGACCGGCACAGCCCGGCGGAGCGGGCCGGGATCAACCCCGGGGAGCAGCTGCTGACCATCAACGGCCACGAGATCATCGACGTGCTGGACTATCGCTTTTACGGCTACGATACCGACTGCTGCCTGGAGCTGCGGGAGCCCTCCGGCGCACAGCGCACCGTGTCCCTGCGCAAGCCCGAGGGCCGGGACCTGGGCCTGAATTTTGACACCGTCCTCATGGACGATATGCGCTCCTGCGCCAACCACTGCATTTTCTGCTTCGTGGACCAGATGCCTCCCGGTATGCGCAAGACCCTGTATTTCAAGGACGACGACGCCCGGCTCAGCTTCCTCCAGGGGAACTACATCACCCTGACCAACCTGACGGACCGGGAGGCCCAGCGCATCATCGACCTGCGCATCAGCCCCATCAACGTGTCCGTCCACACCACGGACCCTCAGCTCCACTGCACCATGCTGGGCAACAAAAACGCCCTGCGCTCCCTGGACTATATCCGGGCCTTCTGCAAGGCGGGGATCGTGATGAACGGGCAGATCGTGGTCTGCCCCGGCTGGAACGACGGGGACCAGCTGCGCCGCACCCTCCGGGACCTGACGGAGATGCAGTTTTCCAGCTGCTCCCTGGTGCCGGTGGGCATCACCAAATACCGCCAGGGCCTGGCTAAGCTCCGCCCGGTGGACGCAGCCACCGCCGCCGAGATCATTGACATCGCCGACGAATACGGCCGGGAGAATCTGGAGCGCTTCGGCACCCGGCGCTTCTTCTGCGCCGACGAGCTGTACCTGCGGGCAGGCCGTCCCCTGCCCCGGGCAGAGTATTACGAGGGCTACCGTCAGCTGGAAAACGGCGTGGGCCTCATGCGCTCTCTGGAGGATGATTTCCTGGCGGGCCTTGCCACTGTGGACGTGCCTGCGCGCTTCTCCCCTTTCACCATCGCCACCGGCACGGCGGCGGCCCCGTTTCTCCGGGGCCTGGTGCAGCGGGCCATGGGGGACTATCCCGGCCTGCGGGGACAGGTCATCGCCGTGGAAAATGACTTCTTCGGCCACACCATCGACGTGGCGGGCCTGCTTACCGGGCAGGATATCTCCGCCCAGCTGCGGGGCCGGGACCTGGGGGACCGGGTGCTGATCCCCATCCACATGATGCGCCACGGCGAGACCGTGTTTCTGGACGACTACACCGTGGAGCGCCTGAGCCGGGAGCTGGGCGTTCCCGTCCAGGTGGTGGACGAGGACGGCTTCGCCCTGGCCGACGCCATGTTCGCGGCGGAATGACCGCCGCATCCAAATAGAAGGAGGTAAACCCTTATGTCCAAGCCCCTGATTGCCATCGTGGGCCGGCCCAACGTGGGCAAGTCCATGCTGTTCAACAAGATCATCGGGCGGCGTCTTTCCATTGTGGAGGACACCCCCGGCGTCACCCGGGACCGCATTTACGGTGAATCCGACTGGAACGGCCGCAAGTTCACCCTGGTGGACACCGGCGGCATCGAGCCCAATACGGATAACGAAATCCTGGCCTTCATGCGCCAGCAGGCCCAGATCGCCATCGACAACGCCACCGTCATTGTCCTGGTGACGGACATCAAAACCGGCATGACCGCCGCCGATCAGGAGGTGGCCGGAATGCTCCAGCGGTCCAAAAAGCCCATCGTTCTGGCAGTGAACAAGATGGACTCCACCGGCGTCACGGACCCGGAGTTCTATGAGTTTTACAACCTGGGTCTGGGCGACCCCATCGCCGTGTCCGCCGTCCATGGTCACGGCACCGGCGACCTGCTGGACGCCTGCCTGCAATACTTCCCCCCGGAAACGGACGAGGAGGAGGACAGCGACGTGGTCCAGGTGGCCATCATCGGCAAGCCCAACGTGGGCAAGTCCAGCCTCACCAACCGGATCCTGGGCGAGCAGCGGGTCATCGTCAGCGACGTGGCCGGTACCACCCGGGACGCCATCGACAGCTACTTTGAAAACGCCACCGGCAAGTATAACTTCATCGACACCGCCGGTATGCGAAAGAAGTCCAAGGTGGACGACGCCATCGAGAAATACAGCGTCCTCCGGGCCACCATGGCCATTGAGCGCAGCGACGTGTGCCTGATCATGATCGACGCCCAGGACGGCGTCACCGAGCAGGACACCAAGGTGGCGGGCCTGGCCCACGACGCCGGAAAGGCCTGCATCATTGTGGTGAACAAGTGGGACCTGGTGGAAAAGGACGGCAAGACCATGGACCGTATGCGGGAGGATATCCGCCGGGACCTGAGCTATATGCCCTACGCCCCCATTGTGTTCATTTCCGCCATGACCGGTCAGCGGGTCAGCCGCCTGTTTGAGCTGATCAACTATGTCCGGGAGCAGGCGTCCATGCGCATCACCACCGGAATGCTCAACTCCGTCCTGGCCGATGCCCAGACCCGGGTTCATCCCCCCACGGACAAGGGCCGCCGGCTGAAGATCTACTACATGACCCAGGTGGGCATCCGTCCCCCCCATTTCGTGGTGTTCTGCAACGACAAGAAGCTGTTCCACTTTTCCTACCGCCGGTATCTGGAAAATCAGATCCGCAGCGTGTTCGGCCTGGAGGGCACCCCCATCATCATGACCGTGCGTCAGAAGGGCGAGGAGGATAGCTGACGTGTCTGTGGTATTTACCGTGGCCCTGACGCTGCTGGTGTCGTATCTGCTGGGCTGCTTCAACGGGTCGGTGATGACCTCCCATTTCATCATCCGGGACGATGTACGCCAGCATGGCAGCGGCAACGCGGGCCTGACCAATTTCTACCGGACCTACGGCGCCCGGTATGCCCTGTGCGTCATCATCTGCGACATGGGGAAAACCGTCCTGGCCTGCCTCATCGGCGGATACCTGATGCACTGGGTGGTGGGCGACTGGACCCTGGGCCTGCTGATTGCGGGCATCGGCTGCGAGCTGGGGCACATGTTCCCGGTGTTCTTCGGCCTGCGGGGCGGCAAGGGCATCCTCTCCGGCGGCGTGCTGGTGCTGCTGCTGGACTGGCGGGTGGCTCTGATCGCCTGGGGCCTGTTCGTAAGTTTGTGGCTGCTGACCCGTTATGTGTCCCTGGGCTCCGTGACCGCCACGGCCAGCATGCCGGTATCCGTGTTTTTCCTGCTGGGCCATAACTGGCTGTATACCGTCCTGTCTGCGGCGATAGCGGCCCTTGTGATCTGGTGCCACCGGGGCAACATCCAGCGGCTGCTGTCCGGCACCGAAAAGAAGTTTCATTGGCACGTCGACGCCCCGGCCGGGGGCGAGGACGGCCCGCAAGCATAAGAAGAAAGAGAGAGAGAGCATTCGTATGAAAAACAATCAGCTTCGCCAGGTGGTATTTCCCATTCTGGCGGCCTTTATCTGGGGCACGGCCTTCGTGGCCCAGGACGTCTGCGCCGACGCCATGGGCGCGTTTACCTTCAACGGCACCCGGTATTTTATCGCGGTGCTGGCTCTGCTGGTGGTCATCGCCGTTATGAACGGGACGAAAAAGGACCGCCCCCAGCTGACTCCGGCGGAGAAAAAGGCCTCTCGCAAGCAGCTTTGGCTGGGCGGCTTCTGCTGCGGCACGGTGCTGGCCATTGCCTCCAACTTCCAGCAGGCAGGTCTTGTGGCCGGTACCGACGGCGGCAAGGCCGGGTTCATCACCGCTCTGTATGTGGTGCTGGTGCCGGTGTTCGGCCTGTTCTTCCGGCGGAGGGTCAGCCTGCCGGTGTGGATCGCCGTGGCACTGTCGGTGGTGTCCCTGTACCTGCTGTGCATCAAGGGCAGCTTCTCCCTGGCCCCCGGCGACCTGCTGGTGCTGGTATGTGCCATATGCTTTTCCGTACATATCCTGGTGATCGACCACTTCACCGCCTTCTGCGACGGCGTGAAGCTCAGCTGCCTGCAATTCCTGTTTGCCGGTATCTGGTCCACCATCCTGGCTCTGATTTTTGACACCATCAGCCTCCAAGTGCTGCTGGACTGCGCCCTGCCCCTGCTGTATGTGGGCGTGTTCTCCTGCGGCGTGGGCTACACCCTGCAAATCCTGGCTCAGAAGGGCTCCAATCCCACGGTGGTCACCATTCTGCTGAGCCTGGAGAGCGTGTTCGCCGTCATCGCCGGCGCCGTTGTCCTGCACCAGCAGATGACCGCCCGGGAATACCTGGGCTGCGTGCTGATGTTTGCGGCCGTGATCCTGGCCCAGATCCCCATGCCCCAGAAAAAGAAGGTCAAGGCGGAATAACCGTCTTTCTATCGACACACAGCGCCCCCTGGAACCGGAGAAATCGGTTCCAGGGGGCGTATGTTTCTATTCGGCTGCCCTATGTCGTTTTTTCTTCGCCTTTAACTATTCTTTAGGCTGCCCCCAGCCCGCTCCGGGCCGCGCCTTCTCCCATTCCGCCCCTTGACAGGGACATTTTTCTCTGTTATAATAAGCAACACTTGTTGCGCAACATGAGTTTTCATCATGAAGGGAGGAGCATTTGTGCCGCCGAAGGTCAAATTTACCCGGGAGGAGATCATCCGGGCTGCTCTGGATATTGTCCGGGAGACGGGGCCGGAGGGCCTTACCGCCCGGAGTCTGGCCGCCCGGCTGGGCTGCTCTGTCAAGCCTATTTTCGGTCTGTTCCGGAGCATGGAGGAGGTGCAGCAGGAGGTTCTGGCCGCCGGATACCGGCTGTACGGCCAAACCATCGCCCAGGCCATGGAGGCCGGGAAATATCCCCCCTACAAGGCCTCCGGCATGGCCTACATTGCCTTTGCCCAGCAGGAAAAGCCCCTGTTCCGGCTGCTGTTTATGCGGGACCGCAGCCACGAGGACGCGTCTCCCCGTCTGGGAGACGATGTGGAGCCCCTGCTGGACCTGATCCAGCAGGCCGCCGGCATCAGCCGGGAAAGCGCCCGGATGTTCCACCTGGAGATGTGGATCTATGTCCATGGCATCGCCGCCATGGCGGCCACGTCGTTTCTGGACTGGGACACGGAGCTCATCAGCGCGGCGCTGACCGACGCCTATAGGGGCCTGCTGGCTCGATTCAAGGAAAAGGAGGCGCAGGAATGAACGCCGTTGAAATACAGGGTCTCACCAAACGCTATGGGGCCATCACCGCCGTGGACAGCCTGGACCTGACGGTCCGTCAGGGGGAGCTGTTCGCCCTGCTGGGGGTCAACGGCGCAGGCAAGACCACCACCATCAAAATGCTGTCGTGCCTGACCCGGCCCGACGGCGGCGACGCCCGGCTGCTGGGCCGCAGCATTGTGTCGGATGCCGCCGGGGTAAAGCGCTGCATCGGCGTATCCCCCCAGGAGACTGCCGTGGCCCCCAACCTCACCGCCCGGGAGAATCTGGCGCTGATGTGCGGCGTTCACGGTCTGCCCCGGCAGGAGACCGCCGCCCGCACAGAGGAGCTGTCCCGGGCCCTGGGGCTGGAGCCCATTCTGGCCCGCCGGGCCGGGAAGCTCTCCGGCGGCTGGCAGCGGCGGCTGAGCATCGCCATGGCTCTGATCGCCCGGCCGGAGATCCTGTTTCTGGATGAGCCCACCCTGGGGCTGGACGTGCTGGCCCGGGCGGATCTGTGGGACGTGGTCCGCCAGCTGAAGGGCCGGATCACCGTGATCCTCACCACCCACTACCTGGAGGAGGCCGAGGCCCTGTCCGACCGGGTGGGCATTATGAAGGACGGCCGGCTGCTGGCCCTGGGCACGCCGGAGGAGCTGAAGCGCCAGGCCGGCTGTGACAGATTTGAGGACGCGTTTATCGCCATGGTAAGGGAGGCGGGAAGATGAAACTGCGCGCACTTTGCCGCCGCACCACGCTGGAGCTGGTGCGGGATCCGCTGACGCTGGGCTTCGGCCTGGGCTTTCCCCTGGTGCTGCTGCTTCTGCTCAGCGCCATCCAGGCCAACATCCCCGTAAGCCTGTTTGAGATCGACCGCCTGACCCCGGGCATCACCGTGTTCGGTCTGGCGTTTGTGGCCCTGTTCTCCGCCACTCTGGTGTCCCGTGACCGGGAGAGCGCCCTTTTGCAGCGGCTGTACACCACGCCCCTTACCGCCGGGGACTTCATCTTCGGCTATGTGCTGCCGCTGCTGCCTATGGCGGCGGTGCAGGTGGCAGTCTGCTACCTGGCGGCCATTCCCCTGGGACTGACGGTATCGGTGCGGATGCTGTGGGCGGTGCTGCTGGACCTGCCGGCGGCGCTGCTGTTCATCGGCCTGGGCCTGCTGTGCGGCAGTGTGCTGAACGTCAAGCAGGCAGGCGGCATCTGCGGCGCTCTGCTGACCAATCTGACGGCCTGGCTGTCGGGCACCTGGTTCGATCTGGAGCTGGTAGGCGGCGCCTTCAAGCGCATTGCCTATGCCCTGCCCTTTGTCCACGCGGTGGAGCTGGACCGGGCGGCTCTGGCCGGAGACTGGGCGGGGCTCACGCCTCATCTGTGGTGGGTGCTGGCCTATGCCGCCGCAGCCCTGGCCGCCGCCGTGCTGCTGTTCCTGCGTCAAATGAAAAAGCAATAGAAAGCAATAGCAAAAAAGCACCGATGCTGCGCATCGGTGCTTTTCCTATGCAGGACTCATGCAGGACTCAGAACAGGCGCTGCTTCCGGGCAATGACCTGGCCGTCCACCCGCAGCAGCTGCTTGCCGGTGGGAGTGAACTCCGTTTCCACATCGTGACCGCTCACCCGGGCGCGGATGGTATAGCCGGTTTCCACGACGCCCTCCTGCCGTCCGTAGACCCTTCCGTCCACGATCAGCTCCGTCAGGCCATAGCTGCGGCGGACCTCGATCTCATGGCTGCCGTATGCAGCGGTCAGCAGAGTCCGGTGCTTCCCCTCCGCCGGCTGGCCCAGAGAGGGACTGTTGGGCCGTTCCCCCATGGACGCGTCGTAAAACTCCGTATTCTGGGGCAGCGGCTCCGGCGTCTCCCTCTGCCCCTCCGGCTCCTCCATGGCCTCCCGGCCCCGGCGGACGCCCATGACCAGATACCACAGCAGCAGGCCGTGGAACACCACATCCAGGATGCTGGACGCCTCGAAGGCCGTCACCAGGCCCGCCACCAGCGCCGCCGTATCCACGGAGAACAGCACCAGCGCCGCCGTCAGCCAGCCCCGTCGCTTTTTGGACAGCAGCCAGCACAGGAAATACACCGCCATCACCAGCACCGCGCCCGCCGCGCCCAGCACCAGCCACTTGGCCTCCCCGGTAAAGTCATAAAAGCCCCGGGCAAACACCGCCCAGATGTAGGCGGCAAAATCCGTGAACAGATAGTATCTGTCCGACCCCGTCAGGGCCAGAAGGGTATTTACCGCCGTCAGGACCAGCATCGCCAGCAGATTGCCCCGTGCAGCCTTGTATGCCGCCCCCGCAGTTTTGTTTTTCATCTCTCGTCTCCTTTTATTCTCTCTGTATTTACAAAGCACGCCAGCTCTCCGGCCGCAGGCCGTGTCCCATAAGTCCCTCCTGCACCTGCTGCCGCAGAGCAGGCAGGTCCCGGTTCAGGGTTCCCTTCAGGGTCAGATAGTTGGATGCATGGTTCATCCGGAACACGCTGCCCGGGCTGTCCATATGGTCCAGCAGCAGGGCCGTCTCCTGCAAAATTTCCGCCGGACCCAGCACCTGGAAGCTGCCCTCCCGGACCCAGCGCTCCAGCGGCGTTCCCGGCTCCACCATCAGCGTCAGCAGGCCGATGTATTCCGGGTTCATGGCGCTGAGGGCCCGGGCGGTGTCCACGGCGTGCTCCCGGAGCAGCTCCCGGCTGCCCAGGCCCGAAATGGCCGTCACCGACAGGGCAAGTCCCGCCCGCCGGGCCTTCTGCCCTGCCGCCACGATGGCCGCGGCCGTGTGCCCCTTCTGCATCCGCTCCAGCACCGCATCACAGCCGGATTCCAGGCCCATATACACCATTTTCAGGCCGCCCTCCCGCAGCCGCCGCAGCTCCTCCTCCGTCTTGACCTGAAGACTCCGGGGCGAGGCGTAGCAGGTGACCCGCTGACACTCCGGAAACAGGCTGTACACCATGGCCAGAATTTCCAGCAGCTCATCGGTTTTCCGCATCAGGGCGTCGCCGTCGGCCAGAAAGACCCGCTCCACCCGGCGGTATACCTGCCGGGCCAGGCGGAAATCCTCCCGGATCTCCTCCATAGGCCGCAGGGCAAACCGCTTATCGTCATACATATCGCAGAAGGCGCAGCGGTTATGGCTGCACCCATAGGTCACCTGGATGATGAGGCTGTATGCCTCGCTGGGGGGACGGTAGACCTTTCCCTTGTATCGCATGGGGTATTCCTCCTGTTTCTCGTCTTTTGGTTCATTATCGCATATTTCTCCCCGTTTGAAAAGGGTCTATTTTGTGCCGCTCCGGCATAAGCTGGACCAGCTTCAACAAACGAGGAGGAATTTTATGGACAACAATTTCAACCGTGTGCGCCTGTGCGGCCGGGCCGCCGGAGAGCCGGAGCTGTCCCACATAAACCACGGCGAGCACTTTTACCGCTTTCCCCTGTCGGTGGAGCGGCTGTCGGGCCAGGAGGACCTGCTGCCGGTGATTCTGCCCAGGCGGCGGCTGGAGGAGCACCCCGTACATACCGGCGACACGCTGACCCTCACCGGTCAGCTGCGCTCCTTCAACAACCGCAGCGGCCAGGGGCCCCGGCTGGTGATCTCCGTGTTTGTCCGGGAGCTGACTCCCGGCGGCGCGGCCCCCTTTAACCAGATTCAGCTCTCCGGCGTGCTGTGCAAGGCCCCCTCCCTGCGGCGGACGCCCTTGGGCCGGGAGATCTGCGACCTGATCCTGGCGGTGAACCGCCGGTACGGGCGGGCGGACTATCTGCCCTGCATCGCCTGGGGGGCCATCGCCCAGCAGACGGCCCGGCTTCCGGTGGGTTCCCGCCTGACGGTGGAGGGCCGGGTCCAGAGCCGGGGCTATACGAAAACCGTGGACGGCGTGGGCCAGGAGCGTACCGCCTATGAGGTATCCATCATGCGTCCGGCGGAGCCGGAGGAATTTTTGCTTTAGAGCCGCCGTTTCCCCTCCCGGGTCAGTTGATTTCCCCGGCAAATGGTGCTATCCTATTGTTGAATACAGAGAAACAGAGGATCGCTTCTATGACATGGACCCATCACCACGCCCATCCGGCCGTCCGTCGGGACGTGGACATGACCCAGGGCAGCATCACCCGCCACCTGGTGGAGTTCGCCCTACCGCTGCTGGCCGGCAACGTGTTTCAGCAGCTGTACAACATGGTGGACACCTGGGTGGTGGGCAACTTCGTGTCCAACGAGGCGTTCTCCGCCGTGGGCACCGTGGGGCCCATCATCAATATGCTCATTGGCTTTTTCATGGGCCTGTCCAGCGGCGCAGGCGTGGTCATCAGTCAGTATTACGGGGCCCATAAGCCGGACAGAGTCCGGGACACCGTCCACACGGCCATGGTGCTGACGCTGGTGCTGTGCGGGGCGTTCACGGCCCTGGGTCTGGCCCTGATTCCGGCCATGCTGGCCCTGATGAACACCCCGGCGGAGGTGCTGCCGGAGTCCACGGCCTATCTGTCCATCTATTTTTCCGGCATTACGGGGCTGCTCATCTACAACATGGGCTCCGGCATTCTCCGGGCAGTGGGCGACTCCCGGCGTCCCTTTTACTTTCTGGTGGTGTCGGCGGGGCTGAACACGGTGCTGGACCTGGTGTTCGTGATCCGCTTCCGCATGGGCGTTGCAGGCGTTGCCTGGGCCACCATCATCGCCCAGGCGGCGTCGGCGGTGCTGGTGCTGGCAGTGCTGCTGCGGACGGACAGCTGTGTGCGCCTGGAGCTGCGGCGGCTGCGGGTCCATTGGGACATGCTGGGCAAGATCATGCAGGTAGGCATCCCGGCGGCTCTGCAAATGGCCGTCACCGCCTTCTCCAACGTCTTTGTCCAGTCCTATATCAACCGCTTCGGTCCGGACTGCATGTCCGGCTGGACGGCGTATACCAAGATCGACCAGCTGATGTTCCTGCCCATGCAGTCCCTGGCCCTGTCCGCCACCACCTTCGTGGGGCAGAATCTGGGCGCCGGGAACGCCCAGCGGGCCCACCAGGGCACCCGTCGTGCACTGGCGATCTCCCTGGCGGTAACGGCGGTGCTGATGGTGCCGGTGCTGGTGTTTGCGCCCCAGCTGACGGCCTTCTTCAACCGCAAGGCGGAGGTGGTGGCCTACGGCACCCTGCTGCTGCGGTACATTTCGCCCTTCTACCTGCTGTGCTGCATCAACCAGATCTACTCCGGCGCGCTGCGGGGCGCAGGCAACAGCCAGGTGCCCATGGTCATCATGCTGGGCTCCTTCGTGGTGTTCCGCCAGATCTACTTGTACATCATGTCCCACTATATCAGCAATGCCCTGCTGCCTCTGGCCATGGGCTATCCCGCCGGATGGCTGGTGTGCAGCGCCGCCACCCTGCTGTATTACCGCAGGGCCGCCCTGGGCCGGCGGCGGCTGGTGGAGGACAACTGACGGGCAAAGGAGCGAATGGTCTATGCAACAAATCACGGTATCTCTGGGGCAGCGGTCCTACCCCATTGAGATCGGCCCGGGCCTGCTGCGGGAAGCCCGCCGCCGGCTGGAGGCTCTGCCGGTTAAGCGGTGGGCCGTTATCGCCGACGACAACACCGCCGCCCTGTACGCCGGGGCCCTGGACCTGCCGGTATACACCTTCCCCGCCGGAGAGGGCAGCAAGCGTCTGGCGGTGTATGAGGACCTGTGCCGCCGGCTGCTGGCGGACGGCTTCACCCGGCAGGACGGCATCGCGGCCCTGGGCGGCGGCGTCACCGGTGACCTGGCGGGCTTTATAGCCGGTACCCTGCTGCGGGGCGTGGCTCTGGCCCAGCTGCCCACCTCCCTGCTGGCCCAGGTGGACAGCAGCGTCGGCGGCAAGACCGGTCTGGACCTGCCGGAGGGGAAGAACCTCATCGGCTGCTTTTACCAGCCCCGGCTGGTGCTGGCAGATACGGCGTGCCTGGCCACCCTGCCCCGGCGGCAGCTGTCCTCAGGCATGGCGGAGGTCATCAAGTGCGGCGTCATCGGGGACGAGGAAATTCTCCGCCATCTGGAAACGGCGGAGGAGCCGAATCTTCCCTGGCTGGTGGCGCGCTGCTGCCGGTATAAGGCGGCGGTGGTGTCCCGGGACGAGCGGGACGGCGGCGGGCGCCGGGTGCTGAACTTCGGCCATACCTTCGGCCACGCCTATGAGGCCGCCGGAGGATACGATACCCGGACCCACGGCGAGGCCGTGGCCGCCGGGATGATGCACATGCTGCGCTGGCAGGTGCGGCACGGTCTGGGCGGCGGGCAGCTGCTGGAGCGGCTGACCCCCCTGCTGCGGCGGTGGGACCTGCCCACCCGGCTGCCCTGGGACGGGGCGGCGGACTATCTGGCCCGGGACAAAAAGCGCGGCGGCGACGGCATTACCATCGCCGTGGCGGAGCGGGCCGGCCAGGGCCGTCTGCTGACGGTACCCCTGGCGGCCCTGATGGAGGACGTATGATGGACGTGCGCTTGCTTCCGGCCCCGCTGCGGGGGGCGGTGACGCCGCCGCCGTCCAAAAGCCTGCTGCACCGGCAGCTGATCTGTCTGGCCCAGGCGGGAGAGTTTCCCTGCCCGCCGGACCCCTCCGACGATGTGGAGGCCACGGTCCGGGGGCTGTGGGCCTTGTATCACGAAAAGGCCCCCGTCATCGACTGCGGGGCCAGCGGCAGCACCCTGCGGTTTCTGCTGCCCCTGGCCATGGCCCGGGGCCAGGTGGGCACGGTGTTCACCGGCACGGATCGGCTGCTGGAGCGGCCCCTGCCGGGGGACTGGGGCCTTGCGGCCACGGCGGGCGGTCTGCGGGTGACCCGGGCGCTGTCCGGCGGGCAGCTTCCGGTGGACGGGACCCGGACGTCTCAGCTGCTCTCCGGCCTGCTGATGGCCCTGCCCGGTCTGGCGGCAGACTCGGAGCTGGCGCTGACCGGCCCCCTGGCCTCCCGCCCCTATGTGGACCTGACGCTGGCGGTGCTGCGTCGCTGCGGCGTGCACATCGGCCAAACGGATTGCGGCTTCACGATACCGGGCAGGCAGCGGTTCCGGACCGTGCCCCTGGACGCGGAGCCGGACTGGTCCGCAGCGGCCTTCTGGCTGGCGGTAAGGGCCCTGGGCTGTGCTGTGGCCGTCACGGGCCTGCGCCGGGACTCCCTCCAGGGGGACCGGGCGGCGGCGGCCCTGTGCCGTTGTCTGCCGGAGGAGGTAGACCTGACGGATATCCCGGACCTGCTGCCGCCGCTGGCCCTGCTGGCGGCGCTGCGGCCGGGAACGGAAACCCGCTTCACCGGCGCGGCCCGGCTGCGGGATAAGGAGAGCGACCGCCTGGCGTCGGTTTCGGCGGCGCTGACCGCCCTGGGAGGCCGTGTCCGGCAGGAGCCGGAGGGCCTCACCGTGTGGGGCGTGGAGCGGCTCTCCGGCGGCGAAGCCGACAGCTGCGGCGACCACCGCATCGCCATGCTGTGCGCCTGCGCCGCCCCCTTCTGCACCGGCCCGGTGGTTCTGCGGAACGCCGGATGCACCGCCAAATCCTATCCCGGCTTCTGGGCGGACTACCGCCGCCTGGGCGGGCAATTCGAGGTATTGTAACATGCTGGATTACACCATATTCGGAGAGTCCCACGGCCCCGCCGTGGGCGTTCTGGTCACCGGCGCGGCCCCGGGCCTGCCGGTGGACCGGGAGCTCATCGCCCGGGAGCTTCAGCGCCGAGCCCCCCATGGCCCCCTGGCCACCGCCCGGCGGGAGCCGGACCGGCTCCGCATTCTCAGCGGCGTATACAATGGACACACCACCGGGGACCCCATCTGCCTGATTCTGGAAAACCGGGACGTCCGCTCCGGCGACTACGCCGCTCTGGCGGACAAGCCCCGCCCCGGCCACGCCGATTACGCCGCCCATGTCCGCAGCCGGGGGCACAACGACCCCCGGGGCGGAGGCCCCTATTCCGGCCGCCTGACCGCGCCCCTGGTGGCGGCGGGAGCCATGGTAAAGAGCTGGCTGAAAGCACAGGATATTGAAATAAAAGCGCAGCTTATTGATGAAAAAGAGCTGCGGCAGCAGGCGGAGGCGGCCAAGGCCGCCGGAGATTCCGTGGGTGGTCAGGTGCGCTGCACCGTCACGGGCCTTCCGGCGGGACTGGGCGGACCCGGCTGGCGGGAGGCGGTGGAATCGGAGCTGGCCCGTCACCTGTTCGCCATCCCGGCGGTGAAGGCCCTGGGCTTCGGCGACGGCGCGGCCCTGGCCGCCCTGCGGGGCAGTCAGGCCAACGATGCCCTGCGCACCGACGGGACCCGGGTGTGGACCGTCACCAATCACAACGGCGGCATCAACGGCGGCGTCACCAACGGCATGCCGGTGACCTTCACCGTGACCTTCAAGCCCACCCCCTCCATCGCCATCCCTCAGGACACCGTGGACCTGGCCCGCATGGAAAACTGCACCGTAACGGTTCAGGGCCGCCACGATCCCTGCATTGCCCTGCGGGCGGCCCCCATTGTGGAGGCGGCTGCGGCCCTGGCCCTGTGGCGGGTGCTGGACCCCCAGGCGGGCGATCTGGACACCCTGCGGCTGCGGCTGGACGGCATAGACCGGCAGCTGGTGCAGCTGTTTGTCCGGCGGCAGGAGCTGTCCCGTGACATCGGAGCCTATAAGGCCGCCTGCGGCCTGCCGGTGCAGGACCCGGAGCGGGAGGCCCAGGTGCTGCGCAGCCGGGGTGACCTGGCCCCGGAGCGCCGGGAGCAGGTGGAGCGGCTGTATGAAACGCTGATGGCCCTGAGCCGGGAGGAGCAGTCGTGAGAAACCTGATTTTCGTGGGCCTGCCCGGCAGCGGCAAAAGCACCGTGGGCAGGCTGGCGGCCAGGACCCTGGGGCTTCCCTTCGTGGACGCGGACAAGGCCCTGGAGCAGGCGGAGGGCCGCAGCATACCGGACATTTTCGCCGCCGGCGGCGAGTCATATTTCCGCACTCTGGAGACCCGGGTGCTGACGGACCTGTGCCGCCGGGAGGGCGTGGTCCTGGCCACCGGCGGCGGGGCGGTGCTGCGTCGGGAGAACCGAACGCTGCTGAAGGGCAGCGGCCTGGTGATCTTTCTGGACCGCTCCCCCTGGGCCATCCGCCGGACCCTGCGGCGGCAGGGCCGCCCCCTGCTGACGGATGATGACGCCATCTTCCGCCTGTATCGCCAGCGGCGGAGCCTGTACCGGGCCGCCGCCCACCATGCCGTCAACAAGCCCACAGCCCGTCAGGCGGCGGAGGAGGCCGTCCGGCTGTGGAGAGAGGAGCAGCAATGAAATTTCTTGTTCTCAACGGTCCCAATCTGAACCTGCTGGGCAAGCGAGAGCCCGGCGTCTACGGTACCGGCACCTACGCCGGCCTCTGCGCGGAGATCGCGGCCTATGCCGCCGCCCGGGGGATTCGGGCGGATATCCGCCAGAGCAACCATGAAGGGGTGCTCATCGACGAAATTCAGGCCGCTGACGGAGTGTATGACGGCATCGTCATCAACCCCGGGGCCTATACCCATTACAGCTACGCCATTTACGATGCCCTGCTGGCAGTCCGTGTTCCGGCGGTGGAGGTGCACATCAGCGACATCAGCCGCCGTGAGGCGTTCCGCCGGACCTCCGTCACCGCCCCGGCCTGCCGGGGCCAGATCGTGGGTCACGGCTTCCGGGGCTACCTGGAGGCCATGGAGTTATTGGAAAACATACACAAGGAGGATATGAAATGAAGCTCTGTGTGATCGGCGACCCGGTGGGTCACAGCATGTCCCCGGTGCTGCACCGGCGCATGCTGGCCCTTTCGGGGATCGAAGGCGACTATCAGGCCGTCACCGTCACCCGGGAGACGCTGCCGGACTTTATGGCGGCAGGCCGGGCCGGGGAATGGGACGGCTGCAACGTCACCATGCCCTTAAAGCAGGAGGTCATCCGCTATCTGGACCAGCTGAGCCCGGAGGCGGAGGCCTGCGGCGCGGTAAATACGGTGTGCTTCCGGAACGGGCACACCGTGGGCTATAATACCGACGCCCCCGGCATCCGGGCGGGCTTTGCCGCCCGGGGCGCCGCCCCCACAGGCCGGGCCCTGGTCATCGGCAACGGCGGCGCGGC
>ERZ773221.2247-NODE-2247-length-15562-cov-11.177468_pt1 | contig 15562 bp, 16 predicted proteins | sample MGYA00580994_ERZ773221 | MGnify/ENA primary metagenome ERZ773221 (study PRJEB29015, sample SAMEA2737758) | human gut metagenome | biome: human gut; feature: human-associated habitat; material: faeces | place: China | collected 2012 ... | reverse complement strand
CAAGCAAGCAAGCAAGCAAGCAAGCAAGCAAGCAAGCAAGCAAGCAAGCAAGCAAGCAAGCGGAACTATGAGGGCGGTATTATGACGAAGAAATTCCGGCAGCTGGGGGCCACCGTGGGCCTCCTGCTCCTGATGGTCCTGCTGCTGATCTCGGTGTATACCTATGTGCTGTATCAGAATTTCAGCCGCAATATGCTGGAGGCGGCGCTGACCCGTGATACCACCTGCGCCGACGCCATCCACCGGCTGGTGTCCGACGAGTTCACACGGGAGGATTTTGATGACCCCGCCATCTGGAGCGACATGACCTCACCACGCTATCTGGAACTGCAAAAGACCCTCAATCAGCTGCGGACCCTGAACTCCACCCGGTATCTCTACACCGCCAAGCTGGGGGAGGACGGGCAGCCTGTCTACCTCATCGACGGTCTGGATCTGGGGGCGGAGGACTTTGCCTACCCCGGCACCCGCATCGAGGAGGAGATGGCCCCCTATATCCAGACGGCGCTGTCTGGAGAGCCCGTGTATTCTCGTGATGTAGTGGATACCACGTGGGGTCCCATTTTCACGGCCTGCTACCCGGTGAAGGATGAAAATGGCCAGGTCATGGGTGCTCTGTGCGTGGAGATCGCCATGAACACCACCTATCAATTTTTGAAGAGAAGTAGTCAGACCACCGTAAGTGTGGCTCTGACCAGCGGTATGGTGGCAGCGTTGCTGAGCATGAGCATCTACCTGTACCTGCGGTGGCAGCGGATGGCGGAGGCCCGGCAGCAGGTGCTTTTGCAGAACGCCGTGGTAGCCGCCGATGCCGCTAATCAGGCTAAGAGTACCTTCCTCTTCAATATGTCCCACGATATCCGTACGCCTATGAACGCCATCATCGGCTATGCCGATCTGGCGGAGAAGCACCGGCAGGAGCCAGAGCGGCTGCAGGGCTACCTGAAGAACATTCAGGTCAGCGGCGAGAAAATGCTCTCTATCATTGACAACGTGCTGGAGCTCTCCCGCATCGAGAGCGGCAAGGTGACGCTGGAGGAGACGGCGGTGGAGGCCGGCAGCATCTTTGAGTCCTGTGTCGTCATGGTGCAGCCGGAGCTGGAGCGTAAGCACCAGACCATGACAGTGGAGAAGCATACGCCCAATCTCTATCTGTATATGGATACCTCCCGCATTTTGGAGGTGATCCTGAATCTGGTGAGCAACGCCATCAAATATACCGGCGATGGCGGACATATCCGCTGTACCATCCGCCAGCTGCCCAGCGACCGAGAGGGCTGGTGCGTGCAGGAACTATCCGTGGCGGACAACGGCATTGGCATGAGTGAAGAGTTTCAGCAGCATATTTTTGAAGCCTTTGCCAGAGAGCGCTCCAGCACCGTCAGCGGCGTGGAGGGCTCCGGCTTGGGCATGGGCATCGTGAAGAAGCTGGTGGATCTGATGGACGGCAGCATCGATATCCAGAGCAAGCTGGGGGAGGGCTCCACCTTCACCGTCCACATCCCCTGCCGTCTGGCCCGACAGGAGGATGCCGTGCCCAAGCGTGCCGCAGAGCGGGTGGATAAGACCGGCCTTGCCGGGCGGCGTATCCTGCTGGCAGAGGACAACGACCTTAACGCCGAGATCACCGCTGAGCTCATGGGCGAGGAGGGTCTGCTGGTGGATCGGGCGGAAAACGGTGCCCACTGTCTGGAAATGCTGGAGAAGGCTCCGGCGGGGATGTATGACGCCATCCTCATGGATGTGCAGATGCCGGTGTTGGACGGCTACGAGGCCACCCGGAAGATCCGGCGGTTGGAAGACCCGTGGCGGGCCAATATCCCCATCATCGCCATCACGGCCAACGCCTTTGCCGAGGACCGTCAACGGGCGCTGGAGGTAGGCATGGACGATCATGTGGCAAAGCCCATTGATATGGCCAAGCTGATCCCGGTGCTGCAAAAGCAGCTACACAAGCACGACGGGGAAGCGGAAGAAAAGCATTTTTCTCAAAGTGTCCCTTAAAGACGTGTAGTGAGAAGCCCTGAAGAAGTAAAATAATAAAAGAGCCGCACCCGCACGGAAGTGACCCCCAAAAGTTAGACAAAGACAAGAATTAAGCGGCCTGAACGGTCTGAATCCTGTACTGCACAGGACTCAGGCCGTTTAGTTTTAATTTGATTCTGTGGTATTCCCTTTGGCATATAAACACACCCCATTTGTTGGACAGTATACCATACTGTCCAGCAAATGGGGTGCAGTTCATAGGTGACGCACCGCTCTTTTTGATTCCTCGAATCAGACGTCTCTCTCCCCAGGGAGCAGCGCTCTGCGCCGGAGGAAGTAGTAGCCGTATCCCACGGCGTCCGCCAGAAACCAGCCGATAGGGATAGCGGCCCAGATGCCGTTGACGCCCACCGGCCCCGCCAGCGCATAGGCCAGCGCCACACGGGTCCTCCGCTGCCATGGGCAGGGCAAACAGCAGCAGCCCCCGTGTGATGCTGCCACGGGTCATATCACGATACATAGATTCCACACAGAAACATGTATGATACGACGCATTATACTCCCGCCGCCGGAAAAGGCAAGGTATCCTTTTGCTTGCGCCGGGAGAGGGAGTGTGGTATACTTTACCCTGTACCATTATACTGGCAGGAGGGAAGCTATGGCCGGAAAGAACGAATATACGGTTTTCGACTATCTCCAGTGGAGAGGAGATCTGACGTTGCAGCAGGACCCCTTCAATGAGGTGGACAATCTGGTGCTGTGCATCATCGCCTACATCAACCTTCGGAAGATCGACCGCCTGTGGAGCAAGAACCCTAAGGACGCCATGCCCATCGGGGACGTATGCGCCCGGCTGACAGCGGCGGATGAACAGCTGGGCTTGTCGTCACTGGACTATATCCCGGTGATGCGGGCGGCGGCGGAGACGGAGCGGTTCCGGGATACCCGGCTGTTCGCCTTTGAGAGCCGCAATGATGAAGCCAAGCAGATGCAGTTTGCCGCCGTGTCCTTCCTGCTGCCGGACGGCAGCGTGTTCATCTCCTATCGGGGGACGGATACCAGTCTGGTGGGCTGGAAGGAGAACTTCAACATGAGCTATCTGGAGACGGTGCCGGCACAGGCCCGTGCCACGGAGTACGCTCAGGAGGTGATCCGGGCCTGCAAGCACCGTCCCTACCGCATCGGTGGCCACTCCAAGGGCGGGAATCTGGCGGCGTGGGCAGCGGTCCATCTGCCGGAGAAGCTTCAGGGCAAGCGCCTGTTGGCGGCCTATAACAACGACGGGCCGGGCTTCCACGCCGACCTGCTGGATACCCCCGCCTACCGGCGGGTGGAGGATCGGCTCCACACTTATATCCCGGAATCCTCCATCGTGGGGGTGCTGCTGGTTCACGCCGAGGACTACGACGTCATTGACAGCACCAGCCACGCCGCCATGCAGCATGAGGCACTGTCGTGGCAGGTGATGGGGAACCGGTTCGTGCATCTGGGCCAGCGCTCCCAGCTGGGGCAGATGTCCGACGACGTGCTGCGGGAGTGGCTGGACTCCGTGTCTCAGGAGGACCGGGAAGCCTTCTGCGACGCCCTGTACAGCATCCTCTCCATGGGTGGCCGTGCCAAGACCTTCGAGGATCTGCGTAAGGGCGGGTTCTCCGGCTGGGCGGCCCTGTGGAAGGAGTATGCCGGAGCCGATGAAAGAAAGAAGCAGATCCTGACAGAGATATTCGGGCGGCTGGCCATCGACGTGAAGGATGAGCTGATGAAGGCGGCGGGGCAGGGCCTGCGGTCCGCCGGACACGGCATCCGGACGGTAGGACAGAACCTCATGGGCCGCCGTGAACCGGATAAAACACAGACAAAATAGAGCAAGATAGAACGACCCGTCGGAGGAAACACAAAACCGGGCTTCGGCCCGCAAGAAAGGACAAGAAAGGAACAACGCCATGAAACTGAGCTTTTACGGAGCAGATCAATGTGTCACCGGCAGCTGCCATTGTCTGGAGGTGGGCGGCAAGCACATCCTCATTGACTGCGGCCTGCAGCAGGGCCGGGACGAGATCGATAACGCCAGCCTGCCCTTCCATCCGGGCCAGATCGACTATGTGCTGGTGACTCACGCCCATATCGATCATTCCGGCCGTATCCCTCTGCTGATCAAGCAGGGCTTTCAGGGCCGTATCCTCACCACTCGCCTGACGGCGGACCTGCTGGATATCATGCTTCAGGACTCCGCCCACATTCAGGAGAGCGACGCTGAGTATAAAAACCGCAAGAACCAGCGGGCGGGCCGCCCCATGGAGGAGCCGCTGTACACGGTAGAGGATGCCATGCGGGTGCGGGAATTCATGGATACCTGCGAGTACGGCCAACAGATCCACATCTGCGACGGTGTAGACGCCGTGTTCATCGATGCCGGCCACCTGCTGGGCTCTGCCAGCATCCGCCTGACCCTCACCGAGGGCGGCGAGACGAGGACCATCGTCTTTTCCGGCGATATCGGCAACGTGGATCAGCCCATCATCCGGAACCCCCAGTTCTTCACCGGGGCAGACTATGTGGTGATGGAGAGTACCTACGGCAACCGCAACCACACGGAGGTGTGGAGCTATACCGATGAGCTGGCCCAGATCATCGACGAGACACTGGGCCGGGGCGGCAACGTGGTGATCCCCGCCTTCGCCGTGGGCCGCACCCAGGAGCTGCTGTACTTTATCCGGGAGATCAAGGATAAGAATCTGGTGAAGTCCGTGAAGGACTTCCCAGTGTATGTGGACAGTCCTCTGGCCAAGCGGGCCACCACCATCTTCTGCGGCGACCTGCGGGGCTATCTGGACGAGGAGGCGCTGGCGCTGGTGCAGGACGGCACCCATATGTTCAACTTCCCCGGCCTGCACTTGACGGAGACGGTGGAGGAGTCCAAGCTGCTGAATATGGACCGCACCCCCAAGGTGATCCTGTCCGCCTCCGGTATGTGCGACGCAGGCCGCATCCGGCACCACCTGAAGTATAACCTGTGGCGGCCGGAGAGCAGCATCGTGTTCGTGGGCTTCCAGTCTCCCGGTACGCTGGGCCGTACCCTGCTGGACGGCGCTCCCAGTGTGAAGCTGTTCGGTGAGGAGGTAGCCGTCCGGGCCAAGGTGGTGAATTTCCAGGGCCTCAGCTCCCACGCCGACCACGACCATCTGGTGAATTGGATCAGCCAGTTCAAGGAGCCCAAGCCCCAGCACGTTTTCGTGGTCCACGGCGACCGGGAGGTGGCGCCGGTGTTTGCTCAGACGGTGACGCAGTTGGGCTTTGCCGCCCACGCCCCCCAGTATACGGAGTCCTATGACCTGCTGACCTGCCGCCAGCTGGAGGCAGGCTACCTGCCGGAGCGGAAGAAGCCCGCCTTCGAGGGCGCACCCCGCACCACGGCGGCCTATCAGCGGCTGGTGCAGCTGGGCGATGCCCTGCTGGGCCTCATTCGCCGCAGCAAGGGCCGGGACAACAAGACGCTGGCATCCTTTGCCGAGTCGCTGCGTAAGCTGATTGAGAAGTTCGAGTTTTAACGGCCCGCCGATGGCCGGATAGGAGGCAGCGTCCATGCAGATGGAGAGCTTGCCATGGTGCTTGGGCCAGCTGGGGCCGGTGCGCCCGCTGGGCAGCACCCTGCGCCTTCCCGAAAGGGAGGAGCGGTACGCCTTCGGCCTTACCACCAACCGCTGGTATCGCCAGATGTCCCTCCTGATCGCCATGCCGCAGACGCTCTCCGGCGAGCCGGTGGTGCTGCCGGATGGTCACCGCTGAGACCTGACCGCCCTGCCGATGGCCTCTGCTGAGACGTATGGCTTCCACCACGGTATTCTTCTCTGAATGCATGATTCCCACGGCCGGTTCACAAGCTGGCCGTGGGAATCCGTAATGCCCCCGGGTAGTCAATCTCGCAAGGAGTCGCCAAGTCACCCGTCGGAAATAAGAAGAAAATCCCCATATCAAAGGAGGGCCGCTATGCCCGCATTGGAGAAAAATCATATATACCGCAGTATCATCGAGGGCTACTCCAGCGAGGGACTGGGTGTGGCCCGCATCGACGGGCAGGTGGTGTTCGTCCACGACGCCGTCCGGGGCGAGGACTGCGACATTCTGGTGATGAAGGTGCTGAAAAACGTGGCCTTCGGCAAGCCGGTCCTGCGCCATAGCACCTCCCCCCACCGGCAGGAGCCGGATTGTCCCTACTATGGCCGCTGCGGCGGCTGCGACTTCCGCCATCTGGACTACGCCGAGGAGCTGTGGGCCAAGCGCCAGCGGGTTCAGGATGCCCTGACCCGATTGGGCGGCAGCGACGTGACCGTGGAGGAGATCTTGGGCGCCCCACAGCCCCTGCGCTACCGCAATAAGAGCCAGTACCCGGTGTCCGCCGACGGCAGGGTGGGCTTTTATCGGGCTCGCAGCCATCAGGTGGTGGAGGTGGAGCACTGCCTCCTCCAGAAGCCGCAGGCGGATGTACTGGCGGCGGCCCTGCGGCAGTATCTGGCGCAGTATCATGTGCCGGGATACGACGAGACCACCGGCCGGGGGCTGGTGCGGCACCTGTATGTGCGGAGCAACTGTAAAGGCGAGAGCCTTGTGTGCCTGCTGGTGAACGGCGAAAGCCTCCCCCACGAGACGGAACTGGTGGCCCTGCTGCGTCAGGCGGCACCACAGACCGTGGGCGTGGTGCTGGGGGTCAATACCCGCCCCGGCAACGCCATTCTGGGGGATCGCTACCGCACTCTTTGGGGGGAGGACGCCCTGACGGACGTGCTGTGCGGTCGGACGGTCCGGCTGTCGGTGCCGTCGTTTTATCAGGTGAACCACCCCCAGGCGGAGGTGCTGTACGGCAAGGCGCTGGAGTTCGCCGGTCTCACTGGTACGGAGCTGGCGGTGGATCTGTACTGCGGCGCAGGCACCATCACGCAGGTGCTGGCCCGGCAGGCCCGCCATGTCATCGGCGGCGAGATCGTGCCGGAGGCCATCCGGGATGCACGGGCCAGCGCCCGGCGCAACGGTGTGGAGAACGTGGAGTTTCTGGAAGGGGACGCCGCCGATGTGGCGGCAGAGTTGGCCCGGCGGCAGCTGCGGCCGGATGTCATCTGCGTGGACCCACCCCGGAAGGGATTGGTCCCGGAGGTCATCGCCTCCATCGCCGCCATGGCTCCCCGGCGGGTGGTGTATGTCTCCTGCGACCCCGGCACACTGGGCCGGGACGTGAAGCGCTTTGCCGAGCTGGGCTACCTCGCCCGCCGTGCCGTGGCCGTGGACCTCTTCCCCCGCACTCGCCATGTGGAGACGGTATGCCAGTTAGTTCTGAGAAAACCGGCAGTACATATCAACATTGATGTGGATGTTGAGGAACTGGTGCAGGATAAAAGAGGGGCGGCAACCTATGGTCAGATCAAGGATTACGTTCTTGAGCATAGCGGCTTGAAGGTCAGCAGTCTGTATATCGCACAGGTGAAGCAGAAGTACGGCATCATCGAGCGTGAGAATTACAACAAGACAAAGTCTGAAAACGTCAAGCAGCCCCAGTGCCCGCCGGAGAAGGAAAAGGCAATTACGGAGGCGTTGAAACATTTTGGAATGATTTGACTTCAACATAAGGAAAACCCGAAGCAGCACGGTAAAGGTACTGCTTCGGGTTTTTTACTGTTTGGCCTTATATGCTTCGCCCCAAGCCTGCATGGAATCCAGAATGGGCTTCAGACTTTTACCGAGTTCCGTCAGCGAATACTCCACTCTCGGCGGTACTTCGGCGTAGACCTCACGGTGGACAAGCCCGTTTTCCTCCATCGCCCGGAGCTGGGCGGTCAAGACCTTTTGGGACACATTGCCTACGGACTTTTTCAGCTCCCCGAACCGCTTTGTTCCCGGCATCAGGTCACGCAGGATCAGCACCTTCCACTTGTCCCCGATGAGGGTCAGCGTGGTCTCCACAGGGCAGGCGGGAAGAGCGGCTTTTGCGATCATTTCGCTCATATTTGAAACCCTCCATAAAAATTTTTTGGATGCGCCCAATTGCCGGAAAACCCAGTAACGGCGCAATCGTTTCTTTCTGGTAACTACCCATTAGTTTCTATTTGGTAACTACGGCACAATATTGTGCTTACTTTACAGAATGGAGCTACGGTATTATTATAACGCCAGAGGCAAACGAAAGCAAGCCCAATTACCAAGGAGGTCACTCAAAATGAAAAAAATTCTTTCTCTTACGATGGCTCTTGCCATGATCGGCACAGCTCTCACCGGCTGCGGCTCCAAGGACGCTGCTACCAAAACACCCGCTGAAAACACCCAGCAGACGACGCCTGTCCAGCAGGAGCAGACCCAGACCGAAAAGGCGCTGGCGCTCATCAACACCTTTGCCACCGGCGATACGGACACCGCCCGCAGCCTGTTGGCGGATGGCTACATCCAGCACAATCTGGCATACGGTACCGGTGCGGACGCCTTCATCGGCTCTGTGGAGTATCTGGCCTCTGCCGAGGTCAAAACCACTGTGAACAACATCCGTGCTTTTGAGGACGGCGACAAGGTGTTCTTGCAGACGATTTACAATTTTGCCGGTGCCGGTGAGCAGGTCGCCTTTGACATCTTCCGTTTCGATGAGGACGGCAAGATCGCCGAGCATTGGGACAATCTGGCGGCGCTGGCCGAGCCGAATCCCTCCGGTCATACCCAGACAGACGGCACGATGGAGGTCACGGATCTGGATAAGACCGAGGAAAACCGGGAGCTGGTCAAAAATTTCCTCTACGATGTCATGCAGGGCAACAATCTGGACAAGACCCCGGATTACTTTGACGGTAATGCCTACATCCAGCACAACAGCGGCATTGCCGATGGCGTGTCCGGGCTGAACGCCGCACTGGGCGCTCTGGCGGAGCAGGGCATTTCCATGGTGTACGATGAAGTTCACATGGTTCTGGCGCAGGGCAACTTCGTCCTTGCCGTCAGCGAGGGTACCTTCGGCGGCGCGCCCACCAGCTACTATGACCTGTGGCGTGTGGAGAACGGCAAGATCGCCGAGCATTGGGACGTGATGGAGACCATTGCAGACCAGTCCACCTGGCAGAATCAGAACGGCAAGTTCTGATCGTTACCCGGAGGTAACCATACCACAATATTGTGCGTACTTCACAAGCCGTACAAATCGCATTACAATCAAAGCATCAAGAGAAAACAACAAAATTTTGGAGGTACTTATCATGAACAAAGTCGTAGAATTTCTGAATGCCAACCCTGTGCAGTATCTGGCTACCGTCGGTCGTGACGGCAAGGCAAAGTGCCGCCCCTTCATGTTCGCTGGCGAACTGGACGGCAAGCTGTGGTTCTGCACCAACAACACCAAGGACGTCTACAAGGATATGCAGGAGAACCCGGAAGTGGAGATCTCCGTTTCCAGCCCGGAGTATGCGTGGATCCGTCTGCACGGCAAGGCTGTGTTCGAGAACAACATGGCTGCCAAGGAAATGTGCATCCGGAACCCCATCGTGAAGGGTCAGTACGGCGAGGCCACCAACCCTATTTTCGAGGTGTTCTATCTGGAGAATGCCCACGGAATCATTGCCGACTTCTCCGGCAATCCTCCCTACGAGTTCTAAGAAACTCTCTCAATTCAACATCTTCGGGGCAAGGTGAAATCCCTGACCGGCAGTAAAGTCTGCGAAGCGCAAAAGCGCCCGATACGGTGAGATTCCGTAACCGACGGTATAGTCCGGATGAAAGAAGATATGAGGAAGCAGCCCCGCAGGAAAACCCGTCCTGTGGGGCTGTTTCAAATCCCAGCATATCTTTTCCAAGGAGCAATCATGAATACCGTTTCCATCGAAAAAAGCAGAAAGACCACTGTTCTTTCCGTCCGTACCATCTCCATGACCGCCATGCTGTCCGCAGTCGCTTATCTGCTGGCCTTTGTGGAGTTTCCCGTTCCTCTCTCGCCGTCCTTTGCGAGAATGGACTTATCTGACCTTCCTGCACTCATCGGCGCATTTGCCTTTGGACCGCTCTCCGGTCTGCTGATTGAACTTGTCAAAAACGCCTTGCAGCTTCTGACCACCTCCACCGGAGGCATTGGCGAGATCGCCAACTTCCTGATGGGCGCAGCCTATGTGGTCACTGCGGGTTTCATCTATAAACGCCATAAAACGAAGAAAACTGCGCTGGCCGCCTGCGTCCTTGCAAGCGTCGTTATGGGTATCGCCGCAGCACTGGCAAATTACTTCATCCTGCTGCCGCTGTTTGAGAACTTTATGCCACTGGATCAGCTCATTGCCTCCTTTGCCGAGTTCCTGCCTTTTATCCATACCAAGCTGGATGTGGTACTGTTCAATGCGTTCCCCTTTAATCTGCTGAAAGGGCTCGTCATCGGCGGCTTTACCATGCTGACCTATAAACGGCTTACGCCGATCCTGAAAGGACGTTGACGGTATGACGAAACAAGATTATCTGAAACTGCTGGTGGAGGGCATCCACTCCACCACCATTGCCACCATCGGCGCAGACGGGCATCCCCAGACCCGTGTGATCGACATGATGCTGTGGGATGAAAACGGCGTCTATTTTCTGACCGCCAAGGGCAAGGCGTTCTACGCCCAACTGATGGAGCAGGGCTTCATCGCCCTGTCCGCCACAAAGGACAAAATCTCGATCTCCCTGCGGGGCAAGATCAGGAATATCGGCAGCGAGAAGCTGGATGAGATTTTCGAGAAAAACACTTATATGCAGTCCATCTATCCCGGCGATACCCGCAGTGCGTTAGAGGTGTTCTGCTTGTACGAAGCGGACGGGGAGTATTTTGACATCAGCGACCCGGCACACATCGTCCGGGACAGCTTCACCATCGGCAAAGCGGCACAGGAAGCACCGGGTTACTATGTGGGCGAAGGCTGCATCGGCTGCAAGCTGTGCTACTCCGTCTGCCCGCAGAAGTGCATCGACATTACCAAGAAGCCGGTGGTCATCGACCAGCACCGCTGCCTGCACTGCGGGCGGTGTGTGGAAACCTGCCCTAAGCAGGTTATCGAAAAGAGGGTTTGACTATGAACCAGAGCGAAAAAAGACTGTTTCTCATACAATCTCTGCTGAACGAACGTCCCTCCTGTCAGAAGCAGATCATCCCGGCGGATTCCGAGCGTCAGAAGATTTTACTGCGCGGGCTGATGAATGTCCGTAGACCGGTGCGCATTGGTGCGGATTTTCTGCAAGTGCAGGACGCCTATCTGCAAGACGAAACCGCCGCAAAGGGTATCACGGATATTGCCGACCTGACACCCATTCAGCCGGGGCTGTATCTCTGGCAGGGCGATATTACGACGCTCAAGTGCGATGCCATCGTCAACGCGGCAAACTCCGGCATGACCGGCTGCTATATTCCCAACCATCGCTGCATTGACAACGCCATTCACACCTTTGCGGGTGTAGAACTGCGCCTTACCTGTGAGCAACTGATGGAACAGCAGGGCTATCCCGAACCCACCGGACAGGCGAAAATCACCCCGGCGTTTAATCTACCCTGCCGCTATGTGCTGCATACGGTCGGTCCGATCATCAGCGGTATAGTAACCAAAGAGGACAAAGAGCTGTTGGCTTCCTGCTATCGCTCCTGTCTGGAGTTGGCGGCAGAGAATGGCTTAGAAAGCGTGGCATTCTGCTGCATTTCCACAGGGGAGTTTCATTTTCCAAACGATCTGGCGGCAGAAATCGCGGTTCGGACGGTCAAAGAATATCTCAAAAAGCAAACCAGCGTCAAGAAGGTGATCTTCAATGTTTTCAAGGATTTGGACAAAGCCATCTACGAAAAGCTGCTCTGAGCAGATGGAACGGCTGAAAGCAGCATTACAGGACTGCGACGCCGTGGTGATCGGTGCCGGCTCCGGACTGTCCACGGCGGCAGGCTTCACCTACACCGGCGAACGGTTTGAAAAATACTTTTCCGACTTTGCGGCAAAGTACGGTATCCAAGATATGTACAGCGGCGGCTTCTATCCCTTCCCCACGCAGGAAGAGTTCTGGGCGTATTGGAGCCGGTATATTTACATCAACCGCTATCAGGATGCGCCCAAGCCGGTCTACGATGACCTTTTGAAGTTGGTGGCTGATAAGGACTATTTCGTTATCACAACCAATGTAGACCACTGCTTTCAGAAGGCGGGTTTTGACAAAAAGCGGCTGTTTTACACGCAGGGCGATTACGGCCTGTTCCAGTGCAGCGAGCCGTGCTGTCAAGAGGCCTTTGATAACGAAGCTGTGATCCGTGAAATGGTCACGCGGCAGGAGAACATGAAAATCCCGACCGAGCTTCTTCCGACCTGTCCCCACTGTGGCAAGCCGCTGACCATGAACCTGCGTTCCGACAATAAGTTTGTCGAGGACGAAGGCTGGCACAGAGCAGCAGAACGGTATGAGGATTTTCTCCGTACCCGTACGGGTGGCAAAATTCTCTTCCTTGAATTAGGCGTAGGCTACAATACCCCAGTCATCATTAAGTACCCTTTCTGGCAGATGACAGCCAAGAATCCAGAAGCTACCTACGCCTGCATCAACCAAGGTCAGGCAGTTTGCCCTCAAGAAATTGAGCAACGATCAATCTGCATGAATGCAGATATTGGACAGGTTTTGCAGAGCCTGTCTGATGCTGCAATTCAATAAAAGAAAGCAGTTCTACCACGCACGTATTGTGTGATAGAACTGCTTCTTTTGCATTTTCTGAGCAGGTGTTCCAAACTGTATTTTTACAGCTTGGGTACTCGCAGCGAAGAAAATATGGGGTGTTCAGAGGGGGGGGAATCCCCTTTGACGCAGGGTTTCCAATAGGGGCGCGAGCATCCCTGTTGGCACACGATTTTGCTTGCAAAGTCTAGTGTGTTATACCTTTGCTTCCGGCTGACGCGGGAAAGGGGTTGGCTTCGCCATCTGCTGTACGGGCAGATAGCGGTTGACAGACACTTTTCTGCGGCAGTAGGACAGGCGGATTTTGTGACACCAAGGTGACACAAATGCAGGATTTTTGAGAAGCAAAATCCGACTGGCCGGAGAAGGAAGCAGAGGTATATACAGCCCTCGTCCCGCCGCAGCGACACACTAAAACCACCACGGCAGCTCCAGCCAGAGGTTGTCCATCGCAGTATCTTCTAACGTCTTTGCGCGGCTCTCCCGCAGATTGAAATGAATTGCTGAGCCGATCATCGTATGCTCCACATCGTCCGTAAAGCCATAGCGGTACAGCAGATAGGCTTGCTCACGCTCGGAAAGTCTGCCCAAACCTTCGTACAGCTCACGCATGGTTTCTTTGTCCACATAAATCTGTTCCGGAGATTTGACGGTCGGATCAGCAATGGCTTCAATGCGCATCAGCCGTTCCTCACCGGGAAGGATCTCATCCAACCGGATTTTCTGCAAGGCAAGTCCGTCTGTGGTGCTGGTCATTCTCTGCTCATATTGGGAGAAAACATCCCGTATCAGGTCGGTCATGGTGTTGCGGATGAACGGTGCGGCGTAAGTCAAAAACTTGATGCCCTTACTGCTGTCAAAGAGGGGAATGGCGGTCAGCAGACCGAGGCAGCCCTCCTGTTCCAGATCGCTGGTTTCTGTACTGAGGTCACTCTCTGCCAGATTGGACTTCATATAAATCTCATTGGCGGTTTTGCGGATGAAACCCATATTGTTTTTCAGAAGAAGGTCACGAGCCTCTGTGTCCCCTTTTTGAGCCAGCGCACAAAGCTGCTCATTGTCCTGCTTCTTCATCGCCCTTCTCCTGTAATGGGGCTTGCTCTAAGGTGGTCTGGAAAAAGCCAGTCAACGCCTGTCCAAGCGTATTCAACGCATCCCGATTGACACCATCCAAGCCAGCCACACTGCCGATAATCAGATCAGATACCTGCTCCGGTGTAATGGTTGGATTTGTCATATCCTGTCCCTTTGCAACCTCTGTAAACATTCTTTTAGCTTGCTCTGCGGTCATCGACTGCATGGCAGCAAAGTCATTGCCGATTTCCTTTTTCACTTCCTTGACCGCCAGCATAAACTGATTTTCAATGGTGACAAGGTCAGCTTGATAAACTGATGTTCTCAGATGTGCGATGTCCCGTGCAGCTTGTTCGCCAGCTTCCGTTTTTACCGTTTTCCGCGTCAGGCTACTGATAGTCGTATATAGCTGGTTCTGTGCAGCATACCCGGCGGCAACCGTATCGTTGAAATACTGCTCCAATATGTAGGTCAAATCAAGAAAACGAGGGCTTTCCAGCAGGTAATTGACTACCTGAGCGTTTGCTTTTCCGGCATAGAGGTTTCTTGCCGCCTGTGCAGATAAGCCAAGCTCGTCAATGGCATAATTCTTTTTATCAGGGACATTGGTTATGCCTAAAAGAAAGTCTGTGGAGACATTAAAAGCTCTGGCAATACGGATGATATTCTCGTCTCCGAGCTTGTCCGTCTTTCCGGTCAGAAACCGGCTGAGTAAGCTGTCTCCGCAGCCGATTTTCAGCGCAAGGTCTGTCTGGGATACTTTATGGTATTTCATCAGATCGGCAATGCGCTCCCGGACAGTACCGGGTAAAAAGGTGTTTTCCATTGGTTATGTCCCCCTTTCCTCTGTCGGCTTTTTGATATATTTTCCGCTTCGGATTCTGGCATCGGCAGGCTTTTCTGCATCCGCCGGGATAATCCAGCGGCTTCCTGCCCGCTGTGCGCCGGTGATGCGCCCCTCATTACAGAGAACGTTCACGCGCCGATGGGAGATGCCCCATTTCTCTGCTGCTTCAAAGGTTGACAGGTATTTCATTCGCATTCGCCCTCCTTCCCCAAAACTAACTTTATTATATTCAATAAGTGGAATAATATCAAGGCATATCTTGTGAACATTCGCCGTCCTGTGATTTTTGCATTTTTGCAAAAATTCAGGGCGGCTTTTTCTTTTTTTTGCGGAAATGCCGGATTTTCCGGCTCAACCCGTTTTTCTCCGTATATTCAGGTGACAAGAGGAAATTGTCAAAAAATTACGGAGGTATTTGTATGAATCTTTTTGAAAACGTCAAGGCGGTGGTCACAGTGAGACAAGCTGCCGAACACTACGGTTTGAAGGTCGGGCGCGGCAATATGGCCTGCTGCCCCTTCCACAATGACCACACGCCCAGCATGAAGCTGAATGAGGATTACTTCTACTGCTTCGGTTGCGGAGCAGCTGGTGACGTGATCGGCCTTACGGCAAGGCTGTTCAATCTGAGCAACTATGAGGCGGCGCAGAAGTTGGCGTATGACTTTGGGATTGACCCGGACAAGCCCCCTGCTGCGGCAGCACTGCGGAAACCGAAATACCCGCTGGCAAAGGCGTTCCAGAGAGAGGAACTGCACTGTCGGCGGGTGTTATGCGATTATCTGCATCTTTTGGAGCATTGGAAGGTGCAGTACGCACCCGAAACACCGGAGGATACTCTTGATGACCGTTTCGTGGAAGCCTGCCAGATGCTCGATTATATCGAGGATTTGACAGATATTTTAACCTTTGCAGAGTTGGAGGCTCGTGTGAAAACTGTGGATATGCTTCAAAAAGATGGCATGATCG
>ERZ773221.2223-NODE-2223-length-15675-cov-4.510243_pt1 | contig 15675 bp, 16 predicted proteins | sample MGYA00580994_ERZ773221 | MGnify/ENA primary metagenome ERZ773221 (study PRJEB29015, sample SAMEA2737758) | human gut metagenome | biome: human gut; feature: human-associated habitat; material: faeces | place: China | collected 2012 ... | reverse complement strand
CCATGATCAGACTTCCAAGTCCGAGCGGAAGTGTCAGCATCCACTGGATTGCTCCGAGAATCGCATTTTCAGCCCATACGAAGATCGGTCCGACGATGGAAAGTGTAAGGTATCCGGTTACGAATACGCTGACAAGCGGTGTGACAAAAAGGTCTAAAACTTCCGGTACGATCTTGTGAAGCTTTTTTTCAAGTACGGATAAGATCCATACAGCGATGACAACCGGAATAACGTGTCCCTGATAGCCGACCATGTCAATGTGATACAGTCCGAAGAACACGCTCTGTGTCTGCTGAACACCTTCTGTTGCAACTGTGTAGGCGTTCTGCAGGGATGGATGGATCATGATCATACCGATAACTGCGCCAAGGTAAGGATTTGCGCCAAATGCTTTTGCAGCGGAGAATGCAATCAGGATCTGCAGGAATGTGTAAGCAATGTTACTGAAAAGGGTTGCAAATACATAGATCGAGCTGGTTGTGCTGATGTGTAAGAACCCGTTACTGTTCATGAAATCCAGTGCGTTCATGATTCCCATAAGGAAACCGCTGGCTACGATCGCCGGGATGATCGGTACGAAAATGTCTCCCAGAAGCTTGATGGCTTTCATAAACCAGTTCTGCTTTTCGGCAGCAGCTTCTTTTGCTTCTGCTTTCGTGCTGGCTGTGATGCCTGCGATTGCAATAAATTCATCAAATACTTTGTTGACGGTTCCTGTTCCGAGAATGATCTGGAGCTGTCCGGATGCTTCAAATACACCTTTTACCCCGTCTGCATTCTCAAGTGCTGTCTTATCCGCTTTCGAGTTGTCTGCAATGACAAGGCGAAGTCTGGTAGCACAATGGGCAGCAGATACGATGTTCTTACTTCCACCCACATGATTCAGAATTTCCTTTGCGGTTTTTCTGTAATCCATATTCTCTCCTCCTTTAGATACAATGTGTAATCGATTTCATATCTTATGCTTAAATAATATGAAAAAAAATGCCATTTGTAAATATGGCATTTTTACTGATAATTCATATTGTTTTTTGTGAAAAGTGTTGAAAGAAACTTTCGTTTCCTTAAAAAACTCCGGGAAATCAGGAAAATCAGGTAAGATTTTCGGAGTCTGAAGGGTCTGCTCCAACAAGACGGAAGCCGAGCTTCATCTCGATCGGGATCTGTTCTCTTCTTTCAATACTGTCAAGAAGTAGCTCTGTGCCGCGGATTCCACTGGTTTTGTAGCCGAAATGGATGGTTGGGATTCCTCCGGTGACGGCTTTTAACATCTGGTTATCTCCGAATCCGGTTACTCGGATGGACGTATTTTCAAGGATATAGCGCATTCTTGCACCTGCATCGGCTGCATTTGTCGGAATCTGCTTTTTTAAGTAGGTCTGAATGGCTTCGATTGCTCCCGCTGCTATGGTATCGGTTGCACATGATATGACATCGATATCACATTTGCTTTCCAAAAGATCCAGAGCAGACTCATATCCGGATTCCAGCGTGAAGGCTGAGGTTCGCTTATTTTCCTCGAAAAGCGTGACACCTGCATTTTTGAGTCCTGCGATAAATCCGTCCTCTCTTGCGGCACCTGCAGCTTTGTCATCACGGGTAACGCCGATGTAAGCAACTCCTTTTTTACTGAATCCGGCAACGGCCTGTCCCATTGCCTTTCCTGCACCGTAATCGTCGTGGTAAATGCAGTTTGCGTGTGAGGTGCGCTGCCCGATCACGACAACAGGAACCTTTGTCTCTTTTAAAAATTTCCGGTGACCGGCGGTGAACATCGTACCGACAAGAATAATTCCGTCCACCGGATAATTTTCAAATAACCGGAGGTATTCTACTTCCTTTGCAGGGGTGTTGTCGGTTCCGGCAAGAAGCATCTGATAGCCTCTTTCGGCGAGAACACTTTCAATTCCGGCAGTGATCCGGCTGATGGATTCAGAATTGATCTTCGGGACGACCACGCCCACCAGGCTTGCCTTTTTGGTACGAAGCATACGCGCCTGTGCGGATGGCTGGTATCCGGTTTCTTCGATGACTTTACGGATCTGTTCTTTTTTCCCTTCACTGACGTAGCCGCCGTTTAGATATCTGGATACAGCTGCGCTGGAGACACCGGCGAGCTGTGCGATTTCTTTGATGGTCATAATCTGGTAAATGAAACTCCTTTGTATTTGATACTCTTATTATAGTGGAAAGCAAAATAACAGACAAGACCGGAGAAAGGAGAAAATCCAATCTTGGTCTTGCCTGTATTGTTTTGGTTATAACTTTTTAAAATGATGTGAGTGTCAAAAGTAAATTTTGCCGTTCACATCATTATTATAATCTGCGATACAGATTTTTATAGCGTTTTTTGTCCTCTTTCGTTAAGATAACAGCCAGAAGCATGAATGCGACTCCTGTCAGAAGAACGATGACCCAGGTAAAGATCGGCGTATGATTTTTGTAAATGAATCCGATCAAAAGCTGGTACAGACTCATAAATCCGATACGGATGATCTCCATCAGCCCGTGGATTCTTCCGCGGTGGCTGGATGGGATACGCCTGGTCATGTACGGGCTTTCCGCCAGCATGTAAGAAATCTCACCCCATGTCAGTACAACCATTGCCGCATAATAGAACGGGATGTGTCCGGAAAAGAGGATGAACATCACGTAGCCGACCAGTGTCAGTAAAAATCCGTAGATTGTCTTTTTGGGTTCGGAGGATCGCTTCAGGATCTGGGTGATAAGTGGTGTGAAGAGAACAACGATAAAGCAGTTGATGCTTGTAACTGTTCCGAATATCACCGCACCGGTATCCCCGTGCAGACGGATCAGATCCATAGGAAAGAGATAATTATACATCTGGTAAAGTGCTGTGTACCCGCTGGTGATCAGAATGAACAGCAGAACAAGCCGGTTTTCTTTAAGAATCGTCAGCAGGCTTTCCCCGTGGCGTTCGGCCTGATAAATGGCGTTGCTATCATTTTCTTCTTTTTCCGGTGTGATATTCTGTACAAAGAAATAGATCATCACAGAAGAAGTGCCGATGGAAATTCCACTGAGCAAAAATGCAAGCCATAAGTAATTGCGAAACATAAATCCGGCTACAGCAGAAGCCATCACGCCGCCGAGATTTGCTGTCAGATACTGGAGGGAATACCCTCTCTCCCTGTCTTTGCTGAGGGTGATATCCGCAGTAAGCGAATTGTAGGACGGATTTTCCATGTTCTGGCAGGTCGATGCGATAAACATCAGGACAATGGATTTTGTCGTCAGCGGGATCAGTCCGCAGATGATATAAGAAATGACGGAAATCATATCCAGGTAAACGATATTCATTTTCTTATTAAAACGATCGGCCATCTTTCCACCGATCAGATTTGCCGGGATCGTCAGAATCCCCATCAGTGCCGTGATCCAGGCAACCTGCACGGCATTCATCCCAAGCTTCTGGCTTAAGATCATCGTCAGCATCGGACGGACCATTGCCCCCATGGCCGTCACAAAGCGTCCGAAGCATAAGACATAGTTTTCTTTTCTAAGACCTTTGTATTGCGAAATTAGATTCATGATACGTTTTCCCCTTTGCATATTCCCCAATTTTAAACTACTAATAATATACAATGAGGGCACTTTTTTGTCTATCTTATTCCGTCGGGTTTCAGCAAAAAATGGTGGTTGATTGAAGCCGGAAAATGATGTATGTTAGTACTTAGGAAATAGCAGTTGTAGGGGATTACGACTGAGCGAAAAAGGAGAATATGATGAAATCAGAAGAAGTTACGAGAATACTAGAAAATGCCATCCGTATAGGAAAAGGTGTGATCCGGTATGGAAGTGTCGCATCGTATATTCCGGAGCTTGCCAAGGCAGATAAGAATAAACTGGGGATCTGCCTTTACACAATAGACGGCAATCAATTTGAGACCGGAAATACAGAAGACAGATTTACGATACAGTCCATTTCCAAAGTAATGGCATTGTGTTTGGCGCTGGAAACGTTTGGAGCAGAGTTTGTGTTTGATCATGTGGGCGTGGAGCCGTCGGGAGAGGCTTTTAACTCACTGGTAGAACTGGATAACCGGAGCAACCGGCCCTTTAATCCGATGATCAATTCCGGAGCAATTACGGTTGCAAGTCTGCTGGTGAACCATTATTCCATCGAAGATATGCAGAAGTATATGCAGGAAGTATGCGAAGATCCGGAGATCGCGATAGACGAAGCCGTATTTCAGTCTGAGATGGCGACCTGCGCAAGAAATAAGGCGATTGCCTATCTTTTAAAAAGTAAGGACATCATTGATACCGATGTAGAAGAAAGTGTTACCTTTTATACAAAGATGTGTTCCATGTCGGTAAATGCAAGAGATTTGGCAAGGTTCGGTCTTCTGCTTGCAAATGACGGAGTGCAGCTTTCCACCGGAAAACGTCTGATCTCATCTCAAACTGTGCGGATGGTGCAGACCATTATGCTTACTTGCGGAATGTATGACGGATCGGGGGAATTTGCATTAAGAACAGGAATTCCGACTAAGAGTGGAGTCGGCGGAGGTCTCCTCAGCGTGTCGAAAAAGAAAATGGGAATCGGGATCTACGGACCATCTCTTGACAAAAAAGGAAACTGTATCGCAGGCTGCGAATTGTTGGGATATATTTCAGAAGCACTGCATCTTCACATCTTTGATACCAGAGAGTGGAAGGTAGAAGAATAAAAAAAGACGATACTGCAGAACTCCCTTAGCATGTGGTTTTGCAGTGTCGCTTTTCTTTTATCCGCTTATTTTTCAGAGGATGGAAGACAATTTCCATCTTTAACAATGGTTGGTTCTTTTCCTGCGATCATGGTTACCATGTATCCATTTTTTCCAAAATTGAGTGCAACGACTTTTCCTTTTTTTGTATGGAAAATCTGAATAAGGATATCTTTTGAAGTCGGTCTGATCTTTGGGATCCCTTTGAAGAGCATTTAATGCACCGTTTGATATTCTTCCGAACTTTGTCATCTTTTCGCCGCCGATTGTGGAGGTAAACTTGCAAGATTCTTCAAAGCTTTCTGGGTACATAGCATAACATTCGGACAAAGCGGCCTGAGCAGCAGTCCAGACTTCTTTTGCCTCAGTTAAAACAGCCTGTTTTTTTGCTTTTTCAATATATCCTGTCAAAGACGGAATAAGCAGTGCTGCCAGTATTGCAAGAATAGATAGTACAACAATGAGTTCTACAAGTGTAAAGCCGTGTTTTTTATGAATTGTTTTTATGAAAACCACGCCCATTAAAAATATGTTAAAATGTGTACAGATGCAATTTTTTATAATGATATAATGCATTCTGATTGAAGAATGGTCAAGAAAAATATGGTAATCAGAATACAAGAAATAAGGTAATATATAGATATGAATCAAGTCATGGAAAGAGGGGGATGAAAGCAATGGTTGATTTGAAAATGCTGGAGGAAAAGACTCCGATCTTGAAGGAGATCTGTAGTGAAAAAGAGGTGTTCTGGAAAAATCCGGACAAAACAGCTTGTGGGGAAGCAATGGAACAGATCGAACTTGGTATGGAAGATGTAGAAGATGCGGAGCGCAGACTGGAGCGTTTTGCACCGTTCATTATGAAATGTTTTCCGGAAACAAAGGAGAAAAACGGAATCATTGAATCTGTTTTGACACCGGTTCCGAAGATGAAGGATTTGCTTAATGAGAAATACGACAGCAATCTGGAAGGAAACTTATTATTAAAGCAGGACAGCCATCTGGCGATCGCCGGTTCGATCAAGGCACGCGGCGGTATTTATGAGATTTTGAAACACACAGAAGAACTTGCAATAGAGCATGGAATTTTGAGTCTGGAAGACAATTATGAGAAACTGGCGAGTGAAGAATGCAGAGAGTTTTTCAAAAAGTATACCATTCAGGTGGGTTCCACCGGAAATCTTGGACTGAGTATCGGAATCATGAGTGCAGCAGTTGGCTATCAGGTGATCGTACACATGTCAGCAGATGCGAAACAGTGGAAAAAAGACTTGCTCAGAAGCCACGGGGTAACAGTAAAGGAATATGAGTCAAATTATAGTGAAGCGGTGAAAAACGGACGTGCTTTATCTGATGCAGATCCGAACAGCTACTTTGTGGATGATGAAAATTCAAAAACACTCTTTCTTGGTTATGCAGTAGCGGCAAAACGTCTGCAAAAGCAGTTGGAAGAAAAGAATGTTACAGTAGACGAAGAACATCCGCTCTTTGTATATATTCCCTGCGGAGTAGGCGGAGCACCGGGTGGTGTATGCTTTGGACTTAAGCTGCTGTTCGGAGATTATGTACACTGCTTTTTCATAGAACCGACACAGGCACCGTGTATGTTAGTCGGAATGGCAACCGGACTGAACCAGGAGATTTCCGTACAGGATATAGGGCTTACCGGACTTACCCATGCAGATGGGCTTGCCGTGGGACGTCCTTCTGGATTTGTAGGCAGAGTAATGAAGAATCTGCTTGGCGGCGAATTTACTATCCGCGATGGAAAATTATATGATTACATGAGAGACCTTCTCGGAACAGAGAACATTTTCCTTGAGCCAAGTGCTTGTGCTTCTTTTGAAGGACCAATACAGATTGAAAGGAATGAATCTGCACGCAAATATTTACAGGAGAATCATCTTGAAGAGAAAATGAAAAATGCGACACACATTGCATGGGCAACAGGCGGAAGTCTTGTGCCGGAAGCAATTCGTGAAGAATACAAAAACACGTATCTGGAGAAATAAAAAGAACCGGCTGATTCATGAATGCCGATTTCTGGTATAAAAAAACTGAGGTCATTGTTCCATGATTAGGAAATGCTGACCTCAGCGTTTTTGAAATATTTAATTGTTGCTCTATATGGAATAAAAGTTTTGCTCGCCATTGTTGTATAAATTTAAACTCACATTCCATATCAGGATTTCTTTAATTCTTCCCTATACAATTCGGTTATATATGCCGGACCATTGCACCACAGTTTTGTTTTCTCATCATACAGTGCTTTTCCTGTCTTTGAACATAGAAAATCTGTCAATACCTCTTTTCTGTCCTTGCCCGTCTCTTCTGCGATTTCTTCTGTCACCATAGCGATAAGAAGGTCGATTGTATAATCCAGTTTTTCTTTTGGAATTGTTACTTCGGCCATATCTTCTCACCTTTCACAAATTTCAGACACTCAATAGCGGGTTCTGTTTTGAAGCAATATTGATCTTTTAGTTTATTGGGCAGCAACTGTCTGATGCAGAAATCGTCTGCTTCCTTATCGCCTGCTGTCCCGAAAGCCCCGGCAAGATAAGCAGTAAGGGTAGCGTTTGTTGCATCATCCGCAATCTTTCCTGCAATGATATCATACCTTGCCATTTCTTTGCAAAAATTCAGTAATATCTTCAAGCACAGCTTCATCGCCTTCACAATGAAAAATCCCATAGCATTTTTCTATATATCCAAGAACATCGGCTTCTTTAAACAAGTGGATAATCTGTTCAACAGGTAAATGCCACTCTTCTGAAGCAAGCCGGATTAATCTTGTTTGCATGAAAGTAATCTCTGTTTTCTCATTCATAATGAATCCTCCTTAATTTCTTGGTCAATAATACTGGAATTTTCTACTCTTATCAATAACCCCAAGTCATCAGATTCCATTCTCCGCCTTCACTCCGTGCAAGCCACCATGACCAAGTGTATTCTTCGTTAGCTTCCCATGCACCGCCACCCTTTTCCGGCGAACGGAAACTGCTTTCAAATGCAATACATTGCGTAAAGGCTTCTTTATTATCATCCGTTCTTAAATTGTTCATCCATTCAATGTTATCTGCATTGTTGCATTCTTCATCCGGCATATAAGAAAGGCTATGCAATTCACAGCCCTCAAACGAAGCGAACTGCTTTTTTATAATCTCAATGGCAGAGTCTATTTCTTCTTTTGAATAAACGGAAGATGTTCCATAATCAATTTCCACTTTTGATGTATCGCCGTCTTTTCCGCATCCGGCAAAGAGAAGAACTAGCACAATGCAAAGCATTACGGTTATAATCTTTTTCATAGTGAATACCTCCAAATACCGTTTTTTCGTTCTCTGCGACATCCCGATAAACGGGAAGTTAACCTCCTGTTACTCATCATCTGTAAATTCCATCATCTCATCAACAGTGCAGTCTAGCTTCTTGCAGATCTTCTCAATCGTCTCCATTGATACATACTGATTTTTCCCCATCCGGGCAAGAATATTTCCACTGATTCCAGTGAGGTACTGCATCTCTATCCGCTTCATATTTTTATCTATGAGCATTTTCCACAATCTGTTATAACTTACGCCCATAAGCTACCTCCATATTTCTCATTCAAATATATTTTGATTATATCATGATTCGCACCTTCGGTGCTTACCGTTGCTTCGCAACTATCATGATCCAATTCGCCGTTCGCCAATCATGCAAGCATGTTGGCTCTCTTGCACTCATTATATCACGATTTCGTTAGGTCGAATACCTGTAATTTTTGATTTCTTCTGTAAAATGGAAAAGAGGATGCCCCGGCAAAGGGCAGCCTCTCCAACCATTTATTCTGAATTAATCAAATGGAATCTCACCATCTGGTGCTTCCATGAATCCATCCTTAACTGTTTTGGATGTTTCCGACGAATCCGCTCTAGCACCGTTATCCTTTTATGACACTGCCTGGAACTGGCTGTTATACAGATGACTGTAGAAGCCGCCTTCTTTCAGCAGTTCTTCATGGGTTCCCTGCTCAATGATCTTACCGTCTTTCATGACGAGGATCAGGGAAGCGTTGCGGATCGTAGACAGGCGGTGTGCAACGACAAAGCTTGTACGACCTTTCATCAGGTTATCAAATGCTTCCTGTACCTGCAGTTCGGTACGGGTATCGATACTTGAAGTCGCTTCGTCCAGGATCAGCATTGGCGGCAGACAGAGCATAACTCTTGTGATACACAGGAGCTGTTTTTGTCCCTGGCTGATGCTGTCCTCATGCAGGACAGTATCAAGTCCCTGCGGAAGTCTGCGGATGAAATCCCAGCTTTTTGCCTCTTTTGCTGCCCGGATGATTTCTTCATCCGTGGTATCCGGTTTTCCGAAGCTGATATTTTCACGGACAGTACCGGATTTGATCCAGGTATCCTGAAGCACCATACCGAAGCTCTTTCTGAGTGAATGTCGGGAAATCTCATCGATCGGTTTACCGTCGATACAGATTTTTCCGGAATCCACGTCATAGAAGCGCATCAGGAGGTTGATAAATGTTGTTTTTCCGCATCCGGTAGGACCTACGATTGCAATACGCATACCAGGTTCAACCTGAAGGTTAAAGTCTTCAATCAGAGATTTACTCTTGTCATAGCTGAAATCTATGTGGTCGATATCCACATTTCCATCCACCTTCTCAAGTACTTCAGAAGAATCGTTTACTTCTTCCGGTTCTTCTAGGAGGTCAAAGATACGTGTCGCACATGCAAGGGCGTTCTGCATTTCCGTGATTACGGATGTAATGTCGTTGAATGGCTTCATGTACTGGTTCGCGTAAGAAAGCAGTACGGAAAGACCGCCGACAGTCAGGGCTCCAAGCGGGATCAGGAATGCACCTGCAAGCGCTACGGCAGCGTAAATAATGTTGTTTACGAAACGGGTGGACGGATTGGTAAGGCTGCTGTAAAATACGGCTTTCTGGCTGTATTCTTTGAGTTCTTTATTGATCTCATCAAAACGCTTTGAAGCCTTGTCCTCATATCCGAATGCCTTGACAACCTTCTGATTTCCGATCATTTCTTCGATCAGAGCAGTCTGTTTTCCACGGGTTTCACTCTGCTTTTTAAACATGGTAAAAGAGCGTGAGGAAATAAATTTTGCCACCAGGAAGCTGAGTGGTGTCAGAAGGATGACCATCAAAGTGATCCACACGTTCTTGGAAAACATGAAGATCAAGGTTACAACAACGGTCACAACGCCGGAGAATAACTGGGTAAATCCGAGCAGTAATCCGTCAGAAAGGATATCGGTATCGGCAATGATACGGCTCACAATATCGCCGGTGCTGTGCTGGTCCAGATAAGAAAGCGGAAGCTTCTGGATGTGGCGGATTGCCTGGGATCGGATATCCTGTACAATATGATAGGTCATGCGGTTATTGACAAGGTTCATGATCCAGATTGCGGCTGCAGCGATCACTACGAACAGAAGAATCTGCTTCAGATAGATCCACATCTGGGTAAAGTCTACATTGTGCGCTGCTACGATCTCATCGATCGCATTACCGAAGAGAACCGGCACATAAAGCTGAAGAACCACTGATATTCCGGCAAGGATGATGCTGAGAATCAGGAGAATCCAGTATTTTCCGATATATTTAAAAAGCTTTTTCATTACACTGTCTTTTTTCATACCTACATCTCCCCTCTTTCATATTTTGCACGGTCTTCCGGGAACTGTGAGAAATAGATCTCACGATAAACTTCGCAGGATTTCATAAGTTCATCATGTGTACCGGATCCGGCGAGTTCTCCATTATCTAATACTAAAATCTTGTCTGCCTGGCGGATGCCTGCAACCCTCTGGGATACCAGGAAGGTTGTTGTCTCTCCTTCCAGTCCTGCGAGGGCTTTCCGAAGTGCTGCGTCAGTTGCAAAATCAAGTGCGCTTAAGCTGTCGTCGAGGATCAGGATTTCCGGCTTTTTCACAAGAGCGCGGGCAATGGTAAGACGTTGACGCTGTCCACCGGAAAGGTTCTTTCCGTTCTGCTCGAGCATGAAATCAAGCTGTCCGTCTTTTCCTTCTACGACTTCTTTTGCCTGTGCAACTTTCAGTGCATCCCAGATCTCGGAGTCAGATGCATTTTCATTGCCCCATTTCATGTTATCGCGGATGCTGCCTTTGAAAAGGACGGAGCGCTGCTGTACGATTCCGACCTTGTCGTGGATTTCCTGATTGGTGAGCTCTTTTACGTTGCGTCCATTCAGTTTAACGGTTCCGCAGGTTACATCATAGAAACGGGAGATCAGGCTGACCAGAGTAGATTTTCCGCATCCGGTACCACCGATGATACCGACTGTCTGCCCTTTTTTTACAGAGAAACTGATATCAGAAAGGCTTGATGCACCGGCACCTGCATAGGTGAAGGATACCTTGTCGAATTCAACTTCATTTGCAGAAGGATCTTCCTTTGCAGAAGGGGTTTCCGGATAATGCATGGTAGTCCTGATATCCAGGACACCGGCTACACGGTCTGCACATGCCATCGCCTTGTTCAGTGTAATGATCAGGGAAGCCAGCTTGATCAGTTCGACGATCATCTGTGCCATGTAGTTGTAAAGCGCGACAACCTGTCCCTGATGCATGGTTCCGAGATTGACCTGGAGTCCTGCATTATTGATCAGAATGACTGTTGCGATATTGATCAGTACATAAGTTGCAGGATTTAAAAGTGCAGAAATTCTTCCGACAAATTCATTTAACCTGGTCAGTTCGGTGTTGCTCTTTTCAAATTCATTTACCGACTCTTCTTCGCGGCAAAATGCGCGGATCACGCGGACACCTGTCAGATTCTCACGGGTAAGTCCTGTGACGCGGTCCAGGGCAGCCTGCACTTTTTTGAAAAGCGGGATGCTGACCAGCATAATGAAAATGACGCCGACAAATAAAAGAGGGATCGCCACAACGAATACTAGCGCACATTTAAAGTTGATCGTAAATGCCATGATCATCGAACCGATTACGATAAACGGACTTCTCAGAAGAAGACGAAGTCCCATGTTGATGCCGTTCTGGACCTGGTTGATATCATCGGTCATCCGTGTGATCAGGGTGTCCGTACCGATCGTATCAAGTTCGGTAAATGAAAAGCCCTGAATGTGGTCAAATACGGCCTGTCTTAAATTGGTTGCACAGCCGACACTCGCTCTTGCAGCAAAATACTGTGCGGTAAAACTGCAGCTAAGACCGACTGCAGCCATGAGGATCAGCACCAGGAACATCTTTACGATGTAGCCGTGGTCATTGTTTGCAATACCAATATCAATGATCTTGGCGACAACCACCGGAACCAAAAGGTCAAATACGACTTCCAGCAGTTTGAATAATGGTGCAAGAATACTTTCCAGCTTGTATTCTTTCAGATAAACCCAAAGTTTCTTCAAACACACTCACTCCTGTTCTTTACTTCTTAGTTTTTTCTTGACCTACTCATTATAATGCGCTACCATCAATATGAATAATATTGTTTTTATGACAGCTTAATATAAAAAAAGTATAACAATGTGAGTGGCAAAAGGTATTTTGACCTATTTGATACCAGATTGCTACGTGCTTTGCACTCTCGCAATCCTCAAAAACATTCGTAATCCGCTCATTTTTCTTTGAAAAATGGCTACTTACTCATGTTTTTGGCGGGTCAAGAGGTCAAAAATCCTCTTGCAAGCAAGCTTGCATCGGCTTTCTGACCTTTTGACCCTGGTATCATCATATAACTAAACGGAGGGAAAAAAGAAAATGGAACTCAGACAGCTGGAATATTTCCGGGAAATCGCGAATACGGGAAGCATCAATGAAGCGGCGAGAAAGCTCAATATGTCACAGCCGCCCCTCAGCTATCAGATCAGGCAGTTGGAAAATGAACTGAACGTGCAGCTGTTTGAGCGTACCCATAAAGGGGTGATCCTGACGGCGGCAGGTAAGCTTTTGTATGACCGTGCGGCGAGCCTTCTGGATTATGCCAGATCGACAGAGCTTGAGGTGTCCCAAACGGGTAAAAAAAGGGTTCTGAGAATCGGGATCACGCCGACGACGGTCGGCACAGTCATGCCGTTTATCGCAGAATTTTCAAAGAAAAATCCCGACGTGAATTTTGAGGTTCACGACGGGATCACGTATACGTTATATGATTATCTTCAGGAAGGGATCATCGATATTTCGGTTGTCCGCACGCCGCTCCGGCTGGATGATGTGGAGTCCGCAGTTCTGCATTCGGAGCCGATGATCGCTGTCTCCAATCCGGAGATGCCTTCAGAAAGGAGAAAATCGCTCATTCTTGAAGATTTAGTCCACAGACCGTTAATTCTCTATCGGCGCTATGAAAAGCTGATTATGGATGCATTTCACGCGCAGAATCTGGTTCCGGAGGTGTTCTGCCTGTGTGATGATGCCAGGGGCGCTACCCTTTGGGTGAAGGAAGGGCTTGCCACGGCGATCTTTCCACAGTCCATGGAGCCGCTTTGCGAAGGGCTGACTTGTCAGGTGCTTGATGAACCGGATCTGGTGACGAAGATCCTTCTGATCTGGCAGAAGGGGCGGAAGCCGACGGCGGTAGTGCAGGATTTTATGGATGTCTGTCTGAAATAATTTAAACCGTATCAAAAATAATAATCCTTGGTTTATTTTTGATACGGTAAGTGAATTGTAAGACGGATTCTCCATGTTCTGGCAGGTGGAAGCGATAAACATCAGTATGATCGATTTGCGAATTGTTTTCCGATTATACTGCTTTTTCAAAGTCTGCCCCTATACCCATTTTCACTTCAAATGTCGTCCCGCTATGCTTATTTGTATAAACTTCAATCGTTCCGTCATGAACCCGCACAACTTCTCGCACCATCGCAAGGCCAAGCCCCACACCTCCGAGTTCCCGGCTTCTTGACTTATCTACCCGGAAGAACGGTTCGAAGATTTGCTCCCTGAATGCTTCGTCAATTCCATTTCCTGTATCCGAAACCGTCAGAACAACTTCGTTCTTCTCCCTTATTGCCGAAACCGTAACGGATCCATTTTCCCGATTATATTTAATCGCATTTTCCACAAGATTATATAGCATTCTGTAAATCAGAATATCACTCCCTGTCAAAAACAATTCTTCATCAGCCTTTGCTCCTGCTCCCTGTGACTTCTGTATCAGTTCAACCTTTTTTTCCTGTGCCAGCGGTTCCAGATCTGTCAGCACTTCCTCGATCAGACTATGGAGCTCAATTCTGTCATTTCGCGATACGGTCTGTAATTCGCTCATATCCAAAAGCGTTCGGACCAACTTGCTAAGACGTTCATTCTGCTCCGTTACCATCTGAATTGTCTCTTCTGCCACTGCGGTACTCTCCGGATGTTCTGTTGTATGGTATAGATCCAGTTGTGCCTGGATTAAAGCCAGTGGAGTACGTAACTCATGTGCTGCATTTCCTGTAAACTGACGCTGTGTCTCAAATGATTCCGAAAGTCGCAAAAGCATCTTGTTATAAGAAGTACGAAGTCGGTCTAATTCTGCGATTCTATTCTCTTCAATCGTATAATCCGCCAGATTCTGTGCCTGAACCTTTTCTACTGTCTCTGAAAATTCTTTGAGTGGTTTTAATGCCCTGCCGCTGACAAAAAATGTAACTGCGCCACCAATCAGTGCCACGACAACAGTAATCAGAAGACTTCTATTTCTATAATCTGATTTCGAATTATAAACCTTCGTAGCAAACTGCGCTGCAAAATCATCCCATTCATTATCCGGAATATCAATATACACTGCCTCCGGTGCGGCACTTTGATCCGTAACAGTCTCCTGAAGCGTGTCAATATAATAGACTCCGTTCTTATATAGGAAAAATGTAAGACATCCACACAATACTGTAATCAACACCGTCGTAAGAATCGTCAGTCTCCACTGGAGTGATATTTTTTTCATGCTTTACCACCTCCTCCTATCTTATACCCCTCACCGATCTTATTCACGATCGGATCATAACCAAGCCCGGCTTTCAGTTTCTTTCTCAGAGAAGACATATGCACTCGGATCGAGCCGCTGAAACTATCCACAGAAGAATCCCAGACATGCTCGATCAGTTCTTCCTGACTGACCGGTCTTCCCTGATTCAAAAGAAGATACTCTAGAATCCCATTCTCTTTTCTTGTCAATGCAACCGGCTTGTCTTTTGCATATGCAGTCCGTTCTCTTGTATCAAAACGAAGATTGCCACATTCCAGACAGACATTTTTTTGTACAAACTTTCTTCTTGTCAGGCTTCGCACACGGGCTTCCAGCTCTTGCAGATGAAATGGTTTTTCCATATAATCATTCGCCCCCGCATCAAGACCGTCAACCTTATCAGCGATCTGACTTCTCGCAGACAGAATCAATACCTTTGTCTCTTCGTTTTCCTTTCGAAGTTCCCGGAGAATATCCATCCCATCCATCCCCGGAAGGTTAAGATCAAGCACGATCAAATCATACATTTCCGCATAGATCATATCCAGTGCTTCCTCTCCGTCATTACACGTGTCTACCTCATATCCTGCCTGGTGCAGACTTTTCGCAATCATATCACATAATTTCTTCTCATCTTCAACAACTAATAATCTCAATTTATTTTTCTCCATTTTCTTAACAGGAATTTTACACCCTCTATTGTATAATGCAAACATCGAAAGGTCAATAAACGGACTTTGAACATTGAAAGGAGTATTTTAATGAAATCTGAAAAAGCAACACAGATTCTTTTACTTGCAGCCGGTCTGGTGTTTTTCCTTGTCGGGATCTTCCGCGGAGAAGCAGCGGTTGTACTTAGTAAGGCAATAAAATTATGTATGGAGTGTGTTGGAATTGGATAAGAAAATGAAATCAAACAAAAACTTTCTGGCCCGCTTCCGCGGATGGATTCAGGCAGCTGCTACACTGCTGACCAACATTCACATC
>ERZ773221.2209-NODE-2209-length-15722-cov-10.661518_pt1 | contig 15722 bp, 15 predicted proteins | sample MGYA00580994_ERZ773221 | MGnify/ENA primary metagenome ERZ773221 (study PRJEB29015, sample SAMEA2737758) | human gut metagenome | biome: human gut; feature: human-associated habitat; material: faeces | place: China | collected 2012 ... | reverse complement strand
GGATCGAACCGGTGACCTCTTGCATGCCATGCAAGCGCTCTCCCAGCTGAGCTAAACCCCCAGATGTGCTGCTGTCGCCTGACAACGTGTTATATTATAGCAACCAAAACAGCAGTTGTCAATAGATTTTGACAAAAAGTTTGGGGGATTTTGAAAAAACTGCAAGACAGGGGAACTAAAGCAAAGAAACAAACAATAAACCACGAAAATACGCAAGATATAAAACAACAAAAAGCACCGCCAAGAAACAATCCTGGCAGTGCTCGGTCAAGGGTCAAAATAAATAATGAGAAAATAGAAAGCGGCTGAAATCAGTCCTTTGCCGCCTGTGCAGGGGCCTGCTCCTGCACATAGCGCACAAACGCATCGCGCTCTGTGGCGGTATCCAGGGTGGCAACATACATCTGGTTGCCCATGTCCAGCGAAAGCACATCCGGTACGCGGTCGCACATCTTCATCTGGCGGCCATACCGGGCCAGAATCTCCTCATGGCTGTGCTTGTAGGTGTGGCAGTCGCGGCGGCCTGCGTATACACAATAGTGGTGGGGCAGGTCCAGCTTTTCGTGGCGGAGCTCGTCATAGCATACCATGTCGGCCCAGATCTGGTAGCAGTCCACGCTGTTGGCATAGTTGATCAGGTCCGGGGTGTAGCCGCCGGCGGGGCGCATGTTCACTTCCAGCGCAACGTAATCGCCCTTTTGGCCAAGGCCCTCTTTGTCCTCGTTCAGGCGGAAAAACTCGCAGTGGAAAAAGCGGCTCTTTGCGCCGAATGCCTTGATGGTGCGAAACCCGACATCCTGCAGCTCCTCCGGCACGGTTTTCTGCGTCCAGTAGGAAAGATCGCCCAGCGAGTTTACAATGTCGATCATGGGGGTGGGGAATACGTTGGAGGTGTAGAACAGCGGTACACAGCGGCTGTCGGCTACGCCGTCAAAGCTCACAATGGTGCCGTTGATGAATTCTTCCATAATATAGGAAGTATCCGGCAGTTCCGCATAGAACGCTTCCAGTTCGGCATCGTTTTTTAGCTTATAGGTGGCCTCGGCACCACAGCCGTTGTCCGGCTTCACAATGACCGGGTAGCCGACCTGAGCCACAAAGGCGCGGGCATCGTCCAGGCCGTTTTCATGCACCATATGGTGGCGGGCCACGGGTACCCCGGCAGCGATGTAGCTTTCCTTCATTTTGCTCTTGTACTTGATGCGGTCAATTAAGTCGTTCTGTGCGCCGGTGGTAATATTGAAATCGGTGCGCAGGGCGGCGTCCTGCTCCAGCCAGAATTCATTGTTGCTTTCCAGCCAGTCGATTTTGCCGTACTTAAAAGTGAAATACCCCATGGCGCGTACCATGGCATCATAATCCGCCATGGAATCCACACGGTAATACTCGGTCAGGCATTCTTTCAGCTCGTCCGGGATCTCGTCATAGCCGGAATCGCCAATGCCCAGCACATTTACCCCGTTGCGCTTGAGCCGGTCGCAAAAATTCCAGTAGGTTTTGGGGAACTGCGGCGAAACAAAAACAAAGTTCAAAATATACTTTCCTCCCTTAAGGGCGCACCTGAAAAGTCGAAACCATCGCCTGTTTCTACAAACGCAGCCGAATTTTGTGTTTGCGGAAGGGTCACCATTTGTGTAGCTTTCAGGCGTGCCTTGCGCAGCAAACAGTGCTGCGGTTTACCCAAAAAAACAGCACCTTACCCCTTGCGGGGCAAAGTGCCGTGCGAAAACATGTGGGTGTGATCAACACCGTTACACAAACTGGTTGCGGCTGGCGTTGTATTCATAGCCAACATCGGCCAGTTTTGCGCAAATGGCATCCTTATCGGCGTCCTGATCGGCACACAGGGCATCCAGGCTTGCGTAATGATCCCGCAGCTGGGTGTTGATATAACTGAGCAGGATGATTGGGTCAGCTGGCAGCATAGCAACCTCCTAAGGCGTATCTGATCAGATACATCCTGATAAAAATCAAAAAAGCACTGCCAAGGCAGCCCCTGACAGCAACGGGAACCCGCTTATAAAAAGCACGCAAAAATGCCGGCCACCAACTGTGACCGGCAATTTTTTGCGTCTTGATCAGACCGCGCGGGTAACCTTACCCGAACGCAGGCAGCGGGTGCAGGCGTAGATATACTTCGGGGAACCATCCACAACCGCTTTCACGCGCTTGACGTTGGGGTTCCAGGTACGATTGCTCCGACGATGGGAGTGGGAAACCTTGATGCCGAAAGTGACACCCTTGCCACAACATGCACATTTGGCCATTCTGCTTGCACCTCCTTTAACATAGCTGTACTATAATAGCAAATCTTAAGCCAAAATGCAATACCCTTTTTGAAAAAATCCGTAAAAAATCCGCAGAAACGGTACATTTTTTCAAAAACAGGCGCAAAGTGTCCCGCTGCCCTTGTTTTGGGGCGGATTGTACGGTATAATACTTTAAATAATTACCCGTATGTGCCTGTGTGGCCTGCTATGCGGTATGCTGAGGTTTTTATGAATCATTTTGCCCTCAATGGCGTGATCTCCCCGCAGGAGCTGTATTATTACGCTCTGCGCGCCGTGGCCATGCTGATCGTCATCCCGTTCCATGAATCCGCCCACGCGCTTATCAGCTGGAAATTGGGCGATTCCACCGCCAAGGATATGGGCCGCCTGTCCATGAATCCGCTGCGCCACTTTGACCCGCTGGGCGCTTTGTGCATGATTGCGGCCGGGGTCGGGTGGGCGAAGCCGGTTGGCATCAACCCCACGCGCTTCAAAAATCCCAAACGGGGGATGGCTGTTTCCGCCGCGGCGGGGCCGCTCTCCAACTTTTTGCTGGCCTATGCGGCCATGCTGCTCTATAAAGTGGTATATTATGCCTGCGGCGGCGCGGCGCCCCAGCTGGTGCTGGATTTCCTTTATGTTCTGATCAGCATGAACATCAGCCTTGGCGTGTTCAACCTGATCCCTGTACCGCCGTTTGACGGCAGCCGCATTGTGTTGCTGTTCTTGCCGCAAAAACTGTATTTTCAGGCCATGCGGTATGAAAAATACATCATGGGCGTTGTGCTGCTTCTGGTGTTCTTTGGCCTGCTCAACACCCCGCTCAATCTCTGCGTAAACGCGGCGTGGCGTTTGCTGCTGAACCTGACCGGCTTTGTGGAACTGCTGTTCGGCATTGCCTGATGGCACATCTCAATTTAAGTAAGGAACGATATCCGCTGTTTTATGGAAACACTTACCTTTAAGCTACAGGAAGATAATTTTGAAGGTCCGCTGGATTTGCTGCTCTATCTGGTTGGCAAAAATAAAATGAACCTCTATGATATCAATATCATGGAACTCATTGAGCAGTATACTGCTGCCATCCAGACCATGCAGGCCGATAAGCTGGAAGTCTCCAGCGAATTCATTGATATGGCCGCGCACCTGGTTCAGATGAAAAGCGCCCTGTTGCTGCCACGCAGCCCTGAAGCGGAACGCATGAAAGCGGAGCTGACCGGCCGTCTGATCGAGTACAGCACCTGCAAGCAGGTGGCGGCGGAGTTGGGCAGCCGTGCGCGGGATTTGTACACCGCGGTGCGCCAGCCCCAAAAACCGGAAGGCCCGGCGGAATATTCCCGCAAACAGGATCCCGACCGGCTGGTGCAGGCGTGGTTCAGCCTGATGGGCCGCAGCCAGCGCCGCAAAAAGCCCACCCAGGAGCGGTTTGAACCGTTGGTCACCGCGCCGTTCGTATCGGTGGCAAGCCGTGTGGCCCACATGCTGCGCGGTATGCTGAAAGGTACGCTGTGCCGCATGGGCCAGCTGTTCAGCCCGCAGGAAAGCCGCAGCACCAATGTGGCGACGTTCCTGGCGCTGCTGGAATTGATCCGCGCCGGGCGTGTGCGGCTGGATGAAACCGGAACCCTGACGATGGACCGCGCCCGCCGCCCGCGCAACAAACAAAACCAACCCACAGGAAAGGAGGCCGCAGCCGATGCCGATCACACAGCGCAATAAAATTGGCATGCTGGAAGCCATGTTGTTTGCCAACGCCGAACCGGTGGAAACCGACCGCCTGGCCGAAGCCATGCGCGCCGACCCGGCAGAGGTGCTGACCCTGCTGGAAAAGCTGCAAAAGCGCTATGATGAAACCGAAAGCGGCCTGATGCTGCTGCATTTTGACGGCGACCGCTGGCAGATGGCGACCCGCCCGTATTATGGCGAGGTGGTCAAGCGCATTTTGGATACCCGCCGCAACGCGCCGCTTTCGCCCGCTGCGCTGGAAGTTCTGGCTATTATCGCCTATAACCAGCCGGTCAGCCGCAGCTTCATCGAGCAGGTGCGCGGTGTAGATTCCTCTTCCACCGTGTCCAAGCTGATGGAACGCGGACTGATTGAGGAAGCTGGCCGCTTGGATCTGCCCGGCAAGCCGGTGGCGTTCCGGGTGACGGATACCTTTTTGCGGGTGTTCGGCCTTGGCAGTTTGGCCGACCTGCCCCCGCTGCATGACGACCCCCAGAAAGAAGAAGAACTGCCGGTGCAGCAAACCCTGGAGGAACTGCAATGAGCGCCGTGTTGGCGGTTGTGCTGATGGTGCTAAAAATAATCGGCATGATTTTGCTGGCACTGCTTTTGCTTTTGCTGTTGGCGCTGCTGCTGCCTGCGGGCATTCACTTCCGTTGGAGCCATATCGGCGGCCTGCGTTTACAGCTGTGTTACGGCCCGCTACACTTTACCCTGTACCCGCGCAAAGCGGATGAAGAGGAAAAAAAGGCAGAACCGAAGGCAGAAACAAAGCAGGGGAACACGCCCAAAACCGAGCCGACTTCCGCCGCACCGCCCAAGCCAACCCCGCCGCCTGCAAAAGCGGAACTGCCCGCACAACCTACAATGGAAAAGCAGACGGAACCCACGGAAGCAAAGCCCGCAAAAGCGCCGGAAGAACCCCAAAAAGCAGAACCGGCCCCGCCCGCTGAAAAGGAACTGGGAAAACCAAAAGCACCGGAAACATCCCCGCAGCCGGAACAGGCAGTACCAAAACCAAAAGCCAAATCTGCCCCGACCAGCCAACCGGGAGCCGCTGCTGCCCATGCCCCTGCCGCGGAACCACAGCCGGAAGAAGATACCGGCCTTGTGGACCGCATCAAAGCGGCAGTCAGGGCGGACCCTGTTGGCTATGTGCGGCACCTGTTCAGCGTGCTGCGCGCCAGTGTGGGGCCGCTGCTGCGCGGCTTCCGCGTCAGCAAGCTGAATGTGATCTGGACGATAACAGGGGAGACCGCTGCAGAAACGGCCATCCTGTACGGCCAGACGCTGACTACCCTCAACACCATCCTGGCAATCGCACAGGACCACATTAAAATACAGGCGGATCAGCTCTGGCTGGAGGCTGATTACACCGGCAGCGCCAAACAGCAGCGTGTGGTTTCGCTCAAACTGCTGCTCTGCCCGCTGCTGGCACTGGTTACAGTGGTGTGCTTTGTGTGGCATGCCCGGCATGACCAGCAGCTGCTGCCCCCAAAACACCCCAAATACAATACACCTGAAACAGAACAGGGAGGTAATTTATAATGGCAGAACATCCGATTGAAGGCATGATGGGCGTTACCATGGAAAAAATCCGCCAGCTGGTGGATGCCAATACCATCATTGGCGAACCGATCACGGTGGATGGAGCAACCATCATCCCCATTTCCCGCGTTACCTTTGGCTTTGCCTCCGGCGGCTCTGATGTTGGCGCAAAAACCAACAAGCAGATGTTTGGCGGCGGCACCGGCGCGGGCGTTTCCATTGCACCCATCGCGTTTTTGGTGATCAGCGGCGGCAATGTGCGCACCATCCAGCTGGTGGAACATGTCAGCCCGGTGGACAGCGCTATCAACGCTCTGCCGGACCTTGTGGACCGCATCAGCGCCCTAATCAAAAAGGACAAGCCCGAAACCCCGCAGGAATAAGCGGACAGATTTCATTTTTCCCCAACCGGAACCCGGCCCAAAGCGGGCTGTTCAACTAAAATGCCGGGAGGACATTATCATATAAGCAAATCCACCCGGCGGATATTACCCTGATATTGGAAAGGAACACCATGGCAGAACAACGGATTCAAAAAGTACTCTCGGACCAGGGCGTGTGCTCCCGCCGCGCTGCAGAAAAATTGATTGATGAAGGCCGCGTCAAGGTCAACGGCCACCCGGTCACGCTGGGGGATAAGATGGACCCCGACTTTGATAAAGTCAGCATTGACGGCAAAAGCGTGCGCATTGTGCGCAAGCGCCAGTATACCTATCTGATGCTTAACAAGCCCCGCGGCTATATTACCACCGCATCGGACGAACGCGGCCGCAAGACCGTTATGGATCTGCTCACCGGCGTGGACCGCCGTGTGTATCCCATCGGCCGTCTGGATAAAGACAGCGAAGGCTTGCTGCTGCTGACGGATGACGGCGCATTTGCCAACCTGCTCACTCATCCTTCCGGCGGCGTGGGCAAGCTGTACCGCGTTACTGTGCGCCCCCGCGCGACCGAGGAACAGGTTGTCAAAATGTCCAGCGGCGTTGTGCTGGACGATGGTGTAAAAACCCAGCCCGCCGTCATCCATGTTGTGGTGGATGAACCCGGCCGCACGGTGTTGGAGATCACCCTGCACGAGGGCCGCAACCGCCAGATCCGCCGCATGTGCGAAGCAGTCGGCCTGGAGGTCATCCGCCTGAAGCGCAGCGCTGAAGGCTCGGTCAAACTGGGCATGCTGCAGCCTGGCGAATACCGCGAACTGAAAAAATCCGAGATTAGTGCCCTGCGCAATGCCGCGCTCAAGGCTGCCCCGGCCCGCAAAGCCGCCCCTGCCGCCGCCCGCCGCCCCGGCCCCATCAAGCACGACTAAGCAAGCTGAATCACAACATTCTATGCAAACAAACCGCTCCGCAAGGGGCGGCTTTGTCATAATTTTGGGCAAACCGTGCAGAAAAAGCTGAAAAATAAGGCAAAACGCAAAACTTTTTGGCGCTTTCCACTTGTCTGCTTTTCGACGAAGTAGTATAATAAAGCCATATGGCATATGATAACCATCTTGCTCATTGAATAAACAGGAGGTCAATGTATGGCAGCTAATAAGCCAAGCAAGGAAGCAATCCTTGCAGCATTTTTTGATGAGGGGAACTATTCTCCTCTGTTTACTGACGGTGCCGTCAGCGCAGCGTTCGGCTGTGCCAATGGCCAAAGCGTTTATGCCGTTTACCAGAACGGGGAACCCGTTGGCGCGGCAGATCTGGATAAAACCACTCGCGTGCTGAAAATGGCCGCTGAGACCGGCAATCCCGTTGTAACGTTCTACAATTCTACCGGCGCTAAGCTGGAAGGCGGCTTGGAGCTGCTGAACGCAAACTCCCGCCTGACCGCTGAGATCGCCCGCATCTCCGGCGTTGTGCCTCAGGTTGCCGTTGTTACCGGTACCTGCGCCGGCACCAGCGCTGTGCAGGCCGCCGCAGCTGATGTCTGCATCATGGCAGCTGACGCTGAACTGTTCCTGACCGCTCCTTTCAATGCAGAGGACAAGGTCAAGGCTGCCGGCTCTGCTGAGTTTGCCGCCAAGGCAGGCGTTGCCGCTATCGTGGAAGAAGATGCCGTCAAGGCAGCTTCCGCCGCTGCCCGCGTTGTGGGTATGTTGCCGGCCAACAACCTGGCTGGCCCCGCTGTGTTTGATTTCGAAGCTCCCGCCGCTGCGCTCAACCTGGTCAAGTATGATGCCAAGAGCGCTGCCGAGGCTATTGCCGATGCAGGCAGCCTGACCGAGCTGTACGCTGGTTATGGCCGCAACATCTATACCGCACTTGGTTCCGTCAACGGCCAGGCTGTCGGTATCGTTGCTACCGCCAAGGGTACCCTGTGCCACAAGTGCACCGCTAAGGCAGCCCGTTTTGTGCGCCTGTGCGATGCTTACAGCATTCCCGTTGTGACTGTTGTCAACACTGAAGGCTTTGTCAAGAGCGAAGGCGACGACCAGGCTGGCGGCATCCGCCAGGCTGCCCGTATGGCTGGCGTTTATGCCGAAGCTACCACCGTTAAGGTCGCAATCCTTGCCGGTGAGGCTGTTGGCCCCATCTACACCGTCTTTGCAGCTTCCGCTGACTGGCGTATTGCTGTGGACGGCTGCACCGTTGCCCCGCTGGCACCGGAAACCGCCGCTACCGTTCTGTACAAGGACGAGATCTTTGCTTCTGACAACATCCAGCAGGCTACCAAGCAGAAGGCTGCTGCCTACAAGGCAGAGCAGTGCAGCGCAGTTGCCGCTGTTGCCAACGGCGCTGCCGATGCCGCTGTAAAGGCTGCCGATGTGCGTGCTGCTGCCGCACAGGCCCTGGATATGCTGGCCACCAAGCGTACCACCCGTTTGCCTAAGAAACACGGCAACATCACCCTGTAATATTTAAGGAGGATCCTTTTTATGAAAAACCTGACTGTTACCGTGAACGGCGTTGCTTACAACGTTACCGTTGAAGAAAACACCAACGGCGCTGCTCCTGTTGCTGCTGCCCCGGCTGCCGCTCCGGCACCCGCCGCTGCACCTGCTCCGGCTGCTGGTTCTGTTCCTGTCAACGCTCCCATGCCGGGCACCATCCTGGACATCAAGGTCAAGGCAGGCGCTGCTGTTAAGGCTGGCGATGTTGTCATGATCCTCGAAGCCATGAAGATGGAAAACGAGATCAGCGCACCGCAGGACGGCACCATTGCCAGCATTGACGTTCGCAAGGGCGATACCGTCAACTCCGGCGATGTGCTGTACACCATGGGCTGATAAAGCGTAAACGATCCCGAACGTTAAAAAATGAGGTGAACGAGATTGGCTAAGAAACCTGTTAAGATTACCGAAGTCGTTCTGCGTGATGCGCATCAGTCTTTGCTGGCCACCCGTATGACGATGGATGAAATGCGTCCCATCCTGCCCGAAATGGACAAGATCCCGTACTTCTCTGTGGAGTGCTGGGGCGGCGCAACGTTTGACTCCTGCATCCGCTTTCTGGACGAAGATCCGTGGGAGCGTCTGCGCATCCTGCGTAAAGAACTGCCGCATCAGAAACTGCAGATGCTGTTCCGCGGCCAGAACATGCTGGGCTACCGCCCCTATGCTGACGACGCTGTTCAGTACTTTGTACAGAAGAGCGTTGCCAACGGCATTGATGTGATCCGTATTTTCGATGCTCTGAACGACCCCCGCAACCTGAAGACTGCCATCGAGGCAGCCAACAAGGAAAAGGCACATGTTCAGGCCTGCATCAGCTACACCCTGAGCCCGGTGCATAACAACGAGTATTTTGCCAAGTATGCCAAGACCCTGGAAGAGATGGGCGCAGACTCTATCTGCATCAAGGATATGGCAGGCCTGCTCAAGCCCTACACCTGCGCCGAGCTGGTGAGCGAGCTGAAGAAGACCGTCAGCATCCCTGTTGACATCCACAGCCATTACACCGCCGGTCTGGCCTCCATGTCCATCCTGAAGGGCATCGAAGCCGGTGCTGACATTGTGGATACCGCCATGAGCCCGCTGGCTCTGGGCACTTCCCATATGCCGACCGAAAGCCTGGTCGCCGCCCTGCAGGGCACCGATTATGACACCGGCCTTGACCTGAACCAGCTGAACGTTGTGCGTGCTTACTTCGCCAAACTGCGCGAAAAGTACATCGCCAACGGCCAGATCAATCCGAAGAGCCTGGGCGTTGATGCCAACACCCTGCTGTATCAGGTTCCGGGCGGCATGTTCTCCAACATGCTTAAGCAGCTCAAGGACGCTGGCAAGGAAGATAAGCTGGACGAAGTTCTGGCCGAAATCCCCCGCGTGCGTGAGGATGCCGGTTACCCGCCGCTGGTCACCCCGACCTCCCAGATCGTTGGCACTCAGGCTGTGTTCAACGTCATCATGGGCGAGCGCTACAAGATGGTCACCAAGGAGTTCAAGGGCCTGGTCCATGGCGATTACGGCAAGACTCCCGCTCCCATCAAGAAGGAATTCAGCGACTTTATTCTGAAGGGCGAAGAGCCCATTACCTGCCGCTTTGCTGATACCCTTGCCCCCGAAATGGACAAGCTGAAGGCCGAAGCTGCCAAGTATGCCATCCAGGAAGAGGACGTTCTGACCTACGCTATGTTCCCGCAGGTTGCTCCCAAGTTCTTCGAAAAGCGCAATGCCCGTATGCACGGTGTGGACGCTCTGCATGCTGACTATGAGAACAAGTCTCATCCGGTCTGATTCCAGCTACGCTGAATAAGCAATAAGCAACACCCGCAGGTGTAAGCCACTTGGCCGATCCCTGCGGGTGTTTTTGTATATTCGCTTTTTGTCAGGCATAACTTGGGTGCGCATTTCAAATATCACATGGAACTAAGCCCAAAACGTACCCCCGTAGTAGTGTGTTAAGGCTAAAACTTTACCTTTTTGCTCTATCTAAAAAATTAGAGCCGTTTCGTAACAAAGCCAAATGGAGAAAGTCTCCAAATCATAAAAAGTAAAGCTTTAGAATTACCACACTAGTAGGGACCGATGTACCTTGCCACAAGTTTCACCCCATTTTTTGCCGCACACAAACAATATGCGTTTCCCCGCAGGGGCGTACAATGTGCGCCCCTCCCCCCATAATTATCTGTAACTCTAATAGTAACACATTCCTTTCGTTTTTTACCCCGCAGCATCTTTCTTTTGCCGGGTGCATACCCATGGTGCAGGGGTGAACTCATATGATCGGGATTTTATGGCTTTTTTTGCAATCGGCTGCTTCGCATCTGCTCTACCTGGCCCTCCGGCTGGAAACCGGCAGCTTTCCCAAGCCGCTTTCCGCCAAGGAGGAACAAGCCGCCTTCGCCGCCATGCGCGCCGGGGATGCCGCCGCGCGTGAAACGCTGATCTGCCACAACCTGCGGCTGGTGGCACATATTGTAAAAAAGTATTATACCATTTCCGGCGGGCAGGATGGTTTTATCAGCATCGGCACCATCGGCCTGATTAAAGCAGTAGATACCTATGACTGCGCCCGCACCACCCGCTTTGCCAGTTACGCCAGCCGCTGCATTGAAAACGAGCTGCGGATGCAGCTGCGCCACACCCGGCGCGAAGCAGGCACCGTTTCTTTGCAGGAGCCGCTGGAAACCGGCGCGGACAGCGGCATGCTGACCCTGGCGGATGTTCTGCCCGACCTGGCTACAATGGAAGAAGACTGCGAACTGCGGGATGCCGCCGCTCAGCTGCACCAGCTGGTTACCGCCCTGCCGGAGCGCGAGCAGCAGATCTTGACCCTGCGGTACGGCCTGGATGGCGCCGTCCCGCAGACGCAGCAACAGATCGCCGCACAGTTCGGCATCAGCCGCAGCTATGTATCCCGGCTGGAAAAGCACGCCCTTGCCCGCCTGCGCCGCGCGTGGAACCAACCGCATCCGCTGTAACTGCTCAAACGTTTGCATTTTATAACAGCCGTTCATTGGCGGACAACTGTTTCTGTAAAAGTCAAAAGTATGACTTTTCAAAACTACTTGCACTGTCCCCTGCTTTTCCTTTATAATAGTATATATCTGTGTTTGTGCGCCTGCGGGGGCTTCCATTAAACTTATGGGTTTGTAGGAACTGTCGGCAACCGATGCACAAATTTCAGCAATTTTTCATAGTTAAAGCAGTTGTTTCGCTGTATTCTTTGTGATAGAATAATAAAAGGGGTGTTTTCTCTTTTGTAGGGCAACACCTACAAGAGAGCGAGGACTTCCACCATATGAACGCGCAAACCATTATGATCTGCTCCGGCAAGGGCGGCACGGGCAAAAGCACCGTATCGGTCCTGCTGGGTGCCCAGCTGGGTGCCTGGGGCCGCCGCGTCCTGCTGATCGAGTTGGACTCCGGGTTGCGCAGTGTGGACATGATTGCCGGGGTATACGGCAAGACGGTTTACGATATCGAGGATGTTCTGTGCGGTCGGTGTGATGGCAGCAAAGCTATTGTGCCCAGCCCCTTGTACCCTGGGCTGTCGGTCATCAGCGCACCCTATGAGGGCGGTGAGGTCCGCGCAGCACCGCTGGCCGGGCTGATTTTGGCCATGCGGGAATATTTTGATTATATCCTGCTGGATACTGCAGCGGGCATGGGCGCACCGTTTACCGCCGCCAACCGCTTGGCGGACCGCGCACTGGTTGTTTTAACGCCGGACCCGGTCGCCCTGCGGGATGGGCGCATTGTGGCGGATGCCCTGTTACAGAGCGGCCGCCCCGCCAGCGCCGTGCGGCTGGTGATGAACCGTGTGTCCCGTTCCAGTTTTGGCAAGGATGCTGCGGTGTTTGACCTGGACGAGTGCATTGACACCGTTGGTTTGCAGCTGATTGCCGCTATCCCGGAAAGCCGCACCTTGCAGCGCGCCGGTGCCGCAGGCACCGCCCTGCCGCAGGACTGCCCCGCCGCCATTGCCGGGCACGCCCTTGCGGGCCGCATTTTGGGCGAGCGCATTCCGCTGACCTGTTTTTGACAAAAAACGCATAGCCATGCTATGCTGTAACTTATAGAAAGTGGGGGATTTCTTATGACGATTGCCCTTGTTGCACATGATACAAAGAAAGAACTGATGGTTCAGTTCTGCATTGCCTATCGGCAGATTCTGAGCGAGCACAGGCTGATCGCCACGGGTACCACGGGGCGGCTTGTGGCCGAAGCCACCGGCCTGAACGTACAGCGCTTTTTGCCGGGCGGCCACGGCGGTGACCAGCAGATCGTTGCCCGCATCGCCTGCGACGAAGTGGACATGCTGCTTTTCTTCCGCGACCCCATCAGCGCTAAGCCCTCGGAGCCCAACGAGATGAACCTGCTGCGCATCTGCGATGTGCACAATATTCCGGTTGCCACCAACATTGCCACTGCCGAGGTGTTGATCCACGGCTTGGAGCACGGCGACCTTGACTGGCGTACCATCCTGAACCCCCAGCACTAAGGGCAAATTTTGATACAGGGCATTCACCGAAGAACAAAGAGACAAGTTAAGAATCCACACGCAGGCCCCTCCGCCATCCGGCTCCGGGGTTTGTTTTTTACAGCAAAACAGCACCGCCCGCGATATGGTATTACCCGCGGACGGTGCTGCTATTTCTATTTGATAAAGAAAATGAGAACGGCGTCAGTAACGGCGTTCTCACAAAAAATGCTTTCTTTTTGATTACAACCGTATCATACCGTTCCCCACGCAAAAAGTCAATCACTTTTGAGCAGGGCGGTGTATTTATGCCAATTTTTCCTCTCTTCTATTGAAAACATTGTTTGCCACAATCTTACTTTCATCCTGCATCTCCTCATTCATTGACTATATGGGTTCCGGGTTGCGCTTGGGCGGGTACAGACACAACCGCGTTATCTCTGTTTTTGTTTGCATGGTGCGCCAGTTTTCTGTATTTTATCCTATTACAACGTCATCCTCCCCCGGCAAGCCCTGCCATTTTGTAGGGCAAGGATTATCAAATAGTCAAATATAACGGATGCAGCACAAGGTTTTTCGGCACTTTTCCGATTGACGCACCGCATGGGACAGCGTACAATAAAAGTACCAATTTTTGCAACAATAATACAATCACGTGCTTTGATTCAAGCCCTTCAAAAAGGAGAGAATACTGTTCCATGGGTTCCAATTCCACTGCTATCCCCACCACCAGCGTGGCAGAGTTAAAGTATCTTTCGCTGCTGGCACGGGATTATCCCACCCAGGCCGCGGCTGCCAGCGCCGTTATCAGCCTGGAAGCCACCGCCAAGCTGCCCAAGGGCACCGAGCATTATATCAGTGACCTGCACGGCGAAGACGAGGCTTTTATCCACCTGCTGAACTCCGCTTCCGGTGTTATCCGCGAAAAAGTTGATCTTGTCCTGGGTGAAAACGTGCCCAAGGCCATCCGTGCCGAGCTTGCCACCCTGATCTACTACCCGGCGCGCAAGCTGCCCCTGCTCAAGGCCCGCTACCCGGAACGCTTTGAGCTGGAAGCCTGGTACCGCCAGACGCTGCTGCGCCTGATCGATGTATGCCGCTTTGTTTCGTCCAAGCACACACGGGAATATGTGCGTTCCTGCCTGCCGCAGGGCTGTGGGCATATCATTGACGAGCTTCTGCACGCCCACTTTGAGGACCACAACAAAACCCTCTACTATGGCCAGATCGTGGGCAGCATTATCGCCAATGACCGCGCGGACGCTTTCATCATCCGCCTGTGTGAGCTGATCAAGCGCCTTGCGGTGGACAAGCTGCACATTATTGGTGACCTGTTTGACCGCGGCCCCCGCCCGGACCTGATCCTGGACCGACTGATGACCCACCACAACGTGGATTTCCAATGGGGCAACCACGACGTTGTGTGGATGGGTGCCGCCGCTGGCAGCGCGCTGTGCTGCTGCACGGTGCTGAAAACCACCCTTGCCTACCACAACCACGGCATGATTGAAGATTTTTACGGCATCAATCTGCGCCACCTGCTGCGCATGGCGGAGCAGTATTACGGCAATGAGGATCTGACCATTTGGATGCCGCACACCGACGCCACCCGCGGCCCCTACACGGACGGAATGCTGCACCGCTGTGCTGTCATGCACAAGGCCATCACCATCCTGATGCTGAAGCTGGAGTGCGAAGTGATCGACCGCAACCCGGATTTCAAGATGCAGGGGCGGGATTTTTTGCGCCGCATTGATTACGAAGCCGGAACGGTGGATTATTTTGGCAAGATCTATCCCCTGCGGGACCGCAACTTCCCCACGGTAGATCCAGAGAACCCGGCCCGCCTGAATGCCGACGAAAAGTTTGTGCTGGACAAGCTGGTGGCATCCTTCCGCCACAGCGAAAAGCTGCAAAAGCACGTTGCCTTCCTGTATGCCAAGGGCAGCGTATACCACATTGAGAACGGCTGCCTGCTGTACCACGGTGCGGTGCCCCTGACGGACGAGGGCGAATTTGCCGCCGAAACGTTTGAGGGCCATTCCCTGCGGGGCCGCGCGCTGCTGGATTACTGTGACCTGCGCGCCCGCCTGGGCTATTTTGCGCCGGAGGGCTCGCCGGAGCGGCAGAGCGGGCAGGACTTTTTGTGGTACTTGTGGTGCGGCAAGCTCTCCCCGCTGTTTGGCCGCAGCGCCATGACCACCTTTGAACGGCTGTACATTGAGGACCCAGAAACCCACAAGGAGATCAAGGATCCCTACTATACCTGGTACGATGATGCGGCCATCTGCTGCCGCATCCTGGCGGAGTTTGGCTTAACGGCCAACTGCCACATTGTGAACGGCCATGTACCCGTGCGGGAAAAAGCCGGCGAAAGCCCCATCAAGGGCGGCGGGCGCTTGTTGGTGATTGACGGCGGGTTCTGCCGCGCTTACCACGAGCGCACCGGTATTGCGGGGTACACGCTGGTGTATTCCAGCCACGGCATGAGCCTGCGCACCCACCAGCCATTTGAAAACACCGCCAAAGCAGTGCAGGAAAACCTGGATATTTTGTCCCGCGTGGATGTGGTGGACGATAACCACACCGACCGCGTTCTGGTGGAACATGTGGACGAGGGCGCCAATCTGCACGCCCAGGTGGCCGACCTCCACCGCCTCATCTCCGCCTACCGCACCGGCCTGATCAAAGAACAGCCGACGAAAGATACGATCTGGTAGCGATTACGGGGATTTTTCAGTTTTTTTGAAAAAAAGGCTTCGGCGAAAAAACTTTAATTATAGTAGAATATAGAATAAATTATAGGATAAATCGAAAACAG
>ERZ773221.2205-NODE-2205-length-15739-cov-4.142438_pt1 | contig 15739 bp, 8 predicted proteins | sample MGYA00580994_ERZ773221 | MGnify/ENA primary metagenome ERZ773221 (study PRJEB29015, sample SAMEA2737758) | human gut metagenome | biome: human gut; feature: human-associated habitat; material: faeces | place: China | collected 2012 ... | reverse complement strand
GATTACTGCGGTAGTACCTATGATGTAGCAGAGATCGAGGCGCTTTACGCGGAAAAGGAGGAACAGGCCGCGGCGGCGCAGCAGTCGGCAGAAGAAAAAACGGCGGCGGAAAAGAAGGCAGCCGAGGAAGGCGGCTGGGAGTTGCCGGACCTCAGCGCCGACTGGGGCGCAGAGGGCGACGGCATGAAGGCTTACAGCTGCCCAAGCTGTGGTGCGGAGCTGATCTGTGACGCAAGCACGGCGGCTACCTCCTGCCCTTATTGTGGAAACCCAACGGTGGTGCCGGGGCAGTTTGCGGGAACGCTGAAGCCGGATTTCGTGATCCCCTTCAAACTCAGCCGCGAGGACGCCATCCGCGAGCTCAAGAAGCATTACAGGGGCAAGGTGCTCCTTCCCAAGAGCTTTTCCAAGGAAAATCACTTACAGGAGATCCAGGGGGTCTATGTACCCTTCTGGCTGTTCAGCGGTGAGGCGGAGGGCAATGCCCACTATGAGTGTACCCGGTCCCACAAGCGCACCGAGGGTGAGTATGAGGTGATAAAGACGGAGCACTTTGACGTGTACCGTGCCGGAACGATGCCCTTTGAAAAGGTGCCGGTGGACGCCTCGACTAAAATGCCGGATGATCACATGGATTCCATCGAGCCTTACAATTACGATGACCTGAAACCCTTCTCCACGGCGTATCTGCCGGGCTTCCTGGCGGATAAGTTCGACGTGTCGGCGGACAAGAGCCGGGAACGGGCCGATGTCCGCTGTCTGGGCAGCTTGAAAAAGGCGCTGCAAGGCACCGTAACGGGATACGCGACCTGTTTCCCAAGAGGCGAACACGCAGACATCCAGCGGGGCAAGGTCCACTACGCGCTGCTGCCGGTGTGGCTGCTCAATACCAAGTGGCAGGGAAAGGATTTCCTCTTCGCCATGAACGGCCAGACCGGAAAGCTGGTAGGAGACCTGCCTGTGGACAAGGGGCGGTTTTGGGGGATGTTTGCCGCCATTGCCGTGCCGCTGTCCGTATTGAGTTCGGTCATCGTCCTGCTGATGCGATAAGGAGGGACGGACATGAAAAGAAAAGTCACAGCTTTGCTGACGGCGCTCCTGCTGACGCTGACTCTGTGCGCCCCCACTCTGGCGTGGACGGAATACGGCGCGATCTACGATGAGACCGACGCGCTGGGCTCGGACGAATTGTCCGATCTGGGTCAGTACACCCTGCCCCAGCTGGCGGAGGCGCTTCACCTTGACCTGCGGGTGGACATATTTACCAATGAGGATGTCAGCGAGGGTACCACCGCCGGAGATATCGCCACATATGTTTACAAAGATTCCGGCTACGGCTGGGGCGAGGAAAAGGACGGCATCTCGCTGACGCTGGTGATGGAGCCTCTGGCGGACGGTTCTTACACCCTGGCGGAGACCGACTGGTGCGTCTACGCGGTGCTGAGCGAGACGCGGGGCGACGGGCAGGAACTCTCCGGCTTGGTGTATGACGCGGTGGAGCCGTATATGACGGCGCGGGCGTGGGACGGTACGGATATGACCGTGAGCGCCGATGCGCTCTGTCAGGCAATAAATGCCATGGCGGCGACGGCGGCGGACTATCTCTCCGCAGACTTCCCAACGGAGGCGCAGCAGCCCGAGACCGTCCAGTCCGGCGAAGCTCCGGAGTTGGGCAGCACCGGCATGAACTATGTGTTCGATCTGCGGGGAATGCTCTCCGACGGGGAGCGGGAAGAACTGGAGGATCGGGCCGAGGATATCGCCCTCCGCCGCAGCTGCGGCATCTATACCCTTTTTGTGGAGGACTTTACAGCTTACGGCTACGGTGACGATCCCTATACCGCCCTGTATCAGATCTACCACGCCGAAGGCCTTGGTGTGGGCGAGGACCGAAACGGCGTCATCATCATGCTGAGCATGAAAGAGCGGGACTACGCCATGTTCGTCTACGGCGAATGGGCGGAGTATGCTTTTGACCGATACGGCGAAAAACAGCTGGAGGATCGCTTTTTGGATAAATTCAGCGGCGGCGACTGGTATGCCGGGGTTTCCAGCTATCTTGCCGCCTGTGATGAGTTTCTGACTCTGGCTGAGGATGGAAAACCTGTGCGGTCCAGCCCCCTGCCGGCCATCGGCATTGCGGTGGCAGTCTCCTGCCTGATCGCGTTTCTGGTGTGCATGATCCTGAAGGGACAGATGAAGTCCGTGCGCAAGGGCGTTGACGCCAACGTGTATACCATGGCGGGCGGTGGATTGAAGCTGACGGACAGCTATGACCACTACACCCATACCACCGAGACCCGCCGTAAGATCGAGAGCGACTCCGGCGGCGGTGGCAGAAGCAGCGGAGGAACTGTAAGCCGCAGCGGCGGCGGCGGTCACGGCCGCAGCGGAAAATTCTGAGAAGGAGGCAGAATCATGAAGCGCTTGACTTTGCATCGGCTGGCGTCGGCACTTCTCTGCCTGACGCTGGCTCTTAGCCTGACTGCCTGCGGAGGGAAAAAGAAACCGGCCTCGGCAGCGGGAAACGGCGGCGTAAAGGAGACGATCTCCGACAGCAGGACCGATCAGACCGGTCAGGCCGATCCTGTGAAGCCTTCCGAACCGGAAGCGGAGGTGGACCAGGAGCTGGTGGAGGAATGTCTCGACAAGCTGGGCTTTGATTTGGAATATGGCGGCTATCCCGGCGCGGCGGCCTACCTCGGCTGCCGGGAGAAGGGGGACACCTCCAAGCTGTCGGACTGGATGCTGGAAAACTGCCTTGACCTGACGGCGGAGATGCCGGTCATGCTGACCATCCCCTCGGAGCGGGTCCTCGGTCCGGGGTACGGCAAGCTGTTCTGCGTCATTCCGCGGGGAGAGAACACCAGCCTTGCCGTGAACCACATCACATGGCAGTCTCAGGGCAACGGCCTGCATCCGGTGGCGGACGAAGTCCTCTACCGGGAGGAATATGCCCAGCCTGTTTTGCTGTTCGTCGATCCGGAGGAGCCGGATATGGAGGTCAACCTTGTGGCCGATGCCGGCACGGTGGTGAACTGGTATCCACAGGAGGACCTGTACGGCGATCTCATCCTGCCTGCCAGCGAGGAGGGCCGATTGCTGCTGTTCGACTTCTCCATCTACACGAACACCATCGCCATCGACCATCCCGAAGGCTGGGAGCCGACCGGTGACGATTGGTGGTGGCCCCCTACGGATCTGGGACTGGCCGATACCTCGTGGGATTGCGATGAGTGGACGCTGGAGCTGCATTACGGCGACTGCGACCCGGATTATGCGGGGCTGGCCAATCTGTACGAGTACTATAACGGCCAGAAGAATTTGCAGTTCTTCGGTGTATGGCGCATGGAGGATGACTGCCTGCGGCTGGATATGTCCGCCGGGGTGGGCAGCTCCCTCAGCGGCAGTTTCCCAGTGCTGATCTCCCCCTCTGGTGAGTATCTGTACTTCCAGCGCTCCCGCATCGGCGAGGGGATGCCCTTCCTGCGGAACGGCGAGGACTCCACTACCTTGAGCTTGCGCTACGGTTGATGAAACCCTTTATACGAAACAGACCCGGCAGCTGATTTTCAGCCGCCGGGTCCTTTTTATTGGCTATATGCGTGGAAATTTTCTGTGGGTATCAGAAAGCAACGTGCATGAACAGGGCCACGCAGCAGAGAATGATCGCCAGAGGGACGTACACATACCGGCCCACATTGTACCAGAGATCGCCGCGTTTTTTCATGCTGCCGGTGTTGATGGCGTCCAGCAGGGCGTCCTTCTTCATCACGTAGAACCAAGAGACCGCACCCAGTGTAGCGCCGATGGGGATGATATAAATGGACACCAGATCCATCCAGGGACCCCACTTGCTGATGGTCTCCATGCCGATGCCGAAGCCCAGGCACAGCGCGCCCAGCAGTACCAGGACGGTAACGCGGTTGAGCTTCGGGAACTTGTGCATCAGGGACTCCGCCACCACCTCAAACATATTCTGCAAAGAGCTGACGCCAGCGAAGATCATGGCCATATACAGGATGATGGCGAAAAGCTGGCCCATGGGGATGTCCTGCAAGATGGTGGGCAGAGTTACGAACAGCAGGCTGGGACCGGCGCCCACGTCCAGACCGTAGGAGAAGCAGGCGGGGATAATGACCAGAGCGGCTACCACGGCGGCAATGGTGTCAAAGAGGGCCGTGTGCTGGGCCACGCCCACCACGTCCTCGTCCTTGGAGAGGTACGCACCGTAAACGATCATGCCGCTGCCGGTGACGGACAGGGAGAAGAATGCCTGACCCATAGCCCAGATCCAGATCATGGGATTCGTCAGGGCCTCCCAGCGGGGGGTGAACATAAAGACATATCCCTCCGCAGCGCCGGGCAGAAGGGCCACCCGCACGGCCAGAATCAGGAAGATCACAAAGAAGACAGGCATCATGACCTTGTTGGTCTTTTCGATGCTGCGGGCGCCCAGAAACAGCGTCAGCAGCGTGACCACCACCACAACGATATGATAGGGAATCACAGAGTAGGGGGTGGAGGAGAAGGCACCGAACCAGGCGGCGGTGTCCGTGGTCAGCAGTGTGCCCAGCAGGGAATCCACCAGAGCCTTGAGTACATAGGTGACGATGACGGCATAGCCGATGGCGATGCACAGGGAGCCAGCCAGAGGCAGCCAGCCCAGCAGACCGCCGACTTTACCGGCAGACTTGCTACGGGTGTCCCAAGCGTTTTCGTAAGCGCCCAGCGTACCGGTGGCGGCCCGGCGGCCCATGGCAAACTCCGCCGGAAGGCCCACATAACTGAAAATAAAAACAAACAGCAGATAAATCAGTAAAAATGCGCCGCCGCCGTTGCTGCCCATTTTATTGGGAAAGCCCCAGACGTTGGCCATGCCCACCGCCGAACCGACGGACGCAAGGATAAAGCCCCAGCGGCTCGCGAAGCTCTTGGTGTTTTTCTTGTGTTCCATGTTTTTCTCCCATCCAGCCGTAAAAAAACCGCACGGGATCGGGGCCCGTGCTATCGGCTTCTATCTGATCCCGGACTTCCGGGGGAAACAAACTCCTCACAGGGAGGTGACTTTACTATTTTAAAGCTTTGCTGACAAAAAGTCAAGGGAAAGAATGACAGTTGCCCGCAGTAAAAAATGCACCGCGAGAGAACCGCTCCTACTGAAAACAAAGGCCCCCGCCTGCGTAGAAGCGCAGGCGGGAGTCAATGCATGGTCAGCGCAGGAGTTTTCCCAGATCGGTCTTCATGGTAACGGTGAACCGGGGCAGATCGTGGAGCCCCTTGGCCAGATCGGCGCACTTGGGCATGGTCATCAGAGTCACCGGGAACAATTCGTCCACAAGGGCTTTGGCATCCGGGTCGGAGCAGCCGAAGGGATAGGCGAAGCAGGTGACGCCGTCCAGCTCCTCTGCGATCCGGTCATGGCTCAACTGGATGTCATCCAGCACACGGGTCTGAAAATCCGCGTCGGACTCGTTGGGACGGCGCTCCACGCCGTTGGCCCCGCCGGACTCAAAATTGCCGCCGTCGCCGCCTAAGTTGTGGAGGCGGTAGCTGTGGGAGCCGATCTCTACCAGACCGGAGGCCGTCATTTCCCGCAGCTGGTTCCAGGTGCAGAAGTTGTCCGTAGGCAGATCCGGCATGAGGACGATGATGGAAATGCAGGCCTTTACGCCGTATTCCCGTAAAATGGGGTACACCAGATCGTAATTGCTGCGGTAGCCGTCATCAAAGGTGATGAGGATGGGCTTTTCCGGCAGGGCGTCCCCGGTGGCCAATTCCCGGGGCAGCACCGGCGTATAGCCCATCGCCAGAACGGTCTCCAAGTCGGCGCGGAACTTGCCGGGGGTCACGGTCATGTCATTGCAGTCCTGCCCGTCCGGGACCATGTGGTGATACATGAGGACCGGCAGCGGGTCCCGCACCGGCTGCGGTAATCGGTAAACGAATACGCTCAGGGCCGCGGACACCGCCAGCATTACCAGCGGCACGGCGGCGCGGAAAAATTTCTGCTTCATGCTTTCCATATACTTCCTTTTCATTGGATGCAGCCATTGCGGCCGTCCAATCAGTCAATGAATACGCCGGTTATGTTCTTTTATTTTTGCCAGACTTTTCTGAAAAGATCCCCCTCAGGGGGCAAACGTCCCCTTCCAGCCGTCCGCCGTCTGGTACAGCAGGCCGGAGCGGGTATCCAGAAAGGCCCCGCCGCCGGGCATGGGTCCATATTCGCCATGATAAGCTCTGGCGCTGCTGTTCACCGTCTGCTGCTCCTTGGAGCGGTAGTTCCCCGGCACGAAAATGCGCTCGTTGGTGAAGGTGAAATGCTGGCCTGCCAGCAGTTCCGGGTCATACAGACCGGCCGCCGGTTCCGCGCTTTCCACCGTGACCCGGTTCTGCACGAAGGAATTTTCATACTTGCTGCCCGGCGTCACCTGATGGATGGTCACATCGCCCACGGCGTCCAGCCAGCTCTGGGCCAGTTCCTCCCGGTTCCGGCCATCCGCCGGAACGATCAATCTGTCCACCAGCGCGTTGAATTCCGCCTCATCGTACCACTTCCGCAGATAGGTAAACACGGTGTTGCCGTCATATGGGGCAGAGGAGGTGGAGGCCGCCATCAGCCATGCGGTTTCCCCCGGTTCCTCACAGTGCACGATAGAGGAATTCTCCCACGCGGTAATGGTGCAGCGTCCGTCCGGACTTTGCAGGGTGATGCTGCTGCCGGAGGGATCGCTGTCCGAGGCCGTGGCCCAGTAAAAGCTGCCGGAAAAGCCCTGCGCCCGGACAGCGCCGCTGCCGTCGGAAACGCCAACGGTATAGTCGCCGCCCCGGACGCCGTCGGCAGGTTCCAGACGCATCTGCACCGCTCCGCCGCCGGTCAGTGCGTCCATCACAGCCTGCGCCCGGTAGGCCGCCTGAGACGAGCGGGCGGAATGCTCCAGAAAGTAGTCGTAGGCCTCCCGCTGAGCGCCGTCAAAGGAGTGAGAACACCACGCCATGGTCTGCACCGCATCCAAATAAAGGCTCTGCTGCTCCGCTGTGCCCTCCTGCAAAATGACATCCAGCTTCTGGCATACGGTTTGCCGGTCCGTTTCGCTCATGGTGCTGAGCTGGGTCAGGAATTGGCCGCCCATGCCGTCATAAAGCTGGTGCAGCAATTCCTCCGGCGTGGTATCCGCCACGGAGGACAACCCCAGTTCCACCGCCCAGCGCTGCATCTCCGCGTCAAATACCTTCGAGCCGGGACCGCCGTCATTGAGCATCCATTCCTCCAGGAAGGTGTACTGTCCATCCGTTTCTGTGAAGAAAAGATAATGGCAGTAGGGATAGTCCGGCATGAGCCAGCCGTCCTCATCCACATAGGCCCCGCCGGCCAACGTGACGTTGGCGGGCTTTTGGGCATGATACTCATAATTCAGGTTATAGGCGATAAGCGTTCCATTAGGATAAGCCCTGTACCAGTCCTCCGACACATATTCCACCCGCCAGTTATCAAGGTCGGCGCCGGAATCGTATCCGCCGTTTTTGTAGTCCTGATAGGCTTTCTGCACGGTGGCCTTGGCGGCGGCCAGCACCGGCTCCGGCACATCGGGCGTTCCCACCACATGATCTGCGGTCTGGCTGTCCTTATCGGGCTTGTAGACCAGCAGCGCCCCATCCCGGTAGTAGAGATAGCGGGTGAAACTGGCATCGGGCTGGGGATGCTCCGCCGTGGCCCACTCCGGCATGGTTACAAAGCCGGAAACTGCCAGGCGGCGGTAGTTGAGATCCCAGCTGGCGTGATCCCAGTAGTTCATTTCCGGCCAGATGTCCTGCAAAAGAGCCTTGACGTCAGCTTCGTAATACCGGCCGTCCTGTAGGAAGAAGATCTGCCCGGAAACGCCGGAGGCGGCGCACAGCTCATTTTCCCCGTCGCCGTCCAGGTCGATGGCCTCGCAGTCCCCCTTGACACGGGCCAGCAGGTAGGGCGTTCCGCTGTTGTCCAGATAGTAGTAATCCGTGACGGTGCCGATGTAGCCGCCCTGCCCCGGCCCGCCGGAGAGGTAGTCCCTGTAGGTGACGGTGAAGCCGCTGTACCCCATCAGGTCTTCAAAGAAGAACAGATCGGTTCTCTCCGCGTCGTTGCTGACGTCCACGTTGTTGGGGAAGGTGAAGAACACATCCGCTTCCCATTCCGACATGCCGTCCCGTCCGGCGGCTTCCGACTGCATCACCGCCGCGTAGACATTGCCGTCGGTGGAGCGGTAAATCCGGATGGAGTATTCCCCGCCATCGGTGCCGTCAATGATGAATCCGGCCCCCCGCTGGTCACAGTCCATGGAGTGGCGGGTCAGGGTCGTTTTCTGCGGCTGATAGGGCGTCAGGCCGCTGAGGGGAAGGGTCATCCAGGGCTCCTCATCCGGATAGGCAAAGGCGGAGGGCACGTCGCCGTCCAGCAGCAGGTGGGACACGAACCAGTACTGCCCGTCCCCCCGGTCCAGCAGGGTGACGCACTCGTTGGTCTCGCCGCCGTAATAGAAATCCTTCCAGTAGAGCTGGACATAATCGCCCCGCCGCTGGCCGCTGGTGAAGGTGACGGAGCGGTAATTGGTGTCCCCGTGGGTGTGGTAGTAGGCGTCATACTCCGGCAGGTAGTCAAAGGCGTCCAGATCCACCTGATTGGTCTGGGCCAGCGTCAAACCGGTGTTCTCCAGCAGGAAAGCGTCCATATCCGCCCGGGTGAACTTGTCGGTGGGGCAGATCTGGCTGCCGTCCTCCGCCAGCACCCCCAGCTGTTCCAGCTCCTCCTGACTGGGCGCCTCCCTGACTCCGCCGCCGTCATAGAACAGATCGTACAGGTTGATCTCCTGGGGCACGTTGTACAGGCAGGTGAGGAACTGGTTGTGGGGATTGGCCCGCACCACGCCGTCAACATCCGTGTCGTGATTGAAAAATTCCGTGTTGAAGAAGGCCAGCTCCTCCCCGGTGAGGGGACGGGTCACCCCCAGCAGGTCATCCGGCCTGCCGCAGATCTGGTTGGAGAGGATGCGGAGCCCGCCGTCAGGCTGCGGTTCCACAGTGACTTTCGCCCAGACCTCTTCCCCGGAACCGGCGGTGTCTACCAGATACACGCCGCACTGCTCCGGCTGGTAGTAAAGGGTCACGGTATCGCCGCTGCACTCTCCGGCATAGAAGCAGACGGAGCCGGGGGCGTTAGTGTCTCCATGGAAGTGGTAATAGGCGTCGTAGTCCGAAAGGTAGGAGAAGCTGCCCATATTCAGCGCGTCAGTCTCCGCCAGCGTCAGTCCCGTCCACCGGGTCAGAACAGCGTCCGCCTGCTCCGCGGTGATGCGGATGAGATCCACCTCCGGGTCAGAGCCGTTGTAATAAATGTCCGTCACTTCCTGCCGCTCCGCATCGGAGACGGCCTGTTCCGGAGAGACGCCGTTGTAAAACAGCTGGTACATGTCGATGCTCCGGGGCTGGTCATAGACGGAGGTCAGCAGCTGGACGGGCCGGAAGGCGCAGCCGTTGCCCTGACTGTCCGTCCAACTGTCAGCCGTGTTGAAGTCCAGCATATACCCGGCCAGTTCCTCCTGCGTCAGGGGCTGGCTACCCTTCTTTGCTCCGGTGAAGGTGAGGGCGCATACCAGCGCGGCGGCGGCCACCACCGCCAGCAGAGCGACGCTCACAGTGCGGCGGTTCTCCGCAATGCGGGTAATCCGGTCTTTCAGTTCCTTTTTCCCCGCCGTCATGGTAGTGGCGGAGAGCATGGGGCTCTCCGGCCGCCGGGCCACGGGAATCAGCCGCAGCAGCGTCTGGCCGTAGGGGATGCGCTCCGCCTCGCCCAGCCGCTGCAGGGCACCCTCGTCGCAGGCCAGCTCGCAGTCCCGGCGGGAGACGATGGCGGCGATCCACACCAGCGGGTCGAACCAGTACACCGCCAGACACACGCACCGCAGCAGGCTCCACAGGGGATCCCCGTGCCGGGCGTGGGTGGTCTCATGGGCCAGCACATGCCGCAGGGTCTCCGGAGATTCCGCGGCGGCGGGGGTGAGATACACCGCGGGCCGCAGCAGGCCGAACAGGCAGGGGGAGGGCAACCCCTCCGCCAGATACACCGGATACCGGCACCCCTCCACCGGATAAGGCGTCCGGCTCCGGCGGAGACGAAGCATGAAGCGGAGGTTCGCAAGCAGGAACCACGCCGCCATGACATACATCCCGGTGTGCCAGACGGCTTTCAGAACGGGGGTCAGAGGGATCTGACTTTTATACTCGATGGAATGGGTGACATTTTTCCCGTCGGTAAACGTCACGGTGCTATCCTCTGTGGCGGTGTCCACCCGGAAGGACTGATAGGGGGCGGGGGTTTGGAAGACGCCCGGCGGGGCGGAGACAATGGTCTCCCGGTAGGGGGTCACATACAGGGCCGGGGCGGTGATCCGGGCCGTTACCGGCTCCGCCGCCGTCAGGACGTTGTGCTCCATGGCGGGCAGGCTGACCGGCACCAGCAGCCGCAGCGCCACCAGCCCCCACAGGGCGTACTGCACCCGGCGGGAGATGGTTTTTCGGAACAGCAGCCGCAAAAGCAGCAGGGCAAGGATCAGAACGGAAGAAGTCAACAGAATCTCTTTCATAGTTTTCCACCCGCTTTCTCCAAAATGGCGGACAGCTCCGCGATGTCGTTTTCTGTCAGGGCGTTTTTTTCCACCATGGCGCTCATCAGCAGGCCCAGCCCGCCGATCTTATCCAAAAAGGTCTCGGTTTCCGCCTCGATGGCGTCCTCCCGGCCCACGGCGGGGAAATACAGCTTGGCCCGCCGGCCTTCCTCGTGGCGGACGGCCTCCTTGCCCTCCAGACGGGAGAGCATGGTGATGACCGTGTTTTTCGACCAGCCGGTTTCCTCTTTTAAGGCGGCAGTCAGTTCCGTGATGGTCATGGGAGAGGTCTGCCACAGGCGGTTCATCAGTTTCCATTCGCTGTTGGAGAGATCAATTTTCATAGCGCACCTCGCTTGGTATACATTTGTCTACCTCTTACACCATCAGCGTAGCAAAAAGGTAGACAAATGTCAACCTTGATTTGGTTACAAAACGGATACGGAAAAATCGGCGGTTCCGCCGTTGACCGCGGCCGCTTTTTGCCGTAAAATAGAGGTCAGTTTAGAAAAACAGAGAGAACGGAGAACAGTATGACTGACTTTGAACAACGGTATGTGGCTGCCCGGAAAGCGGTGATCGCCCGGGATCTGGCCCGGCTGAACCCCATGCAGCGCCAGGGGGCCATGACCACCGAGGGACCCCTCCTGCTGCTGGCGGGGGCGGGCAGCGGCAAGACCACTGTGCTGATCCAGCGGGTCTACAACCTGCTGACCTATGGCCGGGGCAGCGACAGCGACGAGGTCCCCGACTGGGCCACGGAGGAGGATCTGGACTTTTTGGAGCACTTCCCGGATCGGCCAGACGGTGAGGAGGTTCGCCGGGTCCACCGGCTCTGTGCCGTGGACGCCCCCCGGCCATGGGAGATCATCGCCATCACCTTCACCAATAAGGCGGCGGGAGAATTGAAGGAGCGGCTGGCGGCCCGTCTTGGCCCCGCCGCCAACGATGTGTGGGCCTCCACGTTCCACTCCGCCTGCGTCCGCATCCTGCGGCGGGACATTGACCGCATCGGCTTTGAAAAGGACTTCACCATTTACGATACCGATGACGCCAAGCGGGTCATCAAGGATATTCTGAAGGAGCAGAATCTGGACGAAAAGACCTTCCCCATCCGCAGCGTCCTCTCCGCCATCAGCGCCTCCAAGGACCGTTACGAGGGGCCGGAGGTATTCCGCAAGAAGGCGGAAGCCGCAAACGATTGGAAAAATACCCGCATTGCCAAGATCTACGCCGCTTATCAGCAAAAGCTCAGCACCGCCAATGCCCTGGACTTTGACGACATCATTTACCACACCGTCACGCTGCTGCAAAAGGAGCCGGAGGTGCTGGACTACTACCAGAAAAAGTTCCGGTATGTGCTGGTGGACGAGTATCAGGACACCAACCACCTGCAATATCTCCTCACCGGCCTGCTGGCCGGGGGACACCGGAACCTCTGCGTGGTGGGTGACGATGACCAGTCCATCTACCGTTTCCGGGGGGCCAACATTGAGAATATCCTGAATTTTGAAAAGCAGTACAAGGACGCCCGGGTCATTCGGCTGGAGCAGAATTACCGCTCCACCCAGCACATTCTGGATGCCGCCAACGCCGTCATCAAGAACAACGAGGGCCGGAAGGGCAAGACCCTCTGGACGGACAACGGCAGCGGCGACGTGGTGACGGTAAAGACCAGCTTCAACGAGGGAGACGAGGCAAACTTCGTGGCCGGGGACATCCTCATGGGGGTCAACCGGGGACGGAACTTCCGGGATACCGCCATTCTCTACCGGATGAACGCCCAGTCCAATGCACTGGAATACGCCCTGAAGCGCAACGCCATCCCCTATAAAGTTGTGGGCGGCATGAAGTTCTTTGACCGCGCCGAGGTCAAGGATATGCTGGCGTATTTGTGCGTACTGAATAACCCCATGGACGATCTGCGGCTCCGCCGCATCATCAATACGCCCGCAAGGGGCATCGGCGCGACCACTATGGACAAGGTGGCGGAGCTGGCGGCGGAGCAGGGGGCGTCTCTCTACGAGATCATCCGCAACGCGGATCTGTTCCCCACCCTGAAAACCGCCGCAGGCAAGCTGACAAAGTTCGCCGATTTGATCGACGGCCTGCGCCGTGCCGGAGGGACGCTGGCCCTGCCGGAATTTTACGATGAAGTCCTGAACCAGACCGGCTACGTCCGGGCGCTGGAGGAGAAAAAGGACATGGAGAGCCGGGGCCGCATCGAAAACGTGCAGGAATTGAAGTCCAACATTCTGGGCTTTTTGGAGCAGGACCCGGAGGATGCCACCCTGTCCGGGTTCCTGAACGAGATCGCCCTGTACACGGATCTGGACAGTGTGGAGGCGGACGATAACTGCGTGACCATGATGACCATTCACTCCGCAAAGGGACTGGAATTCCCGGTGGTGTATGTGGTGGGCATGGAGGAGGGGATCTTCCCCGGCACGGCCTCCATGTATGACGAGGAAGAGCTGGAAGAAGAACGGCGGCTGTGCTATGTGGCCATGACCCGCGCGCGGGAAAAACTGGTGATGACCAACGCCCGCCAGCGGATGCTCTACGGCCGCACCAGCGCCAACAAGTCCAGCCGCTTTTTAGACGAGATCCCGGCGGAGGATATGCGCTGGGAGAGCAAGCCGGAGCCGAAATTCGGCACCTATGACGAGGATGGCTTCGGCGGCAGCCGCTGGGGCGATGATTTCGGCGGAGGCTCCTTCGGCGGCAGTTCTTACAGCGGAAGCTCGGGCCGTTCCGGCGGTTATGTCAGCGGTGGCGTCCATACCTACAAGAGCACCAAACCCACGGCCCAGACCCTCCGCACCAGCAGCCGGGGCAGTACCCCTGCCGCACCGTCGGTGGGACTGATCCAGCTCAGTCAGGGAGACCAGGTGGAGCACACCGCTTTCGGCAAGGGCACTGTGGTGTCGGTAAAGCCTATGGGCGGCGACGCCCTGGCGGAGGTAGCCTTTGAGACCGGTACGAAGAAGCTGATGCTGAAGGCTGCCGGAAAGCATCTGAAAAAACTGTAAAACCGTCTGTAAAGCAGATTTTTCTGCCAAATAGTTCAAAAACCGTCCCCGGAGGCTTTCAAGCCTCCGGGGACGGTTCGTATATCGCTTAAGTTTTGGACTGCTTGGCGGGGAGACGGCCATAGATCCGGGTCATCTCACGGATGCCGCTGATCAAATCCACCGTCAGCTCACCGGGAAGGAGCCGCCACTGCCAGTTGTCCCGGCCTGTGCCGGGGGTGTTGATCCGGCTGCCTTTGCCCAGCTCCAGCCAGTCCTGCATCTGGGCCACGAACAAGGATGCGGGGGAGGTCATGCCGCCCCGGAGCACACCCCGGTTGAAGCCCTCCCGCTCATTGAGCCCCAGATATTGCACGGCAAAGTCGATCTCCTCCGGCTCTGCCTCCTGACGCCACAGGGCCAGCGGGGCGTTGTCATGAGTCCCGGCATAGCACACGCAGTTCTCTACGCAGTTGTGGGGGAGATAGGCGCTGTCCGCTGTGGGGGAAAAGGCAAATTCCAGAACCCGCATCCCCGGCAGACCGGAATCCGCCAGCAGCTTCGTCACGTCAGGAGAAGGCTCACCCAGATCCTCTGCGATGAAGCGGATGCCGTGGAACCAGCCGGTGAGGACGTTCAGCAGATCCAGTCCCGGCCCCTTGACCCAGCGGCCGGTTTTGGCGGTCGAAGAACCGTAGGGCACCGCCCAATAGCTGGCGAAGCCCCGGAAATGATCAATGCGGATCACGTCATACAGTCTGGAGGCGCCGTCCACCCGGCGAATCCACCAGCCGAAGCCGTCCCGCTTCATGGCATCATAATCGTAGAGCGGATTGCCCCAAAGCTGGCCGTCCTTGGAGAAGTAGTCCGGCGGGACACCGGCCACCTCTGTGGGAACGCCCCGGCTGTCCAGACGGAACATGGACCGCTCCGCCCAGACGTCAGCGGAGTCCATGGCCACATAAATAGGCAGGTCGCCAATGATACCGATGCCAAGGCTGTTGATATAGGACTTCAAGGCGGTCCACTGGCGGAAGAACAGAAATTGGATATAGGTGAACAGTTCCACATCCTCTCGCAGCAGCTCCCGGTACCGGGCCAGAGCCGCAGGATCGTGGAGCCGGACAGCCTCATCGGGCCATTCCTGCCAGGGCTTCATGCCGAAATGCCGCTTGAGGGCCATGAACAGGGCGTAGTCCGGCAGCCAGGAGGCGTTTTTCTCTGTAAAGCCCGCCACCGCGCCGCTATCCCGCATCCAGCCTCGTTCCGCCGCCTTTTTCAGCAGGTCCAGACGGTTTTCATAGAGCTTGCCGTAGTCCACATGGCGGGGATCTTTTCCCAAGTCCCGGTCACAGACCTCCTGCTCCGTCAGAAGCCCATCCTCGATCAACAGATCCAAATCAATGAGATAGGGATTGCCCGCATAGGAGGAAAAACTCTGGTAGGGGGAATCGCCGTAGCTGGTGGGACCGAGGGGGAGCATCTGCCAGTACCGCTGACCGGCGGCGTGGAGCAGATCGGCAAAGTCATAAGCCGCGAGGCCCATAGTGCCGATACCGTAGGGGGAGGGCAGAGAAAACAGGGGCAGCAGAATACCGGAGGAACGTTCCATAGGATCAGCCTTTCCCGGCGTCGGAGACGCCTGTATACACAAATTTTCCCTTATTGTAAAGCTTTTTGTAAAAATTGTCAAAGGGAGGACCGGACGCCTTGACGGATACGGCATTCTGGTATAAAATCGGCAAAAAAGAGGGCGGCGCCGAAGCCTCTTGACAGCGGCGCTGAATCCTGAAGAAACCGAGTGCGGCGGATGGAAAGGGGAACGATCTATGAGAATCGTAGTCAAGGTGGGGACCTCCACACTGGCCTATGCCACCGGGCGGCTGAATATTCAGCGGGTGGAGCGGATGTGCAGAGTGCTCAGTGACCTGAAAAACGCGGGCCACGAGATCATTCTGGTGTCCTCCGGCGCTATCGCCATGGGCTTCGGCAAGCTGAACCTCCGGGAGCGGCCCCACGATATGCCAACCAAGCAGGCGTCGGCGGCAGTGGGACAGTGCGAGCTGATGTATGTGTATGACAAGC
>ERZ773221.2193-NODE-2193-length-15778-cov-2.806653_pt1 | contig 15778 bp, 15 predicted proteins | sample MGYA00580994_ERZ773221 | MGnify/ENA primary metagenome ERZ773221 (study PRJEB29015, sample SAMEA2737758) | human gut metagenome | biome: human gut; feature: human-associated habitat; material: faeces | place: China | collected 2012 ... | reverse complement strand
AGTCTGTGCATCGCGAAGCGTGTTGCTGTGAACGGAGTGAACAGTAACATCATCAATCCATATGGTTCTTTTTTTCGCATCATATTTTCTTGTAAAACAGACAGTATCGCGGTATAATATGGGTATATAATTTTAGCAGGCTAATCACTTGTTATGCTTGATAAAGGAGGCCGAAAATGAGTAAAAACAAGCACAAATTTCTTACATTTGCTGCTCTGATGACCGGCGCAACTGTTGCTGTTCATTTCATTAACCACACGATTGCTACTGCTGCACAATTAAAACAGATGCTCCACATTTCTAATGACAATTACTTTGAATGGCGCTTTGGGAACATTTATTATACCAAAAAGGGAACTGGGTCACCGATTCTTTTGATTCATGACACTTTACCTGGAGCTTCCGGGTATGAATGGAGCAAAATTGAAGACGAACTGGCAATTGACCATACCGTATATACTGTTGATCTGTTAGGATGCGGACGTTCGGACAAATCCAGCATTACCTATACAAATTTTGTTTATGTTCAGATGATCAGTGATTTTATCAAAAAAATAATTGGTCAGAAAACAGATGTGATTGCAAGTGGTTTTTCAGGCTCTTTTGTTACTATGGCCTGTCACAATGAGAAAGAACTTTTTAACAAAATCATGCTGGTAAATCCGCCCAGCCTGACTCAATTAAAACAGATGCCAAACAGAAAGGACCGCCTGTTAAAAGCAGCTCTGGAAATTCCGATTTTCGGAACTCTGGTTTATCATATGATCGTATCACGTGATAATATAAATAATCTTTTTATCGAGAAGATGTATTATAATCCATTCCATGTGGATAATCAAATGGCAGATGCTTATTATGAAGCAGCTCATAAAGGTGGATATTATACCAGATTTTTGTACTCCAGTCTTGCAGCTAAGTATATAAATATAAATATCTGTCATGCACTTAAGGCACTGGATAACAGTATTTATATTGTTGAAGGTGAAACAGAGCCAAACGGAAAGGCTGTCACTGATGATTATTGTGCCTCCAACCCGGCTATTGAAGTTTCTGTTCTCAAAGAAACAAAACATCTTCCACATGTTGAAGCACCTGAAGCGTTTCTTGAACAGGTTAAAATCTTCTTTTAAGCCTTATATTTAAGCCAGAATGAGTCGACGAGTTGATTTTGAGACAGTTTTGAAGGATAAATTTTTTTATTTCAAGTCGGAAGAAGGTGACATTGCGGTGACTACAGCAACCGAATTCGGACAAAATATACCGCAAAATGGGGCGTGCAGATTGTGGGAATGATTTTTCAAACACGCTCTAATACAACAAAAAGTGAGGCAGGCATATGGAAGAAATTCTATATGCCTGCCTCACTCTTTTATAGATTCGTTTATTCTTTTACTCTTCTGTACTGTCCGTTTCCTGAGAATCTGTATTCTCCTCTTCGGATGTATCAGAATCGTTTGTTATGCCGGCTGTTTCAGATGTACTGTCATCGGACTCTTCTATGCTCTCACCTGGCATATCTGTTGAATCTGATTTAGTATCATCTGTTGTTGCTTCGTCTGAATCTGTCTTATCTGAACTGTCTTCTTCTGTTCCGACAACTGATTCAAATGCTGTGAACAGTTCTTTTACATTCATCTTATTTACGAGATATACTTTATTATCCACCACTGCTGCATAATAGTTTGTATCGTAGCTATAGTATGCAACTTCCTGTGTATCACCGTCTTCTTCTGTAAATATAGCTGTCAGTTCTGCATCACCGTCAGGTTCATATTTATCTGTCAGACGTTTCTGAGCCGTCATGTTGATCAGTTTATTGTAGAATGTTGTAAATGTTGTTTCATCCAGATCAGAACCATTCAGTTTATAGGTAACTGTTTCTGTATCGTTTCCATCATCATCTGTGGATGTTTCACGTGAAACATTTACTTTATAATCACTGCCCTGATAATTTACTTTGAGGCTTCCGAGGCTGTTTAAAGATACATAACTTACTGTCATATCCCAGAAGTCTTCTTCTGATTTATCAGTGAGTGCGGACAGAGTATCCGTTGACATCGTATAGACTTCATTGCTGTCATTTACCATGACATATCTGCTGCTGTCATCTGTTTCATTTCCAACAAGAATTGTAAGCTGCTTATCTGCCATCTTAGTTTCTTCTTCCGAAGAATCCTCATTGTCTGATGCACTGTCTGAGTTTTCTGATGTTTCATCCGTAGTTTCACTTACACTTTCGTCTGATTCTGTATCCTGTTCAGCATCGTCACTATTTTCTTCCACAGATGAAGCATCTTCATCTGCCGTCTCACCGGAAGCTGTCGTATCATCTTGTGTGTCATCATCAGCAACTTCTTCCTGATAATCTACTGTGATTGTTGCATATGGTTTATCCAGACCATATTTGCTCTTGTCGTCGCATTTATAATCTGCAAGTGAACTATATGCCATGCTTCCGAATGAGGATACCAGAGAACTTACGGTAGCTGAGTCTGCTTTTTCTTCATCCTCGCTGCCTTTTACTGACCAGGTACTTGTATCTTCGTCTTTTGATAATTCATAGGAATTATCGCCGTCTACAGAAATTTTTGTAATGGTATCTGTATTGGAAATTGCAGGGAAATCTTCCATCTGCGCATAATCATTCAATGATTTGGTAAACGGCTCTACGCAGGAAGAATCTATCAGGTATACTGTCTTCTCATCATCATCTTTTCTTACATAATACTGACTGGTGGAGGAATTTTCATCTCCCACATACAGTGTAGTTGTTATGTCATCGCCATCTTCCTCATCAGATTTTGTTACAATCTTAATCGTGTTTGACGGAGAGTCCAGACCATATTCTGAAAGATCATCTACGTCCTCCAGAACTCTGTCTGAATCGACAGATGCAATAGCAGATGCTGCACTGTCCAGAGTAGTCTGATTTACCGGAAAATCTGTTTCGTCTTTCTTTACCCAGCTGTCATCATCTTTTTCAAATGTTGTCTCTGTATCATCAACCATAAAATCCAGAGATTTAATGTTATCTGTTGATGCAGTAAATACAGTTGTGCTTTCTTCAGAATCTTCTTCGGATTCTTTCTGCTCCTGATGGGCTACGTAGGTTTTTACACCTGCGTAAGCCCCGCAGCAGACACCAAGAACTACAACTGCAAGAACCATTTTTACAGTTTTATTCTTCATTTAAGCTTTTCTCCTCTTCATCCAGACTGCAAACCCTACAACAAGGAAGAATCCAGGAATCAGACCGATGGTGCAGATCTTCCAGAATGCAGCATCATAGTCTGTAAGTGTCAGATAAGATACAGACAGGCTCTTGGATGGGATAGATACGATTGCACTGTCTTTTGTGTCTGTCATCCACTTCAGGGATTCGATGATCAGCTTCTCATTTCCGCCGGATACCATCTGATTTACCTGTGATTCCATCAGATTGGAAGTTGAATAGTATACGATCTGCGTTTCTTTGTCATCATCCAGAGTCTCTGTGATGCTTACTCCCAGATCAAATGGGCCAGCTTCGTCTCCGTCTTCTTTCTCCAGAGTATCACTGTTCAGATCTGTCTTGGAATATGCCTGGTCTGATGTGGTGAGGATACTGTTGATCGTTACGGTATCTCTTACATCATCCATTTTTTTGATTCCCTGTGCATAAGGTACAAGTACATAATATCCTCCGGAAACAGTCTCAGAGCTTGCATCTGTGCTGTTTATAGTCGGAACCAGATAATATGGCATCTGCATTGCATAATGCTGATTATCACCTTCAAATACGATTCCAGCTTCTCTCTGAACACCATAGTTTTCCAGAACTGCATCAAAGTTTGGCAGGTCTTCTGTTGTATAATCAGAGAAAATCATCGCCTTTCCGCCATTTTCAAGATAATCAATAATAGCAGTCTTTTCATCTTCTGAAATATCTGTGGACGGAGAATCAATGAACAGGCAGTCTGCATCATCCGGAACACTTCCCTCTGTAAGAAGATTCAGAGACTGAATATCCATGTTTGCCTTCTCGATGTCTTCTTTGATAGTAGAATCCATCTCCTTCTCACCATGTCCCTCGAGTGTATAAAGGATCGGGAGATCTTCGGATGTTACATATCCGATCGCACTTGTGATCTGACCTTCACCGTCGAAACCGGTAGTCTGAGAGCTGTAGGTCTGATAATCAATTGTGCTCTCATAGATATTGTTGTAATCAATGACTTTATTTCTGTCGCCGCATACAACGATCAGACTGTTTGCAGAAAGATCATCACTTGTATATTCCGTTACAAATTTAGGATTTACTACAGGATCCTTCTGCTCTACTTTAATATGCTTGGATTCATCTTCATATTTCTTAAGCAGATTGGTAATATTCTCATCTTCAGAACCGCTCTGTGCAATCTGGTAAATTGTTACGTCCTTGTCCAGATCTTTCAGCATTGCTTTTGTATCATCACCAATACTGTAGAGTTTCTGGCTGCTGATATCAATTTCTGAATATTTGGACGGAATCGCATTTACGATCATGTTGAGCACTACAACTACTGCAATAAATATCACTGACATAACCATTGTGTAAGAGCCGTTTTTGATATGCTTCTTACTGATGGTGCCAATCAGTTTCTTTTTGTCAAATTTTTTATGCTTATTATTTTTCATCTTTTCTTTCAGTTTCATTTTCTTTCACCTCCCCACTAATTCCAGCGTCTCTTCAAAATAGACTGTGTTGTAAGGAACAGGCATACTGCGATCACAGAAAGAAAATATACAATTCCTTTTATATCAAAGATGTTACTTGTAAAATTATCAAAGTGTCCGCTCAGATTAAACACATCCAGGACTTTCTGAATACCGCCCTCAAAAATACTGGATTTTACTACATAAATAATAATCAGTGCCACTTCTCCGATCACACCGATCGCTGCTGAGATCAGAATATTCTTGATCATGGTATAGATAATGATGGCTGCTGCCAGGATCAATAACCCAAATGTCACGCATGTCGACATAGATGTCTGAGAGAAGAAGGAAGAAATACCATTCATCATATAAAATGCAAATAAGAAAACAAATGTGAGTACCGCTGCAATTACCTGGCTCTCAGTTAATGCTGACATAAATACACCGATTGCAATATTTGCACATCCCAGGAGAAAGAATCCCAGGACTGCTGTATATGCAGATGCAAACTCTACTGTGCCAAACCTGGACATAATCAGCGGATAAGTACACATAACTGCCATCGGAACAGCAAATACAGTTACCAGTGCAAGATATTTACCTATTACAATACCGCTCACAGAAACCGGTGCTGTCAGAAGCAGCTGATCTGTTTTCTGTTTTCTTTCCTCTGCAAGTACACGCATAGTCAAAATCGGTACTCCGATCAGGAATGCAAAGGTAATTGCACTTAAGGTGTATTCAAATTTCGGATATGCTGCTGAAAGCTGATATGCTGAAAAATAAATACCTGTCAGTACAAGAATGAAAAAGATAAATAAATATCCTACCATGGATGTCAGGTAACTTTTCAGCTCTCTTTTATATATAGCTGTCATGGTTATTTCTCTCCCCCTTTATCATTATTCTGTTCTTCCGGTATTTCTGCTGATGTCTGTTTTACGTTTGTCTCGTTAGATCTACCGGCATCAGTATCTTTATCTTCAGGTGTATTTGGGACTTCGTCTGCAGATATTGGTTTATCGGATGCAGTAAGTTCAAGGAAGATTTCCTCCAGTGATACTTTCCTGGACTTCATCTCATAGATTGGGCTGTTAATCTCCGACATTTTGTAGAATACTTTTTCCCGAATGTCATTCTGCTCCTCTGTTGAAACTTTCACACTCCAGAGATTCTGTTTCTCATCTTTTTCCATTGTTACGCTGTTGACTCCCTCGATTCCCTCGAGAGCCTGCCTGATCTGTATTTTTTCACCTTTAATAAGCATCTCCAGAGTATTGGATCCCTCTGCAAGTTTTCCAAGATTCTCAGGAGTATCGCTTGCTACCAGTTTTCCATGAGAAATGATCAGCACGTAATCGCATACCGCACTTACTTCAGAAAGTATATGCGAGCTGAGAATAACGGTATGTTTCTTTTTTAATTCTTTAATTAAGGTTCGGATTTCAATAATCTGTTTAGGGTCAAGACCTACTGTCGGCTCATCCAGGATGATCACCTCCGGATACCCCATAATCGCCTCAGCAAGACCAACTCTCTGTCTGTAACCTTTTGACAGGTTCTTTATCAGACGGTTTCTCATGTCTGAAATCTTTACCATATCCATGACTTCTTCGATCATGTTTGCTTTTTTATCTTTTGGGATTTTCTTGAGATCTGCTACAAATTTCATGTATTCCAGGACAGTCATATCAAAATAGACCGGTGGCTGTTCAGGCAGATAACCGATACATTTCTTTGCCGCTTCCGGTTCTTCGAGGATATCGTGTCCGTCAATTTTGACGGTTCCTTCGGTGGATGCGATGTATCCGGTTATCATATTCATTGTAGTGGATTTTCCTGCACCGTTTGGTCCCAGAAATCCATAGATTTTGCCTTTCTCTATTTTAAAGGAAAGGTGGTCAACTGCCGTATGGTTACCATATCGTTTAACCAGATTGTTTACTTCAATCAATGTGTTCTCCTCCTCTTAATTTTTGCCAAAATAAAATATAGAAAATGTCCCCAGGTGAAACAGAGAATGGGGGAACCCGAGGACATCTCTATAAAAATAGTTTATGATGAAGTTGTGATGAAATTAGGATAAAAGTGTGATTATTCTGTGATGTTTGTTTGAAAAAAATAGCTGTCCCGAAATCTCGGCATTTTTTGCCAGAAGATTTCATGAGACAACTATACATAGATTTATTATGACAATGGTTCTTTTAATGGTGTTCCTGCTTTACGCGGATACTTTCCAGGTGTAGATTTTTTCTTATTTATAATGACAAGGGATCGGTCAATCTCAGAGTCCGGCAATTTAAAGTATGTGATGTCTTTCACCTGACCACCGAGGATATTGATTGCTTTCTCTGCTTCTTCTGCCTCTTCCTGTACAGTTCCTGATTTATAGGAAATGAAAGTTCCTCCTGTCTTTACATAAGGAAGACAATATTCTGACAGAGTTGCAAGGTTTGATACTGCCCTGGATACACAGAGATCATATTTCTCACGATACTCTTTATTTTTTGCATACTCTTCTGCTCTTCCATGAATCGCCTTAATCCCTTCTAATCCAAGAAGCTCAAAACTTTCCTCAAGGAAGTTTACCCTCTTTTTCAGAGAATCCAGCAGACATGCCTCCAGATGTGGAAAAGCAATTTTCAAAGGCACACCTGGAAATCCGGCACCTGTACCGATGTCCATAATTGTTTTTACTTTTGTCATATCAATGGCTTTTACACATGCAAGACTGTCAAGAAAGTGCTTTGTAAGTACTTCCTCAAACTCAGTAATACCTGTCAGATTCATAACCTTATTTTTTTCTACCAGAAATTCATAAAACTGGATAAACTGATTTTTCTGCTTCTGGCTCAGCTCTATACTCAGTTCTCTGCATCCATTTTCCAATGTCGTCAGATTATACGGCATGTATTATTCTCCTTTTTCTATCTTTATTATTTTCGCACACCTTACAGGGTTATTTTATGTGCTTTTATGTTTTTATTCGTTATTTAAAGTCCGTCATTCTGTTCTTTCGTATGTTCTTTTGTACTATTTTAATATTTTTCCAATTTTCCGTTTTTATAAGTACATTAAAACGTATTCTATTAATCATTTCGTACTGGAAAGATACACCAGTAAAACTGATATATCAGCAGGAGAAACTCCTGAAATTCGGGAAGCCTGTCCGATTGAAATCGGTCTGTATGCTTCCAGTTTCTGACGTGCTTCGATTCTCAGGCTTCCAACTTTCTCATAATCAAGATCTGTCGGGATTTTCTTTGCTTCCAGTTTCTTAAACTGTTCTACCTGTTTTAACTGTCTGCGGATATATCCATCATACTTGATGTTAATGTCAACCTGTTCCTGTACATCCCATGGCAGCTCCGGACGTTCTTTATCAAGTGGTTTGATTGCTTCATAAGAAAGTTCCGGACGGCGGATCAGTTCTGCCAGAGTGGTTCCGGATTTCAGCGGTGTGCTGTTATAGCTTTCCAGAAGGGTCTGAACCTCTTTGTTTGCTCCGATATTTGTATGTTCTACTCTGCTGATCTCTGTTTTTATCTGTTCTTCTTTCGTAAGGATTTTCTGATAATCCTCTTCACTGATGAGCCCTGCCTGATATCCCTTTTTACGAAGTCTCAGATCCGCATTGTCCTGTCGGAGAAGTAATCTGTACTCCGCTCTGCTGGTCATCATTCTGTATGGCTCATGGTTTTCTTTTGTTACCAGATCATCAATAAGAACACCAATATAAGCCTCAGAACGGTCAAGAATCAGCTGTTCCTGACCTTTAACTTCCAGAGCAGCATTAATTCCTGCGATCAGTCCCTGCGCCGCTGCTTCTTCATACCCTGAACTTCCGTTAAACTGACCACCGCTGAACAGTCCTTTGATTTTCTTAAATTCCAGTGTAGGATATAACTGACGTGGATTAATACAGTCATATTCAATGGCATATGCATTTTTTACGATTTTTGCATGTTCCAGTCCCGGTACGGAATGATACATTTCTTCCTGCACATCTTCCGGCAGAGAGCTGGACATTCCACCAATATACATCTCATTTGTATAGAGACCTTCCGGCTCAATAAATACCTGATGACGATTCTTATCTGCAAAACGGACTACTTTATCTTCAATTGACGGGCAATAACGCGGACCGGTTCCTTCGATCATACCGGAATACAATGGAGAACGGTCAAGGTTTGCACGAATGATCTCATGAGTTTTCTCATTTGTATATGTCAGCCAGCAGGATTTCTGCTCTATCTGAACATCTTCCGGATTAGTTGAGAATGAAAATGGTACAACTCTCTCATCTCCAAACTGTTCCTCCATTTTACTGTAGTCAATTGTATTTCCGGCAATACGGGCAGGTGTTCCTGTTTTAAAACGGAACATTTCAATTCCCAGCTCTTTCAGAGAATCAGTCAGGTAGTTGGCTGCCTGCAGTCCGTTTGGTCCTGTATAATTACTTACATCACCGTAAATACATCTTGCTTTTAAATAAGTTCCTGTACAGAGGACCACTGCTTTACAGTTATAAGTTGCACCGGAATATGTTTTTACCCCTGTAATCTTTCCGTCCTCGACCAGAAGTTTTGTTACTTCTCCCTGTTTAATAGTCAGATTAGGTGTATTTTCAAGCGTTTTTCTCATTTCATTGCTGTATGCCTGTTTGTCAGCCTGCGCACGTAAGGAGTGCACTGCAGGTCCTTTGGAACAGTTAAGCATTTTGGACTGGATAAAGGTCTTGTCAATATTTTTTCCCATTTCACCGCCCAGGGCATCAAGACCAAGTTCCTGATTGCCCGCTACTGCGGCGAAGCCACCGACCGTCAGATCGAGAAGATGCTCTCCCAGTACCCGAAGTTCGCCCCGGCAAAGGTGCCCGAAGGCGTCTTCAAGCCGGAGATTGTATAATAAACGCCCCGTTTTGGCCCTCCCGGGCTGAGCGGGGCGTTTTCAGCGCTCCGCCGGTCTGATCCATTGACAGTGGATCAGACCGGCGCTAAACTTGAAGTACAGGAAGGAGGGAGCGTATGAGTCAGCTTTCTGCTGCTGCCTTTGCCGGACGGATGCGCTGGGTCTTTGGGGGATTGGCTGGCATCATGGCAGGGCTTTTTGCCTGTCTGCTGCTTCTGGGTGCGGGTGTTTTCCCGAAGCCGGCGCTGCTGGAAGCGGAGATCTCGGGGATCAGCGCGTCTGGGCTGAGCTTCGGGTTCATCATAGCATGCAGCCAGTGCCTGGTCTGGAACCGGAGCTTCCATGGAAGGGAGGCCGGGCGGCTTCTTTCCTATCTGCGCAGCCTCTATGGCCTTGCGTTTTTGTGGGGCGTTCTGCAGAGCGCTTTCCAGCTCTGGGGAGGAGAAGTGCTTGGCTGGAATCTGTGGCTGGCCTTTGGCCCGGCTGCTGTCCTGCTTCTGCTTTTTGAGTGCAGCTGGCGGCGGTATCTGCATATTGCCAGCCCGAAAGAATGAATAAAGTGTGCCTGTCTGTCTGGCTTCCCGGAAGACCTTCTTAACAGTAAAGCGCCCCCGCAAAAAATGCGGAGGCGCTTCTTTTATTGCCATCAGGCGAGTGCCATTGTGATCTCCAGTGCGGCCCAGGCAAGGTCGTAGCTGGTATCCATCCACTCACCCAGCACCAGAAAACCAGTTTCGGTGGGAATCACCTGGGGGACGTTATGGAGGAGCCCCAGATCCTCGGTATCCACCTGAGTCAGGGTGAACCCGGCGGGCTCTATGGCAAAGAGCTTGCCGCTGTCCTGGGGGGAATAGCTGTACCGCAGCAGCACGCCGCTGGGACCGGAATAGAGAGCTGCCGGGCCGGTGAGGTCCCGGCTTTGCATCTCCCCGCCGTCTGCCGGGAAGAATACCAGTTTTTTAGGGGTGCGGTCGGGATCATCTGCTCCTTCCTCTTCTCCGGTTACGGCATAGATTCCCGCTTCGGTCCAGCAGGCGCTGTACAGTCTGCTGTTCCGGGGATAGGGCGCCTCCTTCAGGAGTGAGGCATCGGCCCCCACCGTCAGAAACAGGGGGTATCCTCCCGTTTGGCAGCGATGAGCAGCGGCGCATCGCTCCGGACCTCTGCAAAGCCGATCTCATAGCCGGAGAGATGCAGCTGCCGCAGCAGCTGTCCGTCCGGGGCATACCAGCGGATCTGGTTTTCCCCTTCCCAGAGGCAGAGCTGTCCGTTCTGGAATCCCGCTCCCCGCACTTCTCCACCGGAAGCCAGCGGGGTCACAGCGGGGTCTTGGTCCGGTGCCAGACGAACCAGGGCGGGAGGCTCAGAATCGGCAAAGACAAGCACGGAGCCATTTTCTGCCCACCCGGCAGCCATCAGCTTGCCGGTATAGAGGTCCTGGCTTTCTTCATCTTCCCAGAGGCGCAGCACGGAGCCGCCACCATTGGAGGCGGAAAGCATCTGCAGATACTGCCCCTGTTCCGGGTCCGCCGCCAGCAAGGGGCCGTCTGCGGCAGCCTGTGCCAGCCAGTCCAGTTCCCCGGCATGGCGGGCTATTGCAGCAGCCGGCTGTACCGCCACAGTTTCCGGCTGGGACTGCTCAGAGGGGGCGGAACTTTCTTCAGACGAAACGCATCCGCTCAGCAGCAGAGCCAAAGTCAGCATTACCAGAATCCCTCTCCGTTTCATAATCTGTCTCCTCCTTCATTTTTAGCTCTGTTTCCCGGTTTTCTTTCAAGTCTTAATTTTCAGAGTATAAACAAAGCCGGGAAGAAAGACTCCTCGGCTCTGGTTCTGTTATGCCGCCTTCGCCGGTTCGCTTTCCGGTTCGCTCTCAGCGGCGGAGCTGCCCGGATTGGCCTTGCCCTCCTCAATCCAGGCGTTCACATTGCGCTCCACAATGAAGTAGGGCACGCTGCCGCTCTTTAGAATGGCAGTGTGGAAGCCCATCTCGGTAAAGCTGTCGTCCAGTTCCTTTTCGGCATAGTCCCGCAGGCTTTCCAGCTTGAGCCAGCCCGCATAGTAGGACAGATAGGCAGTGGGTTCCAGACGCATCATGTCATAGTAGTAATCCGCAAAGGACGGATCGATATACATGCTGAAGGCGTCAGCGAATTCCTCCCGGCTCATGCCGTCATAGTTGACCGAGATGTCCATGATGGTCACCAGACAGTTGGAGAGTTCCGCGTTGAGCCGTTCCATTTCCAGCACTTCGGCAGGGATTCCCTGCTCCTCCAGGTATCCCAGACTGAGCAGTTCCACATAGGTGGCATATCCCTCATTGTAACCGGTCTGGGAGGCCAGCACCTTGCGGAAATCGGAACTGAGGTTCTGATAGCTGTATGCCGAAGCATACATGTGCCCGGGGATTCCCTCATGGGCCAGGGTGGAGAAGGTGGACAGGGCATTCATATCCACCGTGTTCTGGGTGTTGACCCGGATGCGCAGCGGACCGCTCTCGTCTACAGCGGGATTGATGAAGTAGGCAGCCACACCGCTGTTGGCAACATCAGCGGGAATGGGATCGATCACATAGGAGAGTTCTCCCACATCCGGGAAACTGGCATCGGTGGCGCTGTCCAGGAAGGTGAGCATCTCCTCATAGCTGGCAAAGGCAGTCTTGTAACCCTCTTCCAGCCAGCCGTTGTAGGCATCGGGATAGAGGAAGGCCAGTCCTCCCATCCGGGAGATGGTCTTATCCAGGCGTTCCTCTGCCATCTGCCGGATCTCATCCGGGGATTCGTCCAGAGCGGTGGCAGCGGCAAAGAGGATCTCATAGTAGTCCTTGCCTTCGGGCAGGGCTGCCATGCCTTCGGTGTTGTTGAAGCCGTTTTCCAGTTCCCGCATGGTGTCGGCAATCTTTTCATAGCTGGGGATAAAGCATTCCAGATAGGCTTCCCGGATCTCGGACTGATAGCGGGCTACCGCCTCATCCGAAAGTCCCAGTCCCTCAGCCTGGGCCAGCAGGTTCAGAAGGACCGTGCTGTCCTCTCCCTGGCTGGCGGTGGAATCACAGACATCGATCACCGAATCAAAATCAATGGTCAGCACTTCTTCCTTCTGCTGTTTGCGGGTGTATTCCAGCAGGCTGTCGATATAGTCAGGAATGCTCCGGAGCAGATCGGGGATCTTTTGGAGATCCTCTTCCGACTGTACCTGCAGTTCGCTCAGAGTGGTGAGCAGACTGGTATGCACACCGCTGAGATTGGAGAAGTAACTTCCATAATACCGGAACCGGTCCTCATAGCTTTTCTGGCTCAGCTCGCCGCTCCATTCCAGCAGATCATAGGTGTCCTGCTGTTCCGCTGTGAGCAGCGACCGGTCAAACCGATGCAGGGCATCCAGGGTAGCTTCATTCTGTTTGGCAGCTTCCCGGAAGTTTTCGTCCGATTCCTCCACACCCACGGTGACTTCCATCTCACTGCGGTCAAAGCCATAGGCTTCGGGGTTTTCCACAAAATAGACCGAACTGGTGAAGTCACTCTGCATGGTACCCAGGAACATTTCCTGAGTGAAGTCATCGAACCGGCTCTGGACCACAGCGGGATCACCGGAGGAACAGGCCGCAAGGGGAAGGGTCAGGCTGAGTGCCAGCAAAAGAGCACTCAGGCGTTTGGGCAGGGTTCTCAAAGGATAAAACCTCCTTTTATGAATCGGGGTATTCCAGATCAGTATAGTCTTTCTGACCGGGAAGATATGCGTTGTTTACAGGGATTTGCCCAGGTCCCGGATCTCCCGGAGCAGATCGGGCTGGCTGCGGACTTCGCCGGGTTTGCCGGCGGAAATGGATTTGGAGAAGGCCAGAGTAAAGCCCACATAATCTGCCATGCACTGGAACTGTTCCCGGATCAGACGGTACTGGGGACTGTCGAGGGCATCGGCGCCGGTGACGATCAGGCCGATGGGTTTGCCTTTGAGGACACTGGAATCGGCATACAGACGGTCGATGGCCAGTTTGAGCTGCGCGGTCATACCCCACCAGTAGACAGGGGTGGCAAAGACAAGATAGTCTGCCTGACGCATTTCATTCATCAGGAGCTGGGAATCGTCCTTCTGGACACAGATCTTTTCACCCCGTTTGCAGCCATCGCAGCCCAGACAGGGGGCGATCTTCATGCGGGTGACATCCACTGTTTTGACCGAGTGTTTTCCGGCTTCGAGGATACCGGCAGTGAGTTCTTCCAGGAGGGCATTGGTATTGCCGTTTTTGCGGGGGCTTCCGGAGATGAGCAGGATATTCATACAAAAAACCACCTTTCAGGATCTGGGATCAGAGAATGAGGCCCATGCGGCGTTTGACTTCCTCAAAGGAGATGGGACGGTAGTCGGTGCGTTCCACACAGACGCAGCAGGACTGGGAACTGGCGTCGGCATAGGCGGGATTGCCGTGGACATGTCCGAAGAGATTGCCATAGGGCATATTGCTGTTGAGGTAGAGGGGCTCATGGGAGAGCAGCCAGAAGGATTCAAAGAGGATGGGACAGTCATAGACCTCCTCAAAGCCGCAGTCCCGGTACCATTGGGTGCTGCGGGTGTCGTGGTTGCCCATGACCAGACGGATATGTCCCTGGAGAGCGGAGAGGATCTCAGTGGATTTTTCCTTGCCGTAGAAGGAGAAATCCCCCAGCAGATAGACGGTATCCTCCGGGGAAACAGTTTCATTCCAGCGGCGGATGAGTTCCTGATCCATCTCCTCAGCCGAGGCAAAGGGACGGTTCTCATAGCGAATGATATTGGTATGGCCGAAATGGGGATCGGCAGTGAAAAAGACAGTGGACATACAGCACCTCCTATACTATGATTCTATCCTAACACAACGCCGGTAGACAGGCAACCCCCGAACGGTGGGGACAGGCCGGGGAATTGACAAGGCAAGGCTAAAAATGGTATAATACGGGTACTTGTCGGCCTGCTGTTTTGTGAATGTGCAGGGCCAAAGTGAAATAAGCGGAAGTGGCGGAATGGTAGACGCTCTGGTCTTAGAAGCCAGTACTTCGGTGTGTGGGTTCGAGTCCCATCTTCCGCACCAAAAGAAAAGGGCACCGAAAGGTGCCTTTTTCTTTTGGTGCCAAGGCATTTGGCATAGCCAAATGCCGCCCGCTGCGGCGGGGTCTTCCGCTTCGCTCCATGTGTGGCAGGAACCTGCGGTTCCCCCACACACGCCCCCTCCCTTTTTTGCGATACCATACAGTTTGCGATCGAAACGGACTGCTCCTGCCACAGGCAGGGGCCTGGAGCCGAATTGCGCTCCGGGCTTTTTCTTTGCCCCAAATCTGCGCTCCCGTTCCAGCCGATCTGAACCTTCCCGGATCAAAGAAGGCACCCGAAAGGGTGCCTTCTTTTGCTTTGTACCACCGGCTTCCCCAAGACAGCCCTTCCCGAATCCATGCCGCAGAGCGGCACACCAAAACTCTTCACTCTTCACTCTTCTCTATTCACTCGCTCCGCCCCGGCCTTCCCCTCCCACTTCCCGGGAAGGCCAGAGAACCGCCCTCCGCAGGGGGGCGGAGGATCAGTTCCCCGGCAGCAATGCGGGGCTGCAAAACGCCCTTTCCCCCGCACAGCCCCGCATGCTGGGCACAGGCTCATTCTGAACCCGTGCCGCAGAGCGGCACTCCGCAACTCTTCACTCTTCACTCTTCCCTATTCACTCTCCCAGCCCTGCCCCTTTTTCCCTCCGGGACGGACAGCAAAACAAAAATATATTTTGTTTTTGGCCACTTGACACATAATTCTGCAAGGTATAATATAGGTCTGAATTTGATTATGGAGGGAAAAGAATATGGCAAAACTGGATCTGCGTGAAGGAGAAGAACTCATTGAACAGGCAGCAGCATCGCATGTAAAGAAGGTGCTGATTATGCCGCAGGCCAATCCCGGCAACCTGTTTGTGACCAATCAGCGGGTTGTATTCCGGCCGACACAGGGCCGTCCCAGCTCGCAGTTCGAATATGAACTGAGCGACCTTCGCTCCTTCTCGGTGGGCATGGCAAGCACCATTACCCTGCACACCAAGTCCGGCGAGGAGCACAAGATCACCGGTATGTTCAATAAGAAGCTGATCAGCGCACTGGAGAAAGCTGGTCTGGCTCAGGAATAAAGACACCCGAAAACCGGAACGGCATGGACTGTTCCGGTTTTTGCTGTGGTG
>ERZ773221.2192-NODE-2192-length-15797-cov-39.377525_pt1 | contig 15797 bp, 9 predicted proteins | sample MGYA00580994_ERZ773221 | MGnify/ENA primary metagenome ERZ773221 (study PRJEB29015, sample SAMEA2737758) | human gut metagenome | biome: human gut; feature: human-associated habitat; material: faeces | place: China | collected 2012 ... | reverse complement strand
TATCCCGACATCAGCCCGGAAATTATTGCGATTGCTATCGGTTCAGGTGCAATTGGCTGCACGATCGTTACGGACTCGCTTTTCTGGCTAGTGAAGCAATATTGCGGCGCTACGCTCAATGAAACATTTAAATACTATACGACAGCGACATTTATCGCTTCAGTCGTCGCTCTGGCGGGCACATTCCTGCTGTCATTTATCATCTAAGCGCAAAGAGACGTACTATGGAAAACGCTAAAATGAACTCGCTCATCGCCCAGTATCCGTTGGTAAAGGATCTGGTTGCTCTTAAAGAAACCACCTGGTTTAATCCTGGCACGACCTCATTGGCTGAAGGTTTACCTTATGTTGGCCTGACCGAACAGGATGTTCAGGACGCCCATGCGCGCTTATCCCGTTTTGCACCCTATCTGGCAAAAGCATTTCCTGAAACTGCTGCCACTGGGGGGATTATTGAATCAGAACTGGTTGCCATTCCAGCTATGCAAAAACGGCTGGAAAAAGAATATCAGCAACCGATCAGCGGGCAACTGTTACTGAAAAAAGATAGCCATTTGCCCATTTCCGGCTCCATAAAAGCACGCGGCGGGATTTATGAAGTCCTGGCACACGCAGAAAAACTGGCTCTGGAAGCGGGGTTGCTGACGCTTGATGATGACTACAGCAAACTGCTTTCTCCGGAGTTTAAACAGTTCTTTAGCCAATACAGCATTGCTGTGGGCTCAACCGGAAATCTGGGGTTATCAATCGGCATTATGAGCGCCCGCATTGGCTTTAAGGTGACAGTTCATATGTCTGCTGATGCCCGGGCATGGAAAAAAGCGAAACTGCGCAGCCATGGCGTTACGGTCGTGGAATATGAGCAAGATTATGGTGTTGCCGTCGAGGAAGGACGTAAAGCAGCGCAGTCTGACCCGAACTGTTTCTTTATTGATGACGAAAATTCCCGCACGTTGTTCCTTGGGTATTCCGTCGCTGGCCAGCGTCTTAAAGCGCAATTTGCCCAGCAAGGCCGTATCGTCGATGCTGATAACCCTCTGTTTGTCTATCTGCCGTGTGGTGTTGGCGGTGGTCCTGGTGGCGTCGCATTCGGGCTTAAACTGGCGTTTGGCGATCATGTTCACTGCTTTTTTGCCGAACCAACGCACTCCCCTTGTATGTTGTTAGGCGTCCATACAGGATTACACGATCAGATTTCTGTTCAGGATATTGGTATCGACAACCTTACCGCAGCGGATGGCCTTGCAGTTGGTCGCGCATCAGGCTTTGTCGGGCGGGCAATGGAGCGTCTGCTGGATGGCTTCTATACCCTTAGCGATCAAACCATGTATGACATGCTTGGCTGGCTGGCGCAGGAAGAAGGTATTCGTCTTGAACCTTCGGCACTGGCGGGTATGGCCGGACCTCAGCGCGTGTGTGCATCAGTAAGTTACCAACAGATGCACGGTTTCAGCGCAGAACAACTGCGTAATACCACTCATCTGGTGTGGGCGACGGGAGGTGGAATGGTGCCGGAAGAAGAGATGAATCAATATCTGGCAAAAGGCCGTTAATAACGTTTCAACGCAGCATCGCAATCCTTTCCCTGGGTGAGCGATGCTGCCGATGGCGCAGACTTAAGATCCCCGGTCTTACCCGCTATAACCCCCTCCTTTTATCATCACCCAATGCCTTTCGCTGTAAACGGCGGTTTCGCAAACCAAACCAAAACCGTAAGTAAGATAAAAGCAATAGCCGCCATACGGAAAATCTCATTTGCAGAAATAGAAAGTGACTGCTGGGTTATTTCATTATTAATTTCATTAAGAACTCCTGAAAGCGAACCATAGTATTTATCCATAATTTGTGACGATGAATTAAACACGGGGTTAAATTGATCGATGGTTGCTGTCAACTGACTATGGTGTAACGATTCGCGTCGTCCCCACAGCGTCATTGTCAACGACGTACCAACTGATCCTGACAAGGTACGAAAAAAATTACTCATACTCGAGGCATTGGCAAATTTATTATCTGGCAAGCCTGAAAACGAAATCGTTGTTAAGGGTAAAAAGAAACAGGCAACGGCGAATCCCTGGAAAAACTGTGGCAAAATGATGCCTGTAAAATCAATCGTTGGCATAAATGTCACAGAACGCCAGTAATAGCAAACCGCATACATCAAAAAACTAAATGTCACTAACAACCGCATGTCTATTTTGTTGCCATAACGTCCTATCAAAGGTGAAATTAATAGTGGCATGATGCCGATGGGCGCATAAGCAAGTCCGGCCCATATCGCATTATACCCCATCGTTTCCTGGAGTAACTGCGGCATAAGGACGATCGCTCCAGAGTAAAATAAATACGCGCATGTGATACTCACAATACCAATGGTGAAGTTACGGGACTTAAACAAACTGAGATCAAGAATCGGGTTCTCTGAGGTCGACTCCCAAATGACTAAAGAGATCAGAGAAATAACTGATACTACTGTTAATATTATTATTGTACTCGAGTTGAACCAATCCAGATCGCGCCCTTTATCAAGCATAATTTGCAAGCCACCAACACCGAGCACTAACAGGGTCAGTCCTGGTAGATTCATTTTGACCGGTGAAGTCTCAGTTTCTCTTCCTTTAAGTAAGGTTAAGCATAATGTCAGGACGATAATCCCCATAGGGACATTGATTAAAAATATCCAACCCCAGCTAAAGTTATCGCAAATATAACCGCCCAATATCGGCCCACATATCGGAGCGATAATCACGGTCATTGACCATAATGCCAGAGCAAATGTTCTTTTTTCTGGTGGATAATTCCTCAATAATAAACTCTGTGACAGTGGAATTAACGGCCCCGCCATTAACCCCTGAACGACTCTAAAAAATATCAGCACATCAAGATTGGTCGATAGGCTACACATTAATGAAGACAGCGAAAAAAAGGTTACTGAAAGTAAAAATAATCTTAATTCGCCTATTCTTTGTGCCAACCTGCCAGTAACAGGGATCGCAATGGCATTTGCTACACCAAACGAGGTGATAACCCAGGTGCCTTCGTCTGTTGATGCTCCCAGAAAGCCAGATATTGTCGGTATTGCGACGTTAGAAATAGTGGAATCCAACATTTGCATAAATGTCGCTAATGACAATGCAATAGTGACGCACCATAACGTCCCACCGGTTAATGGTGCCGGAGTTGATTTAGTGATTGCCATTAAAGTTGTCCATTATGCGAAATAATGTTGCTAATTTCTTTTTCTATCGGACTGGTATCGATAACTAAAGCCTTACTGGTATAAGCCGGCATGGAGGTCACGGTTGAAGCCTGCTCAGGCATCTCGGCAATGTCTTCGTTCTTCGTATCAATAGTTGCTGTCATCGATAAACCAATACGCAAGGGATGTTCCATGAGTTCTTTTGGATCAAGAGAAACTTCAACCGGTACACGCTGAACGATTTTGATCCAGTTCCCTGTCGCATTTTGTGCAGGTAATAAGGAGAACGCATTGCCGGTTCCCATATTGATCCCTGTCACCCGACCATGAAACACAACATTTTCACCATAAAGATCGCTGATAATATTGACCGATTGACCAATCCGTACATCCGTAAGTTGTGTTTCTTTAAAGTTGGCATTAACCCACATTTGACGTGCCGGTACGACAGCCATTAACGATTGTCCGGGGCTCACTGTTTCGCCGACCTGAACACTTCTCTGGGCAATATAGCCGGTAACCGGACTCTTAATATCCGTACGTTTAAGCGCCAACCAGGCTTCTTTAGTTGCATCCGCCGCTTCAACGACTTGTGGCTGACGGTTTAATGGTGTGTTCATTACTAAAGCTTTATTCGCTTTATAAGCCTGGATAGCGGCATTCAATGCCGCTTTGCTACTTATTAACGTATCTTTGGTATGCTCCAGCGTTTCTTTTGAAATAACCCCCTGCTTCGCTAACGGCACTCGACGGTTATAATCTTCTAAAGATTGTTGATACTGAATACGTGCTGAAGCGACTTCGGCACTGTATTGTTTATCCTGTAAGTATAGTTTATTCGTTTGCCGAACAATATTTGCCAGATTATTTTTAGCTTTATTGAGTGCGATAGTGGCATCAGTTTTATCCAGTGAAACTAAAATGTCACCTTGTCGAACGTAGTTCGTATCTTTATGATTAACGACAGTGACACTACCTGAGACTTGTGCAGAAATTGGATCTGCATTCCCCGTGACATAGGCGTCATCTGTACTAATCATGTCTTCTAATTCCATTGACCAATAGGCATAGGCACCTGAAAACGCAATAAATAAAACTACCGCCAATAAAGAAAAGTATTTTCTTCTGTTAGAATGTTTTTTATTTGAATTAATCTGTTCCACTATTATCTCTCATTTCTCATAGATGAAATTTATGAATTGAATGAAAAGAGCATTCATTCTTCATATCAAACACAGTGCATGTGTTGCACATTATCCCAGGAACGTTGGAGGCCTAATTTAAATGAGGTGCAAAAAAAACAACAGAGGACTAAACCGTGGCTTTTGCAATACAATTCTTACGCCTGTAGGATTAGTAAGAAGACTTATAGTGCCAACTTGAAACTATAAATCATCGGTACAATCCCTGATTTTATTGTTGACATTTCATTTATGCCGACTATTTATATGGTATACTTGTCGAATTATCTTAAAGGAAGCTCAGATTTTCTTATTTTTATTGAGAAAATGAGATGACGCCTTATGTCTGTATTACTACAGGGAGAAGGGAGATGCTTCATTGCAAAGGGAATAATCTATGAACGCAATAATTATTGATGACCATCCTCTTGCTATCGCAGCAATTCGTAATTTATTGATCAAAAACGATATTGAAATCTTAGCAGAGTTGACTGAAGGCGGAAGTGCCGTTCAGCGGGTGGAAACACTTAAGCCTGATATCGTCATCATTGATGTCGATATCCCCGGAGTTAACGGTATCCAGGTGTTAGAAACGCTGAGGAAGCGCCAATATAGCGGAATTATTATTATTGTCTCCGCTAAAAATGACCATTTTTACGGGAAACATTGTGCTGATGCTGGCGCTAATGGTTTCGTGAGTAAAAAAGAAGGCATGAACAATATCATTGCGGCTATTGAAGCTGCAAAAAATGGCTACTGCTATTTCCCCTTCTCTCTCAACCGGTTTGTTGGAAGTTTAACGTCCGACCAGCAAAAACTCGACTCCTTATCGAAACAAGAAATTAGTGTCATGCGGTATATTCTTGATGGCAAGGATAATAATGACATTGCTGAAAAAATGTTCATCAGCAACAAAACTGTCAGCACTTATAAAAGTCGCCTGATGGAAAAATTAGAATGTAAATCACTGATGGATCTTTACACATTCGCACAACGTAACAAAATCGGCTAACCACATGAAGTTTTTACCCTATATTTTTCTTCTCTGTTGTGGTCTTTGGTCGACCATAAGTTTCGCAGACGAAGATTACATCGAATATCGTGGCATCAGTAGTAACAACCGTGTCACACTTGATCCAGTACGTCTGAGCAACAAGGAATTACGTTGGTTAGCGAGCAAAAAAAATCTTGTGATTGCAGTACACAAGTCCCAAACGGCTACCTTGTTGCATACCGATTCGCAGCAACAGGTTCGTGGTATTAATGCTGATTATTTAAATCTTTTAAAAAGAGCGTTAAATATCAAATTAACACTCCGGGAATACGCCGATCATCAAAAAGCAATGGACGCGCTTGCAGAAGGTGAAGTCGATATAGTGTTATCACATTTAGTTACTTCGCCGCCTCTTAATAGTGACATTGCTGCAACCAAACCATTGATAATTACCTTTCCGGCGCTGGTAACCACCCTTCACGACTCAATGCGACCGCTTACCTCACCAAAACCAGTAAATATTGCTCGGGTAGCAAATTACCCCCCAGACGAGGTAATTCATCAATCATTTCCAAAAGCAACAATTATCTCTTTTACAAATTTATATCAGGCATTAGCATCCGTCTCAGCTGGGCACAATGATTACTTTATTGGTAGTAACATCATTACCAGCAGTATGATTTCCCGCTATTTCACTCACTCCTTAAATGTAGTGAAATATTATAACTCGCCGCGTCAATATAATTTTTTCTTGACCAGAAAAGAATCCGTCATTCTTAATGAAGTACTCAATAGATTTGTTGATGCTTTAACAAATGAAGTTCGCTATGAAGTATCACAAAATTGGCTTGATACAGGAAACCTGGCCTTTCTGAACAAACCATTAGAACTCACTGAACATGAAAAACAGTGGATTAAGCAGCATCCCAATTTAAAGGTGCTGGAAAATCCTTACTCGCCCCCCTATTCTATGACGGATGAAAATGGCTCGGTTCGGGGCGTTATGGGGGACATTCTTAATATTATTACCTTGCAAACAGGTTTAAATTTTTCTCCGATCACCGTTTCACACAATATCCATGCTGGAACACAGCTTAGCCCCGGAGGATGGGATATAATACCTGGCGCTATTTATAGTGAAGATCGAGAAAATAATGTTTTATTTGCTGAAGCCTTCATAACAACGCCTTACGTTTTTGTCATGCAAAAAGCGCCTGACAGTGAACAAACATTAAAAAAAGGAATGAAAGTTGCCATTCCATATTATTATGAGCTGCATTCGCAATTAAAAGAGATGTATCCGGAGGTTGAATGGATACAGGTCGATAATGCCAGCGCTGCATTTCACAAGGTTAAGGAAGGTGAACTTGATGCTCTGGTCGCGACACAGTTAAATTCGCGTTACATGATCGATCATTACTATCCTAATGAACTTTATCATTTTCTTATTCCTGGCGTTCCGAATGCATCGCTTTCGTTCGCTTTTCCTCGCGGAGAACCGGAACTTAAGGATATTATTAATAAAGCACTGAATGCAATTCCCCCAAGCGAAGTTCTGCGCCTGACGGAAAAATGGATTAAAATGCCCAATGTGACCATTGACACATGGGACCTATATAGCGAGCAATTTTATATTGTTACGACATTATCCGTTTTATTAGTTGGCAGTAGCCTTTTATGGGGATTCTACCTGTTACGCTCAGTTCGTCGTCGTAAAGTCATTCAGGGTGATTTAGAAAACCAAATATCATTCCGAAAAGCACTCTCGGATTCCTTACCGAATCCAACTTATGTTGTAAACTGGCAAGGTAATGTCATTAGTCATAATAGTGCTTTTGAACATTATTTCACTGCGGATTACTACAAAAATGCAATGTTACCATTAGAAAACAGTGACTCACCCTTTAAAGATGTTTTTTCTAATGCGCATGAAGTCACAGCAGAAACGAAAGAAAATCGAACAATATACACACAGGTATTTGAAATTGATAATGGCATCGAGAAAAGATGCATTAATCACTGGCATACATTATGCAATCTTCCTGCAAGTGACAATGCAGTATATATTTGTGGTTGGCAAGATATTACTGAAACGCGTGATCTAATTAATGCACTCGAGGTAGAAAAAAATAAAGCGATAAAGGCTACCGTAGCAAAAAGTCAGTTTCTGGCAACGATGAGTCACGAAATAAGAACACCAATAAGCTCTATTATGGGCTTCCTGGAACTTCTGTCGGGTTCTGGTCTTAGCAAGGAGCAACGGGTGGAGGCGATTTCACTTGCCTACGCCACCGGACAATCACTCCTCGGCTTAATTGGTGAAATCCTTGATGTCGACAAAATTGAATCGGGTAACTATCAACTTCAACCACAATGGGTCGATATCCCTACTTTAGTCCAGAACACTTGTCACTCTTTCGGTGCGATTGCTGCAAGCAAATCGATCGCATTAAGTTGCAGCAGTACATTTCCTGATCATTACCTGGTTAAGATCGACCCTCAGGCGTTTAAGCAGGTCTTATCAAATTTACTGAGCAATGCTCTCAAATTTACCACCGAGGGGGCAGTAAAAATTACGACCTCCCTGGGTCACATTGATGACAACCACGCTGTTATCAAAATGACGATTATGGATTCTGGAAGTGGATTATCGCAGGAAGAACAACAACAACTCTTTAAACGCTACAGCCAAACAAGTGCAGGTCGCCAGCAAACAGGATCTGGCTTAGGCTTAATGATCTGCAAAGAATTAATTAAAAATATGCAGGGCGATTTGTCATTAGAAAGTCATCCAGGCATAGGAACAACATTTACGATCACAATCCCGGTAGAAATTAGCCAGCAAGTGGCGACTGTCGAGGCAAAAGCAGAACACCCCATCACACTACCTGAAAAGTTGAGCATATTAATCGCGGATGATCATCCGACCAACAGGCTATTACTCAAACGCCAGCTAAATCTATTAGGATATGATGTTGATGAAGCCACTGATGGTGTGCAAGCGCTACACAAAGTCAGTATGCAACATTATGATCTGCTTATTACTGACGTTAATATGCCGAATATGGATGGTTTTGAGTTGACTCGCAAACTCCGTGAGCAAAATTCTTCCTTACCCATCTGGGGGCTTACAGCCAACGCACAGGCTAACGAACGTGAAAAAGGGTTAAGTTGCGGCATGAACTTATGTTTGTTCAAACCGTTGACCCTGGATGTACTGAAAACACATTTAAGTCAGTTACACCAGGTTGCGCATATTGCACCTCAGTATCGCCACCTTGATATCGAAGCCCTGAAAAATAATACGGCGAACGATCTACAACTGATGCAGGAGATTCTCATGACTTTCCAGCATGAAACGCATAAAGATCTACCCGCTGCGTTTCAAGCACTAGAAGCTGGCGATAACAGAACTTTCCATCAGTGTATTCATCGCATCCACGGTGCGGCTAACATCCTGAATTTGCAAAAGTTGATTAATATTAGCCATCAGTTAGAAATAACACCTGTTTCAGATGACAGTAAGCCTGAAATTCTTCAGTTGCTGAACTCTGTAAAAGAACACATTGCAGAGCTGGACCAGGAGATTGCTGTTTTCTGTCAGAAAAATGACTAAATAGCGGCTCCCACAATGTTCAAATGTGGGAGCTATTTACCAGCACATCTTACATTTATGATGAGAACTCCTGGCGAATTTGTTCCCCATGCTGGTCGAGCGTTGCCGCTCCCGGCATAACATGCGGGTCCGCGCAGCCGCTGATTTTTATCGGATTACCCGGCATCATTATTCCCCCGGCTTCAATCAACATATTTCTCGCCTGAGTTTGTGGCAATTTAATGGCCTCAGCCACACTTAATAACGGCGCGACGGGTACACCAACTTCATGTATTCTGGCTAACCAAACTTCAGCTGCCTGCGTTTTTAACGTCCGCTCAATATATTGTTTAAGAATAGCCTGGTTTTGTACGCGTAAAATATTGCTGCTAAATCGGGGATCATTAACCAGTTCCGTAAGCTCCAGTGCCTGGCATAACGCAGAAAAAAGCTTGTCATTACCACAACAAATCGTAATCGGCTTATCCTGAGTATTGAAAACATCAAAAGGTGCCATGTAGGGATGGCGATTTCCCAGACGTTGTGGTGACTTCCCAGTTGCGATATATGCCATCAGACCATGCTCCAGAAAACTCAGCGTGGCATCAAACATCGCTATATCGACATGCGCCCCTCTCTGGCTCTTTTCGCGGCCATAAAGTGCACTCACTATTCCGCTGAATAAATAGACACCGCCGCATAGATCCGCAAGAGATGTACCAACGCGCACTGGCGGAGCATCAGGATATCCTGTTTCCATCATTATCCCGCTCATTGCCTGAATGATGGTATCGTAGGCAGGAGCATCTTTTAGCGGACCGGTATGTCCGAAACCTGACGATGAAGCATATATGAGGCGCGGGTTGATTTCTTGAAGCGTTTCCCATGAAAACCCCAGTTTTTCCATTGTACCTGGGCGAAAATTCTCAGCTAATACATCAGCTTGTTTGAGCATATTTATAAATATACTTTTATCGTGATCATTCTTTAAATCAAGAACCACACTCTCTTTGCCATGATTAATAAAACTGTAATAGAGTGACTGTCCATCCACATAGGGACCAAATGTGCGGGTATCATCACCATGACCCGGCGGCTCAACTTTAATTACCCTTGCGCCCATATTACAAAGAAGTTGAGTTCCGAAAGGTCCATTAAGGACATGTGTCATATCGATAACTAATAAGCCTTCAAACGGCCCTTTGCTTTCATTATTTGTCATTTGCTTATGCCTTGAAAAAAGCCGAAGGTGAAAAGACACTTCGGCATTTATGTAAAATCAATAACATGATTAATTATGAAACCAGTCGACTGACATAAATCCACAAGGGAGCCGTGACGACAAAGCCCAGTACGCTCACAGCCAATGACGCTGTACCAGTACGGGTGTAGACATTAAACCGGCTGGCAATAATGATTCCGGAGAATGCCGGCGGTAATGCGCCTGCCAGTACCATCATCTGCAGATGTTCGCTGTTCAAATGACATGCCATACCAACGAGAAGCAGTGCCAGTGGCATCAGAATCAGCTTCAGGAAGGTGTTATAAGCAATTTCGGCACTGAACTCGAATTTATGTGCAGCCAGAGTCAACCCCGCAGCGAATACCGCTACCCCTGAGTTAGCCTTCGCAATCAGATTAAAGGTTGGGTCCCATGCTGCCGGAATTTTTACCCCAACCAACACCAGGATCGTTGCCAGAACAGGTGCCCATACTACTGGCTCCTTTGCCGCAGAAATTAATGCGCTCAGATTACTATTCTTCTTACCATCCGCTCCTGAGGAAGGATTCAGCAAATACAGACCAATAGGAATAGTAATTGCGTTAACAATAATAGAAATAATTGCTACCACTAAACCTGTTGATACGGAATCACCATAAATAGGATCGAGAACTGCAAACCCCAGGAATCCAATGGTAGGTGAACCTGCAATTAATGCACATACAGCTGCTTCTGCATGGGTACGTTTAAAAAATTTGTAGCAACCGAACCAGGAGAAAAAGAAACATCCGACAATAACCACAAGTGATACAAGGGTCAGACGAGTGTCCGCAAAAATCATTTCCCTGTTTGCCCGAGTAATAGATACAAATAGAGCCGCAGGAAGCGCGTAGTTTAATACCAGTTTATTAAATGCCCGAGCTTGATCTTCTGAAAATGTTTCTCGTCTGCCGCTAAAATAACCCAACAGCATGATTACGATAATAGGCAATAAATCGCCAATAAAAAATGTTAGCATAATAGTATTTCCGATAAGGGTCCCCTCACCATCGCATAATGAGTTGGCAAGAGGAGACGATGTCAGTATTTAATTACCAGCGACTTGTTTTGGGTTAAGTTTGGTAATATGGCCACTTTCAGTTCCTGCTGCAGGGTCGATGACCACATTAATAATGGTCGGTTTGCGCGACTGAATACCGGTGGTTAAAGCATGACGAAGTTCATCTGTCGTGGTGACGTTATAGCCAACGCCACGAAACGCATCCATTAATTTGTCATACCTTGCATGGTGCAACAGATCCGTTGGTGATGGTGCACCAGCGCCACTGAGATCAACACCGTCTCCTCTGTAGATGCCGCCATTATTAAAAATAACGATCGTCACCGGCAGGTTATATCGACAAATCGTTTCAATTTCCATCCCACTGAAACCAAAAGCACTATCACCTTCAATGGCGACAACCGGAGAACCAGAAGTCACGCTAGCACCGATGGCATAGCCCATACCGATGCCCATGACACCCCAGGTACCACAATCCAGACGACGACGTGGTTTATACATATCAATAATATTTCGTGCATTATCCAGGGTATTTGCACCTTCATTAACTAAATAAATATCCTGGTTCTCGCGCAATACGTCGCGCACAGCACTTAATGCATTAAAGTAATTTAATGGTTGAGTATCTGTACTTAATTTTTCATGCATTTTTTGTGCATTTTGCTGCTTGTGGATATTTAAAATATCGCGCCATACCAGTGGAGTCGTAAATGTGTTTTGTTTCAGTTCTGCCAGCATACCTTGCATACTGGATGCAATATCACCAACGACTGGCACAGCAATGGGGCGGTTGCTGTCAATTTCCTGCGGTTCAATATCCAGTTGAATAAACTGTGTATCTGCCGCCCATCCTTTTTTACCGTGTGCCAATAACCAATTCAGTCGTGCACCAACAAGCATGACAACGTCAGCATTTGCCAGGGCAAACGAACGCGCAGCTGCCGCAGAAAGTGGATGCGTATCTTCAAGGATCCCTTTCGCCATAGACATTGGCAGGAATGGAATCTGAGCACTTTCAATAAATTCACGAAGCTGTTCATCAGCTTGTGAATACGCCGCGCCTTTGCCAAGGATAATTAATGGCCGTTCAGCTTTTGCTAAAAGCGAAATTGCGCTAGTGACTGACTTCGGGCATGGCAATAATGCTGGCGACGGATTTTCAACTTTAACAATCGTGGTTAACGCTTCGTCTTTTTCCATCGTCGCGGCCAGGACATTTGCTGGCAAATCAAGATAAACTCCGCCAGGGCGACCCGATACAGAGACCCGGATAGCGCGTGCCAATGCAATGCCAAGATCCTGCGGCTGATTAACGCGAAATGCTGCTTTGGCATACGGTTTTGCCGCATTCATTTGGTCCAGCTCTTCATAATCACCTTGCTGTAGGTCGACGATCGCGCGGTCGCTGGAGCCGCTAATCATGATCATCGGAAAACCATTTACCGTTGCGTTGGCCAATGCGGTCAAACCATTGAGGAATCCTGGCGCAGAAACTGTCAGGCAGATCCCCGGTTTTTGGGTAAGAAAACCGCTTGCCGCAGCGGCATAGCCTGCCGACTGCTCATGACGAAAACCAATATAACGAATGCCTTCCGCCTGGGCATGGCGTGCCATATCCGTCACAGGAATACCTACAACACCATAAATAGTGTCAATATTATTCTGTTTTAATGCTTCAACGATGATATGCATACCATCTGTCATTTGAAGTTGATCTGACATGATTAATAACCTCGAAATTTTTATAAATTGGGAGCCAGAAGCCCCCGTTAATATCAGATGGCGTGGTTTTGCTTCATTGCAGCAATTTCATCGTCGCTATAACCCAGCTCCTGCAATACAGCAGCGGTATGTTCACCTAATAGCGGCGCAGCTTTAATATCCGGCGTAAAGGCAGAGAATTTCATTGGACAACCAACGGTCAGATATTTTCCACGCAACGGTTGTTCCACTTCAACAACACTGCCACTTTGGCGCAAAGAGGGATCAAGTGAAATTTCTTTCATACTTAAAACCGGTGCACAAGGAATATCAAACTGAGTCAAATAGGCCACCGCTTCATGTTTATCAATAGTGACAGTGTATTTTTCGATTTCAGCAAAAATATCGAAAATATGTGGCTGTCGTGCATGGGCTGTACTGTATGCCGGATCGGTAATCCATTCTGGTTTGCCGATGGCTTTACAGGTGTTTTCCCAGTTTTGCTCCTGAATAGTGAAATAAATATAGGCGTTAGGATCGGTTTCCCAGCCTTTACATTTCAGGATCCAGCCAGGCTGACCGCCACCACCTGCATTACCACCGCGGGGAACTGCATCACCAAATGTACCATTCGGATACTGCGGGTATTCTTCCAGATAACCCAATTTATCGAGACGCTGCTGGTCACGTAATTTCACGCGGCAAAGGTTCAATACGGCATCCTGCATTGACATGGTGACTCGTTGCCCACGCCCCGTTTTTTCGCGATGCAGCAAAGCAGCAAGTAAACCGATCAGCAAATGCATTCCGGTGTTGCTGTCACCCAACGCTGCAGCGCTTACCAGCGGCGGACCATCCCAAAAACCCGTAGTGGATGCCGCGCCACCCGCTGCCTGAGCAACGTTTTCATAGGCTTTTACATTCACATAAGGCGAACACTCATCAAACCCTTTGATCGAACCAAAAATCAGACGTGGATTGATTTCTTGAATATGCTCCCAGGTGAAACCCATGTGATCAATGGCCCCTGGATGAAAGTTCTCGACTAAGATATCAGCTTCGCGGATCAGCTTTTCCATTACCTCTTTGCCTTCCGCTGTTTTGGTATTTAACTCAATAGAACGTTTGTTACTGTTAAGCATGGTGAAGTAAAGCGCATCGATATCAGGAATATCTCGCAGCTGGTGACGCGTTACGTCACCAACGCCGGGACGTTCAATTTTAATAACGTCAGCGCCAAACCAGGCCAGCATTTGAGTACAAGATGGGCCAGATTGCACACCGGTGAAATCGAGAACTTTAATTCCTTGAAGTGGAGTTGACATAGCAATACCTATTAGTTAATTAAATATGTGTTAATTTAGCGTTTATTTAAGGCGTAATATCTTCTATAAATAACCCACAAAATATCGTCGTAGCTGCACTCGATATTTTTAAAATCCTGTATCAAGTGCTGAAAATCATTTCATCGCCACTTCCAATTCCTTTCTGCATGGTAAGTAGTGAGGACGAAAAGAAGAATATGATAAATATTGATTCGTGGTAATCAGAGAGAGTCGCGACATTTGTGATGTTATTCTTACAACTGTAAGAAGCGCCGGTGATTTACAAGTAAGGGTATGATTACGCTTTTTAAAGCGTACCATAAAATATAACATATTAAATGATTTGTGATGACACGGGATTATTGCGGTTTACTTTGAGGAATATAAAATGCGAGTTTATAGCACCGCGAGCGCCAAATAATTTTATGACCACAACCTGTCGTATTGTGGTCATAAAAAATTGTCGGCTGGAGGGAGTTAAATCCTTTACCTCAATATACTGCCTGTCAGCATTAGTTCACAAACAGTGCTTCGCTATCGACGATGATTCCATCTTCCGCACCCTTAAGCGCCAGGTTTGCCTCGTAGTATTGCTTTTTATCAAGCAGTTTCTGCGCATCAGCAAGTGCATTACGAGTCTGTTTAAGTGGCATCAGATATTGGTTTTCCATTACGCCAACACCGGCCAGGCGAAGCTCTTCCATTGCGCCCTTTTTATCCCCTTTCGCCATTTTTTCATTGGCAATTTTTATCGCGGCTTCTTTTTCGGGTGTTGCTACATAACTCTCAGAAATTCCGACAGATGCATTGATGACAATATATTGGTCATCATTGAGATTGGTCTTTTTACCTGGCTTAGCGAACTTTGCCCATTCGGTACTGTCATCTGACAGCAAAGCGGAAGCTTCATTGGTCAGTTCTTTTGCCTTTTCTGGATCGCCATGAAACAGAGCCAGGCGCGCTACCTGCACGTCACGCATCGCATATAAACCTTGTTCAGAGATACGCTCTGCTGCTGCCGTTTTCTGGGTTTGCTGAACTTGCTGAGTTTGCTGTTGTGCCGCTACCGGTGCATTATCAGCAGCCCATACAGTTGAAGATGCCAGAATTGCTGTGACCATCGTGGCCATAATTAAACGTTTCATACTTACCTCATTCTTTAACAATTTTAGAAAACGCCGCCATCATATTGGGTGAGCATGAAATGAGAAATCAGAGAGCAACGGTCATTTTGAAAGGGTTATCTTACAGTTGTAGTTATTATCGCAAGAAGTATTTTAGTCTTACAATTGTAGGAATATGCTTCCTGTCGCAGAGAACTATTCTTATATACCACAAAGAGATGTCATTTATTATATCGATGTAAATACTGATTAATTAAATGTAAATACAGCCATAACATCGTAGGTTCTCAGTGAACCATTTTCAGGATAACTTTCTATGAAAGTAAACTTAATACTTTTCAGCTTATTTTTATTGGTCTCTATTATGGCATGCAATGTTTTTGCATTTTCCATTTC
>ERZ773221.2173-NODE-2173-length-15854-cov-4.026837_pt1 | contig 15854 bp, 15 predicted proteins | sample MGYA00580994_ERZ773221 | MGnify/ENA primary metagenome ERZ773221 (study PRJEB29015, sample SAMEA2737758) | human gut metagenome | biome: human gut; feature: human-associated habitat; material: faeces | place: China | collected 2012 ... | reverse complement strand
GGAGAAGCTCGGTAAGGCCCCCGCGTATGAGCCGTCGGCTTCGGGCGACCGTCGGGGGCGCGGCGGCCGGAAAGGTCGCGGCGAGGCGAAGGGACGCGGCGGCCGCGCCGGCGAACGGCCGAAGGCGGCACCGCGGGAGGCCGTACCGGATTCGGGTGCAGCGTCTCCGGCGATCGCCGGGACGGAGGGTGTCGAAGGGCGCAATACCGAACGCCGCCGTCACCGCGGGGGACATCATCGCCGGCGCGGCCGCAAGCCGGCCGAAGGTGCGCCTGCGGTACAGGGCGGAGGGGATGCCTCCGACAGAGGCGGGAACGCCTGATCGGAGTATGGAAAGCAAAGAAGCCGGTACCTTCGAGGTGCCGGTTTCTTTTTGGCGACGATCTCCCAATTTTACACCGGAGCTCCGCCGAAGCACGACTGCCAAGGCTGGCTTTGCCCCAAGCCCCGCCTCGGCGGGGCCAATCCGGAAATACGTCACAGCCGCGGGCTCTCCGATTCATACGGCAGACCGTAAGAAAATACGGAAATAGGAATGGCGCATGGATCAGCTATCGCTGTTGCCGATCCGCTCGAAATAGCGGTCGAGCAGGCGCGGGATCGCATAGTCCTCCAACTGTTCGTACGGCACGAGCGTCCACCCTCCGGCAGCGGAGGGCCATGCGTCGAGCGCGAGGCGGTGATACGCCGCGTGGAGGGTCTGGTGCGACAGCTGGTGTTTGGGCATACGGATCGTCCGCACCAGCCGGTAGGGAAGCGTGCCGAACATGTCGCGGAAGGGCGGTGCGGCGGCCAGCTCCGTGAAATCCAGCGGGCGGTCGCTCTCGATCGCCGGCAGGTCGTACAATCCCTGCCAAATGTCTCCTTCCGGTCGCCGCCGCAGGGCGATGCGTCCGCCGCATTCCAGATGGAGATAGTTCAGATAGCGCGGGCGAATCCGTGTCCGGCCCGCCTTGACGGGGCGTTCCGCTACGGTTCCGGCTGCCAGCGACAGACATTCGTCCCGCAGCGGGCAGTCGTTGCAGGAGGGGTTGGCGGGCGTGCATTGCAGCGCGCCGAAATCCATGATCGCCTGGTTGTAGCGTGCAGGCCGACGCCGGTCGAGTTGTTCGTCGGCAAGCGCGGCGAACGCTTTGCGGCCCTCGGCGGTGTCGATGGCCAGATCGAGGTCGAAGAGCCGTGACAGCACGCGGTAGACATTGCCGTCGACCACGGCGCACGGCGCGTCGTAGGCGATCGAGCAGACGGCCGCCGCCGTATAGTCGCCCACGCCTTTGAGCGACCGCACGTCGGCATAGGCGGCGGGAAACCGCCCTCCGTAGCGTTCGACGACCTGCCGGGCCGCGGCGTGGAGATTCCGCGCGCGGCTGTAATAGCCCAATCCCTGCCAGAGTTTGAGCACTTCGTCTTCGTCGGCCGCAGCCAGGGCGCCGACGTCGGGAAACCGCGCGACGAAGCGCAGGTAATAGTCCATCCCCTGCGCGATCCGCGTCTGCTGGAGAATGACCTCCGAGAGCCAGATGCGATAGGGGTCGCGTGTCCGACGCCAGGGCAGGTTGCGTCCGTTGACTCCGTACCAGTCGATCAGTTTGTCGGCGATTTCGCTCATCGGAAGACAAAGGTAGTGAAATATTCGGAATCATGCAGTCCGGTATCGCCGTTCCCGTTTCCTTCCGATCGATTTATCCGCCGGCGTTGTGCGGGAAGTTCGATCGAAATCCGAATATATTGCCTGTCTTTGATTTCGTCTTAGATACTCCGTCTCGGCATAATCAAGCTGACGCTTGTTTCTGCGCCCGACTTTTCGTATCTTTGACTTCGTCGAAGATACTCTCGTTCGGCAATGTTCAAATAAATTTGACATTGCACTCACTTATTCGTATCGTTGGCTGATGCCGAAGATACTCCGTCTCGGCATAATCAAACATGAATGTTTGCTTCTGCACTCGACTTTTCGTATCTTTGTCAACGGCTTGTCTTCGTCGCTTGCGGCGGAGCGGATGCGGAGGATAGAATGCCGCTCCGTTTGACGGGAAAAATCTAAGACGAACGCGCATGAATATTTCAATTGTGGGAACAGGCTACGTCGGACTGGTGTCGGGCGCCTGCTTTGCCGAAATGGGCATCGACGTGACCTGCGTCGATATCGACGAGAAGAAGATCGGGCGTCTGCTGTCGGGCGAGGTTCCGATCTACGAACCGGGGCTCGACGATCTGGTTCGGCGCAACGTCGAAGCGGGACGCCTGCATTTCACCACGGATCTGAGCAGTTGTCTGGATCAGGTGGAGGTCGTCTTCTCGGCCGTCGGTACGCCGCCCGACGAAGACGGATCGGCCGATCTGCGTTATGTGCTGGAAGTGGCCCGTACGTTCGGGCGCAACATCAATAAATACACGATTCTGGTCACCAAGTCGACCGTTCCCGTAGGAACGTCGAAGAAGGTGAAGGCCGTCATTCAGGAGGAGTTGGATAGGCGGGGCGTGCAAATCCCCTTCGAGGTGGCGTCGAACCCCGAATTCCTGAAAGAGGGAGCGGCGATCAAGGATTTCATGTCGCCCGACCGGATCGTCGTCGGTACGGAGTCGGAGCGTGCGCAGCGGCTCTTGTCGAGATTGTACAGACCCTTTCTGGTCAACAATTTCCGAATCTATTTCATGGATATTCCTTCGGCCGAGATGACCAAATATGCGGCCAATGCGATGCTGGCGACGCGAATCTCCTTCATGAACGACATCGCGAATCTCTGCGACAAGGTCGGAGCCGACATCGATATGGTTCGGAAGGGGATCGGAACGGACGCGCGCATCGGCAACAAATTCCTCTATGCCGGTTGCGGGTACGGCGGGTCGTGCTTTCCGAAGGACGTGCGGGCATTGGCACGTACGGGACGGGAGTATGGTTCTCCGATGTGGATCATCGAGGCGGTCGAAGCCGTCAACGAACGGCAGAAGGAGATCGTCGTACGGAAACTTGCGGCCGAATTGGGCGATCTGCGCGGCAGGACCGTCGCCCTGTGGGGGCTTGCCTTCAAGCCCGAAACCGACGATATGCGCGAAGCGCCCGCCCTGGTGGCGATCGACCGCTTGACACGCGCCGGCGCTGCGGTGAGAGTCTACGATCCGGCGGCGATGGACGAATGCCGCCGCAGGGTAGGGGATGCCGTCGTCTATTGCAGCGATATGTATGAAGCGGTCGTCGATGCCGATGCGCTGGTGCTGCTGACCGAATGGAAACAGTTCCGTCTCCCTTCGTGGACGGTGATTCGAAAGGTCATGGCCAATCCGCTGGTGATCGACGGGCGCAATATCTACGACAAGGCCGAATTGGTCGCCGAAGGATTCACCTACAAGGCCATCGGGAAATAACGGTTCCGCCATGCGGCCGGCGGAGGGTTTGCAACGGACGGCAGGAGGAAATTTAATGATACGCTTTTAGGACGATGAAGGATCATGTACGCATGGATTTGTTCGCTTTGCTGCGGGCGGGGGTACGTTCCGGCGACACTCCGGATATCGGCGGATCGACGGACGACCGGTGGCGGGAGTTGTACACCGCAGCCTCATCGCAGGGGGTGTCGGCCCTCGTCTGGGACGGGATTCGCCGGTTGCCGCCGGAGTTGCAGCCGTCGAGGGAGCTTCGGTTGCGTTGGGCCTACAACGTCGAGCGGATCGAACACCGGTACGGGCAGCAGCGTCGCCGGGCAGCGGAACTGGCTGCGGCCTACGCCGAAGCGGGAATTCGTACCGTCGTATTGAAAGGGCTCGCCGTCAGCCGGTTGTACCCTGTTCCGGAACATCGGCCCTGCGGCGATCTGGATTGTTTCCTTTGCGGCGATTACGAGCGCGGCAATCGGGTGGCCGAACAGGTCGGGGCCGAGGTGAAACGCGATTTCTACAAACACTCCCATATCGTATTCCGCGGGCTGACGGTCGAAAACCACCGGTTCTGTACGGCGGTTCGCGGGAGCCGTCGGGCGAAGCGGTTCGAGCGGCATCTTCAACGATTGCTTGCGGAGGGGCCGTTGTCCTGCATACCGGAAACGGCGCTGCTCGTCCCTCCGCCCGATTTCAATGCCCTTTTTCTGGCCAAACACGCCTTGTCGCATTTCCTGACCGAGGGCATTTCCCTGCGGCATCTGTGCGATTGGGCGGTCTTTATCGACCGCGAAGGCGACGCGGTCGACTGGACGGCGTTCCGGAAGGTCGCGGCCGAAGATCGCCTGCTGCGTTTCGCGGAGATACTCTCCGACCTCTCCGTCCGGTATCTGGGCGTCGCGCGGAATCCGCTGCCGGCCGGCATGCAGGCGCTCGCCGACCGGGTATTGGACAATATCCTCTACGAGCGCCGGCACCTGAACGATTCGCCGGGCGGCGCATGGACGAAGCGGATGCGTCTGATCGGCAATCTGGCGCGCGACCGCTGGAAATACGGGGAGGTGTACGGGCGAAGCTTCCTGCTCGAAGGTCTCCGGCTGTCGGTCGGATACCTTTTCGATCGCAATCCTGAATTATAGCATCGCCGGCTGGATGTCTCCGGAGAACGGCGAGGCGTGGAAAGGACCGTCCGTTTTTAACGGGCGGTCTTTTTTTGAGTCCGGATGCAGACCGGTCGCGTGCCTCTTCGTCCCTGTCGCCGGAAAACCGGCACACTCCTTGCTTTTTATGCCGGACGATAAACGGGTCGGTGGATGAGAAGTGTCAAGGAACAATACTGGCGTTATTCGCTCTTCGTCATCATTCTGGTATTGGGTGTGGTTATCTTCGCCGAACTGACGCCCTATATCGGCGGGCTGCTCGGCGCCATGACGATCTATATGCTGCTTCGGCGGCAGATGCGCTATCTGACGGTTCGCCGCCGGTGGCGGCGCAGTCTGGCGGCGTCGGTGCTGCTGGTCGAAGCCATCGTCTGCTTCCTGATTCCGTTGAGCGGTATCGTGTGGATGTTCGTCGACAAGGTACAGGATTTCACGCTCGACCCCCAATCGCTGATCTCCTCGATCCGTCATGTCTCCGAACAGATCCGCCTGCGGATCGGTTACGATCTGTTGCAGGACAGCAACATCTCGTCGATGGTGGCCGTGATCACCCGATTCGGGCAGGCGTTTCTGCAAGGTATTTTCAGTTTCGGGGTCAATATCGTCATGCTGTTGTTCGTGCTCTATTTCATGCTGATCGGCGGCACCCGCATGGAGAATTATTGCCGGGCCATGCTTCCGTTCAATGCCACCGTCGCACGCAACGTGACGAACGAAATCTATATGATCGTCCGCTCGAATGCGATCGGCATTCCGCTGATCGCCGTGGTGCAGGGGTCGATCGCCTATGCGGGTTATCTCGTCTGCGGCGTTCCCAGCGCGTTGTTCTGGGGAGTCGTCACCTGCTTCGCCACCATTCTGCCCGTCGTCGGCACGGCGCTCGTCTGGGTTCCGCTCGCGGCTTATCTCGCGGTGGAGGGAAGTTGGGGCACCGCCGTCGGGCTGATGGCCTACGGCGTGCTCGTCGTTACGCAGTCGGACAATGTGATCCGGTTCATTTTACAGAAGAGAATGGCCGACACGCATCCGCTCGTGACGATTCTCGGCGTGCTCATCGGCCTGCCGCTTTTCGGGTTCATGGGCGTTATCTTCGGCCCGCTGCTGCTGGCGATGTTCGTCTTCTTCGTCCATATCTTCAAGCGCAAATACCTCGACGGCGCGGAGACCGCGCGTCTGTTCGTTCCCGACAGGTAGCTCGCCCCGCAAACGGAATCGGGAGCCGACATTCGGCTCCCGATTCCGTTGTAAATGCATCCGAAAGGTTTATTCGCGGATGCAGCGCACCGAGTAGGCGTCGGCGCGGGCACCTCCGCCGGCGGGCGAGGTGGTAATCATCTCGTTGCCGGCCGTGTCCTTGATCTGGAACGAGAGCACCGAGTAGGCCCCGCCCTGGAACCTGTCGCCGGGGTAGGGTGCGTTGCCCCAATAGGAACCCCACAAGCCGCTCATGCTGCCCATCAGCATGGCGTAGGAGCCGTCGAAGCGCGCCGCTGCGGGGAAGTAGGAAGATGCGCTGTCGCTCAGATTGAAAGTCCAGCCGTAGTCGTAGTCGGCGAGCGATTTCGCACCGTCGCCGCTGATGTCGGCGATATCGAAATCGTCGATCACCCAAGCGTAGCCGCCCGATGCGGTGAAGTTGCGGAATACGTCGGCAGGCGGAACGCGCCATCCGACGGGACACGGGTCGTAGAAGGATTTGGCCCCCTTGTTGAGGAAGTCGTTCGTCTCGTTGCGTTCAGCGCCTTTGGGATTGCCCCACAGGGCGTCGTTGCTCGCGTCGGCTTGCAGCCAGTCGCGCGAAGTGCTGAACTGCGCATAGTTGGAGAGGCAGACCGTCGGATTGGCGATGGCGAAGGCGAGATTGTTGTCCGCTGTGCTCGACTGCGACGAGTTGGTGATTTTGATTTCGTTGTTGTCGCCGTCGTAGATCGGCGCACCGACGGTGGCGGTCGTTCCGGTCAGCGTCGGTGCCGCGGGAAACGGATCTTTGCGGCCCCACTGGTAGAGCAGTCCGTAACTGCCGACGTCGCCTGGGGTGTTGTGCATCGCGCCGAGGTTCATGTTCATCACCTCGTATCCTGTTTTCGAATTCAGCCCCGCGACTTCGGCTTCGGGATACCAGATGTGCCAGCTCCACAGGATCGCTCCGTCCTTGACGGCGATCACGGCGTTGCCCGGTCCGGCGATCTTGAAGCTGATCCGGCCGTCGGCCAGCGTTACGCCCGATATCAGACCGGGTGCGCTCTGCCAGACGACTGCGGCGCTCGTGCCCGCGATGGCCGTGGGCGCATCGAGCCCCTCGGTCGTGGCGCCGTTGCCGCGCACGGTCGCGTCGAAACTGTAATTGCCGGCGGCGGTGACGAGGTAGCAGTTCGAGGTGCCCGCCTCGCTCAGGTCGACGATCTTCTCCTTGCCGGCCTCCTGCGACACCTGCAATTTACGGCTGACGGAGCGTTCGCCCGTCGAAGCAGTCACGGTCACCGTGGCGGCCGGCATCGGTGACCGTGACTGCTTCGACGGGCGATACCGTGAATTTGCCTGCAGAGGCCGCGACCTTGCACCACTCCTGATCGGAAACGGCGCTCCATGTCTCCATGTTAGTCGTGACGGCGATTTCGACATTTCCGCCCTTCGCCGGAAATGCGATCGGGGCATCGGGCGCCAGTGTCAGTTCGGGATCGGGAAGTTGTTCGGGAGTGTCGTCGTCGGAGCATCCCACCAGACATACGCCCAGCGCGCATATCCACAACAGTACAAATTTCTTCATACGCTTTTAATTTTTGAGTTAGATACTATGTTCCCTCTCCGTTTTGTCATTGGACAAACGGTCGAATCATTTCTGTTGCATGATCGGATGGGCAGCCGCCCTAACTAACCTTGGGGATAAAGATAGGGCGTTTCGTGCGAAAAAACAAGCGTTCGGATCGTTTTTTCGCTTTTCCCCGTGTCGTTGTGCGTTGATGTGACGGAAGTTGCGGCAGCGGCAAATCCCGTCTTTTGGCAGGAGGATGGTTCGTGTATGTCGGGAAACGGATTTCTCCGGCTGTTGTTTCGCCCGGAAATACGACGGCATGGGGACGTCGGAAAAAAGCCTCCCTTTGTCACCCGTGTCGCCAGCTGAGCGCACCCGCTTGCGGGGTGCCGAGGCGCCGCAACGGAAGCCGCGCGCAGCGCCGGCAAAGGGAGGTTTGGAGGGAATGTCGAAACGAGGATTTCTCCGGCTGTTACTTCGCCCGGAAATACAACTGCATGGGGACGCCGGAGAAATCCCACTGCTCGCGGATTTTGTTCTCCAAGAAGCGGCGGTAGGGCTCCTTGATATACTGCGGCAGGTTGACGAAGAAGGCGAACTGCGGCGTGGGCGTAGGCAGCTGCATGGCGTATTTGATACGGATGTATTTGCCTTTGGTCGAGGGCGGCGGCGTCTCCTCGATCACGGGCAGGATGTAGTCGTTGAACTCCGAGGTGGGGATACGGCGCTTGCGCGACTGGAAGACGCGCACGGCCGTCTGCAACACTTCCAGAATACGCTGTTTGTTCAGCACCGAAGTGAAGATGATCGGAATGTCGTTGAACGGGGCCAGTTTCTTCATCAGGAACTCGCGCCACTCCTTCATCGTGTTGTTCCCCTTCTCGATCAGATCCCATTTGTTGACGACGATCACGCAGCCCTTGCGGTTGCGCACGATCAGGTTGTGGATGTTCAGGTCCTGCGATTCGAGTCCCTGCTCGGCGTCGAGCATCAGGACGCAGACGTCGGAGTTCTCGATGGCGCGAATCGACCGCATGACGGAGTAGAATTCGAGGTCCTCGGTCACCTTGCCCTTCTTGCGCATACCGGCCGTGTCGACCAAGTAGAAGTCCATGCCGAATTTGTTGTAGCGCGTGTGGATCGAGTCGCGCGTGGTGCCGGCCACAGGAGTCACGATATTGCGCTCGACACCCAGCAGGGCGTTGGTGAGCGACGATTTGCCCACGTTGGGGCGGCCGACGATGGTGATGCGCGGCAGATCGTCCTCGTACTGCGCCGAAGTTTCGGCGGGCAGCGCCTCCAGGATGGCGTCCATCAGGTCGCCCGTACCGCTTCCCGACATCGACGAGATGCAGTAGGGGGCGCCCAGCCCGAGCTTGTAGAACTCGTGCGAGGAGTAGATCTGATCGTAGTTGTCGACTTTGTTGCAGACCAGGATGACCTTCTTCGTGGTGCGGCGCAGGATGTCGGCCATGAGCGTGTCGAGGTCGGTGATGCCCGTCGACACCTCCACCAGAAAGAGGATCACGTCCGCCTCGTCGATGGCGAGCATCACCTGCCGGCGGATGTCGTCTTCGAAAATATCGTCCGAATTGACCGTATAACCGCCCGTGTCGATCACGGAAAACTCCTTGCCGTTCCAATCGGTTTTGCCGTAATGGCGGTCGCGGGTCGTGCCGGCCGTGGAGTCCACGATGGCCTGACGTTGTCCCACCAGACGGTTGAAGAGTGTGCTTTTGCCCACGTTGGGGCGACCGACTATCGCTACCAAACTCATAACGTTGAAGAATTTATCCAAAGGTTGCACAGCATTGCGGGGCATATTCCGTGCCGCATGGCGCGTGCATTTTTTCAAGCGGCAAAGGTACGATAATTCGATGAGGTATGAAAGTTTCGGAAGATTTTTCACGCTTATTTACGAAAAATCCCTATATTTGGCACTATATATACTTCGCCATGACGTTCGGTCGCGGGGATTGCGCCTGCGACGCGGAACGTCTGCGATAAGTGGAAATTCTTTTTTGTGACGATAATGAACAGACGCATTCTCACGGCGATCGCCCTGTTGCTGACGGCCTTTCCGGCCGCGGCGGCCGGGCCCCGGCTGGGCCTGCAAGCGCGGGCCGGTCTCAATGTCGCCGACTTCTCCGCATCGGCCGAGGGGTTGAATCTCTCGACCCGGCTGGGATTCCATGCGGCCGTGGCCGTGCCGCTTTCGTTCGGCGCCATCGGCGTACAGCCCGAATTGATGTACATGCGCAATACGTTGAAGGTGAACGGCCAGAAGGTCAAGATGTCCAATGTCGAACTGCCCGTGCTCTTCACGTTGCGCCTGCTGGGGCCCCTGAGCGTGTTCGCGGGCCCCGCGTTCGCGCTTTCGGACAGCAGTTACTACCGCATCGACGGCGAACGCCGCGAGTTCGGCAATGCGAAACCGACGCTCACCTACATGGCCGGTGCCGCCGTGCGGCTGAACCATCTGGTGCTCGACTGCCGTTTCAACGGTGCCTTCAACAAGACCGAAAACTATTTCGAGGGGGTCTATCCCCGCATCAAGTCCTACCAGCTGCTTTTCAGCGTAGGCTACGCATTCTGACGATGGGGGAGGAGATCAGCAAGGAGATCGCCGTCGACGGCGTCGACGTGCGCGAGTTGTACGGTGCGCAGAATGTCTACCTCGAACAGATCCGGGCGCTGCATCCGGCGCTCAAAATCGTAGCGCGCGGTTCGTCGCTCAAAGTGCTGGGCGCCAAGAGCGCGGCCGAGCGTTTCGAACGCCGCATGCAGGGATTGATCGACTATTACCTCAAATACGGCCATATCTCGCGCGAGGTGGTGGCGCAGGCGTTCGCCGCGTCGGGCCTTGCGGCGGACGAGGCTCCGGCCGATCAGGACGTGATTGTCTACGGCAACAACGGCACGGTGGTGCGGGCGCGCACGGTCAACCAGCAGCGGCTGGTGCGCCTGTACGACGCCGACGACCTGCTTTTCGCCGTCGGGCCGGCCGGCTCGGGCAAGACCTATACGGCCATTGCGCTGGCCGTGCGTGCGTTGCGCGAGAAGGTGGTGCGGCGGGTGATCCTCACGCGGCCGGCCGTCGAGGCGGGCGAGAAACTGGGCTTCCTGCCCGGCGACATGAAGGAGAAGCTCGACCCTTACCTGCAACCGCTCTACGACGCGCTCAACGACATGATTCCGCCCGCCAGGTTGCAGAAGTTCATGGAGGAGGGGACGATCCAGATCGCACCGCTGGCCTACATGCGCGGCCGGACGCTCGACAACGCCTTCGTCATCCTGGACGAGGCGCAGAATACCACGCTGCCGCAGATCAAGATGTTTCTCACGCGCATGGGGCGCAATGCCAAGTTCATCGTCACGGGCGACGTGACGCAGATCGACCTGCCGCGCCGGAGCGACAGCGGCCTTACGCGCGCCATCGGGATTCTGCGTGGCGTGAAGGGGATCGGCGTCGTCGAATTCGACCGCCGCGACATCGTGCGGCACGAGCTGGTCAAACACATCGTCGAGGCTTTCGACCGCCACGGCGAGTCGGAGGCGCCGCCCGTTCGGACAGATCGTAAATCTTAAAACAAATATCCGATTATGAATACCGATTTAACCTCTTTGAAACCCGCACTCGTGTGGAAGCACTTCGCGGCGATGACGCAGATTCCGCGTCCGTCGTTCCATGAGGAGAAGATCCGCCGCTACGTGCTGGATGTGGCCCGCTCGCTGGGGTTGGAGTGCCGCGAGGATGCGGCGCACAACGTCTACGTGCGCAAACCCGCCTCGAAGGGCATGGAGAACCGTGCGGGGGTGATCCTGCAAGCGCATCTCGACATGGTGCCGCAGAAGAACAACGACAAGAAGTTCGACTTCCTGAAAGACCCGATCCGCGCCTACGTCGACGGCGACTGGGTGACGGCCGACGGTACGACGCTGGGGGCTGACAACGGTATCGGTGCGGCGGCGATTCTGGCCGTGTTGGAGGACGATACGTTGGAGCACGGTCCGCTGGAAGCGCTCTTTACCGCCACCGAGGAGACCGGCATGGCCGGTGCGTTCGGGCTGAAAAAGGGGTTGCTCAAAGGCGACATCCTGCTCAACCTCGACTCGGAGACCGAGGGCGAACTCTATGTCGGCTGCGCGGGCGGTCTGGATGCCAACATCCGCTTCCGCTCCGTGCCCGAACCGACTCCCGCACGCAACTATACGGCGGCGATCGTCGCGGTCAAGGGGTTGAAGGGCGGCCATTCGGGCATCCAGATCGTCTGCCAGCGCGCCAATGCCAACAAACTGCTCTTCCGCCTGCTGCGCCGCTGGACGGCCGCGCACGACCTGCTGCTCTGTTCGGTCGACGGCGGCGGTCTGCGCAACGCCATTCCGCGCGAGGCGACGGCCACGGTGCTGGTGCGCAGCAAGGAGTTCGAGGCGTTCCGGAAGGAGGTGCGTGCTTTCGAAAAACTCATGCGGGCCGAGTTCGCCGGCGTCGAGGAGGGGATTTCGATCAAAGCGGAGGCGTGCGAGCGTCCCGCCGAGATGATCTCCCGGGAGGTGCAGGACAAGCTGATCCGTGCCGTCGCGGCCTGTCCCGACGGTTTGCAGCGCATGTCGCCGGCGATGCCGGGGCTGGTGCAGACCTCGACCAATCTGGCGCGTGTCGTCTCGGACGGCCGCAGCGTGCAGCTGCAATGCCTGCTGCGCAGTTCGGTCAATTCCGAGAAGGAGGCGCTGGGCGACGCGATCGCCGCTGTGTTCGAACTGGCGGGCGCCAAGGTGGAGCTGACGGGCAGCTACGACGGCTGGAATCCCGACATGGACTCCCCGATCCTCAAAGCGATGACCGCCTCCTACGAGGCGCTCTACGGCAGCCGGCCGGCCGTCATGGCGATCCATGCGGGGTTGGAGTGCGGCGTGATCGGCGGCACCTATCCCAAATTGGACATGATCTCGTTCGGCCCCACGATCTGCTATCCCCATTCGCCCGACGAGCGGGTGGAGATCGCCTCGGTGGGCAAGTTCTATGAATTCCTGCTTCACACGTTGAAGCACATTCCCGTCCGGTAGCCGTGGTCGCTTCGTCGCCTCACGTCGAAGAGCATCAGTGGTTCGCCATCGTCAATCCCGTGGCCGGCAACGGCCGCGGGCTGGACGAGTTTCCGCGCATCTCGAAACTGCTGCGCGAGCAGCAGATCCACTGCGAGGCGGTGTTCAGCGAACACAAGTTCCACGCCGTCGAACTGACGGTCGAAGCCGTGCGGCGCGGCTACCGCCGCATCATCGCCGTCGGCGGCGACGGTACGCTGCACGAGGTGGTCAACGGGCTGTTCATCCAGCAGGTGGTGCCTCCGTCGGAGGTGCTGCTGGCGGTGATCGCCGTCGGGTCGGGCAACGACTGGATCCGCATGTTCGGTATTCCGCAGAACTGCGCCGACGCCATTCGCGCCATCCGTGAGGAGCATTCGTTCTTGCAGGACGTGGGCGTCGTATCGTACGAGGAGGCGAAATACCGCCAGAGCCGCTACATGGTCAACGTGGCGGGCGCAGGCTACGAAGCGCAGGTCGTGCGGTGCTTCAACCACCTCAAAAAGAAGGGGCGTCGCGGCCGCTGGCTCTACACGTGGTCGGTCATCCGCTCCTTCTTCCGCTACAAACCCACGGGCACGAAGGTATGGGTCGACGGCAAACGGGTCTACAACGACCTGCTGCTCAGTATCGCGCTCGGTGTGGGCAAGTACAACGGCGGCGGTATCCAGCAATTGCCCGACGCCGTGGCCGACGACGGCATGTTCGACATCTCGCTGGTGCGCCCCATTCACTTCTGGCACATCATCTTCCGCTTCCACAAACTCTTCAACGGCAAGATCTACGAGATCCGCCACATCCTGCGCGAGCGGGGCGGCACGATCCGCATCGAGTCCTCGCCCGAAATCGAGGTCGAGCTCGACGGCGAACTGCTGGGGCATACGCCGCTCGAATTCACGATGCTGCGGCGCGCCATCCGCGTCGTGGTGTCGCGGGAGTTCCTCGAATCCATGGAGTAGCGGATGTCTCGTAAAACGGATACGGGCGACCTTCGAGGCCGCCCGTATCCGTATGAAGCCGCTATGTCCGGCGTCAGTTCGTTTCGATGACTTCGACCTCGGTGATCTCCCAGTCGAACAGATCGTTGGCGCATTGTCCTTCCAGTCGTTGCATGGTCGAGGTGTTGACCGTGTCGGCCATCACGGCGTTGACGAATTGGTCCAGCGTGACGAAGGTGCTGTTCACCTTGCCGGCCAGGCAGTTGTAGAAGGCGTGCAGCTGGTCGTGATCCAATCCTGCCGGAAGCATCTTCCGGGCCACGAGCTGCTCGTAGGGGAAGATGTGGCGCATGTTGCGGGCATCGGCCTGCAACTCCTCGACGACGGTCTCGACGATCACCAGCTGTACGGTGTCCTCCACGCCGGGCATCGTGACGAAGGTCGCATAGACGGGGTAGTCGCCTTCGAGGGCGGTGGCTACGTCGTCCGAGAAGAGGATGAACTCCGCATCGGTCAGGTCGTTGAGGTAGGCCATCTGGCGGTAGTCGCGCAGCATTTCGCGCATCTCCTTGCGCTGCTCGCGGTTCCACTTGCGTTGCTCGGAACAACCGAATCCGGCTGCAAGGATCAGCATTACCGGCAGATAGAGTAGGATTTTTTTCATGACGATTGAATTTTTTACGTTACGACGCGTAAAATCGCAACAGTTGTGCCAAAAAGAGTTATCTTCGCTTCTGCGTAAAAACTTGCGATCATGGATATTCTCGAATACCGCGATTATTGCCTTTCGCTGCCTTTCGTGGAGGAGAGCACGCCCTTCGACGAGACGACGCTCGTCTTCAAGGTCGGCGGACGCATGTTCACCTACGCCGGAATGGAGGATTTCCGGCGCCTGGCCGTCAAGTGCGATCCCGACGAAGCCGTCGGGCTGCGCGAGCGCTACGAGGGGGTCGAGGCGGCGTGGCACGGCAACAAACGCCACTGGAACGACCTCTATGTCGACCGCGATCTGAGCGACGCTTTCGTGCGCGAACAGATCCGCCGCTCCTACATGCTCGTCCTGCGGCATAACGTCACGCCCCGCACGCTGCGCGACGAGATGCTGGCGCATGTCGCCCGTCACGGCCTTCCCGAATAACCGGATATGGATTTCAACCGCTATATCGCGACCGGCGAGTTCGCCGCACTGGCGGATTGGTTCCGCAGCGAAGGAGAGGTCGTGCATTATGCTGCGGGCGATCGTTTCGCGAGACAGGGATGCCGCAATCGCCATTGCGGAGTGGTCGGACGGGGCGCTTTCCGCTATGTGCACCTCGCCCGTTCGGGCGAGCGTCACGTGGTGGGGTATGCCTTTGCCGGAGAGTTCGTGGGCGATTACGTCGCGATGTGCGGCGATCGGCCGTCGCAGGTGAGCATCGAAGCGATGTGCGACTGCACGGTGTGGCGTGCGGACGACGATCGGCTCGAAGCTTTTTATCGGGCCGATCCGGCGTGCGAACGGCTGGCGCGCCGGCTGGCCGAACGTCTGACCTGCGAACTTTACGAACGGATGTTGCAGCTTTATGCCTGTACGCCGCAGGAGCGTTACGAGACGCTGTTGCGGCGTTGTCCGGAGCTGCTGAACATCGTTGCGTTGAAGGAGCTGGCCTCCTATCTGCGCGTGCGGCCCGAAACGCTGAGTCGCATTCGCGGCCGCGTGCGGTGAGAAATTGATTCGGATCAAGCGTTTTTTCTCTTCGGATAGCTACTTTCGCCCCGATGAAAAGAGCGATCGTTATCGGCGCCACGTCGGGAATCGGACGCGGCCTGGCCGAAGAATTGGCGGCGCGGGGCTACCGCGTCGGACTCGTGGGGCGAAGGGAGGCGCTGTTGCGCGAAATCGCGGCGGCCGATCCGGCGGCGTACAGCTGTGCCGTCGCCGACGTTACGCAGCCGGATGCAGCGCTCGCTGCATTGGACGGTTTGGTCGCGGTGTTGGACGGTTTGGAGTTGTGCATCGTCGCGGCCGGTACGGGAGACCTGAATCCCGATCTCGACTTTACGGTCGAGGCGTCGGCGATCCGTACCAATATCTTGGGCTGGACGGCGGTCGTCGACTGGGCCTGCCGGTTGTTCGAGCGGCAGCGCGGCGGCCATCTGGTCGTCATCTCGTCGGTGGGAGGATTGCGCGGCAGCGGTGCCGCTCCGGCTTACAACGCCTCGAAAGCCTATCAGATCAACTATGCCGAGGGGTTGCGCCAGCGGGTCGCGAAGAGCGGACTGCCGGTCACGATCACCGACATACGGCCGGGGCTGGTCGATACGGCGATGGCCAAAGGCGAGGGGTTGTTCTGGGTGCAGCCGGTGGCGAAGACCGTCCGGCAGATTCTGCGTGCCGTCGAGAGGCGGCGTCACGTGGCTGTCGTCACGCGGCGCTGGCGCATCGCGGCGTGGCTGTTGCGGCATTTGCCCGAAAGCCTCTATCTGAAAATGTAGCGGGGAAAGTCGGGAACGGAGCGCTCCTCCCGATCGCGGAACGGTTTGCGGCGGGGCATGGCGGAAAGA
>ERZ773221.2166-NODE-2166-length-15871-cov-3.216173_pt1 | contig 15871 bp, 14 predicted proteins | sample MGYA00580994_ERZ773221 | MGnify/ENA primary metagenome ERZ773221 (study PRJEB29015, sample SAMEA2737758) | human gut metagenome | biome: human gut; feature: human-associated habitat; material: faeces | place: China | collected 2012 ... | reverse complement strand
GAGCAATATAGTGGCACTGACAAAAGATGAAGTCATGGCATTGGCTTCTGTTGAAACAGGCAGTCCTGCAACCAAACAATGCTATATGTTCTGTTGTTTTACAGGTTTAAGGCATAGCGACATATCCGCTTTGAAATGGAAGGATATTCGCCAAACTGATGCAGGATTGGCTATCTATTTGCCTCGTATGCAAAAGACCAAGCACCCCATTCTGATACCATTAGGCAAGAAGGCATTGGAATGGTTGCCCGACAAGGAAGATAAAAGTGAAGATAGCCTTGTGTTCAACACACCGCAAATCTGCAACTGTGACAGAGCCTTGAAGCACATGGCTAAACGAGCTGGCATTACAAAGGTTCTCGGATTTCACACAAGTCGGCACACTTTTGGAACGTTGGCTATCCTCGCAGGATGTGACATCTTGACTGTGAGCAAACTATTGGGTCATAAAAGTGTTAAGACAACACAGATATATGCTTCCGTAGCCATGCAGATGAGAGCGGATGCCGTCAGGCGAGTGGAAAAAGTATTTGGAAATTAGGGAAGAAAAGAAAGGGAGTAAGGAGGATAAAATCTCTTTATTCCCTTATTTCGTATCAAATGGGTGTGAAAGTGTGAAATATCGTTATATTTTTACCTATTAGAGTCATATAACGAATTATTATCGCAAAATTTAATGTATATTTGCAGTAAAATTCGGCGAAAATATGAAACTGAACAGAATAAAAGACACGTTGGAAGAAAAAGGCATCTCTCAGACATGGCTTGCAAAACAGCTTGGGAAGAGCTTTAGTACAGTAAACTGCTACGCCAGAAATAAATACCAGCCAGATTTGGAAACATTGCTTGCAATATCAAAAATTCTACAAGTCGATTTGAAGGACTTGATAACAGACGAGGGCGAGCGAGAATAAAAACGCCAAATACTGGATTTTTAGAACTGGACAAAATAACTTCCGATAATAAAACGTTATTTGAACATGGGCATAAGCAAAGAACTTACAGAAGAGGACATCAAGTTCCGCTATATCAACGAAGCCATCACAAGCAAGGGATGGTCAAAGGATAGTATATTCATGGAACAGAAGGTTAAATTTACTGACGGTAAAATTAGCCTTCATGGTAATCTTGTGCATAGAGAGAAACCGAAGTTTGCCGACTATGTACTTTATGCAAATAAGGCAACACCCATTGCTATTGTAGAAGCAAAGGATGCCAATCATTCTGTTTCTCATGGCTTGCAACAAGCCATGACCTATGCCCAAATGCTTGATGTGAAGTTTGCATACAGTTCAAATGGTGAAGGTTTTGCCGAACATGACTTCTTGACAGGCAAGGAGCGCACTTTTGCCATGGACGAGTTTCCAATAAAAGAAGAACTTGTCGAAAGATATAAAAATGAGGCTAACGATGGAAACGGACTTAATGAGCAAGAGTTGTCTGTCATTGAGCAACCTTTCTGCACTGGTCAGAATATATTTCCGCCACGATATTATCAGCGCAATGCAGTAAACCGCACAGTCGGTGCCATTGCCAAAGGACAAAACCGTGTGCTCCTTGTCATGGCAACCGGTACAGGCAAGACATATACTACATTTCAGATTGTATGGCGTTTGCTCAAAAGTGGTTTGAAGAAGAAAGTGTTGTATCTTGCAGACCGAAACATATTGGTTGACCAATCCATACAGCAGGACTTCAAACCATTAGATAAGGTAACGCACAAGATAGATTACTCAAAAGACAAGAACCACTTGGAAGAATTGGCTTCTTATCAAGTATTCTTTGCACTCTATCAACAGTTGATTGGACAGAATGATGCCAAAAACTATAAGGAGTTGTTTCCTAATCCAGACTATTTTGACCTTGTTATCGTTGATGAGTGTCATAGAGGTAGCGCAAAGGATGATAGCAACTGGCGAAACATTTTGGAATACTTCTCTTCGGCTACTCATATAGGTATGACTGCAACACCAAAAGAAACAAAGTACCAGTCAAGTATTGGCTACTTTGGTGAGCCTATATATACATACAGTCTTAAAAACGGAATTGAGGACGGTTTCCTTGCTCCTTTCAAGGTAATCAACATCACAACCAACATTGGCGATGAGTGGAGACCGACAAAGGGACAAAAGGATATTTACGGCAATGAGATAGAAGACCGCATTTATAACAACAGCGACTATGACTATAACATTGTCATAGAAGACCGCATAAGGGAAGTTGCGCAAGAGATAACCAACTATCTGAAAAGTACAGATCGCATGGCTAAGACCATAGTGTTCTGTGCTGATGAAACTCATGCGGAACGTATGCGTATGGCTTTGGCTAATGCCAATGCTGATATGTGTAAGAAAAATCCCGACTATGTGGTTCGTATAACTGGTAGTGACGAATACGGAAAAAGCAAGTTGGATTATTTCATTTCTGTTGCAGAGAAATACCCTGTCATAGCGACAACAAGTAAGTTGCTTTCAACTGGCGTTGATTGTAAAATGACAAAACTGATTGTGCTTGACCAACAAATCGGCTCTATGACAGAGTTCAAGCAGATTATAGGTCGTGGTACTCGTCTTCGTGAGAAAGAAGGAAAGACATACTTCACAGTAATGGACTTCCGCAACGTAACACGATTGTTTGCTGACCCTGATTGGGATGGACCGATTGAGATAGCCCCGAATTATCCGCCTAAACCACATATTTGTCCTGTATGTGGACAGAATCCATGCGTGTGTCCCCAACCGACACCAGAGCCCTGCCCCGTATGTGGTCAGATTCCATGTATTTGCCAACAACCGCCCAAACAGCCTAAGCCAATAGTCAACTCGGACGGTTGTACAGTAAAGGTCATTAACAAGGTCGTTTCTGTCTATGACACAAATGGTAAGTTGCTTCGCACGGAGAGCATTACCGACTATACAAAGAAAAGTATCATAGACACATACGCTACGATTGACACGTTCACTTCCAAGTGGCAAGAAACCAAGAAAAAGTCAGACATTGCTGAAATGCTTAAAGAAAGTGGCATTGACCTTGCGGTGTTGAAGCATGACCAAAATATGGAAGATGTTGATGATTTCGATTTCATCTGCCATATAGCCTACGGCAAGAAAACACTTACACGACATGAACGTGCCGAACAAGTGAAGAAACGAGACATATTCAGCAAGTATGGTGAACAGGCACGACTTGTGCTTGAAGCCTTGTTGGATAAGTACACCAAGGAAGGTGTGTCTGAATTGGAAAGCCTTACTGTGCTTGAAAATGACCCATTCCGCAAATTGGGTTCAAAGGCAAACATCGTGAAGTTCTTTGGTGGCAAGCAAGGCTATCTTGATGCCGTAAAGGAACTGGAACAATGTATATATAATATAGCATAAAAATAAAAACAAAATATGAGTTTATCAAATTTCGTAAAACGAGTACGCAATATAATGCGCAATGATGCCGGTATCAACGGTGATGCGCAACGCATAGAACAAATGGCGTGGATGCTGTTCTTGAAAGTCTATGACGAGAAAGAGAATGATTGGGAGTTGGACGATGATGATTACAAGTCTATTATTCCAGAAGAATGCCGTTGGCGCAACTGGGCGCATGACGATGGAAGCGGTAATACCTTGACTGGTGATGAGCTACTTTCGTTTGTCAACAACACATTGTTTGTGGAACTCAAAAACATAGAGGTAACACCAACTACCCCTATCCGTCAGGCGATTGTAAAGACCACATTTGAGGATGCCAATCAATATATGAAAGATGGCGTTCAACTTCGTCAAGTGCTGAATGTGATTGACGGTTTGAACCTTGGTGACTATGAGGAAAGTCATGCTTTCGGTGAGATATACGAGACAATCCTCAAAGAAATGCAGTCGGCAGGTTCCTCTGGTGAGTTCTACACCCCAAGAGCCTTGACCGAATTTATGGCAGAGATAGTCAATCCGCAGATTGGTGAGAAAATGGCAGACTTCGCTTGTGGTACAGGAGGTTTCATCACAAGTTGGCTGGGTGAATTGGACAAGAAGGTAAAGACTGCAGAAGACCGCAAAGAGTACAATCAGTCTGTATTTGGCATAGAAAAGAAACAATTCCCATATATGCTATGTGTGACAAACCTGTTGCTGCATGGTATTGACACGCCATTGGTATATCACGACAACTCGCTTACAAAAGATGTACTCAACTATACAGACGGCGACAAGTTTGATGTTGTGTTAATGAACCCACCATACGGTGGAAACGAGAAGTCGGATGTCAAGTCACACTTCCCTTCTGATATGCGCAGTAGCGAGACTGCTGACTTGTTCATGGTTCTCATCATGTACCGACTGAAGAAGAATGGTCGTGCAGCGGTCATTGTCCCAGACGGTTTTCTGTTTGGAGCGGACAACACAAAGATAGCCATCAAGACCAAGCTGCTCAGAGATTTCAACTTGCATACCATTATCCGTTTGCCTGGCAGTATCTTTGCACCTTACACTTCGATTGCCACGAACATTTTGTTCTTCGACAATACCAGTGCGGAGGGTGCTCCAGAAGGTTATTCTACAAAGGAAACGTGGTTCTATCGTTTGGATATGCCAGAGGGTTACAAGCATTTCTCCAAGACAAAGTCCATGAAGTCGGAACATTGCGACCCAATCCGTGAGTGGTGGAACGACCGTAAGGAGATTATTATTGCTGATGGTGACGAGAAATCTCGTTGCTATTCGGTTGAAGACCTTATCGCCACCGATTGCAACTTCGACCTGTGCAAGTTCCCGAAAGAGGATGAAGAAATCTTGCCTCCTGCCGAACTGCTTGCCGACTATTTCAAGAAACGCAAGGCTCTTGATCATGAAATTGATAAGACATTGGCAGAGATACAGCGTATTTTGGGAATAAAGGTAAATGTGGACGAATTATAAAATGTGGAACGGTGTTCCACAAATCTAAAAGATTGGCATGGAGAATAAAGGTTTGACAAACATAAATGACGCTGCCTATCAGAAGTTGATAGACAACATAACCACGCTATGGGGTGAGGCGAAGTCAAAAGCCATTGCTGCGGTCAATACGGAATTGCTTGATGCCAACTGGCAAACAGGAAAGTATATTGTTGAATTTGAACAGGGTGGTAAACAAAGAGCTGAATATGGCAAAAGGTTACTTGTAAACCTTGCAAAGGATTTGACAGCAAGAAATGGTAAAGGTTTTAACCGAACAAATCTTACCTATATGCGTAAGTTATACTTGGCATTCCCAAAATGTGGGACACTGTCCCACAAATTGACATGGAGCCATTACTATGAACTGTTGAAGTGTGATAATGCACTTGAAATGCAGTTCTATTATAAGGAATCCATCAAGGAATGTTGGAAAGTTAGGGAACTGAAAAGACAGATGAAAAGTTGTCTGTTTCAGCGACTTGCACTAAGCACAGACAAGGCAGGAGTTCTTGCTTTGGCTAACGAGGGGCATCAAGTACAAACTCCGCAAGACATCATCCGTGACCCTTTCGTGCTTGAATTTGCAGGACTTCCCAAACAAAAACGCTATAAGGAGGGTGACTTGGAAAAGGCTCTGAAAGACCACATGGAGCAGTTCCTTTTGGAAATGGGACGTGGTTTTGCATTTGTTGGCAGACAATACTCCATGCAGATAGGAAGCCGACAGTTCAAGGTGGATTTGGTATTCTACCATTGTATTTTGAAATGCTATGTGTTGATTGACTTGAAGCGAGCAGAGATAAAGCATGGTGATATTGGGCAGATGAATCTCTACCTGAACTATTTCAAAACAGAAGTGTGTCAACCTGACGATAATCCCCCTATTGGCATAGTTTTGGGAGCAAGAAAAGACGAACTTCTGATGGAGTATGCCTTGGAGGGTATAACCAACCAATTGTTTGTGGCACGTTACCAACTCTATTTGCCAAAGCGTGAAGAATTGCAAGCGCAACTTGACAAGTTGTTGGACGAAGCTGAATAACAACAATAAAATAAGGACATTTCGATTTTATAGCATAATTATGAAAAGTAATATTGGAATACAAATCATTTTGTCTATTGTACTGACTATGTGCAGTATCAATATAAATGCACAAACGGTTGGATATACATATCGACCTTTGGCAGCCGAGGGATGCAACATGAAATATAGCGTTGCAAAGCAAGATACGGCATATTACATTATTGCAACCGTAAAGTCAGACAGACTGAATTTCCTGAAAGAATCAACCATGTTGTTGAAAACATTCGATGGTGAAGTTATTAAACTTTATGGCTCTCAGATTGGTAGCGGCTCTGAAACGGCAGGTATTGTCTCTGGCAATATAGTCCTTCCAGTGACAGAAATCAGTTCTACAGCTCAATTCAATATAAGTCCACAACAATTTGAGTTGTTGAAAAAAGGCGTGGCTAAGATAAGGTTATCTACCATACCTATTGAGCATGAGCGGACATTTGCCAAAGATAAAATAGGCAAGAAACTTTATCAGTTCTTCTTGAAGCAGAAGAATAAGGACAATGATTTCTAACGATAGAAAATTACAATGAACGGAAAGCAATTAAAGAATAGCATATTACAATGGGCGATACAAGGAAAACTTGTACCGCAAGACCCTAATGACGAACCAGCAAGCGTATTGCTTGATAAGATTCGCCAAGAGAAAGAACGCTTGATCAAGGAGAAGAAAATCAAGCGTGACAAGAACGCATCCATTATCTACCGTGGTGAGGACAATTCCTATTATGAGAAGATGCTCGCTACGGGGGAGGTGAAGTGTATTGATGAGGAGGTGCCATTTGAGATACCTAAGGGGTGGGAATGGGAGCGTTGGGGTAATATATCCCAATCTATTCAATATGGATATAATGCTCCAGCATTGGAACATGGTGCAATAAAAATGGTTCGCATTAGCGACATACAAGAAAATTGCGTTTTTTGGGACAATGTGCCATATTGTCAAATCGAAGAAAACGATATTGATACATACTTGTTGAAAGTAAACGACATTCTCTTTGCACGAACAGGTGGTACTGTTGGAAAATCGTTTTTAGTTGAGGAAGTACCAGAAAGAGCCATTTATGCAGGGTATTTGATAAGAACGAGATACAGTTCTTTACTTAATTCTCGTTACATGAAATTATTTATGGAGAGCCAATTGTATTGGGAGCAACTCAAAAATGGTACAATAGCTACAGCTCAACCAAATTGTAATGGCAAAACACTTGCAAAAATGTTGCTGCCTATACCTCCAACAAAGGAACAAGATAGAATAGTTGGGAAACTAACACAATTGTCTTCATTCTTAAATAATTATACTCTATATCAAGAGAGATTGAATCTGTTGAACGAGGAGATAAAGGAACAGTTAAAAAAGTCCATTTTACAGGAAGCAATTCAAGGAAAACTTGTACCGCAAATAGCAGAAGAAGGTACAGCGCAAGAACTGCTTGAACAAATAAAGGCAGAGAAGCAGAATTTAGTAAAAGAAGGCAAACTGAAGAAGTCTGCTTTGGCTACTTCCGTCATCTTCCGTGGTGATGATAACAAGTATTGGGAGAAGAAAGGCACAACTTGTGAGTGCATTGACGAGGATATACCTTTTGATATACCAAAAAGTTGGGCTTGGGCACGTTTGGAAACAATCCTTAATACAGGCTCTGCTCGTAGAGTTCATGCAAAGGACTGGAGACAAGCGGGAATACCATTCTATCGAGCGAGAGAAATTGGCAAATTGGCTGATGAAGGTTTTGTTGATAACGAACTATACATAGACCTCTCTTTGTACGAAGACTTTTCTTCAAGTGGAGTTCCTTTGCCAAATGACCTAATGATTACAGCTGTGGGAACTTTGGGAAAAGTGTATATCGTCAAAGAAAGCGATAAATTTTATTACAAAGATGGAAGTGTACTGTGCTTGGCTAACAAGTATGGACTTTGTGCAGAATATCTAAAAATGGTGATAGAATCCCCTTTCTTTAAGGGACAATACAGACAAGAATCACAAGGAACAACAGTTGCAACATTGACAATGGTTCGCTTACAGAAGTATTTCATTCCAATACCACCATTGCAAGAACAATATAGAATTGTTGAAACGTATAGGAATATAGCAAGTATTATGAGTTGATAGACAACAGTCCTGTTTGTATAGACGAGTTTTTGCCGTTCCAAATACCCGAAACATGGACTTGGTGCAAGGTCAAAGACTTGTTGGAAATACAGACTGGTGCATCGTTCAAAAAAGAGCAAGCAAACGCAAATAAAAAAGGCATTAGAATATTGCGTGGTGGAAACATTCTACCCAATAAGTATATATTCAAAGATGATGATGTCTTTGTGTCAGAGGAGTTTGTCAATGCGAATACCATTCTAAAAAAGAACAGCATCATTACTCCTGCTGTAACCAGTTTGGAGAATATTGGTAAAATGGCAGTAATAGAAAAAGACTACAATAATGTTAGTGCTGGCGGTTTTGTATTCATCATTAACCCATACATTCAAGACTTTAATCATTCCTTGTTACTTGCGTATTTTCTTCAAAGTCCATTCTTAATTGAGGCTATGCGAGGAATAACAAAGAAGTCTGGTGCAGCTTTTTATAATCTTGGTAAAGAACGGTTGAAAGAGTTGTATCTACCATTGCCTCCAATGGCAGAACAAAGTAGAATAGTAGGCAAAATAAATGAGGTTTTATCAAGTATTATGAGCAGATAGGAAGCGAAGTAACCGAGATAGAACTGCCTTTTGAAATTCCAAATTCTTGGTCTCTTGCTCGATTAAATGCAGTTTGCCAACTTACAGACGGCTTGAAAACCATTGGCAAGCAATGCTTGTTAGATGCAAGATTTTTGCGTGGTAAAAGTTCCGAGACTATTGCAGAACAAGGCAAACTTGTCCATAAAGGTGACAATATAGTACTTGTGGACGGTGAAAACTCTGGTGAAGTTTTCATCGTACCACAAGATGGCTATATGGGTAGTACATTCAAGCAGTTATGGATAAGTTCTTCAATGTACGAACCTTATGTTTTAGCTTTTATACAGTTCTATAAAGAGACATTGCGCAACTCCAAGAAAGGTGCAGCAATTCCACACCTCAACAAAGAACTTTTCTATGGTCTTATAATAGGCATTCCACCATTACAAGAGCAGAAAAGAATAGTCCAAAAGATAGAGATGTCAGTGCAACTCTTGAAATAACTGGCTTATTTTGAAAGCAATACGCTCTTGTTCCTTTACAGGTGGTATCGGAATAAGAAAATCATTGAATTTGTTTTGGGTTAGTTGATTGATTGTGGTTGTATTACTCACATCTCTCAACTGCCCAAAGAACAAATCAGACTGTAAATAAGCAAACATATATTCGTAAATAGAAGTTTTACATATTGCCATAAATGCGCCAAATGTCATTGGCTCTGTCAAATTCATTATAAGAGCCGATTTTCCAACTAAACGCTTGCTCCCATTTCTTGCACAAATTATAATATCATTCTCCTCTATAAGCAATTTTTCTGATATCGAAGAACTTACTCTTACAATATCATCTAATGCTAACTTGCCATTTCGTATATTACAGGAACGTAATACGATAATTCCTTTCTCATCAATATCTGTCGGTTTATATGTTAGACCAATATAAGAGTTTGATACATTACGAACTCTACACCATTCCCAATTACTTGGGATTTCAAAGGGAATTTGCTCAGTTATATCCAAGCATTTTTTGCCTATCTGCTCATAATACTTGTTATCGTCACCACGGAAGATAACAGAAGTAGCCAAGGCAGACTTCTTTAGCTTACCTTCCTTGACGAGTTTCTGCTTCTCTGTTTTTATCTGTTCAAGCAACTCTTGTGCAGTACCTTCTTCTGCTATTTGCGGAACGAGTTTGCCTTGAATAGCCTCTTGAAGGATGCTCTTACGAATAGTATAGGGAAATTCTTCATTTAACTTATTAAGTTTATCCTGCGCTTTTCCATACTCATCTATATATGGCATCAACTCCTTTGCTTTTGTATCAATACGGAACTGCTCAGAAAGAGGTGGAAGTGGAACTAACAGAGACGTCATTGTTTCTGTGCTTACACGAGGCATTTTTACACCAAATGTTGCAGAATTAATGTAATCATCTACGTAAGGTGATTTCAAAAAGCTAACAATGTAATCTTTGCATATATTGCCGTAGCAAGTGAAAGGTATGATTTCGGGAGTGCAAATACCTCCTTCAGGTGCAATAAGTATCTTTAATAAATATGGACGAAGTTTGCTGTATAAAATGTCACCACGGTTGAAGACGGTCTTGTCACCGATGGCTTTTCGCTCACCAACAGTTTTAATATTCAGCAATCTTCCTCCTTTTTCTATATCTTCCAAATCCAATCCCCATAATTGAGTATCGGCATTCGATGCGTTGATTTTTCTCTTTGTTTGGGCATAAGTTGAGATTACTCCTAATCGACACCATTCCCACCCCTTAGGTATCTCAAATGGCACCTCCTCATCAATACACTTCACCTCCCCCGTAGCGAGCATCTTCTCATAATAGGAACTCATAGAACAAATCCATGCCTATTTATTAGGACAACTTAATGTTTCACTAATAAACGAATAGAAATGGAATTAGACAAATTTGAAGAGTTCCTAAGTCAAGGCAATATGGCTAAGAACACGATTTCGGCATATCTGTATGCCGTAAAGGAGTTTGGCTCTCGACACAAAGAGCTGAACAAGAGAAACTTGTTGGTTTACAAGACCTACTTGATTGAGACTTACAAGCCAAAGACGGTAAACCTCCGTATTCAGGCGATGAACAAGTACCTTGTATTTGTAGGCAAGACGAAACTCCGCTTGAAGTCGGTCAAGGTGCAGCAACGTTCTTATTTGGAGAATGTCATCAGCAATGCCGACTACACCTTCTTGAAGAACAAATTGAAGAAGGAAGACAACTTGGAGTGGTACTTTGTGGTGCGTTTCTTAGCTGCGACTGGTGCCAGAGTGAGCGAACTTGTGCAAATCAAGGTTGAGCACGTGCAAGTAGGCTATTACGACATCTACACCAAGGGTGGCAAGATACGGCGTATCTATATTCCCAAGACATTGCGCACGGAAACAGAAAAGTGGTTGCAGACACTAAACCGTACAAGTGGCTATCTCTTTCTCAATCGCTTTGGCGAGCGCATCACGACAAGAGGCATATCACAGCAGTTGAAGAACTATGCGGTGAAGTATGGCTTTTATGGGAAAGTAGTTTACCCTCACTCGTTCCGCCATCGTTATGCCAAGAATTTCTTGGAGAAGTTCAACGACATTGCCTTGCTTGCAGACCTTATGGGACATGAAAGCATCGAAACGACACGTATCTATCTACGAAGAAGCAGCATTGAGCAACAAGAGATAGTTGACAAAGTGATAACCTGGTAATCGAAGCATATTCTATATCTTTTGATATGTTATCCATGCTATTAAACTATGCAAACGAGTATATGCTTTTTACAACAAGTAGAATTGATTATCAGCATTTTACATTACCTTTGCACTCAAAAGAAAATACGCATGGGACTATTCAGGAAGATAAAAGACATATTCAGCAACGACAAAGGCAAGGAGACAAACACGCAAGAGAACGTTTCCTTGCCTTCTTCTATAAATGTACCTCAACAGTCCACCAAGCAGCCTTTGGTAATGCCTGGTGTTACAGAGGTTATAAAGGCAAGGACATATCTGAAAACAAATGACACAGAACAGACTAAATGCCAATACGAGAGTGCGGTTCAAAAAGGATATTCATTGAACCTTGAACCCTATAATTGGCTACTTCGCCATTATACAAGCAAAGAACAATGGAGCGATGCCAAGCGTGTTCTGTTGCTTGTCCCAGCAAAATTCAGCCAAGATGCGCTTGTTGTCGAATTTAGGGAAGTAATAAGGCAACGAGAAGACAAACTACCCAAACAAGCCAATCTCCACAGAACCATTACCACCAAAGATACATTGGCAAACCGATACAAAAGTTTGATTGCTCAACTGCCCGAATTTGACTTCTACACAAGTGAGAATGACGCTCTGTTTTCAGAAGACGCTCCAGTGTGCCATCAGATAGAAAATATAATCAGCCATATAGAGAATGAACTACGCAAGGCAAAGGTTGCCGAGAAAAGCAAGGATTACATCACCGCAACCAATATCTATGAAGAGTTGATTGCCAATGGCTATTGGAAGCCAGAGCCTTATAACCGTCTGCTTTATATCTATGATAAGGCAGGACTTACAAATGGTGTAAAGGAGTTGCTTGTTCTTGCAATAAGTTTCTTTGAAAATCAGCAAAAGAAACAGAAACAGGAATTGTTACGCCTTGCCGACAAGTACAAAAGCAGAGCCTATGCAGAGGCGAAAATAAATCAAGGAAAGACAGTGGCATATTTCGATGGTTTCTTTGAAATATACATGCCTTTCCCTGATATTGATGTCTGGAAGCGAATACTCGCTGACATTACCGCTTAATGCCCGAAATCTTCCTGGGATAGTGTTTGCTGTGGGCGAATCTCATGCAGCGTCTGGCAAAGCTGAAAATATCCTCGTCCTTATCCCTCCAAGGCAATTCCGAATTGGAGCCACCGCCACCTCCCGAATGAGTGATGCTTGTTGCCCCATTGATGCCCTCTATGAACATCTTGACGGCTGTGCCAAGCACATCTTTGAAACGCATATCGCACATATCTTCAATGATGGTGTTCTCTGCCATTTTCTTGGCTTCGGGTACATTGGCACAAATCCTACTGCTCATCGTCAGCAGTTCTTGGAAACAGCCTGCAAGGATAGAGGCTTGGGCGTATGTCTGCAAAGTACGTGATGTCTGCTCCTGCACGACACGCAATGTTTCAGCCTCAGACTTCTGCGCCCTTGTCATAGCTCTGAACTCGGCAAGTGCTTCATCGGCTGCACTCAGTTTTTCTCGTTTGTCCGTCAGCTTGAACTCCAAGGTGGACAACTGACTTTTGAGCCGTTCCAGTTCCTTAGACAATTCGGAATGCTCGCCATTCTGTTGTTCTAACAATTTCTCAACCTCATGGATTTTGTTCTCCACTTCGGACTTCTGGTGAGTGAGGTTTTCTATCATCGTTTTCAGACCTTTAACGGCATTCTCCTTTCTGCGAATGTCAAGTTCAAGTTTGCCATTTGCGATTTCCAACTCACGGCTTTCGGCTTGGAGTTGTCTATACCATTCGTCACGAGGGACATGCTGGGCATTGGTAGCCGAAACGGATTCGCCACGTACCAAGCCCCACTTTTTGTTGACCTCTGCCAAGTAGTCGTGGATAGCATCCAGTTTGTTTGCGTCACCACCAAAAGTATCTCGGTATTTGATACGCATCTTCTGTTTCTTCTCATCGTACATAATTGGCGTTACAAGACAATGGATATGCGGTGAAGACTCGTCAAGATGGACGGAAAAGTCAATGATGTTGTCTTCGCCCCAAGCATCAGCTACAGCCTTGTAGATGTCCTTTGCCCACAATTCTATCTCCGATTTGCGCTTGACATGGCTGTTGTCTGCGCCTTTCGCTCGCTCCACATTTTGGTCTCCGAAAGCCATTTCTCGCATTCTGTCGGCATCGCCCGAAAATATCATGTTGCAGGCAATGCGATATTTGGGCGTTTCAAGCCCTTTGTTAGGGTCTTCTGCACCAGTAGCTTCCAAACGGTCTTGAAACCGTTCTAAAATGGGCTTAGAAGAGCCGAGAGGCACAATCTTACCGCCCTTGACTATCTCAAAGTTGAGATGCGCACGGCTCTTGTCGTAGTTAAACTTCTTGTTGGAGGCTTTGGCTTCCCATTGGGATTCCGTCCAACGCCTCTGATGTTCGTTGTCTTCACCTGCCGAAAACGACTTGACGGCTTGTTGGTGAAACACTTGGTATTCTGGCATAATGTTATTTCTTAGATGGGGTAATGAAATTTATAAAATGAGCTTGCTCTGGTGTCCTCCTGAGGGCTTGCCCGACGGAGCATAATTCGGTTGGTGATAACCATACCGAGGATTATGTTCCCCATCTACATTATGCGTACATATAGGCAAGCCTCTTCTGTTGTGTACCAACACTGCTCTAAAACGGTTTTGATGAAGTCTTGGCATTGCGTTCTTACTGGCAAACTGACAGCATGAAGGCAAATGCCAAGACAAAAGATGAAAGAACGAAAGGTTACATTTCACGTTGTTCGTGGAAATGCTCTACATCTTCCGCCAACAACTGCTCTCTCACATCATCAGGGATTTCTTCCAAGGAATGGATTTCCTCCATTTCCGAAGGAGTGATTTCTGATGAATCGGAAGAAGGCAAAGGCAAAGTTAAAGAAGTCGGATCTGAAACAGACTTGTTCGGGTTCTGTTCCGACTTCGCTTTGCCGTTGTCTCGCTTATAAAGGGCATTGGCTGTATAAACCGTTTCACCCTCATGCTTCCACGCTGCTATGCACCGCATATCCATAATGGTGGTAAGGCAATCAGTTTTTATTGTTACGATACCCAACTGTTCCAACTGTTTCAAGAAGCGGATAACTGTTTTTCGGTTGCAGTTCCATTCCTTTGAAAGTTCAAGGGCAGATACACAAGTTTGTCCTTGCATTAGTGGTTTGGATATGCCACGCTTGGTATAGGTGGTATCGGCAGTTGCCGTGTGGTGAAGCAGTCTGCGGAAACATTGTATTCTGTTGATGCCTCCCTCGTTGCTACTGAGAAAATTCAGTTGTTCGTCCGTCAATGACAAATAGTAAGTGACAGGGCGAGTTTTGTCTATCTCTTTTCTTTCCATGTCCGAATGGTTTATAAATGGTGAATGACTGAAAGGACAACAAATCATCGGTGAAGACCATGCTGTTGCCGTGGCATATCCTCACTGACAATCTCCATGAGTTTTCTATCCAAGCGTTGAAGTTCATCTTGGTTAAGACTGTTTATTGCCTCTATGCTTACTCGTAATGCAACGGCACGTCTTCCATACAAAATGGCTTGTTCGTCATTGTCTATGGCATGGTTTGCACCAGTTGCTTCAATGTAATCATTGACGGCATCCCTCATGGATAGTTCACGAAGTCCTGTCTTAGCCCAGAGGACAGACAGTTTGACTGCCTGTTCCTTCTTGGCTTCATATTCTGTTGTCCTCATGGCTACTTGACACTTAGATTTTTCAAGATACGGTTGGCTTCTTCTGAAACCTGCGCCTTTGACGCAATCGCATTTCTGCGAATCCATGTCAAGAGTTCCGCTTTCTCGAAATACACCATCTTGCCATTCGGCTTGTAATAAGGAATGGTCTGCTCATGTGTCATCTTGTAGAGTGAACTTTTTGTCACTCCCATAAATCGGGCAGCTTCTTCCAAAGTCAGCACATCCTTACCTGCTGACAGAGTATTTTCAAGCACTTCCACTCGCTTGGCGAGTTTTAGGTTCTCCAGCATGAGTGCTTGAACATCTGGAGTAACACTTTGATTGGTTCGTGATTCCATAATCTGTTGATGTTTTAATTTGACTATTTCATCATGACCATTGTTTGTGATTGCAAGTTGAAAGTGGTGCAAAGGTATGTAAGAAATTTCTCATTCTGTTAGAAATGCTTGGTCAATGACGAAATCTTAAGCTATATTATAATAATGAAGTTGTTTCATACTCTAAATCATACTTGAATGAAATAAAGTGAAGACAAAATCAAACTTAGAAACGATAGTAAGAATACAAGAGAAACACTGTTTTTGGAACTTGGTTGTCAAACCCTCAAAACAGCCATAAAATGCAAAAATGGTGCTTGGGCTGTAATTTTATAGTTGCAAATACGCAATTATCTCTTTTTTATTTGGAAATTTTTGTTGCACGTTTGTTACGCGTAACAAAA
>ERZ773221.2164-NODE-2164-length-15876-cov-3.730358_pt1 | contig 15876 bp, 13 predicted proteins | sample MGYA00580994_ERZ773221 | MGnify/ENA primary metagenome ERZ773221 (study PRJEB29015, sample SAMEA2737758) | human gut metagenome | biome: human gut; feature: human-associated habitat; material: faeces | place: China | collected 2012 ... | reverse complement strand
AAGCTGGATGATGCAGGAAATTATTACTGTGCGCTGGGCTGGTCTTTTGCGCGGGGAAAAGGAAAAAATATTGATCTGTATCAGAAAGAAGAAAAAATTTTTTCAGCCTGCGGAGGTGCAGCTATTTATCGTAAAAAGATCATGGAAAAGATCGGATATTTTGATGAGGAGCATTTCGCATATCTGGAGGATACGGATATCGGATACCGTGCCAGAATTTATGGATATGAAAACTGGTATGCACCGGATGCAGTCGTATATCATGTGGGAAGTGGTACGAGTGGATCCAGATATAATCATTTCAAGACCAGATATTCTTCCAGAAATAATATTTATCTGATCTATAAAAATATGCCTCTCCTTCAGATCATCCTGAATCTGCCGTTTCTGGTAGCGGGTTTTCTGATCAAGTTTCTGTTCTTTGCACTAAAAGGAATGGGAAAAGAATACCTGGCCGGTATCAAAAACGGATTTTCTATCAGCATGAATCACAGGAAAGTTCCGTTTTCGGTTAAACATCTTCCCAATTACTGTAAGATACAGCTTGAATTGTGGGAAAATATGTTCCGCAGAATTCGGGCATAAAGTCATTTTTACAGTGGTTTATGGAAATTTAATATAATAAAAGATAAGATTTTATTGATTTTGAAGGACAACTATTATAATATAAACGTGTCTGTCCAGACATGGGATTCAGAATGTACGGACAGAGATGCTTAAAACACAATGAAATGGATAGAGGTGGCAGAGATTGATTCAGGACAATCAGAAGAATTTCAGTCGTCTCCAGATGTTAATTGATGCCATTGTCATTGCTGTGACCTATGTACTTGCCTGGATGATCCGTTTTATCGGTCCGTTTGCATATTCAGCAGTCCGGGCACTTGCGTTTGAAGAGTACATGTTTGCATTGATATTTATCATACCGGGGTATCTGCTTCTGTATCAGGCATTTACTTTATATGAGCCTTTGCATATGCAGGGGCGCAGACTGGTTCTGGCAAATATCATCAAGGCAAATGTACTCGGACTTCTGCTGATCGTATTCAGTCTGTATATGATGGGAGAGTCTGATTTCTCCCGACTGACGGTTTACATTTTCTGTGTGATCAACATCTTTGCAGAATGGGGAGTAAGGCTCTTTATTTTCTCCATGCTGAGAAAAATGAGAAAGCGCGGACTGAATCAGAAGCAGATGATACTGGTAGGTTACAGCCGGGCAGCGGAAGAATATATTGACAGAATTCAGCAGAATCCACAGTGGGGTTATGTTGTCAGAGGAATCCTTGATGATAATGTTCCGGCAGGAACTGTTTATAATGGAATCAAGGTTATCGGACGAATTGCAAATCTTTCTGTGATACTTCCTGCAAACAGGCTGGATGAGATTGCAATTACACTGGGACTGAGTGAATATTACCGACTGGAGGAAATTGTCGGAATGTGTGAGAAATCCGGTGTTCATACCAAATTTATACCGGATTATAATAAGATCATTCCTACGAAACCATATACGGAAGATATACTGGGACTTCCGGTGATCAACATCCGTTATGTTCCATTGAGTAATACATTTAATGCAATGGTCAAACGCTTGATGGATGTTGTTGGGGCGATCATGGCGATCATTGTTTCTTCACCGGTCATGCTGCTGATGTGCATACTCATCAAATTGACATCACCGGGACCACTTATATACCGACAGGAGCGTGTCGGACTTCATAATAAGAATTTCTGGATGTACAAATTCCGTTCTATGGAAATTCAGCCGGAGGCCGAAGAAAAGAAGGCCTGGACGGTTAAGAATGATCCGAGGGTAACCGGAATCGGTAAATTTATGAGAAGGACCAGCATTGATGAACTGCCTCAGCTGTTTAATATTCTGAAGGGTGATATGAGTCTGGTGGGACCGAGACCGGAGAGACCGTTTTTTGTTGAGAAATTCCGTGAGGAAATTCCAAGATATATGGTGAAACATCAGGTGCGTCCGGGACTTACTGGCTGGGCACAGGTAAATGGTTACCGGGGAGATACCTCTATTCGTAAACGTATTGACTGTGATCTCTACTATATAGAGAACTGGTCGATCGGATTTGATATAAAGATATTGTTCCTGACGATTTTCAAAGGGTTCATTAATAAAAATGCATATTAAAGATAAGGGGAGAGAAGATGGCAAGACCTAAGTCAAAAACAAAAAAGATACTATTTGCTGTTGAAATTATTGTTCTTCTGCTGTTTATCGGTGGTCTGTATGTATATGGACAGCTGAATTCAAAACTGGACAAGATCAATCAGCCAGTTCTGGATGACAGTAAGATCAAAGTAAACCAGGAAGTACAGGATTCTATTGATTCACAGGAATCAACTCTGACAGGTTATACAACATATGCTCTGTTTGGTATTGACCACCGTGATAAAAATACTGCACTCGGCGGTGAGAACAGTGATACAATTATTATTGCAAGCGTAAATAATGACACAAAAGATGTGAAGCTGGTTTCTGTATATCGAGATACCCTTCTCAATCTTGGTAACGATACTTATTCCAAGGCGAACGCAGCGTATGCTTACGGTGAAGCCGAACAGGCGATCACAATGCTGAATACAAACCTCGACCTGAACATCAGCGAATATGCAACCGTAAACTTCAATGCGCTGACAACGATCATCGATGACCTTGGTGGACTGGATATGGACATGTCTTATGCCGAGATTGTTCATATGAATAACTACTGTGTAGAGACATCCGAAGAAACAGGTAAGGATTATACACCAATCGAACTTCCGGACAGACCGGATGATATCGAGGCAGTTCAGTATCATTATCATCTGAATGGTGTACAGGCAACTTCTTACTGTCGTATCCGTTATACAGCAAGCCTTGATATGGGACGTACAGAGAGACAGAGACGTGTGATCCAGATGATCGTCAGCAAGGCAAAATCTGCCGGTCTTGGCAAGATCTTCAAGATCATGGACGATGTATTCCCGATGGTTACAACTTCTATGACAAAAGACGAAATCCTGCAGCTTCTGCCTACTCTGATCGGTTACAGTGTAGACGATACGACAGGATTCCCGACATCTTATAAGTTCTCTAATGTTAAGGGAAGTATTATTGTACCGACAACTCTGGAGACAAATGTTATCGAACTGCACAAGTTCCTTTATGGAGATGAAGCATACACACCATCTGCGACTGTAAAAGCAAACAGTGAAAAGATTCTTGAAATCGTCGGTGGTGAGAGCAGTCTGGACGATAAACAGGCTACAGTAGAAGAGAATACTGCAAATGATACAGTCATTTTCGAGAAGAACGGAAGCGGATGGTCTAATACAAGCAACAATTATGGCTCCGATGACAGTGGAAGCGCTGACAGCAGTGACGGAAGTTCCGGCGGTGGAAATACGGATTATGATCCTGATAATAGTGGCGGAAGCTCCAGCGGTGATGATTCCGGCGGTGATGACGGTTCTGGCGGAGATACTACAGGCGGAGACACCAGTGGTGATGACGGTTCTGGCGGAGATACTACAGGCGGAGACACCAGTGGTGGTGATGACGGTTCTGGCGATTACGTTGATGAAGGAAGCGGTGATGATGGCGGAGCTTCGTCAGAAGCAGCTGCAGAGGCCGATCCAAGTGCAGCATAAATAACTATGATAAAAGAAGGGAATTTCTCGTTGAAGAAATTCCCTTCTTCTGTTACCATACATTCATACGAAAAACCAGCAGCGAAGAATGACGCAAAGGGAGAAAGCATGGAAAATATAAAAGTAGATGTGATCATTCCGGTGTACCATCCGGGAAAAGAATTTTCTGTACTGCTTGAACGGCTCACAGAGCAGACAGTAGTGATCCATCGTATTATTGCAATGAATACAGAGGAAAATTACTGGAATAAAGAATTAGAACAGAAGTATCCACTTCTGGAAGTACACCATTTGAAAAAATCTGAGTTTGATCATGGCGGAACACGTGCATGGGCAGCAGAATTGTCGGATGCAGAGATTATGGTATTTATGACACAGGATGCTGTTCCGGCGGACAGGAATCTGATAGAAAATCTTGTAAAGGCACTGGAAAAGGAAAAAATGATCGCAGCAGCATATGCCAGACAGCTGCCGAATGAAATGTGCAGTTTTGTAGAACGTTATACGAGATCATTTAACTACCCGGAGAAATCTTATGTAAGAACCCAAAGAGACCTTTCCTTATATGGAATAAAAACTTTTTTCTGCTCTAATGTGTGTGCTGCATATAAAAAAGAAATTTATCAGAAACTTGGTGGCTTTGTAAGAAAGGCAATTTTTAATGAGGATATGATCTATGCCGGCAGGCTGATCCAGGAGGGCTATGCAGTTGCATATGCCGCAGATGCAAAAGTGATTCATTCACATAACTATTCCTGTATGCAACAGTTTCACAGAAATTTTGATCTTGGAGTATCACAGGCTGAGCATCCGGAAATATTTGAAGGTGTGCCGTCAGAAGGAGAAGGAATAAAACTTGTAAAGAAAACAATAAACTACCTGATCCAAAAAAGAAAAATATGGCTGATTCCGGGAGTAATACTTCAGTCGGGCTGTAAATATGCCGGCTATCTGAGTGGTAAAAACTATCGGAAACTTCCAAAGAAAGTAATTCTCTGGTGCACAATGAATCGTGAATACTGGAAGGTATAAAGAGGTCTTTTCATGTCTCGGCAGAACAAAGGACAGCACACGGTTTTTTTAAGGAGTTGTCACATTTTGAACACAATTGATTGTTACACTGTTTTCATAGGATAAAAAAGATAAAAAGAAAGGAGCACAGGCATGGATGATGAAAAAAAATGGAATCTGAATGCTCCGCAGAATGATACAGAAAACAATCGACAGAATGAGCCACCAAGATATGAACATTATTGTATGCATCAGAATACAGAATCAGATACAGTGAAGGAATTACCTGAAAAGAAAAAAAACAAAAAACGTGGCGGAAAAAAACTTGCAGAAACGATTTCGCTGGCAGTTGTATTCGGTCTGGTAGCAGGTGCTGTATTTCAGGGAGTGAATTTTGCGTCCGAGAAATATCTGGGATCAGATGGGAAGGACAGTCAGATAGAGACAGCACAGCTTGCAGGAGATTCTTTGGCAGATGGAAGTGATTCGAATGAAAGTGAAGGAGCTGCTTCAAATGAAACGGTCGCTTCGGAAACAGCAGCTGCTGTGTCACAGACGGGTTCTGTTGCAGAAGTTGCAGATACAGCAATGCCAACGGTAGTCGCAATTACATCTGTAAGCGTACAGGAAATCCCCAATTATTTCCGGGCATTTGGATTTGGTTATGGCACACAGCAATATTCCAGTGAGGGAAGCGGTTCTGGAATCATTGTCGGAGAAAATGACGATGAGCTTTTGATCGCAACAAATAATCATGTGGTATCCGGTGCGACAACACTCAGTGTATGTTTCGTTGGAAATGATGTAGTCAACGCAGAAGAGGAAACGGTGGATATGTCCGGCAGCGATGGTGATGTCAATGTGGAAGATGCAGTCAGTGCCAAGATAAAAGGTACGGATGAATCAAATGACCTGGCTGTGGTTGCAGTTCAGAAATCAGATATACCGGAAGACACACTCTCGCAGATCAAAATAGCGCAGCTTGGCAATTCCGATGACCTTCAGGTTGGGGAGCAGGTTGTGGCAATTGGAAATGCACTTGGATATGGACAGTCAGTTACCTCCGGATGGATCAGTGCATTGAACAGAAACATTTCTACAGATGATGGTACCAGTTCAGATCTGATTCAGACAGATGCGGCGATCAATCCAGGTAACAGTGGTGGAGCACTGCTGAATATGCAGGGAGAAGTGATCGGTATCAATTCTGCAAAGTATGCAGACAGTGCGGTAGAGGGAATGGGATACGCAATTCCAATATCCAAGGCACAGCCGATTCTTGAGGAACTGATGAACCGTCAGACAAGAGATAAAGTTGAATCAGAGAATGCAGCTTATCTTGGGGTCGTTACGGCTGATCTTTCCACAGAGGCAATACAGATGTATGATATGCCAGAGGGAGCTTTTGTTATCCGTGTGGAGAAAAATTCCGCTGCAGGGAAAGCAGGTATCCAGAAAGGCGATATTATCGTAAGCTTTGATGGACAGACAGTCAGCGGCAAAGATGATCTGGAGAGTAAGCTTGCGTATTATGCATCCGGTGAGACGGTAGATGTTGACGTATCAAGAGCAGATAACGGAGAGTATGTTCAGAAGACAATTTCAGTCACGCTTGGAAGCAAAAATTAATTTATAAAAACTTTAGTTTACAGTTTTACAGGTTATGTTATAATGAACGCATAGATTCGAAGATGCTGAATGCACTTTTGATCTGTGCGTTCTTTATATGAGACAGATAACAACTATGCAGAAGGAGTTTACAGATATATGGCAGATAAATACGAGGATGAGATTTTAGAGGGAGAGGTCAGCGATGACGACGATCAGGAAGAAAACAAGAAAGAACCTGAGAAGTACTGTACGCTCTGTCATCGGGCAGAGAGTCAGGTTGGTAAGATGATCGATCTGCCTAATAATATACATATATGTCCGGACTGTATGCAGAGAAGCTTTGACAGTATGAATCAGCAGATGCAGACAGGAAATTTTAATTATGGTGATCTGCTCAATATGCCAAATGTCAGCATGATCGATCTCAGCAGTTTCCAGAATCAGATGGGACAGCAGAAGAAACCCAAAAAGAAAAAAGCAGAAAAGAAAGAACCAGTCCTGGATCTCAAGAAGATTCCGGCACCGCATAAGATCAAGGCTACCCTGGATGAATATGTGATCGGTCAGGAATATGCCAAGAAGGTAATGTCCGTTGCCGTTTACAACCATTATAAACGTGTAGCAACAGATACCATGGATGAGATCGCAATTGAAAAATCCAATATGCTGATGATCGGACCTACCGGATGCGGAAAGACCTATCTGGTCAAAACACTGGCCAAACTGCTTGATGTTCCGCTGGCGATTGCTGATGCGACTTCTCTTACAGAAGCAGGATATATTGGTGATGATATTGAAAGTGTTGTTTCCAAATTGCTTGCAGTGGCTGATAATGATGTGGAGAAGGCTGAGCATGGAATCATCTTTATTGATGAGATTGACAAGATCGCAAAGAAGAAAAATACCAATCAGCGAGATGTCAGCGGAGAAGCTGTACAGCAGGGGATGCTGAAACTTCTGGAAGGAGCAGATGTGGAAGTGCCGATCGGAGCCAACAGCAAGAATGCAATGGTTCCATTGACAACGGTAAATACAAGAAATATTCTGTTTATCTGTGGAGGCGCTTTCCCGGATCTGGAAAATATCATTAAAGAACGTCTGAATAAGCAGGCGTCTATTGGATTTTATGCAGATCTGAAAGACAAGTATGATGACGATCCACATATTCTGGAGAAGGTGACGGTGGAAGATCTTCGAAGTTTTGGTATGATTCCGGAGTTTATCGGACGTCTGCCGATCATATTTACCATGAATGGGCTTACAGAGGATATGATGGTACAGATCTTAAGCGAGCCACGCAATGCGATCCTGAAACAATATCAGAAGCTTCTGGCACTGGACGAGGTAAAACTGGAATTTGAAGAGGGAGCACTGCATGCCATTGCAGCCAAAGCAATGGAAAAACACACAGGAGCCAGAGCTCTTCGGGCAATTCTGGAAGAATATATGCTGGATATTATGTATGAGATTCCGAAAGATGATAATATCGGTCAGGTTACGATCACAAGAGAATATATAGAAGGCAATGGTGGCCCGAAGATTCTTCTCAGAGGACAGGAAGTTCCGCTGCTGGAAGGAAATCACTAAATACAGAGTATATATAACATGGCTTTTTATAAAGAAAGAGAGGTAACTTATCATGGCAAAAGATTTTTTTGGAAGTCTTGGAGAAACACTTACAAAAACTGCGAAGGAACTGAGCGGACGTGCAGAGGAGGTTTATGAGACCCAGAGACTTAAAAACAAAATCTCCGGTGAAGAACGACAGATAGAAAAAGCAATGGCCGACCTCGGAAGAATCATTTACAAACGTTATAAAAAGGAAATTCCGGTAGATGATGCACAGAAAGCACTTTGCGAACAGATTGACCAGCGCATGGAACAGATCGAGAAATATAAAACAGATATATCTGAACTGAAGGTAAAAAATAAACGTTTTTGTCCATCCTGCGGAAGTCCGCTTGCAAAAGATGATGCGTTCTGTTCACAGTGTGGCGCAGCATGTCCGACTATTGAACCGGAAGAAGATGCCGGAGATGATGTGATCGAGGGAACAGCAGAAGAAGTTGCTGAAGAGACTGCAACAGAGGAAACAGACGAAACTGTTGAGGAAGCAAATGCAGATACTGCTGAAGATGCGGTAACAACAGAAGAAACAGTAGAGGAAGCTGCTGAGGCAGAGGAAGCAGCACAGACAGATGCAGAAGAGCAAACGGAAGCAGAGGGCGAAAAAGAAGAATAATGTCAGTGAAATAAATGATCTGAACAAATAAAAAAGAACAGGCTGAAATGCAACATCATACAGATGCAGCGTTTCAGTCTGTTCCTTTTATTTGTGAAAAACTCTGCCTGGATTGTGGATAACTGATGGCGTCTGGCTTTTACAATGTGTATACAAGGATGCCGGCAATGATGATCAGATTACCGATCAGTTTCCCCTTTGTGATCTTTTCGTTCAGGATGAAACGAGAAAGCAATAATACGAATACATAAGCGGCAGTATCGATCACAGGCCCATAGCGCATGTCTACTTTGGTATAACACCAGGTGTTCAGAAGAAGAATACCGAAGAACATCACATAGGCGAGGATGACACGCCAGTTGAGATATTCTCTTAAAGGATTGTCATATTTTATATTTGCACTTTGCTTCAGAAGAATCTGGGAGATTGCGGAAAAGAAAGTTCCTCCCAGCATGATCAGGATAAAAGTTCTATTCATATCTCTGCACCGTCCATACTCCGAATAATACGATCAGGATTCCGATGATGTTCTGTACGGAAAGCTGTTCATGAAAAATTGCGACTGCCCAGATCTGTGACCACAGAAGATAGACACTTTTGTTGGCATAGGCGGTGGACAGTGAGAATTTTTTGATGACCTGTTGCCAGGCGATCGCGTAGATTCCGCAGTTGGCGATCATCAGGAACAGGAATACATATAGAAGCGGGGCATGCAGTCCGTTTTTATTGTACTGGATCGAGGCAAGTTTTGAAAAAACACTTGTCAGAGAAAACAGCAGAATATTCAGATGGAGCTGCAGATAGTTTCTGAAATTTTTCATAATTCCTCCACAATATTATTTTTTGACCAATATTTATTAATTTTACACCATATACTAATTGTTTACAATGGATTATGAAAATGATATGATAAAAAAGAATGCATAAATTTATTGCGTATTTAGAAAGAAAGGGAAACCTATGAGTTTGTATTCCGTTGTTGTTCCTGTATACAATTCCGAACACACCTTACAGGAACTTTATACACGCCTGGAAAAAGTATTCCGGGAAGTAATAAAAGAAGAGTTTGAACTGATTCTTGTGGATGACGGTTCCAAAGACCGTTCCTTTGAAGTCATGCAGGAACTTCGTGCAAAGGACAATAGAGTTCGCATCATACAGATGGCAAGAAATTTTGGACAGCATCCGGCGCTTCTGTGTGGATTTGCACATGTGAAAGGTGATTTTGTTGTAACCATGGATGATGACCTGCAGCATCAGCCGGAAGAACTTCCGAAGATGATAAATGTTATGAGAGAACGCGATGATGTTGATGCGATCATTGCGAGCTATGAAGGCAGACAGCATGGATTTATCCGCAAACTCGGAACGAAATTTTCTGTGTGGGCAACTTCTAAGATGCTTGGCAAAGACCCGGATCTTCAGATCACCAGTTACCGTCTGATCCGTCGCTTCCTTGTAGATGCAATGGTGAAGACAAATACATACCTGCCTCAGATCGGAAACCTTCTGGTGCTGACATCCAACAGAATCATCAACGTACCAGTACAGCATGCGGCAAGGGTTTATGGAAAGAGCGGCTATTCTTTCAAACGTCTTGTGAAGGATCTGATCTATGATATCACCGCACATACAGCATTTCCGCTTCTTATGGTGAGAAATATCGGAATTGCCAGTTTTCTGGTGAGCATGGTCATGGCAGTGTATTTTCTTGTGCGTTACTTTGCGTTTGGTGTGTCGGTTGAAGGCTGGACATCCCTGATGATGGTGATGCTGGCATTTTTTGGACTGATTCTTTTGTCGATTGGGATCATGGGAATCTATCTGATGAATATTCTGAACGAAGCAAAGAAAATGCCACATTATGTTGTGCGCCGGGAGGACACGGACTGATGAAAAAAGAAATCGGAGGCTATTTTGAGCTGGAAGATTTTGGAGGTAAAGAGTATTATCCGAATCTTTATAAAGTAAATCTGGGAAGAACAGCACTTCGGTGGCTTCTGGAAGGCCGCGGTTATACAAAAATATATCTGCCGGTATTCTTATGCGAGTCGGTAACGGAAGCCTGCGAGCAACATGGAATCCGGATCAGCCGTTATCAGTTGGGTGCGGAGTTAAATGTTTTGCTTCCCCGGAAAAAACTGGGAGAAAGTGAATGTCTGTATCTGGTCAATTATTACGGTCAACTGACAGATGAGAAGATCCTGGCATATCAGAAGATTTTTGGAAATATCATTGTGGATCATACGCATGCTTTCTTTCAGAAACCGCTGAAAGGTGTGGATACCCTGTATTCCTGCAGAAAATTCTGGGGAGTCAGTGATGGAGCATATCTTTCCACAGATGCAGTGCTTCCGATGGATAAGCCAGTGGATCATTCCAATAAAAGAATGGGACATATCCTTGGGCGGTACGAAGAAAATGCAGGCGTCTACTATCAGGAGATGCTTCAGAATGCAGCTCGGTATGAAGGCATGGAGATTCGACGTATGTCCAGGCTGACAGAGAATCTGCTGGGAGCAATCGATTATGAGACGGGAAGACGTAAGAGAGAGGAAAATTATCGTATACTTTCCGAGGCACTTCCGTCAGAATTTATTTTTACCCGGGTGACACCGGAGGGGCCATTTGTTTATCCGTATTATCATAAAGAAGGCCTTAAGTTAAGACGCTGGCTTGCAGAACATAAGATTTTTGTACCGACCTACTGGAAAAACATTCTCGAAGAATGTACAGAGAGCAGTCTGGAATATCAGTGGGCGGCAGATGTACTGCCTCTGCCATGTGACCAGCGTTATGGAAAAGAAGAAATGCAATATATGGCAGAACGGATCAAAGAATGGGAGGCAGCCGGAGAATGAAGCACAGATTACTGATACTTGGTACACTGGGCGAATTTGTACAGCTTGTTAAAAAATCAAAAGAACGGGGATATTATACGATCGTCTGTGATGGTTACCCAGATGGACCGGCAAGACAGTATGCAGATGCATCTTACGTGATTCCTGTTACGGATATTGATGCAGTGGCAGAGCTTTGCCAGAAAGAAAAGGTTGATGGAATCATAACCTCTTTTTCGGATCTGCTCATGGAATGCATGGTCAAAATTGCAGAGAAAGCGGGATTGCCCTGCTATCTGAGACCGGAACAGCTTTGCTGGTACAGAGACAAATCAGCCTGTCGGGAACTGCTTTCGAAACTGGGGCTTCCGACGCCTGGATTTGTGAAAGTACCGGCAGCAGAACAGAATGAATATAAACTTGCCGAAATAACAGCAGGGCTTAAATATCCATTGATCAGTAAACCGCTGGATAAATATGGTTCAAGAGGAATTTTCATCATTAAAGATAAGGAGCAGCTTGCAGGAAGTGTTCGTAAAACCGCAGAGTTTACAGATCTGGATGAAATTCTGATTGAAGAATATAATGATGGATTTGAATTTAATATGATGACCTGGGTTTCTGATGGAGCGGTGAGAGTCATCAGTATTGCAGACAGAGAGAAAACACAGTTTGCGGAGGGAGAGCTTCCGGAGAGCACACGAAATGTGTATCCGAGCTGCCTGATCGATAAGGTGGAAGAACCGGCGGTTTCCCTGCTGCAGTCGTATATTGAGTATACCGGACAGAAGGAAGGACCGCTTTCCATGCAGTTTTTCTGGAAAGCAGGAGAGGGAATCCAGGTCTGTGAGATTGCTGCACGTTTCTTTGGCTATGAGCATGAGCTGACTGATATGGTATATCGCTTTAACATGGAAGAACTTTTGCTGAATTATGTTTACGATAACGAGTATGTTACAAAGATGTTGGAAGCGCAGGATATCCGTAAACCATTGATGCATGGAGCTGTTTTGTATTTTCATGGGAGACTGAAACAGATTCAGGAACAACAGGCTGCATATGAACTCGCGGAAGATAAAGCGGTTGTAAAACCGTGGATTTTCTATGAGGCAGGAGAAGAAGTTGTAGCATACGGTCCGAACCCGTATCTTGCACTGTATTATATAGAGGCAGGCAGCCGAGAAGAACTTGATGAGATAACAAGAGATTTTTTTGAGAAAATGAGTATGACGGATCCGGATGGAGAAGAAATTGTTTTTCAGAATAAGATACCCAAGTATTCTTTATAAAGAAAAGTAGAGGAGTCAGATGATTTATTTTAACATGCCGGCACTTGTCGGTAATGAATTAAAGTATATTCAGGATGCAGTAGCTCAGGGCATGCTCTGTGGTGATGGAAAATATACGAAGCTTTGTTCAGCATGGATGAAAGAACGTTTCCAGGTAAATCAGGTTTTCCTGACAACATCCTGTACGCATGCATTGGAGATGGCGGCATTCCTGAGTGATATCCAGCCAGGGGATGAGGTCATCATGCCATCGTATACATTTGTTTCCACTGCGGATGCTTTTGTACTTCGAGGTGCAAAGATTGTATTCGTTGATATTCGTCCGGATACGATGAATATAGATGAAAATCTTATCGAAGATGCAATCACAGAGAAGACCAGAGCAATCGTTCCGGTCCATTATGCCGGTGTTGGCTGTGAGATGAATAAAATTATGGAGATTGCACGCAGACATAACCTGAAAGTTGTTGAGGATGCAGCACAGGGAGTGGATGCTTATTATCATGGAAAGGCACTTGGTACGATTGGTGACTTTGGCTGTTACAGTTTCCATGAGACAAAGAATTTCACTATGGGTGAAGGTGGTGCTCTGGTATTCCAGAAGAATGAATATCAGGAAAAAGCTGAGATCCTGCGTGAAAAGGGAACGGACAGAAGTAAATTTTTCCGAGGACAGATTGATAAATATCGATGGATTGATTATGGATCATCCTATCTTCCGAGCGAGATGAATGCGGCATATCTGTATGCACAGCTGGAAGAGTGTGATAAGATCAACAGGAAACGTCATCAGGTTTATGATGGATATCATGAGAGACTGGAAGATCTGGAAAAACAGGGAAAGATTCAGAGACCGGTCGTTCCGGAGGGATGTGTACACAATGCACATATGTATTACATTAAGGTGAAAGATATTGCTGTACGTACAAGACTGATCGCTTATCTCCGTGAAAATGGAATTGCACCGGCTTTTCATTATGTTCCATTGCATAGTTCTCCGGCAGGTGAGAAGTTTGGAAGGTTTCATGGAAAAGATGTTTATACAACGAAAGAAAGCGAACGCCTTTTGAGGCTTCCGATGTTCTATGATCTTTCAATGGATGATGTGGATTATATTGCGGAAAAGATCAGAGAGTTTGAGTTTTGATGGAGGAAGGTAAGTTGAAACGTAAGAAAATAAGTGCAGAGACAACTGTGGAAATCCTTTTTTTCCTGTTTCTGCTGGTGTTTTATCTGATGTGGGCACGTGTACAGCCTATGGGTGCCGGGCCGGATGAGCAGATGCGCTATCAGATTGCGGATTATATTTATAAGCATGGTTCACTTCCGGTAGGGGATGACCCGTCGGTACGAAATGTTGTATGGGGAATTTCTTATGCATTTTCTCCGATTCTGTCTTATATGATCGCAGCTGTTTTTATGAAAGCAGTAAGCTTTGTGACGACAGCACCGTTTGCGTTGCTTCTCGCAGCCAGATTTGTAAACATTCTGTTTGGACTTGGAACAGTTTGGCTGGTACTTGATATGGGAAAACGGTTGTTTGACCGTAGAAAAGCATGGATAGCTGCGGCTTTTGTAGGACTGCTGCCAGGTTCTTTGTTTGTATTCACTTATGTTAACTGTGATGCACTGGCGGTATTCTCAACGGCAGTGATCGTGTATGCATGGGTGCGGTATCTGGATGAGGGATGGATATACAAAAACTGTGTGATCCTGGCATTGGGTGTGGCAGCATGTGCATTGTCCTATTACAATGCGTATGGATTTATTCTCTGCAGCATCTTTTTCTTTGGGATAACTCTGTTTATGGAGGCGAAAAAGAAAGGAAAGTATACGGATTTTGTGAAAAAGGGACTTCTTGTCTGTGTGATCGTTCTGCTGTTGGCTGCATGGTGGTTCATTCGAAATGCAATTCTCTATGACGGAGATTTTATTGGTATGAATGCATCAACGATCTGTGCGGAAAAATATGCGAAAAAGAATTACAAGCCATCCAATAGACGTACACCGCAGATGGCTGGATATTCTTTACTGGATATGTTGAATTACGGTTTCCCGCAGGAAGACGGATTTTCCTGGGTAGAGCTTGTCAGTGGAAGCTTTGTCGGTCGTTTTGGAAATATGGATGTGTTTATGCCGAAATGGCTGATCAACAATTATCTGGACTTTATTAAAGCGGGATTTCTTCTGATATTCCTGCATCCGGTGAAGACTTTTGCAATCCGTGTGAAAAAACAGTGGAGTGTAAAGGGGATTTTCAACTGGTGCATGCTGGTTGCGATGATCATTCCGAATATATTGAATGCATATTATTCTTATGCATCGGATTATCAGCCACAGGGACGTTACAGTCTGCCAATGATCGTGCCGCTTACGTATTTCATGGTAATGGGATATGGAAATCTTTTTGATGTACAGATCAAAAAAGAGGGAATTCGAAGGAAAGTTTATGCGGCGATTTGTGTGGCGCTGATCGTGCTGGCAATCTTTGTGTTCTTTGCAGTGATCTGGCCAGAGTATAAAGATGTGCCATTTAGTATAAGGGCATTTATATATGGAAAATAAAGGATTCCCGGTGAGAAGGGAATGAGAGAAACTCCAGGTAGGATTTTTGTGAATGTTCCTCTATACCTGGCTCAGTTTATAACTTCTGAGATATCAGGATATACAGAACTTTGCTAAATATGATGCAGAAAATGCTGAACTCGCTGTCGCTCAGACAGCAGCATTTTCTGCATCAACGCAAAAACCTGTATGATCCGATATCTGCACGAAGTTCTAAAGGCGAGCCTTGTATAGAGTAACATCACAGAATCCCGCTGGAGTTTTTTTCTTGTGCCTTCTCACCGGACTTTATCTTAGATAGTGTGGCTAACGAGACACATCCGTCAGCGCGAAGCGCGATCCGTGTCCACAAAATTAAAACGAAAATGTAATTCTGGATATAAAAACTCCTGATCAGAAAATCTCTGCAGGAATTTATAGAAGCACTCAGGTTATTTTCAGGCTGTGTTATGGATTCAAAAGTGCATTGTTTGAGCGTTAGCGAGTTTTGCACTTTTAATCCATGATTTTAGCAGACTGATAATAGCCATAGTGCTTCTGAATTCCGAAGCTGTTTTCAGATCAGGAGTTTTATATATAGAATACGAACTTCGTTTTAATAGCACACCTGTTTTGGGCAAAAAAAATAATGCAGGAGATGGGACTTGAACCCACACGATCT
>ERZ773221.2136-NODE-2136-length-16066-cov-3.307788_pt1 | contig 16066 bp, 16 predicted proteins | sample MGYA00580994_ERZ773221 | MGnify/ENA primary metagenome ERZ773221 (study PRJEB29015, sample SAMEA2737758) | human gut metagenome | biome: human gut; feature: human-associated habitat; material: faeces | place: China | collected 2012 ... | reverse complement strand
TGTTTTTCGCGATGTACACGCCGCCGCAAAAAACAAATTCCACTTTTTTCACGGCGCTGCGGCGCCGCGAACTCTGTGAGACTTTTCCTCCTCAGTCTATTTCCCTGTCGGTGTGATCCCGGATTTTCAGGCAGAAGTCACAGCAGTCGTCGCCGCGGCCCAGCGTCTTGGTGCGGTGCCAGAGGAGCTTCGGGTGCAGGCCTGCATAGCTGATATCGTCGCTGTCGCAGAAGCACGGGCAGAGCTCCGGACAGCCATACCGCACGCAGGTGCTCCTTCTTCTCTCTGCTCGCGCCGGCGTTCTCCTCCCACAGCGTCCGCAATCGCGCGTCAAAGGTGGCGTTCAGCTGCTCCGCCTGCGCGGGAAACCGCTGCGCCGCGATCCTTCGGAAATCCTTGACCAGATAGTTCTCCATCATCTGCGTATCTCCTCCCCCTGTCGGTTAGCTTTTTCTAACCAGCATTTTTCCAAAAGGCCGCCCCCGGCGGCCTGTCCTTTGCAGAGACATTGTAGCATCCGCGCCGAGTCTTTGCTCGGCGCGGATATTTTTCCACAAAATTCCGCCGATTGGAAACCGCTGTTGACAGCGCCGCTTCCCCGCCGCTATAGTAGTTACCAAAAGGAGCTACTAATAGTGAGGAGGGACTTGCGATGACGGATATTTCCATGATCGCGCAGCTGCGGGAGTTCGGGTTCACGGAGTCGGAGGCAAAGGTGTATGTCGCGCTGCTCGAGGGCGGCGCGGTAAGCGGGTACGAGGCGAGCAAGCTCTCGGGCGTCGCCCGGTCGAAGATCTACACGATCCTCGAAGCGCTCATCCAGCGCGGCGCGGTGCTCAGCAGCAGCGACGGGCGCGCGACGCTCTACCGCGCGGAATCACCGGCGCATCTGGCGGAGCTGCTGCGCGGCGAGATGGATCGGGGGCTGCGCAACCTCGCACTCGCCGCCGAGGGGCTCGTCTGCGGCCAGAATGACGAGCGGATCTGGCACCTCGGCAGCTGGGAGAGCGCGCGCAGCCGCTGCCTGCGGATGATCCGCGAGGCGCGCGAGCAGGTGATGCTGCAGATCTGGGCGGACGAGCTGGACGAGGAGCTGGAGGACGCCATTGTGCGGCGTCAGGCGGAGCTTGAGAAGGTCGTCGTGATCTTCTACGACGCGGCGCAGCGCTACGAGACGCGCATCCCGAACCTCTACTGCCACGGCTTTGAGCAGGACAAGCTGCGCGAGTGGAAGGGCCGGTGGCTGCTGCTGGAGACGGACGGGCAGGAGATGATCTACGCGGGCTTCAGCCGCGAGCAGATGACCGAAGCCATCTACACCCGCAACTTCCACATGACGCTGCTCGCGTGCGAGTGCATCCGCCACGACGCGTACTGCACGCGCCTGCGCATGCAGCTGCCGCCTGAAGCGCGCGAGGTGTTCGGCGACGATATGGAGGGCATCCGCGACGTTTCTGACGTCCATGGAAAATACAACGCAAACCGCCCGCAAGGGCAGAAGGAGGACGCATGAACATTCTGATCCTGCGCGAAGCGGACATCCGCCGCGCCTGCACCATGCCGGAGGCCATCGACGCCGCGTGCGAAGCGCTGCGTCTCTACTCCGCCGGGGTGTGTGACATTCCGCTGCGCACGACAATCGCCGTCCCCGAGGGGCCGGGCAGCAGCCTGTACATGTACGGCTACGCCGCCCCGGTGGGCGCGCTGGGTGTGAAGATCGTCTCGAGCTTCCCGGAAAACGCGAAGCGCGGCCTGCCGTCGACGCCGTCGACAATGGTGCTGCTCGACGCGCAGACGGGCGCGGTGTGCGCCCTGCTCGACGGGACGTACTTCACCCGTCTGCGCACGGGCGCGCTCGCCGGTGCGGCGACACGGCTGCTCGCGCGCGAGGACAGCCGCGTCTTTACGATCTACGGCACCGGCGGACAGGCACTCGAGCAGATTGAAGCCGTCCTCGCGGTGCGGCCGATCGAGCGGGTGCAGATCGTAGGGCGCAGCCGCGATAAGGCCGCGGCGCTCGCGCGGCAGGTGCAGGCGGCACACGGCGCCTTCTGCACGGCGGACGTCCCCGCGGACGAAGCCGCGGCGAATGCCGATATCATCACGGCCGTCACAGGTGCGTATACCCCGCTCTTTGACGGCGCACTCGTCCGCCCCGGAACGCATATCAACGGCATCGGCTCCTGCACGCCGCAGCAGGCGGAGCTCGACGCGAAGCTCATCGCGCGGGCGGGGAAAATTTACGCCGACACGCTCGACGGCGTTCTGCACGAGGCGGGCGACCTGATGCAGGCGCTCGCGTCCGGCGCGGTGACGGAGGAGCACATCACGGGCGAGCTCGGCCAGCTCATCCTCGGCCGGACGCCGGGGCGCGAGAGCGCAGACGAGATCACCTTCTTCGACTCGACCGGCACGGCGGCACTCGACCTCGTCACGGCGAAGCGGATCTACGACCGCGCACAGGCCCTTCATCTCGGAGACAGCATCGAGCTGTAAGCTATTAAGGAGGAACAGACAGATGAGAGAACTGAAAACCATCGAAATGCACACCTGCGGCGAGCCCGCGCGGATCGTCATCGACGGTATGCCGGAGCTGCGCGGCAGCACCATGCAGGAAAAAGAGCAGGACATGCGCGAGCACTACGATAACCTCCGCACGGCGATCATTCAGGAGCCGCGCGGCCACCAGAACATGTTCGGCATCGTGCTGACGAAGCCCTGCCGCCCGGAGGCCGACTTTGGCGTGCTGTTTCTCAACGGCGTGGGCTATGAGGGCATGTGCGGCCACGGGACGATCTGCCTTGCCACCGCCGCCGTCAACGAGGGCTGGATCCCCCTGACGGAGCCGGAGACCGTCATGAAGATCGACACCGTCACGGGCCTTGTGCCGGTGCGCATCCGCGTGAAGGACGGACGCGCGCAGAGCGTCACGCTGCAGAACGTCCCCTCGTTCGTCTACAGCACCGATCAGGAGATTCACACCGATCACCACGGCACCGTCCGCGCCGACATCGTGTTCGGCGGGAACGTGTTCGCGCTCATCAACGTCGACGAGCAGGGCATCCCCATGACGCTCGAAAGCCTCCGCCCACTGACGAATCTGGCGATGGACGTGCTCGCGCACGTCAACGACGACGCGTCCTTCCGGCACCCGGAGCTTCCCGCCTTCCGCAAAATCGAGTTCATGCTGCTCTACTCCGACAAGGACGCCGCCCCCGGCTACTCCGGCCGCAACTGCATCATCTTCGAGGGCGAGCAGACCGACCGCTCCCCCTGCGGCACCGGTGTGAGTACGCGGGTAGCCGACCTCGTCCACCGCGGCAGGCTCGCCATCGGTGAGGAGACGGCGCAGGATAACCTCATGGGTCAGCGCTTCACGGGGAAGGCCGTCGCCGCCGAACAGGTCGGGGACTTCCCCGCCGTGCGCGTCGAGATCTCCGGCACGGCCTATAAGACCGGCAGCTGCACGTTCCTCATCGACGAAAATGACCCGCTGACCTACGGGTTCCCGTTCCACGCCTAAAAACACTTCGCCCCAAAGGACGTTGTCCTTTGGGGCGAGCGTTTTCGCTGCGCTGCGCGTATTTTTGTGTGCCATGCACACAAAAATACACTTCGCTCCGCGCAGGGAATTTTTCGCGGCGTACACGCCGCAAAAAAACACTTTGCGCGTGGGGCGGAGCGAGAACCTATTTGTTTAAAAAGGGCAAAGCCCTTTTTAAACAAGCTTGCTATATTCCTCGTCGCTGACGGGCTCGCACCACTCGCTGCGGCAGTCCTCGCCGGGAACCTCGACGGCGATATGTGAGAACCAGCTGTCGGCCTTGGCGCCGTGCCAGTGCTTGACCTCCGCGAGGAACGCCGTGTGGATGTGCCCGCCGCCGACCACGGCCATGCGCTCGACGCCGAAGGCCGAAGCGAGGATTTCACATGCGCGGGCGAGGTCGACGCGCTCCTTGCCGCAGGCGATCCACGAGATGTGCAGCCCGTCGAGATAGGCGATGTAGTCGCGGCTGACGCGCTCGCTCGCGTCCAGCTCGTCCCAGAGGAGCGTGCCGCGCGTATCAATGACGATCTCATAGCCGTCGGCGTCGGCATTGCGGGAAAACGACTCATGACCGAGCGCCGCGTCCTGCGGCTCGAAGATTCCGGGGCTCGCCATCTCCAGCTGTGCCGTCACGCGCCCGCTGACGCGGCTCGGCGCGGCGAGCGAGTCGAGCGTGCTGTAATACTCCTGCACGCCGGGCAGCTGCTCGGTCATGGCGCAGTCGATGCGCCCGTCCACCGCGGTCACCATATGTCAGATTACATAGGGTTTCTTCATTGGCTTCACATCCTCCTCCCGCGGCATTTCCTTGACGGAACGCGCCGCGTGTTATATACTTGATGAGCTTATCATACAAGTTTAACTGCACTTTAAGTCAAGTGTCATTTTGACGAATTCACAGAGAGGAAACACAATGGTCTATACCGTGGGCGAGATGGCGAAGATACTGGAGGTTCCGGCCTCCACGCTGCGCTATTATGATAAGGAGGGGCTGCTGCCGTTCGTGGAGCGCTCCCCGGGCGGCATGCGGATGTTTCAGGAGAAGGACTTCGAGTGGCTGCAGGTCATCGGATGTCTGAAGAAGGCGGGCATGCCGCTGCGGGACATCCGGGTCTACATTGAGCTGGCCATGCAGGGCGATGACACCATCGGCGAGCGTCTCGCGCTCTTCGAGCACCAGCGTGAGGTCCTGCGTGAGCAGATGGAGCAGCTGCAGCAGACGATGGACGTCCTCGACTACAAGTGCTGGTACTATGAGACGGCGCGCGAGGCGGGGTCGGTCGGCGCCGTGCAGCAGCTGGACGCCGCGCAGATCCCGAAGCGCTTCCGCAGCGTGCGCGGCGGGCTGCGCAGCGCGCCCGGCACAGACCGAAGCAGTAAGGAAACCGAAGGAGAAATTGCATGAATTTCATTCGCAAAAACTGGAAGGGCACGTTGCTGTGCCTTGTGATCGCGCTGCCGTGCTGGTGGCTGGGCAAGCGCTTCCCCATCGTGGGCGGGCCGGTGTTCGCCATCGTGTGCGGCATGATTGTCACGCTCTTCATCCGCGACCGTAGCACACTGCAGAGCGGCATCACGTTCGTCTCAAAAAAGGTGCTGCAGTACGCCGTGATTCTGCTCGGCTTCGGCATGAACCTCTCGGTCATTCTGCAGACCGGGAAGCAGTCGCTGCCGATCATTCTCGTAACGATCACGACCTCGCTCGTGATTGCGTGGGCGCTGCACAAGCTGCTGCACATTCCGGGCAAAATTTCGACGCTCATCGGCGTCGGCTCGTCGATCTGCGGAGGGTCGGCCATCGCAGCCACGGCTCCGGTCATCGACGCCGACGACGAGGAGGTGGCGCAGGCCATCTCCGTCATCTTCTTTTTCAACATGCTCGCCGCGCTCCTGTTCCCGATGCTCGGAACGGCGCTCGGCTTCTCGCAGACGAGCGGCGAGGCCTTCGGCATCTTCGCCGGGACGGCCGTGAACGACACATCCTCCGTCACGGCGGCCGCCTCGACGTGGGACTCGATGTACTCCCTCGGGAGTGAGACGCTCGACAAGGCCGTGACCGTCAAGCTCACGCGCACGCTCGCCATCATCCCCATCACGCTCGTGCTCGCGTGGATGCGCACGCGCAGCGCGCAGGCGGACGGCAAAAAGGTGGAGCTGAAGAAAATTTTCCCGTTCTTCATCCTCTATTTCATCCTCGCCTCCGTCATCACAACCGCCGCGACGGCGCTCGGCGTTCCGGCGTCGGTCTTCTCCCCGCTCAAGACGCTCAGCAAGTTCCTCATCGTCCTCGCGATGAGCGCCATCGGCCTGAACACGAACATCGTCAAACTCATCAGAACCGGCGGCAAGCCGCTCGGTCTGGGCTTTTGCTGCTGGGTCGGCATCGCGGGCATGAGCCTTCTGATGCAGCACATTCTGGGGCTCTGGTAAGCGATGGGACAGAAGATCGACCGGACGTATCTCTTTGAGCGGATGCCCGTGGGGCAGGCCGTCCGGCGGCAGATCATCCCCTCTATCGCGAGCCAGATGGTGATCCTGCTGTATAACCTCGCGGACACCTATTTCGTCGGCCTGCTCAACGACGCGGCGCAGACGGCGGCGGTGTCGCTGGCGTACTCGGTGACGCTTCTGATGACGGCGCTCGCGAACCTCTTCGCCGTGGGCGGCGCGGGGCGCATCGCCCAGCTCCTCGGCCGCCGCGACCGTGACGGCGCGCGGGAGGGCTGTGCGGTGAGCTTCTGGTTCGCGCTGCTCGCGAGCGCGGCGTTCTGCGTGCTGTTTACGCTGCTCTCCTCGCCGATTCTGCGCCTGTGCGGCACAACGGACGAGACATACGCCCTCGCCTGCGGCTATTCCCGCTGGGTCATCTCCGTGGGCGGCACGTTCTCCATCCTCAACACCGTCCTCGCCAACCTCATCCGCGCGGACGGGAGCGCCTTCGCCGCGTCGATGGGCGTCTCGGCGGGCGGGATCATCAACATGCTGCTCGACCCGCTGTTCGTGCTGCCGCGCTTTCTCGGCATGGGCGCGGAGGGCGCGGGGCTCGCGACAGCCATCTCAAATGCCGCCGGGATGCTCATCCTGCTGGGGATCATCGCGGCGCGCCGCCGTGTGGGTGTCGTGGCGCTGCGTCCCGGCGACCTGCGCGCGGCGCGGCGGCACATCGGCAGGATTCTGCGCATCGGCCTGCCGTCGGCGGTGCAGTTTTTGCTGACGCTCGTGGCCGTGGGCGCGCTGACGAAGTTCATGTCGCTGTATGACACGGCGGCGGTCGCGGCGCTCGGCATCGTCAAAAAGCTCGACATGCTGCCGCTCTACTTCTCCATCGGCGTTGCCAACGGCCTGCTGCCGCTGCTGGCGTATAACTACAGCGCCGAAAACCACGAGCGGCGACACCGGATTTTCCTCTGCGGCTGCGCGGTCGCGGTCGGCTTCTCGGTCGTCTGCGTCGCGGGGTACGAGGTGTTCGCCCCGGCGCTCGTGCGGATTTTCATCGGCGATGCGCAGACGATCGCCTACGGCACGAAGCTGCTGCGGATCATGGTGCTGGCCATGCCGATGATGTCGGTCTGTTACCCGATGATCACCCAGTTTCAGGCGATGGGGCGCATGCGCGAGTCGCTCATCTGCTCGATCCTGCGCAAGGGCTCGCTCGACATCCCGCTGCTGTTTGTGCTCAACGCGCTGTTTCCGCTCTATGGCTGCGCCGCCGTGCAGCCGATCGTCGACTGCATCTGCATGATCGTCGCCATCTATTTCTACAAAAAACTCCCCACCGCCTAAAAGAAGGCTCTCACCGCCCCCGGCGAGAGCCTTCTTTTCATGTCTCACAGAGTGCGCGCCGCGCACGGCGCGAAAAAGATCCAATCCGTTTTTTGCGGCGGCGTGTACGCCGCAAAAAACACCCTGCGCGGAGCGAGCGTCACAGGCCGGCATAGCCGGCCGGGGCTCAGAGCGCAGCGAAGCCACTCCTCAAATATACGGCAGGCAGAGCCTGCCGTATATTTGAGGAATCGTTGTTATCACCAAAATTAATGGCAAGGATTTGTAAAAACTATCATACGAACACCCCCGTTTCCTTGACACCCGCGCGCCGCGCGTGCTATGCTGAATAGCGACAAGAGAGCCGTTTTCCGGGGCCTGACGGTTTTGAAGTGGAGCACCACGTGGACCCGGAGAATGTATTTGCCGACCGTCTGGGCGCACTGCATCAAGGGGCATGCCATAGGCAGGCCGAGGGGTGCCGTGCGTCTTCATTTTCTGTTTCAGGAGGCGCACAATGAGAAAAGTCGGAATCATCATGGGCAGCGACAGCGACCTGCCGGTTGTCCGCAAGGCCGCGGACACGCTGCGCGCGCTGGACATCCCCTATGAGGCACACGTCTATTCCGCGCACCGTACCCCCGAGGAGGCCAGCCGCTTCGCGTCGCAGGCCCGCGAGAACGGGTTCGGCGTGCTGATCGCCGCGGCCGGGATGGCTGCACATCTGGCCGGTGCGATCGCGGCCAATACAACGCTGCCGGTCATCGGAATCCCGATCCGGTCGGCACAGCTGGGCGGCATGGACGCCCTTCTTTCCACAGTTCAAATGCCGACGGGCATCCCCGTGGCGACTGTTGCGATTGATGGGGCAGCCAATGCCGCTCTTTTGGCCGCGCAGATCCTCGCCGTGGAGGACGCGGCGCTGGCCGAAAAGCTCGCGCAGCGCCGCAAGGCCGACGCCGACAAGGTGCGCGCCCGCGACGCCGCCGTCGAAGCGCGCCTGCTGGCGGACGAATAAAGCGATACACATTGACACTATCAACATAAAACGGATTTTATACGGAGGATGATTATCATGGAAAAAATGACGCAGCTCTATGAGGGTAAGGCAAAGAAGGTTTACGCGACGGAGAATCCCGAGGTCGTGATCGTTTCCTATAAGGACGACGCCACCGCGCTTGACGGCCTGAAGAAGGGCACCATCGCCGGCAAGGGCGTGGTCAACAACCGCATGACGAACTTCCTCATGCAGCTGCTGGAGAAGAACGGCGTGCCCACCCACTTCGTTGAGGAACTGAACGACCGCGAGACGGCCGTGAAGAAGGTGTCCATCGTGCCGCTGGAGGTCATCATCCGCAACGTCTCCGCCGGCCACTTCGCCCAGCGCTACGGCGTGGAGGAGGGCATCGTCTTTGACGAGCCGACCATCGAGTTCTCCTACAAGAACGACGATCTGCACGACCCCCTGCTCAATGCCTATCACGCCATCGCACTGAAGCTCGCGACCCGCGAGGAGATCGAGACGATCAAGGCCATGGCCTTCCGCGTCAACGAGGTACTGACCGAGTACTTCCGCACCCTCGGCGTGCGTCTGGTCGACTTCAAGCTCGAGTTCGGCCGTCTGGCCGACGGCACGCTCGTCCTCGCCGACGAGATCTCCCCCGACACCTGCCGCTTCTGGGATCTCAAGACGAACGAGAAGCTCGACAAGGACCGCTTCCGCCGCGACATGGGCGGTGTGGAGGATGCCTACCGCGAGATGATGCACCGCGTGTTCGGCGAATAAGGCGCGGAGGAACTGCATGAGCAATATTCACGAAGAATGCGGCGTGTTCGGCGTTTTCAGCCCCGACAACTACGACGTGGCGCGCATGACGTACTACGGCCTGTTTTCGCTGCAGCACCGCGGGCAGGAGTCCTGCGGCATCGTCGTCAACGGCGACGGGCTGTTCGCCGCGTATAAGGACGTGGGGCTCGTCAACGACGTCTTCACGCCCGACCGGCTCGACGCGCTCGGCCCCGGCAGCATCGCCGTCGGTCATGTGCGCTACGGCACGACCGGCAGCAATGACCGCAACAACGCCCAGCCGATTGTCGTCAACCACGTGAAGGGCCGCATGGCCCTCGCCCACAACGGCAACCTCGTCAACAGCTACGAGCTGCGCTCGAAGCTCGAGCTCGAGGGCTCGATCTTCCACACGACGAGCGACACCGAGGTCATCTCCTACATCATTACGAAGGAGCGCCTGACATCCGGCTCGATCGAGGAGGCCGTCAACCGCGCGATGGGCAAGCTGAAGGGCGCCTATTCGCTCGTCATCATGTCCCCCTCGAAGCTCATCGCCGCCCGCGATGAGCACGGCTTCCGCCCGCTCTGCTACGGGCAGACGGCGGACGGCCGGTACGTCATCGCCTCCGAGTCCTGCGCGCTCGATGCGGTGGGCGCGGCCTTCATCCGCGACATTGAGCCGGGCGAGATCCTCGTCTTTGACAGGCAGGGCGTACGCAGCATCCGCGACCACTGTGAAAAGCAGCCGCAGTCGCTGTGCGTGTTCGAGTATATCTACTTCGCCCGCCCCGACTCCGTGATCGACGGCTGTCAGGTACACACGGCACGCGTGCGCGCGGGGTCGTTCCTCGCGCTCGAGCACCCCGTGCAGGCGGACGTCGTCATCGGCGTGCCGGATTCCGGCCTCGACGCGGCCATCGGCTATTCGCGCCAGTCCGGCATCCCCTATGAGATCGGCTTCATCAAGAACAAGTATATCGGCCGCACCTTCATCGCCCCCGGTCAGAAGAGCCGCGAGGACAAGGTGCGCATCAAGCTCAACCCCATCTCCGATGTCGTGCGCGGCAAACGCGTCGTGCTGATCGACGACTCGATCGTCCGCGGAACGACGAGCGCGCGGATCGTGAAGCTCCTGCGCTCGGCGGGGGCCACGGAGATCCACATGCGCATCTCCGCGCCGCCGTTCCTCAACCCCTGCTACTACGGCACGGACATCGACTCGCGCGAGCACCTGATCGCCTGCCACCACAGCGTGGAGGAGATCAGCAGAATCATCGGTGCGGACTCTCTGGGCTATCTGAGCGTCGAGAGCGCAAAGCGTCTGGCCTGCGGCGTCAACGGCAAGGGCTACTGTACGGCGTGCTTCGACGGGGCCTATCCCACGGAAATCCCCAGCGAGACGCACAAGAACCGTTTTGAAGAAAAAATTTCGAAAGGCAAGGGTACTTCCCATGAATCATAATTCCCGCTCGGAGAGCTACGCGGCCGCCGGGGTGGACATCACCGCCGGATACCGGGCCGTTGAGCTGATGAAAAGCCACATCGCGCGCACTATGACCGCGGGCGTCTGTTCCGACATCGGCGGCTTCGGCGGTCTGTTTGAGCTGGACACGACCGGCATCGAGCACCCCGTGCTCGTCAGCGGCACGGACGGCGTCGGCACGAAGCTGAAGCTCGCCTTCCTCATGGACAAGCACGACACCGTCGGCATCGACTGCGTGGCCATGTGCGTCAACGACATCATCTGCTGCGGCGCGAAGCCCCTGCTGTTTCTGGACTACATCGCCTGCGGCAAGAACGTCCCCGAGCGCATCGCCGAGATCGTCAGCGGCGTGGCCGAGGGCTGCGTGCAGAGCGGCGCGGCGCTCATCGGCGGCGAGACAGCGGAGATGCCGGGCTTCTACCCCGCGGACGAGTACGACCTCGCGGGCTTTGCCGTGGGCGTCGTCGACAAGGCGAAGATCCTCGATAAGACGACCATGCGCCCCGGCGACGTCGTGATCGCGCTGCCCTCGAGCGGCGTCCACTCCAATGGCTTTTCCCTCGTGCGCAAGGTCTTTGACGTCGAGCACGCCGACCTCAGGAGCCCCCGCGCGGAGCTCGGCGGCCGGAGTCTCGGCGAGGCGCTACTCGCCCCGACGAAGATCTATGTAAAGCCCATGCTCGCCCTCTTTGACGCCGTGCGCGTGAAGGGTGTGTCCCACATCACGGGCGGCGGCTTCTATGAGAATATCCCCCGCAGCATCCCCGACGGTCTCTGTGCGCGCATTACGCGCAGCGCCGTGCGCGTGCTGCCGGTGTTCGACCTGATCGCCCGCGCGGGCGGTATCCCCGAGCGCGACATGTTCAACACCTTCAACATGGGCGTCGGCATGAGCGTGGTCGTCGCGGCGGAGGACGCGCAGCGCGCGCTGGAGATCCTCCGCGCAAACGGCGAGGACGCCTATGTCATCGGCGAGATCACCGAGGGCGAAGAAAAGGTGGTTCTATGCTGAAAACACGGATCGCCGTGTTCGTCTCCGGCGGCGGAACGAACCTGCAGGCGCTGCTCGACGCGCAGGCGGCCGGAAAGATCCCGAGCGGTGAGATCGTCCTCGTCGCGGCGAGCAATCCCAAGGCCTATGCCCTCGAGCGCGCGGCGCGCGCGGGCGTAAAGAGCGTCGTCGTCGAGCGGCGCGCCTGCGGCAGTCAGGAGGCCTTCGAGGATGCGCTGCGCCGGGCGCTGCGCGAGAGCGGCGCGGAGATGATCATCCTCGCCGGCTTTATGAGCATCCTGAGCGAGGCGTTCACGGCCGAGTGGCCCGAGCGCATCCTCAACGTCCACCCGTCGCTGATCCCCTCCTTCTGCGGCAAGGACTTCTATGGCCTGCATGTCCACGAGGCCGCGCTCACGCGCGGCGTGAAGGTGACGGGCGCGACGGTACACTATGTCAATGAAATTCCGGACGGCGGCCGGATTCTGCTGCAGAAGGCGGTGGAGGTGCTGCCGGACGACACGCCGCAGACGCTGCAGCGGCGCGTGATGGAGCAGGCCGAATGGATCCTGCTGCCGCAGGCGGCGGAGATGGTCGCCGCGCGGCTGCAGGCAGAAAAAGAAGGGAGCAGGGCATGAACGTCTACGAACTGAAAACCCCGCGTGAGCTGCTCGCGGGCAACAGCTATGCCGGCCGCGGCATCGTCATCGGCAAGACCCCGGACGGCAAAAAGGCCGCCGTGGCCTATTTCATCATGGGGCGCAGCGCCAACAGCCGCAACCGCATCTTCACCGAGGACGGCGGCACGGTCTACACCCGTCCCTTCGACGAGTCGAAGGTCGAGGATCCGTCGCTCATCATCTACGCGGCGGTGCGCCGCATGGGCGGCCACCTCATCGTGACGAACGGCGACCAGACCGACACCATCTGCGAGGGTCTCGCGCGCGGCCAGAGCTTTGAAGAGGCGCTCGAGAGCCGCTGCTTCGAGCCGGACGCGCCGAACTTCACCCCCCGCATCAGCGGCATGGTCACCTTCGTCGGCAGGGACTTCCGCTATGAGATGAGCATTCTCAAGAGCGCGGACGCCGCGGGCAGCGCCTGCAGCCGCTACCACTTCTGCTACCCGGCGCTGCCGGGCGCAGGGCACTTCCTGCACACCTACGTCGGCGACGGCAACCCCCTCCCGACGTTTCAGGGCGAGCCCGAGCGCATGGCCATCCCCCAGGACATCGACGAGCTGACGCAGCAGCTGTGGGAGAGCCTCAACGAGGAAAACCGCATCTCGCTCTATGTACGGATGGTGGATCTGGAGAGCGGCCGCACCGAGCGCCGCCTGATCAACAAGAACGCTCTGGGAGGTGCGCGCCGTGGCGAATAACAAGGACAGCTATATTTCCCCCCTCTCCACGCGCTACGCAAGCGCCGAGATGCAGCATATCTTCTCCGAAAACTTCAAGTTCCGCACGTGGCGGCGGCTCTGGATCGCGCTGGCGCGCGCCGAGCAGGCGCTGGGGCTCGACATCACGGACGAGCAGATCGCCGAGATGGAAGCGCACAAGGACGACATCGACTACGCCACAGCCGAAGCGCGCGAGCGCGAGGTGCGCCACGACGTGATGGCGCACGTCTACGCCTTCGGCAGGCAGTGCCCCAAGGCCGAGCCGATCATCCACCTCGGCGCGACGAGCTGCTACGTCGGTGACAACACGGACGTCATTATCCTGCGTGAAGCGTCGCAGCTCGTGCTGCGCAAGGCGGCGCAGGTGCTGCGCAACCTCGCGGCGTTCGCCGAACAGTACAAGGCGCTGCCGTGCCTTGCCTATACCCACCTCCAGCCCGCGCAGCTCACGACCGTCGGCAAGCGCGCGACGCTCTGGATGTACGAGCTGACGCAGGACATCGAGAATCTGGAGTTCCAGCTCGGGCGGCTGCGGCTGCTCGGCAGCAAGGGAACCACCGGCACGCAGGCGAGCTTTATGGAGCTGTTTGCGGGCGACGAGGAGAAGGTGCGCCGTCTGGAGCAGCTTATTGCGGAGGATATGGGCTTTGCCGCCTGCGTCCCCGTCTCCGGCCAGACGTATTCGCGCAAGGTCGACGCATATTTTCTCTCGGTGCTCTCCGGCTTTGCCCAGAGCGCCTATAAATTCTCCAACGACCTGCGCCTGCTGCAGTCGTTCGAGGAGATGGAGGAGCCGTTCGAGGCGCACCAGATCGGCTCGAGCGCCATGCCCTACAAGCGCAACCCCATGCGCAGCGAGCGCATCTCGTCGCTCGCGCGCTACGTCATCGCCGACAGCATCAACCCGGCCATGACCGCCGGCACCCAGTGGTTCGAGCGCACGCTCGACGACAGTGCGAACAAGCGCATCTCGGTTTCCGAGGCCTTTCTGGCCGTGGACGCCATTCTGAACATCTACATCAACATCACGCAGGGGCTCGTCGTCTACGACCGCGTCGTGACACGCCGCGTGATGGAAAAGCTCCCCTTCATGGCGACCGAGAACATCATGATGGAGAGCGTCAAGCGCGGCGGCAACCGTCAGGAGCTGCACGAGGCGCTGCGCGTCCACTCGCACGCGGCGGCGCGGCGCGTCAAGCTCGAGGGCGGGGCGAATGACCTCATCGACCGCATCGCGGCCGACCCGCTCTTCCCGCTCAGCCGCGAGGAGATCGTCTCCCAGCTCGACCCGGCGCTCTATATCGGGCGCAGCGTCTCGCAGGTGGAGGAGTTCCTGCGCGGCGTGGCGCAGCCCATTCTCGACCGCTACAGCGGCGGCGAGATTCATGCGGAGCTGCGCGTTTAACATCGGAAAGGAGAGTCATTCATGAAGGAATTTGAACTGAAATACGGCTGCAACCCCAACCAGAAGCCCGCCCGCATCTATATGGAGGGCGGTGCGGAGCTGCCGGTGCAGATTCTCTGCGGCCGTCCGGGATATATCAACTTTCTCGACGCGTTCAACTCGTGGCAGCTCGTGCGCGAGCTGCGCGCGGCGACGGGTCTGCCCTGCGCGGCCTCGTTCAAGCACGTCAGCCCCACGAGCGCGGCGCTGGGTCTGCCGCTGCCGGAAAAGCTCAAGCGCGCCTGCTTCGTCTCGGACATCGAGGGGCTGGACGACTCGCCCCTCGCCTGCGCCTATGCCCGCGCCCGCGGCACGGACCGCATGAGCTCCTTCGGCGACTGGATCGCCCTGTCGGACGTATGCGACGTGACGACGGCGAAGCTCATCAAGCGCGAGGTGTCCGACGGCATCATCGCCCCGGGCTATGAGCCGGAGGCGCTCGAGATTCTGCGCGCCAAGCGCAAAGGCAGCTACAACATTGTGCAGGTTGACCCCGACTATGAGCCCGCCGCGCTCGAATGCAAGCAGGTGTTCGGTGTGACGTTCGAGCAGGGGCACAACAACTGCCGCATCGACGAGGCGCTCCTTGAAACGCTCGTGACGAAGAACACCGACCTGCCCGCAAGCGCCAAGCGCGACCTGCTCGTCGCGCTCATCACGCTGAAATATACCCAGTCGAACTCCGTGTGCTACGCCGTGGACGGACAGGCCATCGGCGTCGGTGCGGGGCAGCAGTCCCGCATCCACTGCACGCGCCTTGCCGGCGGCAAGGCCGACACCTGGCACCTGCGCCAGTGCGACAAGGTGCTCAACCTGCCGTTCCTGCCGCAGCTCGGCCGCGCCGAGCGCGACAACGTCATCGACGGCTATATCAACAAGAACGAGGAGGACGTCTGCGCCGAGGGCATCTGGCAGAAGTACTTCCAGACCCGCCCCGAGCCGCTGACGGCCGAGGAGGCCGCGGCCTATCTCGCCGGAATCGACGGCGTGGCGCTGGGCTCGGACGCGTTCTTCCCCTTCAGCGACAACATCGAGCGCGCGCACCGCAGCGGCGTGCGCTACATCGCCCAGCCCGGCGGCTCCATCCGCGACGACGCGGTGATCGACTGCTGCGACAAGTACGGAATGGTCATGGCCTTTACGGGTCTGCGGCTGTTCCACCATTAACGGACAGAGCGAAAGGAGTGCCGGAATGAAGCTTCTGGTTGTAGGCGGCGGCGGGCGCGAGCACGCCATCATCAAAAAGCTGAAGGAGAACCCCTCCGTGACACAGATCATTGCCGCGCCCGGCAACGGCGGCATCGCCGCCGACGCGGTGTGCGTGCCGGTCGGGGCGAAGGATATTGACGGGCTGGTCGCCCTCGCGCAGCGCGAGCAGGTCGACTATGCCGTGGTCGCGCCGGACGATCCGCTGGTGCTCGGCGCGGTGGACGCGCTGACGGCGGCGGGTATCCCGTGCTTCGGCCCGAACCGCGCGGCGGCCATCATCGAGGGCAGCAAGGTCTTTTCCAAGCATCTCATGAAGAAATACGGCATCCCCACGGCGGCCTATGAGACGTTCGACGACATGGACGCGGCGCTTGCGTATCTCGACACGGCCCCCGTGCCGGTCGTCGTGAAGGCGGACGGTCTCGCCCTCGGCAAGGGCGTT
>ERZ773221.2130-NODE-2130-length-16097-cov-4.194676_pt1 | contig 16097 bp, 8 predicted proteins | sample MGYA00580994_ERZ773221 | MGnify/ENA primary metagenome ERZ773221 (study PRJEB29015, sample SAMEA2737758) | human gut metagenome | biome: human gut; feature: human-associated habitat; material: faeces | place: China | collected 2012 ... | reverse complement strand
GGGAGCATTAGCCTTTTTATTTTAGCAAACTATATAGAATCGCGGAGACGCTTACACCGATAATGTTCTGTTTCACCTGATTTTACCCCTCGCTTTCACCCGCTATAGCCTTATTCATCGGCATTTCAGGAATCAGGTGAAAGCGATGAATGGCAATAATCTTATAGTGGCATTAGATGATACTTTAGTTATAAAGAAAGAGGTAAGTTACGCAGTATTCCGCTATCGAATGAGTCAGAACTGCACAGTTTAGCTCATTTATGCACCGTCATGAGTGAAATGATAAATAAAGAATTAGGCAAAGTCTGCCCATTACACTTCACTTATAAACTGCTCAAAACTATATTTAAAATCCTCATTCAATATTAGCTTATACTCCTTGGTGAATTGATCAAATGCAGTATATGCCATTCCCATGCGTTTCAAATCCACTAAAGCACGGCACTTAACGCGAACAGACTCTTCATCTAACGAATCAAATCGCAGAATACAATTTGAGATTTGTATTCTCAAGTTATCATTTCCTACAAATTGCTTGCTATCTCTTAACCGACTCAGAAGATCAATCATTGAATCGGAATAATCTGCTTTAAAACTATCTACCCAATCAAATTGCATATTAGGAAGCAATTGACCAAATGAAGCCAGACTCAATAATTTTTCTAAATCTTCCTTATGAACCACATCTAAAGGCGCCATCTTTTGCATCAATTGATTTGCTATAGTATAATCATTATATACATGCCCCTTATTAAGAAAGTACCAATAACCATTTGCTGATGATATCTCCGTATCTCCCACCTCTTCCAACAAAAGACGTATCTTACGTATATTTACACTACGGTTATTAGAGAAACTCTCTTCTGACTTATCATACCACAACAATTCTTTTAACTTGATATTAGAAATCCCCTTATTATTCTGATTGGAATAAAGAATAATAACAGATAATAATTGACGCATGATAGGCGTAAATTTTCCGGTAATGTCTTTTAAATCCCGATTAATTACCTGAAATCCGTTTAGCATATAAATTCCCGGTGTGGTGTTCAATACAGGAGCTTCAAACGAGGAATATAGGTGGTCATTTTCTTGAATTTCTTTTTCACTATTTATATCTAAAACGCCCCCTTCTTCTTTCTCACAAATATCTTGTTGCGAAATAGATATAACTTCTTTCTTATCATGCTTTCTGCTATTCCGCAATCTCCACCCAATTCCCCCTAAACCTGCTACACAAATACATACAAACAGTAATTTCCACCAAGTCCCCTTGTTTTCCTGTACTATTATATTTTGAATAGGCAACACTGGAGATGCAATAGAATAAATATTAGCTTCATAATTATTCCCCTCTACTTGGTGAACTGTTACAGCGTAATAACATTTTTCTGAAGCAAGATAAATTAAATCTGCATGAGAATTAACATCTAAGAAAGTATAAGGTATTGTATCACCTAAAACAGTTTCTTGTCCATTCTCCAAATTTAAATCTTTCAAAACCAGAGAAGATAGAAAACGACCTGAAGAAAAAAACAATCCTTTTGCATGTTCACCTTTTTCTACTTCATCAACTATCAACGTAGAAGCAGCTACCTCATCACAAAGGTTCTCCGGCATAGCCCACTTTTTTTCCAAAGAATAATCATTCAAGTTCAATTTATACAAATCCTTATAATGAACGACCCCATACTCCTGTTTGCCCAAGTCATTACCCAATCCTCCATAAATATAAACCAGCGAATCGGTCTTGCCTATGGCACTCAAATAGCGAGGAGTAATCACATCCGGCAACTCTCCCTTTATCACTTCACCCGACAGAGATATTCTATTCAACTCACGGGTATACAAATGAAATCCATATCCCAGAATTTGTACAATTGATGAATCTTTTGGATTGAAAAACCGATTATGTTGTGTATAAGAAGACTGCCTTTTCCGTTGGATAGGAATAGACCAACTTTTTGTTTGAAAATTGAAAAAAGACAAATTCTCCCCATCAGGCTTCTCAAAGTCATAATAAACCAACTGGCTACCTTTATCTTTCAAAGGAACAAAAAGAAACTGGTTAGTGATCCGATTTACATCAATCAATGGCGAGAAAACATATTCTTTAGTTGTACTCCGTATTAAATCATATTTGACAATACGATCTTTTGCAATAAAATAACATGCCGACTGATCTTCACACGGGACAGGAAAAGTCTTGGATGAAAAAGATAACGTTTTCCTATGTTTCCAATACATATGACTATTAATAATCCATTCCGGATTTGATATAAAAGCTGTCATCTGCCGAAACTTGTCCTGAAGCAAAGTGTCAGATACGGCTTGCTCCAACGACCATTCATATTTTATGCTCCCAGGTTCCAGACCGATCTGTACATCCTTCAAAATAATAGGTGCCACGTCCGAAGTTGTGTAAGAAGCTAATTTATTAGCACCAAAACAGACTTTAACAGAATGATTATCCGGGGCAGTAACTTTCTCTTTAGAAATAAGAGAACCATTATTTCTGACATATAATGTATCATTTTTATACTCCAATTCTATCTTTATCCTATTCCACTCATGAATATCAATAGTCGCAGAAGAATGTATCTTTCCTAAATATTGCTGGTCTTTAATCAAACACAAATAAGGCTCTTCGTTCACAGGATTAACCAATATCAGATTGAGGCTATTTCTATTGTCAACAATCATACGGCATACATAACCAAAATGCTCGCCTTTTTCCCTAATCTTCAAATCAAAAGAAACAGATAAATAATCTTTGAATTTCACTCCCTGATTGCCGGACGGTATGATGAATGAAGTACGTTCATCTTTTGAATATTCATAAGCACGAAAAGAAAGGCCTCCGATATTTTCACCACCCCAAGTGACTATAGTCTTCGAGATAAATAAAATATAAAATAGCAGTCGGATATATTTCATAGTAAAAGCTTATTTGAAGCAAAGATATAAAAAATATGTTTTTTCAATCTTAGGATATTAAAATAATATAGTTACTCTGCACCAATAACGAAATATATCCGGCTATTATACTCCACATCCCTATCGAACCGGCATCCGGGACGAACGCAGTTCTCCTCTCAAATATTTAGCAGCTTCACCTGCCAGCCAAAGATAATGATCGGGTGCTTCTCCTTCATAAGTTATAAAAGAACTTTCACCCACCGGAGGTGTATTTGTACATTTAAAGAAAGCTGTCCCCTCATCTATCTCATCAAACATTGCCAAATAAAGGCTTTCTGCTCCTGCATCTACAGCACCTTTCACCTGTTTCCAGAAGAAACGTCCCCCTAATCTCGGAATCATGTTTTGCGGAGCATCCTTTTTCATGTTATGCCAACTAAAGCCCGGAAACAACACCGGCATATAATCTTTACCATTCGCTTTGCACCACTTTATATCTTCCTCTATCGATTTACGATATGGCTCATACGTATTATTATCAAAACGTCCTACCAACCATGGATGAACAATATCCGCCTGTTTTACCAGTTCAAGCAATCGCGTATCAGAGACAGCATCTATCGTTAATGTCCGCCAATGAGTAGGTACACCTACCAATATGGAACAACCTTCACTCTTCAGGAAATCAATGATTTTCTTTACCTGCTCATATCCATATTTACGGCGATCATTAAACCCTATTCCCCAAACAGCAACTAACGGTTTACCATGATGATAAACATAATGATTGTTGTTCCGGGAAACTAGTTTATACTTCTCACACAGCTCTTTCCAGTCACGTATCAATATATCTTCTTCACCGGCTTCCATACCGGAAAGGTCATACATCAGGCAAATTGCCCGGTCATACTTTTCTGCCGAAAGAACAGCATTATTCAGTATCTTATTATAATTATCCTTCCCTTTCTGATTTCGTATAGAAACAACAAAACGTTGCATAAATACCCCATCAATTCCATATTGCTTCATCCATTTAAAATGCAGATCTGTAGTAGAAGCATCATACGAACTAAAAACCTTTGCTGGTGTCTCATCAGGTAACTTAAAAGCCGTTTCATAGGTTTTCTCATATTCAGAAACATCCGGCCAAAGATCAATGGTACACTTGCCCGGTTTGAACTCTTTTTCTTTTTCAAAATGTTTCCAACCCAAACCAGCACCGTCTTCAGGAGTATTAAACCACCCCTGATACCCTGCCATCACTAAATTCCTTATTGATTTGAAACGGACACGACTCATTGACTCCGTCGTTTTTGTCGCCGGATCAGACATCACCACCTCTTTCGGGAACTGATTTAAAGCAATAAATTCACTGATAAACCGATCCGGATATACTTTCACAAGATTCATTCCTTGATACCCTGTCCCCAGCACCTTTCCTACCGGACCTATCGTTATCATTTCCATATTGCCAACCTTTCCATAAGCATTGTTATGTAAATGCCCTGCAAATATTGCGTTTACTCCATATTTCTGAAACAAATGCACATATTTCTCTCGCATAGGCAAAGAGAAATTCGAATAATTCACAGGTTCATCCATCCGCTTTAGAAAAACAGAGCAATGAGTAAAAACAAACTTGAATCTGGCATCCTTCGTTTTCTGTAATTCCTGTTCCAGCCACTTAAATTGAACTTCTTCCCTCTCCTTGTCCTCTTCTTTTATTATATTTGAATCAATACCTATAAATGCACAATCACCATACCTGAATGAAAAATGGGTTTCTCCGTAGTTCTTTTTATAATTATCTATAGAAGCCCGGCTGACCTTACCTATATCGTGATTTCCCGGAATCATATAAACCTTTACTGAAGAGTCTATTTGAGCAATCATCGACTTATAAGCAGCAATCTGTTCCTTACTCTTCGAATTATTTACAAAATCACCGGTTATCACCACAAACGGAGGTTTTAACTGATTAATAGCTGTCACAGCCTTATTCATAGCCTCTGTTTCTGCCGAAATACTCTTATTATTATCTATGAAGCCAAATTGGGGATCACTTAATTGCAAAAAGAAAAAGGGAGCAGAATCCGCAGCTATCCCATGAGATACAAAAACAGCCAAGAGAAAACAAACGACCGATATTATTTTCTTTCTCATAAATTATTTATTGTTATCACGAGATACGACGATCTGCCTGATACATCGTATCCCGTTATTAATAACTATTACTTCTTAAATTGATTTCTGGTTATCTTCAGAAATTCAGATTTGTTTTCCTCCGTCGGTTCCAAATTCGTTCCTTTCTGGTAATTATTCCATGAATTGACTAACACAATGTTTTTACTTCCGATATTCCGTTTAGCTACATTACAGAAATTAATATAATCAGCAGTCTCTCCATCTTGCCCGAAAGTATATTTATAACTTGAAGTTGAATTGATACGGTCATTATAAGAAGGAAAGATACAAGGAACAAAGTCTGTATTCCATTTGGATATTGTAGTCTTCCAATTGGCCCAATTCAAATCAACAAAACTGAAAAAGGCATAATAACGGTCATACATATTCGTTGACCAGTCGTTCACTGTCACTCCATCAAAAGAAGCAATCTGATGTTCCTCATAATTCACCGGAGCTACCCAACCGGTAGTAAATTCTCCAATCGTATAAAGATCATACCCCAATTCTGATACAGCCTTCTTTAATGCCGGGATGACCAAAGAATAATCAATACTCTTCAATGCAGAAGAAGAAAGGTTAGACGGAGTTATTAGAATAACCGGTCTTCCGTTCATTTTATAATAGGCCTCATCATTAAATAAAGGCACTAAAGTATTCGTAAAGTCATTGATCATCTTATTCAAATTCTCTTCCTCTTGAAGCGGTTTGTCATTAGATACTTTCAGATGTTTGGTGTTATAATTGATCACTAAGCGGACTTTTGCATTGGTTGCCGTACGTACAGACTTAAAGTTGGTAATCAATGTATTATCTGCTGAAGCAGCATCCCAAGTAACTATCAGAAAGTCCAAGGCAGCCTCATCCGCCCAAGCAAGCTGTTGCTGTAACACTCCACTGGTTGTAGACAAATATTCACCCAACAAAGGAGTACCGGCATATATTTTCTTACCGGATTTTAACCAGCTGGAAGAGGAAGTTATATTGGTATAATAAGCACCGACTATCGCATCCACAGGTAAATCCGTCTGTGGTATATCATACACATATTTGCTCTTATCAGGAGCTAAATGATCGTCTTTATCACAAGATACAGCTAACAAAGCGATGAATCCGAGCAATATAATAGTTATCTTTTTCATATCCTTCATTTTTTAATTATTCGTCAAATAAGGGTTAGTCTTAGTGGGCAATGCAAACCATAACTTAGTCGACATTGCATCCTGTCCACCATCGAGATTTGCAATACCTTTCGTCAATTCATATTCATTGTTTGTTTTCTCGCTATCGGGATATACCAATCGCTGAGGAATATAAGCATAAGGATTATCCTTGGTGCCCGCATTTACAGCACCATATCCGGTTTCCGGCTGGAAATGCGGCGGGAATTCCAATACTTGGCTACGGCGAATCAGTGTCCACGCATCCAACGATTGATAAAACATAGCTATATATTGCTGCATGATAATCTGACGATAAATAGGATCAGGTTCATCAGATGTAATAGCAGAAGATACAATGCCGATAAAATCTTTATAATAATCTTCACCTTCTTCTGTGACTGTGAGATCTGTCAATGTATTCCATTTAATTCCCGGAGTCTGAAGATAATTATTTACTTTTCCACCGTCTACGCCATATTGTGCCATTGAAGCATTCACACCAGCATTGTAATAAGCCTCGGCTGTTTGCGAACCACTTCCCAAACCTTTATGAACCAATTCACTTTTCAACAGGCACACTTCTGCATAATTCATAATTACTTCTGCATAACTCTGCTCCGTGAATTTATCCTGTAATTGAGAGTAATCATCCGCCGTCTTTCCACTATGCGGATTGGGAGACAAGCTGACTCCCGAAGGCAAATTAGAAACTTTCGGTTGTCCCCAATAAGGTGCCCAATGGAAGTTATCAGGCATAGAAGCAGCATTGGCAGGAGTGAAAAACTTCTCCAACCGCGGATCAGCATAGGGAGCCATATACATCAGAATCGATTCGCCGGCAGAGTGAAGCTTATCCAAATTACTTTCACGGTTGATAACCAGATAATCATAAAAATAATTTCTTGTATCTGCGTTATCTCCCCATTGCAAAAGACAATTATCTTCATTACTTGTCATCAAGTTCTGTTCATTTTCCATAAGTTCATCAATCACTTCAGTCGCTTTCGAACGGTCAGCATTACAAATACGAACGGCCAAACGCAAACGTAGTGAATTGGCAAACTTCTTCCATTTCAATAAGTCGCTGGATTTCTGTCCTGAAGGAAAAATAGGGTCTGCTTTATAAACATCTCCATCCATCTTCAACCCGTCGGCACATGCTTTCAAATCATTCAGCATAGTATAATAAATATCCGATTCCTTATCGTAAGGCACTCTCTCGCCGGCATTAAATGCCTGACTTTTAGGAATACCTCCCCAAATAGAAACTGCTTGTGAGAAAAGATAGTTTTCCCATATTTTAGCAATAAGTACACGATTGTGATATTGCTCGTCATTTTCCATTTGCGTTTGTATAAAGTGAACAGGAAAAATAGCATAATTATATACATTCTTCCAATATGAATCATTGGTTGAACCTTGATTTCCATACCTTTGTACCTGTCCACCGGTAGCTCCACCATAATAATGGCTATAGTTGGCCAACAACACTTTTTTCATACTTCCGCAAAAAGCATTCAGCGTATAATAAGAACTCGTATTGAACAAATATTCAGGATTAATTTCATTAAGTTCATTGGGATTGGCATTGGCAGATTCAAAGTCATTCGTACACGAAACGAAAGAAATGGCCATTGCAGCAAAACCGGCTAATAATATTTTAATCTGTTTCATAATATTCTATCTTTAGAAGGTTAGTTTAATATCAAATCCGACAGAAGATACGGGCGGCATTCCTCCATATTCTATACCTTGAGCATTTCCTGATGAAGAAGAAGCCTCCGGATCTATGCCTTTAGGAGTATTTTGATGAAGAATAGCCAAATTACGTCCTACCACAGCCAGTCGTAGACCACTAATCGGCAATTTCTTTAGGATAGACTTCGGAAGACTGTAGGCAACAGAGAGTTCACGGAATTTAATATAGGAAGCATCAAATACAGATCTTTCATCATAACTGGCATAGCGGTTATTAGGTTTGACAAACAAGAGGCAAGGCGTTCCGTCTTCAAAATAAGCGTCCGGATATTGATAACCGGAAGTTGCCTTCGCGCTACTCTCACCATAAATCACATTACTCAAATAATATCCTTCACGTCCTTCGGCAGATTCGGCAACAACACCGGCTGTTGTCGCTCTATTCCATGTTCCCGAATAAAGAGTTCCTCCAATACGTGCATCAAACAGAAAACTAACTGTAAAATTCTGGATTCTGAAATTGCTTCCAAAACTTCCCGTCCATTTCGGCTCGGCACAGCCTAAATATTGCGTATTATCCGTTACCAATATTTTACCTGAAGAATCGACTAATTTACGTCCCTGGTCATCACGTTTCCAGGCACGTCCCCGAATGACTCCATAAGGCATGCCTTCTTCCAACATGATACTGACATTGCTTGATTTCAATAATTGCACATTAGGATTTCCGTCCACTACCTTAATCACTTTCGACCGATTACGCGCCCAGTTGATATTCGCATTCCATTCAAACAATTTGGTCTTGACGGGAGTAGCAGACAACACAACTTCCCATCCTTGATTACGTACATGACCTGTATTCAAGAATTTAAAACTATAACCGCTAGGCACCGGCAAAGCGACTTTCGTTATCAAGTCATAGGCATCAGAACGATAATAAGTTACATCTACACCCAAACGATTATGGAAAAAGCGGAGATCAGCTCCAAGTTCCAAAGAACGGTTACGTTCCGGCAAAAGTTGATCATTATTTAAAGTTGTACTAATGGTTTGCAAAGGTGAACCATTATAAATGCTACCCAACTTATAGGTTTGATTAATCCGATAGGGGTCTGTGTCAGAACCGGCATAAGCAAAAGAAGCACGAATCTTACCGAACGACAAGATAGGTGATTTGATCTTAAATGCATCGGTAAAAATAAACGTAGCACCAAAAGAAGGATAAAAATAAGAGCAATTATCCAGTGGTAAAGTAGACGACCAGTCATTGCGGGCCGTTACATCTAAATAAACATAACTATTGTAACCTAATGACACCGAGCCGTAAGCAGAACGGATTATCTTCTTAGATTGCAGTTGAGTGGCACTAGGATACTCATTCGAGTTAGAAATATTCTTGAAATCAGGAACCAATATGCTATTCACACTTTCCGTTCTTTTCTCCGAGTTGCGTTCATATCGGCTAATACCAGCAATGGCATTGACTGATATTTTATGAAATGTTTTATTATACATCAATAAAGCTTCAAAGTTAGTAGAAGTACTGTTATTAATCCAGTTCTTCATACCACCGTCCACATCACTACGTGCACCCAGATTAAAGAACTCCATTCCTTTCCACCAATAAGCATCCAATCCGGCTTTACCTACCGCCTTCAAGCCCGGAAGTAATTTTACTTCCAGATTCATCGATCCGCTCACCCTGTCACGCGTGTCAGAGTTCGTATTTTCATAAATATTCCAATACGGATTATAACCACGTTCACCAATCGGAATCATTTCATTTCCATTTTCATCCTTATAATGTTTCAATACATCAATAGAAAGCGAACGGGGAAGAGTAACAAACGCATATATAGGATTCTTATCCGAACCATTCATATATTGACGGTTGTCTACCTTTTCATGTGAGTAAGTCATTTTAGAATCTAAAGTCATCCATTTGGTAATCGTATTCATCAACCGGAGATTGAATATATCTTTAAAGCTTTCATTGATACCGTGTACTACACTATTACCCTTACTTCTCGTATACGATACGCGATAATTATTCTTTTTCGAACCACCTTCCACAGCCAATGTATGTGTGTACCGATGGGCGGTTTCGTAGAAATCCTTCACATTGTCCGGATGTGAAGAATGAGTAGTAAGTACACCGTCATGTCCATAGATAACCTGATCCCACAAAGGTGCTCCCCAGCTACGCAATTTAGCACCTGCAGAAGAATTATAACCACTGAAATTCGGTAAATCTGTTTGTAACCTGTTACCATTAGGTTGAAGTGTCAGTTTATGGTCAAGCAAATAAGAGTTCTCTCCTGTTCCCCAACCATTCTGATAATCTAAAAACTGGTTCACTTTTTCAAATTGAAAATTTCCGCTATAAGATACTTTTGTTTTTTCGAATGTGCTCGAACGTTTAGTTGTCACCAATACAACCCCCTGTGCTGCACGCGAACCATAAAGTGCAGCTGCATTCGGTCCCTTCAGGATTTCAATGCTTTCAATATCATCCGGATTGATATCCGCTACCGGATTACCAAGGTCGGTAGAACCTGTACCACCATCAACGGTCACACTTGTATCACCCGGTTCGTTTTCAATAATCATACCATCAATCACGAATACGGGCTGTGAGTTTTCAGTCAGTGAGCTTGTTCCGCGAATGACAATGCGCGCACTACCATTGCTCGTTCCCGGAGGAGTAATGGTAACCCCCGCCACCTTACCGGAAAGAGAAGATATCAGATTGCCACTACTATTTTCTGCCAAAGCTTCCGCATTTACACTCTGCCGTGAATAATTAAGACTCTTAGCTTCACGCGTCACTCCGAGAGCGGTAACAACCACTTCATCAAGAGCCTTCGCCGTGCTGGCCAAAGATACATTGATATGAGTCAAACCGGTAATTTTAGCCGTTTTCGTCTCCATTCCGACATACGAAAATTTCAATTCTTGACATCCATTAGGCACATTAAGTGTAAACATACCATTTATATCGGTAATTGTACCTACCGATTTAGCGTTCGTCTTACCATCCGGATCAACAGCTACCACCGTAGCTCCTATGATAGGCATTCCATCCGCAGCATCTGTCACTTTACCCGTTATACGCTTTCCTTGCGCATAACCCAATACACTTATTACTAAAAAGAATAAGAATAGGAAGTAGTTTTTCATAATACTTAATTATTAAATTAAAGAATACAGTATTGATTAATGCATTAAAGATGAACCAAAGATATTTTATTGTGATTAATATTAGATTAATATTCTCTTAATGGCGAAACTTTACAAAAAAAATATTTGTAGAAGATAGATTTTAAGGTTACATTAAGTTTTCATTAATCAAACCATCCTATATTTACAGCAAATCTAATTAAAACCATCGAAAAATAAAAAAATCTGTTTATGTACAAGAGAAAATTCATTCCGTTAGTACTGTTAATGATTTTAATCGTCAATGGATGCAGCAACAAGCAAGAGGTAGTGTTAACTCCGGTTGACTATGTAAATCCTTATATGGGGAATATCAGCCATTTGTTAGTTCCTACTTACCCAACTGTCCATCTTCCCAATAGTATGCTCCGCATCTATCCGGAAAGAGCAGATTACACCTCTGATAAAATAAAAGGCTTACCGGTCATTGTCACCTCACATCGGGGAAAGTCTGCATTCAGCCTGTCTTTCTATCAGGGAGCAGAGAGCGGATTACAACCGGTATATTACTATTGTTATGATAATGAAATGATAAAACCCTATTCCTATTCTTCCTATTTTGAAGAAGAAGAGGTTTCCACTAAATTCGCTCCCTCCCACCAGGCAGGAATCTATGAACTAAGTTTCCGGAAAAACAATGCTCCATATTTAATACTTAGTACCACCAATGGTGAGCTTAAAACTACGGAGAATACCATTTCCGGTTATCAGAACATAGATCATCAAACCAAAGTATATGTTTATATGGAGACTTCCGCACTGCCGGAAAAAACGATGACTGTCAGCAAAGAAGAAATAAATCACAGCCACACTGCCATAAAAGGCAAGAACGTGGGTATCGCTCTCTTATATTCAACAGATATAAAAACAATCAAAGTTCGCTACGGTATATCCTTCATTGATGAAAAGCAAGCAAAAGCCAACCTACAGCGGGAAATAAAAGATTATGATGTAGAAAACCAGATGAACATTGCCAAAAACATCTGGAACCAAACATTAAATAAAATCAAAGTGGAAGGAATAGACGAAAATGCAAAAGCAATATTCTATACTTCCCTCTACCGGACTTACGAACGGATGATTTGCCTTTCGGAAGACAACCGCTATTACAGTGCTTTCGACAATAGTATCCACAAAGATTCTGTCCCATTTTATACCGACGATTGGATTTGGGACACGTATAGAGCAGTCCACCCCTTACGTGTTATCATCGAACCACAAATGGAAGCTGACATGATTCAGTCTTTTATCAGAATGGCACAACAAATGGAACATAACTGGATGCCTACATTTCCTGAAGTTACGGGAGACAGCCGTAGAATGAATTCCAATCACGGTGTAGCCACTGTTATTGATTCATATATAAAAGGAATCCGTAACTTTGATTTATCAGCTGCTTACGAAGCCTGCAAACTTGGTATTACAGAAAAAACGTTAGCCCCGTGGTCAGGCATAAAGGGAGGTGAAATCACAAAATTCTATTGGGAAAACGGATATTTACCGGCATTGGCACCGGGAGAACAAGAAACAGCTGACGAAGTACACCCATTTGAAAAACGCCAACCAGTAGCCGTCACTCTAGGTACGTCTTACGATGAATGGTGTCTGGCACAAATAGCCAAACAACTTGGGTATGAGAAAGACTATAACTACTTTCTACAAGGGAGTAAAAACTATCGGAATATTTTCAATCCTGAAACAAAATTCTTCCATCCCAAAAATGCAAAAGGCGAATTCATAGAACCCTTTGATTATGCCACTGCCGGTGGATTAGGTGCTCGTGAAGCATACGGCGAAAATAACGGTTGGATATACCGATGGGATGTTCCCCATAATATTGCTGATTTAATTGAACTGATGGGAGGGAAAGAAGCATTCAGAAATAATCTTGAAACGATGTATAACACCCCATTGGGCGAAGCCAAATATGTATTTTATGCACAATTACCGGATCATACGGGTAATGTAGGTCAATTTTCAATGGCTAATGAACCCAGTATGCACATTCCTTATCTGTACAACTATATAGGAGAGCCCTGGAGAACTCAAAAAAGAGTAAGGACATTGCTCGATGAATGGTTTAGAAATGACCTGATGGGACTCCCGGGCGACGAAGATGGCGGAGGAATGTCAGCATTTGTAGTCTTCTCCATGCTAGGTTTCTATCCTATTACTCCTGGTTTGCCTATTTATGTCATCGGAACTCCTATGTTCGAAAGAGCAGTTATTGAAACAGGAGCCGGAAAATCATTCGAGGTCATTGCGCACAACTATTCGCCGACAAATAAATATATCCAATCAGCCAAATTAAATGGCAAAGATTGGAACCAGTCCTGGTTCGAACATAAAGAACTGATGAATGGCGGCAAACTGGAATTTACAATGGGAAACACTCCCAATAAGAATTGGGCGGCAGACAGTGTCCCCCCTTCTTTTGAAATAAATAAGTAACAGAATATGAATAAAATATTATTTGTCCTTTTATCGCTTTTGACTTCTCTGCAATCATACTCCCAAGAGCAAAATGAAAAAGAAGTTTCATTTCTCTTGTTGGGAGATATACACTATGATTTATTGGAAGATCACGATATGGAATGGTTATCCACCAAACCGGATGATCTGCGCCAAGTTACCAAAGAATATTCAGTATTCACGAAAAATACATGGCCGGAATTCTCCCGGATAATCAGCGGGCAAGTTCAAAAACACCAGCCGTCAATAAAAGCCGTTCTGCAAATGGGGGACTTGTCAGAAGGATTGGCCGGTTCTCCACAAAAAGCAATACAGATGGCTAACAGTGCCTTTAAAGCTGTCAACAAAATGAATCTGAAAGTACCTTTCATTATGACTAAAGGTAATCATGATATCACAGGGCCAGGGGCTAAAGAAGCTTTTGAAAAAGTATACTTACCCAATATGGCAAGGTTGGCAGGACATCCATCCTTACAGTCAGCCAATTACACTACTACTCTTGATGATGTATTATTTGTGTGTTATGATCCATGGGATCGGAATCCGGAAGGGCTACAACAATTAGAAAAGTCATTAGCCGGCTCGAAGGCAACTTACAAGTTTGTCATGTTACACGAGCCTGTGATTCCGGTAAACGAAAGATGCTGGCATGTATTCCGACAAGATAATGCCAAGAGGGAACAATTGCTGCAAATCATTGCCAGTCAACAAGCAATCGTGCTCTGTGCACATCTGCATCTATACTCCGTTGTCTGTCGGGACACTCCTTGGGGACCTATCGTCCAGATTCTCGTCAACAGTGTCATCAAAGATAAAAATATGCTGGTTCCGAAAAATGTAGTTGCAGACTATGGTCCTGAATTTGTAACGGCACACCCACAATGGCAACCTTCTACTCTACAACAGCGTATGGAATGGATTGATAAAGAAACTCCCCATATCCGTTTTTTCAAACAAATGGATTTACCGGGCTACGGCATCCTTTCTATTGACAAAGAAAACAACAAGATGCAATTAGAATATTATGCCGCATTTGGAGAAAAGCCATACGATACAGTCAACATATCCGAATTACTTACTTCTAATTAAAAACATATTAGCCATGAATGTAAAATTTAAAGCTCATTTATTTATTTTCTCCTTATTCTTTTGCTATAATCTATCAGCACAAGAAATCGTCAAAGGAGATTTTAAGAACGAAAATCCACAAAGTTCGTATGTTCCTTCATTTGACATAGATGCTACCGACAAACCGGTGAAGAATGTCATCTTAATGATAGGTGACGGCATGGGACTGGCACATATCTGTTCAGGAATGTATGCCAATCAAGGACAGCTTACTATCACTAATTTAAAAACATGCGGTTTCGTCAGAACGCAATCCGCCAACAAGTTTACAACAGATTCAGCTGCTTCCGGAACTGCTTACTCAACCGGAAAAAAAACTAAAAACGGAGCACTCGGAATGGATGAAAATAACCAAGTTATTCCCAACTTACCGGAGAAGTTATCCGGCTATAGCTACATTTCAGGAATCGTTACCACTGACAATCTCGACGGAGCTACTCCTGCTGCTTTCTTTGCTCACCAACCGGAACGTGGAATGTCTAAAGAAATATGGGCAGATCTTCCTAACAGTAAGCTGACATTCTTTTCTGCCGGTAGTTATGAACTATTTGAAAAACAAGCACCAAACGTTCAAAAGGAAATCAAAAAAGAGTTTACCATCATAGAAGAACCGAATGACAAAGCCATCAAGAAATCTAAAAAACTAGGATATTTACCCACAAAGAGCAAAACGGCTTCTGTAAACGAAAACCGGGGAGATTTCCTTCCGTCTACCACCCAAATGGCTATTGACTATCTTTCGAGCAGGAGTACTAACGGTTTCTTCTTAATGGTAGAAGGTGCCCGAATAGATAAAAGTGCGCACAACAATGATTATTCGGCAGTTGTCCGTGAAGTATTGGACTTTGACAAGGCGGTAGAAGCTGCTATCAGATTTGCAGAAAAAGATGGAAATACATTAGTGATTATTTCAGCTGATCATGAAACCGGAGCATTAGCTTTACGTGACGGAAACATAAAAGAAGGCAAAATGAAAGCAATGTTTGTATCTAAAGGACATACACCAATCATGGTTCCACTGTTTGCATACGGTCCACAATCCAAGCTTTTTGGTGGTGTTCAGGAAAACAGCGATGTTAGTAATAAAATTCTCCAATTACTCGCTAAATAAGATATAAAACAGATCTGTCATTCAAACTGAAATAAGAAAGAATTTCTTCTATATGAAAATAAGAAATTCTTTCTTATTTTTTCTCTGCCTGATAGACTCCAAAAATAATGCAACCTGCTCCCAATAATGTAATCCATGTGATTTGTTCGTGAAGAATGATTATGGATGCCACCATTGTTACCAACGGATTGAGATAGATATAA
>ERZ773221.2109-NODE-2109-length-16259-cov-7.381387_pt1 | contig 16259 bp, 10 predicted proteins | sample MGYA00580994_ERZ773221 | MGnify/ENA primary metagenome ERZ773221 (study PRJEB29015, sample SAMEA2737758) | human gut metagenome | biome: human gut; feature: human-associated habitat; material: faeces | place: China | collected 2012 ... | reverse complement strand
CCACCGGCAGCGGTGAGCCGGATGTGCCGGTGAACCCGCCCGAGGAGAACGAGGATATTACCGTCACCGTGTCTATCCGCACGCCGGCGGGCATGTGGATGGACGGTAAGAGCGTCACCGTGAAGAAGGGCTCTACCGTGTACCACGCCTTTATCGAGGCGCTGAGGGACAGCGGCATCACCCAGTCCGGCGCGGCCAGCGGCTACGTCCGGTCCATGACCAAGGGAGGCGTCACCTACGGCGAGTTCACCCACGGCGACAACTCCGGCTGGCTGTACAAGGTCAACGGTGTGCTGCCCAATGTGGCGCTGACCCAGAAGAAGCTGGCCGACGGCGACGACATCCTGTGGTACTACACCACCGACTGGAAGCAGGATCCCGACGCCGGCGCCATGGCGGACCAGAGTCTGACGGCGGCGGATGTCATCAAGCTCATTAACGCCATCGGGGATGTGACGCTGGACAGCGGCAGCGCCATCGCAGCGGCACGGACGGCCTACAACAGGCTGCCGGCAGAGGAGAAGGCGCTGGTCACCAACTATGCGGTGCTGGTGGCGGCGGAGGAGACGTATGCCGCGCTGGTGAAGGCGCAGCAGGCGACCTCCGGCGTCAAGGAGAACACCGCGTGGCGCACCCAGTATGAGACGGCGCTGGACAAGGCAGGCGAGAACGACCTGACCTTCGGCAGCGAGTGGCTGGTCATCGCGCTGGCCCGCAGCGGCAGGACGGTGCCCGACAGCTACTACGACAGCGTGGTGAAGGCGGTGCAGGACGCGGGCGGCGAGCTCAGCGATAAGAAGTTCACCGAGTACTCCCGCGTGATCCTGGCGCTGACGGCCATCGGCAAGGACCCTGCGGACGTGGGCGGCTATGATCTGCTGGCCAAGCTGGCAGACATGGACAAAGTGACGTATCAGGGCCTTAACGGCGCCATCTTCGCGCTGATCGCGCTGGACAGCGCCGGGTATGAGGTGCCCGCCGCGGCGGAGGGCGCTGACCAGACCTCCCGCGAGGCACTGGTGGCTTACATTCTGGACAAGCAGCTGTCCGATGGCGGCTGGGCTCTGTCCGGTGACAGCGCCGATCCCGATATGACCGCCATGGCGGTGCAGGCGCTGGCGGCGTACCGCGACGACGCAGCGGTACAGGCGGCGGTGGACAAGGCGGTGCAGACCCTGTCCGACATGCAGCTCTCTGACGGCGGTTACAGCAGCTGGGGCACGGTGAACAGCGAGTCCTGCGCCCAGGTCATCATCGCGCTGACCACGCTGGGCATCGATCCTGCCAAGGACAGCCGGTTCATCAAGTACGGTCTGAGCCTGCTGGATGCGCTGTGCGCCTACTATAAGGACGGCGGATTCTGCCACACGCGGGACGGCGCGGCGGACGATATCGCCACGGAGCAGGCACTGTGCGCCCTGACGGCCTATGCGCGGCTGCTGAACGGCCAGACGGCACTGTACGACATGACCGACCTGGCCGCGGGCATCGCGCCGGCGGAGCCGGATGCGCAGGAGCCTGCGGAGGAGCAGGAGCCTGCGGCGCAGAACGGCGCCGTGGTGTGGATCGTCGTGGCGGCGGCCGCAGCGGCGGCCGGTGCGGCGGTGATCGCAGCGTCCAAGCGCAGAAAGAAAGAATAAGGACCCCGCTGGGCGGAAGCGTATGAAAAGCTCCCCCTGCCGGCATATGCCGGCAGGGGGAGCTTTTGCAGTTGATACAGCGCTTATTTCTCCTGTTCTGCGAGCTGGCGGAGGAGGATGTCCTCGGCGTAGCCGCAGGCACGCGCAACGGAACCAGCCTCAAAGGGATTTGCCAGATTCGCATAACGCAGGGTTTCCAGATAGCTGCGGCTGCCGCCGGTCTTGCAGAGCTTCAGATAGTCCTGCCAGGCCGCCGCCTTATCCTCGGCGTACTTCTTCTTGAACTCCATGGCGCCCATGGTGGTGAGCGTATAGTTGATGTAATAGAACGGGTAGAGGTAGATGTGCAGCTTGTGATACCAGTAGCCGCCGCGCTCCATGAAGGCGTCATTGTCGTACCTGCGCCAGGGCATGTACTTCTCCTCCAGCAGGCGCCACTGGTACGTCCGCTCCTTGGGCGTCAGCTGGGGATCGGCGTAGCAGATGTGCTGGAACTCGTCCACAGCCACGCCGAAGGGCACAAAGGTCAGCGCCTCCTGCAAATGGGCAAAGCGGAACTTGTCCGCCTGATCGCCGAAGAACCACTGGGCATAGGGGTAGGCGAACTGCTCCATGGACATGGAGTGGATCTCCGCGATGTCGGTGGTCTCACTGTAATAGTCCGAGATGGGCTGGCTGCGCATGGCCATGTAGCCGGCGAAGGCGTGGCCCAGCTCGTGGGTCAGGACCTGCATGTCGAAGATCGTGTGGTTGAAGCAGGAGAACACGAAGGGGGCCTTCAGGCTGGGCAGGCTGGTCATGTAGCCGGTGGAGGCCTTGCCGGGCTTGTTCTCCAGGTCCATCAGCTGGTGGTCGATCATGAAGTCGATAAACTCGCCGGTCTCGGGGCTGATCTCGTGGTACATCTTCCGGGCGGTCTCGACCATGAATTCTGCATCGCCGGCGGGCTCGGCGTTGCCGTCGGGGAACACCATTTTCTCATCGTGCCACATGACATGGTCGATGCCAAGACGCTTGGCCTGCGCGTCATAGAGCTTCTGACACAGCGGAACGAGGACGGTGCGCACCTGCTCACGGAAGGAGGCCACCTCCTTCCCGCCGTAGTCGGTGCGGCCCTGCTCCAGGTAGCCCAGGGGAATGTAGTTCTCATAGCCCAGGTTTTTGCCCATCTGGTTGCGGATGCGGATCAGCTCGTCCCAGATCTCCTCCAGACGCGGCTCGTTGTCCTCGTAGAACTTGGAGTACGCCTTGACGGCGGCGGCACGCACCGTACGGTCGGGATGCTCGAAATACTTCTGGACGCCGTAGAGGTTCAGGGTCTTGCCGTCGAAGGAAATCTCGGCGGTGGCCATGATCTTCTGATATTCGTTGGTCAGGCGGCTCTCCTGCTGGCGCAGCGGGATGTTGGCCTCGCAGAACAGCTTCTTCTGCAGATCCATGGAGACAAAATACTGCTTGCCGAATTCCTTCTCAATGTCCGGGCGGAAGGGACTGGCTGCAATGGCCTCGCTCAGCGCGACCTCCTCGCCGCCGAGGGTCGGCAGCGTGTCGTCAAGATAGGCGACCTCCGTTTCATAGAATTCATCACGGGTGTTCAGCGTATGGCGGATGTTCGCGATGGAATACTGCGTGGACAGCTCGCAGTTCTCGCGGTCCATCTCAAGAAGCAGCGTGCGCAGAGCCTCGTAGCTCTCCGCGTGTTCGATCGCAGCTTTCCAATCCTTGAGCTTTGCGCGGTATGCATCCAGATCGGGGCGCTTATATTCCAGGGTCGAAAATCTGAAATTGTCCATGGCGTTCCGGTTTCTCCTCACATTTTTATAGAATAAAGTGGCTTGTCGTGGTGCGGGTATGGGGACTTGAACCCCAACGCATCTCTGCACAGGAACCTAAATCCTGCATGTCTGCCAATTCCATCATACCCGCGTATCGATCAAATTGAAAACGGAGAATGAGTTCCGCTTCCAACTCATTACAATTCTATCATTCCGGCTGCAAGTTGTCAACGCCTTGTATGCTTTGCACAAGTTTTCCTGTAGGGAAACAATTTTCCCTGCATAATTGCTTGACTTTCGCGAAGTGAAACGGTACAATAAACAGTGGATTTGTTTGTTTGCTCTGTGCATTGGGGTAGCCGGAGGAAGCATTACTTTTTCGTGACACACGCACCCAATTTGAAGAACAGGAGGTGTATTCCGGCAATGGAATGGTATGGTTACGTCCTGCTCGTCGCAGGACTGCTGATTGTAGCATTTATCTTCTTTCTGATCGGCATGCTCTATCGCAAGAAAGTCGCGGAGCGTGAGATCGGAAGCGCAGAAACCGAAGCAACGCGTATCATCAACGAAGCCATCAAGGGCGGCGAGAATAAGAAGCGCGAGATGCTCGTGGAAGCGAAAGAGGAAATTCATAAATCCAGAACCGAATACGAAAAGGAAGTCAAGGAGCGCCGCGCTGACCTGCAGAAGCAGGAGCGCCGCCTCCAGCAGAAGGAAGAGTCTCTCGACAAGAAGCTCGACGCCTTCGAACGCAAGGAAGACGATCTCCGCCGCCGTCAGGCAAACATTGCCGCCACGCAGGACGAGGTCGAAATGATCAAGAAGAGCCAGCTCGAAACACTGGAAAAGCTCTCCGGCCTGACGCAGGAGGAGGCTAAGAACCACCTGCTGAAGAATCTCGAAAACGAATGCAAGCATGACGCCGCGCTCAAGATCAAGGAGATCGAGACGAACCTCAAGGACAACGCCGATCAGCTCGCCCGCGAGATCATCTCCATCGCCATCCAGCGCTGCGCCGCCGACCACGCCGCCGAAACGACTGTCTCCGTCGTCGCTCTGCCGAACGATGAGATGAAGGGCCGCATCATCGGCCGCGAGGGCCGCAACATCCGCACGCTCGAGGCCATCACCGGCGTCGATCTCATCATCGACGACACGCCGGAGGCCATCACTGTCTCCTGCTTCGAGCCGGTGCGGCGTGAGGTCGCCCGTCTGGCTCTGGAGAAGCTCATTGCCGACGGCCGCATCCATCCCACCCACATCGAGGAGATGGTGGAGAAGGCCCGCCGTGAGGTGGACGCCGTCATCCGCTCTGAGGGTGAGCGGGCCGTGCTGGAGACCGGTGTCCGGGGCATCCACCCGGAGCTGCAAAAGCTGCTGGGCCGCCTGCACTACCGCACCAGCTACGGTCAGAACGTACTGCAGCACTCCATCGAGGTCAGCCACATCGCCGGTATGATGGCGGCGGAGCTGGGCGCCGACGTCCAGACCGCCAAGCGTGCCGGTCTGCTGCACGATATCGGCAAGGCCGTGGACCATGAGATGGAGGGTACCCACGTCTCCTTGGGCGTGGAATTCTGCCGGAAGTATCGGGAGAAGGAGGACGTCCTCCACGCCATTCAGGCCCATCACGGCGACGTGGAGTGCAAGACGCTGGTGGCCTGTCTGGTGCAGGCAGCCGATGCCATTTCCGCCGCCCGGCCCGGCGCACGCCGTGAGAATCTGGAGAACTATATCAAGCGTCTGGAGAAGCTGGAGGAGATCACCAGCAGCTATCCCGGCGTGGAGAAGAGCTACGCCATTCAGGCGGGCCGTGAGGTTCGTGTCATGGTGAAGCCCGAACAGGTCTCTGAGGATCAGATGGTGATCCTGGCCCGTGAGCTGGCCCACCGCATCGAAAACGAGCTGGAGTATCCCGGCCAGATCAAGGTCCACGTGCTGCGTGAGACCAAGGCTGTGGAATACGCCAAGTAAACATCCTTCCATACGGTTCATCCCCAACGGCGCACCGCAGCAGTGGTGCGCCGTTTCTTTATGCCCTTTAACTTTGCTTTAGGAAGCGGTGGTATCCTGTCCTCAAAACCCGAAAAATGGAGGACTCTACCATGAAACGTATTCCGCTCATTCTTTCGCCGGCCCTGCTGCTGTTGCTGCCGGCCATCGCCCTGTATCCAATACTCCATGCCTCCGCCGAAAAGGATGGTGTCGATAGCAGCACAGCCATTCAGGAGGCCGCCCCGTCGGAAGCCGCCCCATCGGAAGCCGCCCCGTCGGAAGCCGCCCCGTTAGACAGCGCCGTCGCTGCCCCCGCCGCTGCTCCCGCCGCTCCCGTCGCCGTCAGTGGTTCTATCGACACCGATGATTTTCCCCTCACCGACGGCCAGCAGGCGCTTCACCGCTATATGACCGCCTACCATACCACGCTGGGGGACCTGACGGAGCCGAGCACCGACGGCGTATTCTGCGCCGATGACATCGCCGCCTATGAGCAGGCGGTTGGGAATGATCCTTCGCAGTCTCGGCCGGGGATGGTCCTCTGCATCCTTGGCTGGAAATAAGCCCTATCATCTCCGGCCGGGAATAAGGCGTTGCGCCCTGACAGTTTTGTGGTATAATAGGACTGTCAGCGGACAGAGCCATGTCCAGTTACCATGTCCACTTTTGTCCGCAGAATGTACCAATTCACCGGGAGGATACCCTATGGAATTTCGTGTACTGGCACTGGGAGATGTTACCAGCGAGGATGGCACCCGCCATCTGGCCCGTACTCTGCGTCCCTTTCAGAAGGTCCACGGCGTGGACTTCACCGTGGTCAACGGTGAGAACGTCTCCGGCGTAGGGCTGACCCCAGATCAGGCGGAGGATCTCTTCGCCGCCGGCGCCGATGTCATCACGCTGGGCAACCACACCTGGGGCAAAATGCAGATCGCTGACTATCTGGAGGACAGCCCCTACATCCTACGGCCTGCCAACTTTTCCCCCCGCACGCCGGGCCGTGGTGTGGGAGTCTACGACTGCGGCCGCTTCCGCATCCGGGTCATCTCCCTCATCGGCCGCTGCGATTTGTCATGGGGCAGCGATAACCCCTTTACCACAGCGGACCGCCTGCTGGCGGAGCCGGACGCTCCCACCTTCACGGTGGTGGATTTTCACGCTCAGGCCACCAGCGAAAAGCTGGCCATGGCCTACTACCTGGACGGCCGGGTCTCCGCCCTGTGGGGGACCCACACCCACGTCCCCACCGCCGATGAGCGGGTGTTCCCCAAGGGTACCGGCTACCTGACGGATCTGGGCATGACCGGCGCCGTGGAGTCGGTGCTGGGCATCCAGCCCCAGCAGTCGGTGGAGATGTTCTTAGGCGGTCTGCCGGGCCGTTTCCGCCCTGCCTCCGGCCCCTGCAAGGCTCAGGGAGCGCTCTTCACGCTGGACAGCGCCACGGGCCTGTGTACAGCGGTGGAGCGGGTGGATATCCGCTGAGCACAACATTTGCCGCACAAAATTTGTCACATAGGACCCGTCACGCAGGTTCTGTCACATAGGAGAAATGAGCCATGTCTGTTGAAAAGGTCCGGGCGTACCTGACGCCCTATGGGGTGGCCCAGCGCATCCGGGAGCTGGAGGTTTCCAGCGCCACGGTGGAGCTGGCTGCCGCCGCTCTGGGGGTGGCCCCCGCCCGCATCGCCAAGACCCTCAGCTTCAAGGTGGGAGAGCGGCCCATTCTGGTGGTGGCCGCCGGGGACGCCCGCATCGATAACAGCAAATACAAGCACTTTTTCGGCGTCAAGGCCAAGATGCTGACACCGGAGGAGGCCGTGGAGCACATCGGCCACGCCGTGGGCGGCGTATGTCCCTTCGCCCTGCCGGAGGGCGTGTCCGTGTATCTGGACGAGTCTCTGCGGCGGTTTGAGACGGTGTTCCCCGCTGTGGGCAGCGCCGCCTCTGCCATTGAGCTGACCTGCCCGGAGCTGGAGCGCTGCTGCGGAGAGCGGTTCTGCCGATGGGTAGACCTCTGCCGTGGCTGGCAGGAGGCATAAAAGGAGGACGCTATGGCAAAAATTCTACACACGGCGGACTTCCATCTGGACAGCGCCTTTACCGCCCTGCCGGAGGAGAAGGCCCGGCTGCGCCGCCAGGAGGCACGCCAGCTGACGGACCGGCTGGTGGACTACGCCAATGACCACGGCGTGGAGCTGCTGCTGCTGGCCGGAGATCTCTTTGACTCCGACCAGCTCTACGGTCAGACGGCGCAGGAGCTGGCCCGGTCGCTGGCCCGCTTCCGGGGCCACGCCGTCATCGCCCCCGGCAACCACGACTTCTACGCCGCCTCCAGCCCCTATGCCCGGCTGCTGTGGCCGGAAAACGTCCACATCTTCCGGGAGGAGCGGCTCCAGCGACTCCCCTTCCCCCAATACGGCTGCGTGGTATACGGAGCCGCCTTCACCGCCCCCGCCGCTCCCGCCGGGATCCCCGGCTCTCTTGGCCCGGAGGATGAGGGGCTGGCCCGCATCCTGCTGCTCCACGGAGAGGTGGGCGTCCGGGACAGCCGCTACCGGGCCATGACCCTGAAGGATGTGGAGCAGAGCGGCGCCGACTATCTGGCGCTGGGCCACGTCCACGCCTTCGGCGGCGTGCAGCAGGCAGGACGCACCTTCTGGGCCTATCCCGGCTGCCCGGAGGGCCGAGGCTTCGACGAGCTGGGGGACAAGGGCTTCCTCACCGGCACCGTGGAACCGGGACAGGTGAAGCTCACCTTCGTTCCCTTTGCCCGCCACCGGTATCAGTGGCTGACGGCGGATGTCACCGGCGTTGACCCGCTGGAGGCGCTGCGCCGGGAGCTGCCCCCACACCCGGAGGCGGACATCTTCCGCATGGTCCTCACCGGTGAGACGGAGGAGCCGCCCCGGCTGGACGCCCTCTATGATGCGCTGTCCCCGGACTGCTTCTATCTGGAGCTGCAGGACCGCACCACCCGCTGCCGGGATCTGTGGGAGCACTGCGGAGAGGACACCCTGCGGGGCCTGTTCCTCCGAGACCTGCGCCAGAGATACGACGCTGCTCCGGAGGAGGAGAAGCCCCGGCTGCTGCAGGCCGCCCGGTTCGGCTTGGCGGCGCTGGAAAATCGAGAGCTGTAAAGCCCTTTTCATTTACTGCCCACGGCGCAGGCCGTGAGAGAGGAGCCATTCCTATGAAAAAGATCCTCATGATCGGCACCGGCGGCACCATCGCCTCGGAGATGACGCCGGAGGGCCTGACACCGGAGCTGAACACCCACCAGCTGCTGGCCTATCTCCCCCGCATCGCCCAGCTGTGCCATGTGGACTGCATCCAGCTGTACAGTCTGGACAGCACCAGCATCCATCCCACCCACTGGCTGGGGACGGCCCAAGCCATCCGGGAGCACTACGACGACTACGACGGCTTCGTCATCAGCCACGGCACGGACACCATGGCCTATACGGCGGCAGCCCTGAGCTATCTGGTACAGGACAGCCCCAAGCCCATCATCCTCACCGGCGCCCAGAAGCCCATCTGGTTCGACGGCACCGACTCCAAGCGCAATCTTACCGATGCCTTTCTCTACGCCTGCCGGGGCTGCGGCGGCGTGCAGATCGTCTTTAACGGGCGGGTCATTCTGGGGACCCGTGCCCGCAAGACCTACTCCAAGAGTTTCCGGGCCTTCTCCAGCGTCAATTACCCCGATCTGGCGGTGGTGCAGGACGAGCATCTGTTACAGTACATCCGTTGTGAGAGCCGGCCACGGCCGCTATTTTATGACCGCCTGGACCCCCATGTGGGGCTGCTGAAGCTGATCCCCGGCACGGAGGATGCGTTAGCGGAGTTCATGCTGGACCGCTACGACGGCCTCATCATCGAGAGCTTCGGCGTAGGCGGCCTGCCGGAATACGACGGCGGACACCTCTACGACGTGGTACGCCGTGGGGTGGAGCGGGGCAAGATCGTGGTCATGACCACGCAGGTCCCCAACGAGGGCAGCGACCTGACGGTATACCATGTGGGGGGACACCTGAAGAGCACCCTCCGGCTGCTGGAGGCCTACGACATGACCACCGAGGCCGCCGTGGCCAAGCTCATGTGGATCATGGGGCAGACCCGTGAATTTTCGGAGGTGGAGCGGCTGTTTTACCAGCCTGTGGCGCAGGATATCCTCCGCTTCGGGGACGAATAAGATGTTTGCTCCGGCGGGACACGCCTTGTGTCCCGCCGGAGTATTTTTTTGACCTGCGGCACAAGCTAACGGGGCAAAAAAGGGAGGCGGACAGTCAGCTGTCCGCCCCAAGTGAGGAGAAAAAATGGATAAAGCATTGAAAACGCCGTCCCTCAGACGAGGGCCAGCACCAGCCACAGCAGGCCGATGACACCGCCGCCCAGCAGCGCCGCCATCCATGTGGTGAGCCGTCTGCGCCGGGGCGGAGCCCCGTGGGTGCGGGCGTAGCTCTTGGCGATGCGGACCGCCTGCTCCACCACCTGCTGGGATGAGACGCCGCCGCCTGCGGCGTCGTTGCTGAGAATAAAGATCGCCTGCTCGAAAATATGGGGATCGGGGGACTCCACCACGATCACCCGTCTGGAAATACCTTTTACCAAGGCCACGCCCTCCTCTGTCCGGTGATGTTTGACAGATAGAGTATTTCCGGCGCCGGCGGCGGTTATACCTGTCGGGGGTGGTTTTCTCCCGGCAGGGGCAGGTGTACCGCCAGCACGGCGCAGTCATCCTCCAGTCCCCTGCGGCTGCGGGATTCCGACAGGATCAGTGCCGTCAGGGCGTGGACGTCGGTGCCGTTCCACCCCGCCAGCAGATTTTGCAGCCACTCGTCGCTGTTCTCGTCGGCGATGCCGTCGGAGATCATGACAAAATAGCTGCCTGCCGGGAGGGCCAGCCGAGTGACCTCCGGCGGCTCCGTCGTGGCCTGCAGCCCCGCCGGAAGGGAATGGGCGGTGAAGCGGGTAACGTGGGCGGTGTGCTTGAGATAGGAGGGCGCAGCGCCGTATTTATAGAGGGTGGCCTCGCCGGTGGAGCGGCGCAGAGCCAAAAGATCGATGGTGGTGAAGGCCCCGCCGGTCTCCCCCCGCAGGGCCAGCGCCGAGTTCAGGGTTTTGAGGGCCGGAGCCGGTTCAATGCCCGCCCGCAGGAACTGCTCCAACAGCCGCACCGTCAGCGCCGCCTCCCGGTGGGCCTCCGGGCCGCTTCCCATGCCGTCGGAGAGCAGGAGGTACAGCATCCCGCCGGTCTCCACCGTGGCCAGCTGGTCGCCGCACAGCTGCTGTCCCTCCTTGGGACGCAGGGCCGAGGACACTCGATAGCCCACGGGGCCGGGGGACTCCTCGGCCGGGGCGTGGGCCGCTGCCGCCAGCAGATCCCCCATCTGGGCGTACTGCTCCTGAGCCTGACGGCGGGAGCAGGTCAGCTGGCGATGATATTGGCGGCGCAGGAGGAAAAGCCGCAGTTCCTCGTTGACGGCGGCGATAAACTCCCGCAGATGGACACACCGGGCGGTGAAGTACAGGGGGAAATCCTCCGGCTGGGCCGTGCCGCGGCGCAGCAGCGCCGGACAGGCATCATTGAAGGCGTTGTAGGTGGCGTTATAGTTCTGCTGCCAACAGACGGCGCACAGGACGCAGGAGCGGCACACTTGTTCCGCCGCCCGGTCGAAGATCACCGAGGGATTTTCCGGCGGGGCCGGGGCCGTGTCCCGGAAGAAGCTGTCGTACAGGGAGCGCAGAGCCGCAGCGGACTGCTCCAGCCGGCGGGGCTTTGCCGTCTCTCCGGGTGCATCCGCCCGGGCGGCACGCTCTGCGCAGGGAGGCAGCCAGCGCCGGGGCAGCAGCAGATAGGCCGCACCGCCCGCCAGACATGACAGCAGCAGCTGTCGGGGAGGACCGACATCCAACAGCACTGCAAAGGCGATGGTGGGCAGAGAAAAGGCCGCCGCCGGGAGGATGCGGGGCAGGCGGCCATAGAAGGCGGCCAGCGCTCCGCCGCAGCCGTAGGCCACCGTCAGCAGCAGCGCCGGTGTCTCCGGTACCAGATCCGCCGCAAGGCCCGCACAGGCCCCCGCCAATCCCGCCGTCAGGGGCGGCAGGCGGCGGGAGAGGAGCAGCAGTTCCGTCATCAGCAGGGCTTTCCCCACGGAGAACAGACCCTCCACCGTCACCGGCACCAGTGCCAACGACAGGGCGGCGGCGTACAGCAGTCCCTTTTGCCGGAGGGTCGTGCCGTGGGCAGTCAGCAGCGCCGTGGCAGCTGCCAGCAGCGCCGAGGCTGTCAGGCACAGCACCCACTGGCTCAGGGGGCGGTACAGCAGGTACACCGACTGGATCAGCAGCTGGGACAGAGCCGCCGTCAGGGGGCGGAAGGCAGGGCGGCGGTAGAGCTTCGTATCACAGAAGGCCGTCTGGGCGGCAAAGAGCAGCACGGCAGCGGCGGCATGGCGCAGCCCCGGTTGAAAATCCAGAAACAGCAGCGCTCCGCCGGTAACACCCAACAGGGAAAGCAGGCCCGGCAGGCCCGGCCCTGCGGCGGCGGCCGCCGCCAGACTGAAGGGGGCGTACAGTCCTCCCAGCCGGGCAGCGGTGAGGACGCAGCAGAGCGCCGCCTGCCCCAGCAGCGTCAGGATACGGCGGAGCCGTCTGCCGGGCGGCGGGAGGTGAAACTTCATGGACAAGCCCTCCTTTTTCCCCTATTGTAGTCACCGGCGGCGGGAAAAGCTGTCGGGAAATGGAGTCCGGCGGATTTTTCCATGGACGGCGGTGTTTACGGAGGCGGAAAGCTGTGATATAATGAAGAAACCTTGACAGAAAGCAGGTGGCCGCTATGAAAGCCCAGCGTCCCTATCCGCAGATTACCATCACCCCCAAGGGGGAGGCCGCTCTGGTGGGCGGACACCCGTGGGTCTACGAGGGGGAGGTCACGGGACTCAGCGGCCCCGTGTCCGACGGACAGCTGGTGGACGTCATCAGCCGCCGGGGCAGTTGGCTGGGCTGCGGTTTTTTCAACAGCCGCTCCCGCATCCGGGTACGGGTGCTGTCCCGGAACCCCAACGACCGGTTCGACCGGGCCTTCTGGCGGCGGCGCATCCAGTACGCATGGGACTATCGCAAGACCGTCATGGGGCCGGAGGATAGCCGCTGCTGCCGGGTGATCTTCGGGGAGGCCGACGGCTTCCCCGGCCTGACGGTGGATCGGTTCGAGAGCGTGCTGGTGGCGCAGGTGCTGTGTCTGGGCATGGAACTCATCAAGGAGGAGCTGTTCTCCCTGCTGCTGGAGGTGCTGCGCTCCGACGGGCAGGACGTAGTGGGCGTATATGAGCGCAACGACGTGGCCATCCGTGGTCTGGAGGGCATGGAGCAGGGCAAAGGATGGCATCCCGTGGGCGGTGAAAAGGCTCCGGACTTTACAGCGGTGGATATTGAGGAAAACGGCATCCGCTACACCGTGGACTTTGAAAACGGGCAAAAAACCGGCTTCTTTCTGGATCAGAAGTACAACCGGCAGGCGGTGGCCAAGCTGGCCCGTGGCCGGACGGTGCTGGACTGCTTCACCCACACCGGCTCTTTTGCCCTGAACGCTGCACGGGGCGGAGCCAAGCACGTCACGGCGGTGGACGTGTCAGAGTTCGCCGTGGAGTGCGCCAGAGAGAACGCACGGCGCAACGGGCTTTCCGACGTGATGGAGTGCGTGGCGGCCAATGTGTTCGACCTGCTGCCCCAGCTGGAGCAGCAGCCCAAGCGGTACGACTTCATCATTCTGGATCCCCCGGCCTTCACCAAGAGCCGCAAGACCACCCAGCGGGCCATGACCGGCTATAAGGAGATCAACTACCGGGCCATGCGGCTGCTGCCACGGGGCGGCTATCTGGCCACCTGCTCTTGCAGCCACTTCGCCACGGAGGAGCTGTTTTTGAAGATGCTGCGCTCGGCGGCCAAGGATGCCGGGGTGCAGCTGCGGCAGATCGAGGCCCGGCAGCAGTGCTGCGACCACCCCATTCTGTGGGGCGTGGAGGAGACCAATTACCTGAAATTCTATCTGTTTCAGGTGGTTTGATGAATACGATTCGTATATTTTTCTTATAATATTACAAGTAGTTGCAGAATATGACAGAGGAGACCGGCCGCAGCCTGTTTCCCGAAAGGAGCATTTATGAACACCAACTGGAACGACCCCAATTTTCAGGGCTTCGGCGGCAGGCAGAGTCCCTTCGGGAAGCGGCCTCCACGGCCCAAAAAGGAGCACAAGGCCATCGGCACGCCCCTGAGCCGCACCCTCATCAATCTGGCGGTGACGCTGATCTTTGCGGCGGTGTACTTCTATGTGGTGCTGCCGCCCATCAATTTGCAGGCGGAGGAGTTCTATTTCTTCATGCTGCTGTGCTGCGCTGTGTACTGCGGCTGCGCCGTGCTGACCTCCGGGTTTCAGGGCAGCGGGGCCAAGGGCTACTTTGGCTTCGTGAAGAAGCAGTGCCGCATCCCCATGATAATCGCCGTGGCGCTGGTGGCCGTGGCCATCGTGGGTGGTATCGTGGGCTGGCAGGTGATCCGGGCCGGGGCCTACCGGGATCTGCTGACGGTGGAGACCGGTGACTTCGCCACCGAGGTGGAGGAGATCAGCTATGACCAGATCCCCATGCTGGACAAGGACTCCGCCGAGAAGCTGGGCAACCGCAAGCTGGGTGAGCTGTCGGACATGGTGTCCCAGTTTGAGGTGGCGGAGGAGTACACTCAAATCAACTACAAGGGCCGCCCGGTGCGGGTGACGCCCCTGCGGTACGGGGACTGGATCAAGTGGTTCAACAACCGCTCCCAGGGTCTGCCCGCCTATCTCATCATCGACATGGTGACCCAGAATGTGGAGGTGGTGCGTCTGGAGCAGGGCATCCGCTACACCACCGCCGAGCACTTCGGCCGCAACCTCTATCGCTATCTGCAGTTCCACTACCCCACCTATATCTTTGACAAGCCGGCCTTCGAGATCGACGAGGACGGCAATCCCTATTGGGTCTGCCCCCGGATCCGAAAAACCATCGGACTCTTTGGCGGCACGGACATCAACGGGGCCGTGCTGGTGAACGCCGTCACCGGTGAGCATCAGTACTATGACGCCAAGGATGTGCCGGACTGGGTGGATCACGTCTACACGGCGGATCTCATCGTCCAGCAGTACGACTACCACGGCACCTATATCCACGGCTTCATCAACTCCCTGTTCGGCCAGCGGGATGTCACCGTCACCACCGATGGCTATAACTACATCGCCATCGGAGACGACGTGTATATGTACACCGGCATCACGTCGGTGGTGTCGGATCAGTCCAACATCGGCTTCATCCTCTCCAACCAGCGCACCAAGGAGACACGTTTTTACTCCGTGGCCGGCGCCGAGGAGTACTCCGCCATGGATTCGGCACGGGGTCAGGTGCAGCAGATGAATTACACCGCCACCTTCCCTCTGCTGCTGAACATCGCAGATCAGCCCAGCTACTTCATGGCGCTGAAGGACGCCGCCGGTCTGGTGAAGATGTACGCCATGGTCAACGTCAGCCAGTACCAGATCGTGGCCACCGGCGGCAGCGTGGCGGAATGCGAGAGCAACTATCGCCAGATGCTGGCCCGGTATAACCTCATTGACCCGGCGGATACGGAGCCCTCCGCTTCGGATCAGGGGGAGGTCACCGGCGTCATCGCCGACCTCCGCAGCGCCGTTATGGACGGCAACACCTGGTACTACCTCCAGCTCTCCGACGGCACGGTGTACTACACCATCTCCGCCGCCGAGGCTCCGGAGGCCGTGATCCTCAACGTGGGCGACACGGTGACGGTGAAGTATGCCGAGGGCGAGGGCAGCATCCTGCAGGCTTACAGCGTGGCCAAGGCCGTCCCGGCGGCGTAAAGCAGAACACAGAAAAACGGCGTGACCATGCGGTCACGCCGTTTTTTGTTCCAATGGGAGGCAGGCTTGCTGCCTGCCCTATGCAGCCTTGACGCTCCAAGGCTTTGGAAGCAGTCTCTTCGTAAGCTCAGCGCTTGCTGAACTGAGGTGCGCGACGGGCGGCTTTGAGGCCGTACTGGGCTGAAAAAATCCCAATTTCTCTTGATATTCCAACACTTTTGAGGATGTCGCAACTGGACTTAGCCCGTACATTAACAGAAAGTATCGTTAAAAACGGGTACTTTCAAGACATTGCAACAGGCCGTAATGCTGCATTGATAACAGGAAGAAGTTCCTCGGGTTTATTATACTTGATTTTTGCATAAATGTCCATCGTTGTTTTGCTGTTTTTATGGCCGGCGAGATATTGTACGGTTTTGGGGTCTACGCCCATGTATAAAAGGTTCGTAATGTAAGTGTGTCGGAGTTGGTGCGGGGTCACATGGAAGTCCAGACTATACACATGGTTCGGGGAGCCTTTCCGATGGCTTCCGAGAACGGGGCAGGTCGTATAACGGATGTGTTCCCCATTCACATACTTGTAGCTGATTTTCTCTCCTGCGGTGTGGTTCTTAACATGGTACCAAACTCCCACAAATTCGCCCTCAGAAAGGGGGCCACCCTTACGATTTGAAATCACAAAGGCAGATTTGGAAGATCGTTTTGCCTCTCGCAGGCACTCTACCAAACACTTTGGAATGGGAATATCCCTTCTGGATGCCGGAGTTTTTAATACGGTAGAGATCTCCGGCTCTTTCCGGTGGCTTCCCCGCCATGCCCGTCGGACAGAAATATATGGGGTCGGCGTGTCCAGGAACACACAGTCCCATTGCAGAGCAAGACTCTCCTCACGCCGTAGACCTGCGTACAGGCCGAGCATGACAAACACATACGGGG